>Ga0209986_10000064_pt1 | contig 88338 bp, 79 predicted proteins | sample BlataG_FD_183168 | JGI IMG/M metagenome (GOLD analysis project Ga0209986, IMG submission 183168) | Deep subsurface microbial communities from Black Sea to uncover new lineages of life (NeLLi) - Black_00105 metaG (SPAdes) (version 2) | ecosystem: Environmental > Aquatic > Marine > Oceanic >...
CAGCGACGGAGGCATGCGATTGAGCAGTAAGTCGGTGTGTGTTTCGCTCATGATGACATCCTGGACAACTACGTGCGGGAGGTTCAACCATTGGGTTACAATACTAGTGGACACCTGTCGGCTCCTTTGGGAATTCGGTTGACGCAAGCTTCCGTTTCCCAAAGATATCACTACCGACAGGTGTCTGCTTAGTTCACGTTATGTCATCTTTCCACAGTATTTGGAGGAGAACCTTATTTTATTAGTGGGTGCACTATCGAAAACCAGATCACGATCAATCAGGTCAAAAATCCCGTTTTTATTGGTTTGCTCCAGCAATAGAAACAAACCGGCATTTGAGGTGAGATTTTTGGCTGAGAATTCGATTTTATTGATCATGGTAACATCCTTATGGCATATTTTCTTTCACTTAAAATTTTAACACGGCGGCTCCATCAAAGATATCTTGATTCACCCATTGGGTGAAATGATAAACTCAACGAGAAATCCTAAAATTTATCCAAAGTGGGTGAAAAGCTGTGACTTTGACTTCAAATTGATAAAAAATTGGCTCAGAAAGTCAAATTTTACACTAAAAGTGGGGCTTTTTTTCAAAGGTCTCTCCTTGACCGATTCGGCGGCGTAGAATCCGGGTAATAACCAAACACATTGAAGAACCAGATCCTTTGATAGGGTGAAATGGGTTTCCAAACCCCTCCACCCACATTTCTTCGAGAATCTTCGTTGATTCCCCCTGGGGAGGTCTTAGATCTTTAGAGCGGAGATTGTCGGTGGCGTTCGTATGAATCTCGGACGATCCTATAAAGCGAGTAAGAGTGTCTCAAAGAGCTTCCTACCATAGCTCTTTTTCATCCATTAATAAAGCGCCCTCTCGGGCGCTTCGTTTTCAGGTAGCGGGGCTCGGATTCCGTAGTCCCCGGAACATAGTGGAGGGGGTCCTGTCCCGAGCGAAGCATGCGAAACCGAGGACCTTCGGGTTACACCGTGCCGCAGCGTGGCCGGTGCGGTGTGAGACCGATTCCTGAATCAGGGGGCTTGGATCGTCAGGCTTGGTTTCTAAGGGTAGCCTTCCTATGTGCTATTGCTTGAAATTCGGCGAGCATGAGTTTCAATTATCCTACACGCAGAGAGTCAACCCGGTAAGTGCATTCGGGGTATTGAACAGGAACGCCACTAACCTCACTTTCATTCTTCTGTGTTGCACTTGCGAGTTGAATCCAAGATCTTTCAAATCGTCACTGTTCTGTCCTAAACGGATCTTTTTTTCACTATATCTTGTTGCTGTTAGAAGTTGAATCCAATCTCATCTGCTAGGAACAACCATAGATAATTCAAAAAGGAACATCATGCACAAGCTGAGGTGTAATCAGCCAACGCGCCTTTAACCTTATCCCACATTACCGCCCGCGGATCATTATCCAATTTGCCTGCTCGGATACGCGGATATTGCACCGGTAGGAACTGACTGACCAGTGAAAGTGGTAAGGGCTTTCCCCCCAGATTCTTGAGCAAATGCTCAAACGCCAGTTGAATCTCAGGCATTAGCCAGTAATAGCGGACACGATCGCTCAGACTGTACTTACGCTTATAAGCACGCTGCTCCGGCGTGCCATGATAGTATTTCTCCCAATGTTCAGGATGGCGAACCATAACCTCGTCAAGCACTGAAATCAAGTTGGAGCGTTCATCCGGGAGGAAGAGCTCGTTTTCCATCATCGCCAACGCGAAAGCCGCCTCACGGAAGGCAAAGGTCAATGCCGGGCCAACCTTCAGGATGGCGAAATGGTCGCGAACGAGATTATGCAACGCCTGGGGCGTCTGGTAATCCGTGGAGTGGGCTTCAAAAACCAACTGCGGCTCGGATTCGATATAGCGGGACAATTCACGCGCGGCTTCGTGCCGGTAATCTAGCACGAAATCATCGCCAAATTCCACACCCGGCTGCACGACCACCGCGAGCACGCGCTCCCATGCCGCTCTAAGCCCCTGTCGAAGAAACGCTTCTTTCGTGACCTCGATGGTCTGCCGCGCGTCATCAACCTTTGTCACGCATACGCCTTCTTCGTTGTCCGTAGCCCCACCCGGGATGGGAACTTCTGTACCGATCACATAACGCAAATTCTCATTTCCAAATGTCTCGGCTACCCTAGCTAATCTTGCCACCCGCCGAGCCGAGAGTTCCACATCTAAAGCACTTTCGGGGTCGTCCGCAAGGCGCATGCTACAATCCAAATGGATTTTACAGAAGCCTGCCTTGATGTAATTGCGGACCAGCGTTTCTGCTTTTTGCATAGCAGATTCGGCCTTTTCTTTCTGCCACACGGATGGTCCAAGGTGATCACCGCCCAGTATAATATTTTCAAAGCGAATATTGCTTTCTTTCGCGATCCCGCGCGCATAACGGACATACTCCGCAGGGGTCATGCCTGTGTAACCGCCCATTTGATTGACCTGATTACAGGTAGCTTCGATGAGTAAGGAGCCGTGGGTATTTTGCATAGCGGCTCCCAACACCCAGGAATGGGCTGAACAAATAGATACGATCCCCCTTGCTTCGCCGCGTTTTTGCGCGGCTACAATTTTATCAAGATACATATTTCATCGCCTCGTCCAAGGTGGGTTGTCCCTCTGTTCCCCCTGCTTTTCCTATGGACAACGCGCCGCACACACAGGCTAATCGCAAAGCTTTTTCCAATTCCCAGTTGTGCAAATATCCATAGATGAATCCAGCATCAAATGAATCACCGGCGCCAATGGTATCCACGACGTCAACGGGGACGGATGGAACGCTGACTTTTTGGCCGCCCTGGACTCCCAACGCGCCTGCCTCGCCCAGTTTGACTGCCAGCGCTTCCACCTTGGATCCGAGTTTGTGCGCCGCCAAATCAAGGTTCGCCTCGCCCGAGAGCGACATGGCTTCCTTCTCGTTCGGTAAAAATATATTCGCTACCGAAAGAAGTTCATCAAAGCCGATCCATTTTTCGGATGGATCGTAATTTGTATCGAGTGACGTTGTCAGTCCAAATGAATGCGCGCGCCGAAAGATATCCGGCAAATCAAACTGAAGCACAGTTTGAAGGAAGTATGAAGCAACGTGCAGGTGCCGCGCCTGACGGAGCAACGTTTCAGAGATGTCTGACGACTGTAGTGCGGCGATCAAGCCCGTGTGAGTCAATATCGCCCTATCCAATCCCTGATTCAGAATCACGCTCAAGCCGGTTTGTCCATCGTGGCGGACGATGACGCTGCTCACATCCACATTCCGCTTTTGCATTTCATCGAGCATGAAGCGGCCAAAAACGTCGTCACCACAAACGCCGATGAAGGCGACGTTCAGCCCAAGCCGCGCCGCGCCGCAAGCAAAGATGACAGATGATGAACCGATGGTAAGTGCAGCAGAGTCAACAAGTTTTTCCACCTGACCAAATTCAGGAAGGACATTGCCGGTTAAAATGAGATCAGGGTTGATTTCGCCCGCAACCAAAACGTCGAATAGTCTCATAGTCGTTCACCCTATCGTCAGTTAGTAGGTTTCGTACCAATCGGAGAGCGCTTCGGCAGTGTAGAAATCGGTGAAGGGTTTGGCAAGAGCCGTACAGAGGGCGTTGAGTCGTGTGAGGCGCTCTTTGGCGGTGGTACGTAGGAAATCGAGACGCTGCTGGCTGCTCATGGTGACGGCTTCCTTCCAGACAGCGCGGCCAACAGCGATGCCGGATGCGCCCACGTTACAGGCTACCGCCACCTGGCGCAGGTATGTCTGGAAATCTGCCGCCGCGGAGAGCAAAATCCAGGGGGCAACGGAAGCCGTCGAAACTTCGGCGCAGGCTGCAGCCCAAGCATCTTCATCCCTGTTGCTGGTATCGAGTGGGAACTCAGCTTTGAGCAAATTCACTCCGAGGGGCGTCAATTTGCGGGCAGATTCGACCACCACCGCGCGTTTTTCCTCGGAGGTCAATTTTCCCTCGGTGAGGGAATAGGAGAGTGGTTCAAGCATCAAGCTAAGATCGTGCTTTCTACACTCATCCGCCACTTGGCGGATGAAATCTTCGATTTCGGAAGCAGTGGAAGAATCTGGATGGTAGTACACCAGCAACTTGATTGCATCTGCACCCATGCGTTTGGCTTTTTCAACGCTCCATCCGGGAAGAATGCGGCTCTGGCGGGCGGTAGGATCGCCGGTGTATCCGGTGGCTTCCACGGCCACGACCAGGCCGGCATTCCCGGAGATTACACCTGCGGCCACGGCCTGCGCAGCGGAATACTCCGGGTCGAGCAGCACGGCGGTGGCATCACCAGCCAGGGTGGCGGTGACTTCGAGTTTGAAATCGGTCAATGCGCCGTCGGGGACAGAGTCGGGGTTCTGGGGATTGAGGGCGCGGCGCAGGTTCTGGCGGTGATCCAGCGCCAGACAGGTGAAGGTACCGCTAGGGCTTGCGCATTGCTGCAGTCCGCGCAGTTTTCCAATGGTGAGCTGCATGATTATTTTCCTTCTGATTTGATGGTTACCAGGAATTATTCCCTATCATATGTCAGTCAACAAGGACTCGAAGCAGACGGATTGGTCCAAACCGAGCCGGGGCGAAAGTGAACCCGGCTTTGAGTAAAGCCGGCTCGCGCCCTTCGAAGAACATAGGGTGCTCATCAAGATTTGCCGCCACATACTCTATCACGGAATCGGCCACGCCATGCACGTCGTCCGCGGGATAAGTTTCAACGAAAGTCAGGTCGCTGCGACCCTCAAGAATATGGGCAGCGTAGTAGTACGGCCAGACCATATCCCAATCAGTGAATACGATGGCATTCTCGGGCAGATTCACAACCGCTGCGAAGGCGATTTTTTGTAGGCTTTCATCGTAAACAGGGTACTCGTCGTAATCAAAAGGCACTTTACCGGCTAAGACAGCTTCTCTCTGGGGATGGAAGACCGGCCAGATGGCAAATCCCAAAACCAACAGGGCGATTGCGCCCTCCAAAGCATAGTTCATCCCCCAGATTTGAGCGTGGGAGGTGACCCTACGGAGGGCAGTTGCCATCACGTCGACGACCGTGCCCATCCCGACGATGGAGAGCAACGCTATTAAGACATAGTTGGGAATGTAAAAAACATACAAATCCCAAATGGCGTAATTAAACACATAAGCCAGTTGAATCGCTAGACCCACGAGAATCAGCGCCCCCACCCGCATCCGGCGAAGCAGCAGATCCGCCATTCCCAGAATGGCAAGCCAAATCAGCGGCCGGGCCATTTCAAGGGGAAGATTCTGCCAATAATCGGCTGCTTGTTCCGGCATCACATTAGCGACATCGGCGAACATAAACGAGCGAAATTGGCGCGCTCTCCAGCCGAACAGCAGCCGCTCCAAAGGTCCATCGATTTCATCAGCAGTCAATCCCCATGAAGAGCGGGAAGGCTCGATAATCGAGTTAAAATAATTCGCGGCTGGATTGTGCAAATCGATCAGCCAGAAAACCAGCACCGTGAGCAGCACGCCAGCGGTCGCGCCCAGGAGAGCGGTCGTCCACATCTTTCTGCCGCGCCTCCAATGCCAAAGCATGAAAAGCAATACAGCCGGAGCCAGCAGCGCTACGCTCATGTGGACTCCCAGGCTCAATCCGCCCAACAGCCCGGCAAGGAACAGCGCCCGCGGATTTTCGTCGCGATCCCACCACAATAAAGCCAGGACAATAAAAATCAGACATGCAGCCCCCGCCGTGTAGATTTCAGCGATGATGGCCTGGGACCAGAATGTCGGCGAGACGGCCAGCGCCGCCGCGCCGATCAGCGCTAACGACCTGTACTGCACCAGCAGCCTTCCGCAAAGATAGACACCCGCAACTGCTAATGCGCCCATCAGCGCGGAAAAGAGATTGACGCGGTAGGCAATATCACGCAGCGGTAAGAATGTCGCCAGCTTCGCCAGCACCAGATAGATAGGATAGCCTGTAGGATGCGTGTCCCCCAGCAGATAGGCCAGCGTCTGAAATTCCCCACTGTCGCCACGAAGCAGACCCGGGGTGAGGGTGCGGAAGTATAGCGCCAATCCGCACACAAAGCAGGCCAGCGTAAGAAGCGCATCCCAACGGGCAAGCTTGATAAGATGAGTGCGCCGATGACGGGAAATTCCTGCGGCCGATTTCACGGGCATGTCTGAACCCAGGCATCCAGATCGCGATGCTTGAGGATGGTGCTGTAACCTAATTCCTCCGACTGGCGGCAAAAGGCCTCGAAGTCACCTGGCAAATCCGTGTATTCCGCGGCGAAGACCGGTTTCCCCGCCTGGATATAAGGCAGCATGTCTTCCGACCAGCCGTAGTAGAAGGCGTCTTCGGTGATGGCAAAATCGAAAACATCCACCAGATCTTCAATCTGATCCGGGGCATTCTTCTGGCCGATGGCCAAGCCGCGCTTGTGGGCCTCCTCTGCAAGCCAGAGGGCATAGTGCAATTGGTCTTCATAGGTCAGCGGGAAGCCGGTGTCGTTGGTATAGATCTCCATGTTATCGGGTTCTACGGCGTCAAAACCTGTCGCCGCGCATTGATCCAAGCGGGCAATCATGATGGGCGCCAGCAGGTCGATGCGCCGAATGTCAAGCCACTTTTCTCCAGTCCAACCTTCATAATCCTTGCCGAGCACTTCGGGTGGGAACTGGTCGGCATCGTGGCGCCAATTCTCATAAGAGCCCACGCTTATGTAGCAAATGACCATCGTGCATCTGCTATGGTAGTGATCAACCACAGACCGGCCGACATGCAGATCAATGTCGATGACATCCGTCTGGAGATCGAGGTCAAGCTTGCCGGTCAGTTGCCATTGCCAGGTCAGATCCGGGGAGGGATGCCACCAATCGACGGTGGGGGTAGAGGAAGATGTTAATCGTGGCATAGGAGTTTCGGAAACGGAGGCAGACTCAAGGTCGTCCGATCCACAAGCAGTCAGTGAGAGAATGAATACCAATAGCAGCGTAAAAAAATCATTATGGGCATAGTGAGATTTCATCTGTCTTAAATGCTGTGAACCTTAAACTGCGGCAGATAGCCCTTGTGCTGCTTGAAGAGTTCGTTAACCATTTGCTTGATTTCAGCCAGTGAGAGCACAGCAGCAGTTAGCGGGTCATGTGCGATAGCTCGGTAGACCATGGTCGGGTCTCCAGCCAGGGAACCCTCTATCGCCAGTTCCTCGACCCCACTCGAAAGCTGGGTGAGCAGAGCGCATTCTGGCGGCAGCGCGCCGACGCGGATGGGATGGAACCCAGCTCTATCCACCAGAACGGGAACCTCGACGCATGCATCTTCAGGAAGGTTGCTGACCAGGGCTGTATTGGGCACGTTTCCGTTGAACTTGAACGGCTGGCCGCCTATAAGGGCATTAATAATGTAGGCAGCATACTCGTGGCCGCGTTGCAAATCATCTTTGGTCAGTGGACGAGCTAGCTGTTCTTTGGCTTGACCTTCCCAGGTAGCTTCGTTGCGTTGATATTCCTTGAGAATGTAGGCATATTCACCGGGGTTCCAGCCGGTTCCGTGGGTGCAGTACTTTTCGATTAAGTCAGGGCGCTTGCGGAACCACCAGTTGTATTCGGAGTTGTGCCCACTCGATTCTGTGACGTAGTAACCCAACGCCAGGTACATCTCGTTGCGCACCTGCTCTTCGTTGTAGATCTCGGGCCTCTCCGTAATCACATTCTGAATGAGGGGATAGGCATCTTTTCCATTCCATTTGTACTCGAGATACCAGGCCTGATGGTTGATGCCCGCACAGAGGTAATCGATCTCATAAAAGGGCGCACCAATCCATTCGGCCAGCATCATGGCCGTACCCTGGACAGAATGGCATAGCCCCGTCACTTTAATGAAGGTCTGCTTTTGCATAGCAGACACTAGCATTGCCATCGGGTTGGTGTAGTTGAGCAACACGGCGTTGGGGCAGTATTTCTCCATGTCGCGGACGATGTCCATCATCGGGTTGATGGTACGCAAGAAGCGAAAAATGCCGCTCGGCCCGCGCGTGTCCCCTACATTGATGTCCACGCCATATTTCTTGGGAATCTCGATGTCGTGCCGCCAGACATCGGTGCTACCGGCGAGAATCGTAGTAAGGACAACATCAGCACCCTTGAGCGCCTCCACTCTGTCGAGAGTCGCTTCCACTTTGGCAGGTCGGTTGCCTGCTGCAACCAACCGATCAACACCCTTTTTCGCCCATGCAAGGCGCTCGGCGTTGATGTCCATCAAGCTGAGGGTCGCATCTTGGAGTAGGTGAAAAGTGAGGATATCACGCGCCAGTTCAAACGTGAATTCAAGACTGCCTGCACCAATGAACGCGATCTTGGTCATTCGATTGATCTCCTTCGGGCTATTTGTTCAAGCCGGTGAGAGTGATGCCTTCCACAATCCAGCGCTGTACCAGGGCGAAGATGAAAAGCACCGGCATGACAACCAACACAGAGGCAGCCATGGTCAGATGATACCTGTTGCCCATGCGCGTAGAATACCAGGTCAGGATGATCGGCAAAGTGCGCACATTCTGTTCGGTCAGCACAATCAGCGGCCAGAGATAGGCATTCCAATTGAACATGAACGTGAGCATGCCAAAGGTCGCCAACGCCGGGCCAAGTTGTGGTAACACCACGCGTGAGTAAATCTGGAACTCGGAAGCGCCATCCACGCGCGCCGCGTCGAGGAGCTCGTTCGGGAGCGAAAGAGAAAACTGATGAAACAGAAAAACGCCAAAGGCATCAATCGCCGCGGGGAGGATCAGTGCCCAGAGTTTATTGATCAACTTCAGCTTGGCCAGGATTAGATAACCGGGGATCATGGTGATTTGGCTGGGGATCATCATGGTAGCCAGAATGATCCAGAAGAGCAGCTTCTTGCCCTTGAAGTCGAATTTCGCCAGGATATAGCCAAACAGAGAGCTGGTGAACAGCACCTGCACCACATTGGTGAAGGCGATGATCGCCGAGTTTCGGTAGAACGTTGCCAGGGGCAGGCTGGGTTCAGTCAGAACCGTGCGATAGTTGTCCAGTGTGAACTCTTGCGGGAAAAAAGTGGGTGGAATCTGGCGGATCTCAGCACCACTTTTAAACGATCCAAGGATCATCCACAAGAAGGGAAGAAGGCTGATGAGGCTGGCGGGAATCAGGATCAGATAGGCAAGTGATAAGCGTGGCGTACGGCGTGAAATCCGAAGCGGTTGGGTTTCAGCCATTACTAATACTCCCATTCCGAACGCAATAGGCGGCTCTGCACCAGCGCAATGGCCAATACAAGCAGGAATAGAACCACGGATACCGCAGCTGCCCAGCCCATACGCTGGTAACGAAAGGCATAGGAATAGATATTAAGCAACAGCACCTGGGTTTGATTGTCTGGGCCGCCTTCGGTCATCACCTGGATGATATCAAAGACCTGGAAGGCGGAGATCATTGTAAGCACCGCGGCAAGCGTGATGGTTGGCATAAGCAAAGGTATGGTGATGCGGGTGAACATCTGGAATGTGTTTGCGCCATCAATCCGAGCAGCGTCCTTGATCGCCCGCGGGATGCCTTGCAAGGCGGCGATAAAGATCACCAGGTTGTAGCCCAAATCCTGCCACAAGTATGCGACGATCACAGCGAACAATGCGATCGGAATACCCGCAACAATCAGGTTCGGGTCGCCAGTCCAGTTGATGCCGATCAACCGTCCGGCGAATTTTCCGATGATTGCATTCAACAAACCCCGCTGGGGGTGATAGATATAGCCCCACATAATCGCCACGCCGACCGACGGTGCCAAGACTGGGAGGAAGAATATCGTGCGGAACAGCCCTTTCAGGCGCTCGTGCACCGACTCGATCATCACCGCCAGCGGCAGAGTGATGAGCAGGTTGAGCGGCACCACCAGAAAAGCAAACAGCAGCGTTATCTTGACGCCAATGTGAAACTGACGCACTTCCAACGGGGCATCAGGGGCGAAGTTGAGCATATCTTGAAAATGCTGCAAACCGATGAAGGGATTGTCTCCGCCCAGACCAAGTAAAGGACCTCCCGCGCGGCGAGCGTTATACTCGAAGAAGGCCAAAGCAAAACCCCACAACAGCGGTAACAAGGTCCAGAAAGCCATGTATAACACCAGCGGTGAGATCGTCCCGGCGACAAATCGCCGTTCCGCAGAGGTGCGCCCCTGGCTTTCTTTTCGAAAGAGGCGTGCCATAGATGCCAGCAAGAGAATCCTCCGTGATGTCGGCGAGGAGGGGAGAGGCTGGTCCGGCCCAACCCCTCCTCGTTACTGCAAAGATCTATTGGAACGAGCCTTTGACCTCGCTTTCCATCGTGGATAGCGTCTCTTCGGTGGTGGCGTTCCCTTGCAGGAAGCTCAGCACACGCGGATAAGCGACCTCATACCAGACGAAATCGCGGTCGGGGAATTGACCTTCATACTGCCCGTATTCCAGGATGCTCAGGAAAGGCTCGAAGAAGGAGAATTCCGCAATCAGCGAATCGGCATTGGCGCCCGTGGTGTTTTCGACCATCGCTGGCAGGGTCCCCGATACCAGGTTCCAAGCGACGGCGTTGTCCGCATCAAGCGTGACGAACTTGACAAAGTCCCAAGCAGCCTCCTGGACCTTGCTGTTCTTCGAAACCGTCAGCCCCCAGCCAGAAGCAGCCGCGAAGACGGGTGTATCACCGACGGAAGGGATTTGTACATAGACGGTCTTCTCCACCATCTCCGGGTAGTCGCCGCTGTATTCGGGAACCACCCAGGGGCCGACTAGTCCGATAGCGGTGGTCTCATCAAAGTACGAATCACCGACCCAGTTCTCCTCATCGTTGAACAAGACCGGATCGACCGTCCCCTCATCCACAAAGCGTTTCATCAGTTCCAGGGCTTGCATACCCTCGGGGGTGTTAACCTGATAGACGCCGTCCTTCAAGTACTGGCCCCCGTATTGCAGGAACAGCGAGTGGAACATGGTGGCAATGCCATCTGAACCGGTGAAGTTGAAGCCGGCACGCGTCATCACCCCGTCCTGGGTGACAGCCACTTTCTTGGCGTCTGCGATAAACTGATCCCAATCCGCCCAGCCGTCGATCGCTATGCCTGCTTCCGCAGCTATTTCAGTGTTGACGAGCACCGCGCCATATTCGATGTTGAACTCCTGGGGCACTCCGAATAGCTTGCCTCCGCAGTTGTAGCCGCCGAGTGGCGCAGTGAAGATTTTCTGCTGGGCGTCGCTGAGCGAGATCACGCTCTCTGGAACTTCCGCCAGATTACCGCCCTCGGCATAGCTGCACACCCACGAGCCAAACATCTGCAGGATATCGGCTTCCGTCTTGGCCGGCAAGGCCGTTTGAAGCGTCTGGATGTAGGTGTCGTAATCGAAGGTCTCGAAGACGATATCCACATCCGGGTGCGCCTGCATGTACTTATCCGCCAGCGCCTGATAGCCGGCGTTAAAGGCTTCATTCTGGTGCGTCCATACGCGGATGGTGACTTTTTCTCCGGCAGCAGGCTCTTCGCCGCCAGCGGGCTGCGCTGGTTCAGCGCCGCCGCCACAAGCGGACAGAACCAGCGCCATGAACACAAATAGCATGAACAGCTTCTTCATCTTCCTTCTCCTTGGATTAGGTTTGAATTAACACTCACCGGGAGATCGAAATATTCTTGCGTACTCTAGCCTCCTTTCAAAAATCCAGTTTTACAACCGCCTCCAGATTATTCGGACGGTCAGGGTTCAACCCTTTCGCCATTGAGCGATAGAATGCCATTAGCTGCAACACGGGTAGATATAAGACACCACGCATGTTTTCCGGTATGCCTGACTCGAAAGAAATATCCGCACCTGATTCGCTTAAGGCTACGGTTTTCGCTCCAAGAGCCTGCATCTCGTTTAGCACAGGTTTTTCGTGACTGAAATTTGATTCGGATAACAAACCCACTATTACGGCTTTCTCATTGACCATGCTCATCGGTCCGTGGCGGAATTCGAGGAAATGGAACGGCTCACTGTGAGTGAGGGTCATCTCCTTCATCTTTAGATTGACCTCGCAGGCCAACCCATAACGTATCCCTGAGCCGAGAAAATAGAATCTGTCTACGTTCAGATCTTCACCCATCTCTTTTGCGAAGGGTTCATACGTTGAAATAAGTCGTTTCCCGGCACCAGGTAATCCATCCATTGCAGACAGCAAATCATCACGTCCCGCCATTCGGGCACAAAACACCGACGCCGCGACGTACATCGAAGCGAATGAACGTGTTTGTGCAACAGATTTCTCCTGTCCTTTAGGGACCACGAGGCTAAAATCCGCAAAATGAGAGAGAGCTTCGTCATAAGTGCTGATTACAACCACTTCCCTGCGCGTCTCTCTCTTGAACTTTTCAACTGCTTTGATGGTTTCCGTTGTTGTGCCTGAACGACTAATAGCAACCAGCAACGTTTTGTGATGCGGGTTGGCAACCCGATTTGTAACTGTCTGTGGATTCAGCAGCAAATCCCCGCCAGGGACAGCCCGCGCCGTACGACCTGTCAATTCTTGGTACAACGCGGCCGCAGCCAGTGAGAGGTAATACGTTGAGCCACAGCCCGTGAATATGACCTGGTCGTAATCCGCAGCCTCTGGCAGGGATGATTTGCTGGTCACATCCAAAGCTTGCGCCCATGCCTCGGGCTGTGATTTGATTTCTTGATATGTTGCGAAGTCTTTAAAAAGCATATTTACTCCATCCCTAACACGCGCTTTGCGTTCTCTGAATAAACTTTCTTCAAGACATCATCAGGCAAAAACAGGCCATACACATGCCAACGTCCCTGCTGTGGTACATCCCCGGTACTGTAGTTGAAGTATTCGTCATCGCTTTCGAGAAAACGGTAGCAGATTCGATAAGCATCCACATCGGGCCCCATATCAGAGCCAAATAAGATGCGATCGGAATAATTCATAAAAAAGCGCCGTGCGGTGTAGGGTTGCCGTCCCAGTTCGCCAATCCGGGCGCTGAAATCCACATAGAAATTCGGGCAACGGTCGAGCAGAGCACACACCCAGCCCATGTTTTCAGCATAGCAACCCACATGTGCGCCAATAAAGGTCGTTTTCGGATGGCGCGCTACAAGATTGGCAAGACCATTCATGATGCTAATAAAAGAGGGGAAAGGCGGGCTGGTAACCGCCCAATCGGGATGCTCCCTTAATTCCTCCCAACGCTCATTGGTCTCGTCAATCGGTTCGAAAAATGCCGCGGGGTCAGCCACATGAATCATTACAGGGAATCCGAGTTCTCCGGCTGTCTCCCAAATCGGGATAAGTCGCGGATCATCGACATTGACCAGATTCCCTTCGTGGTCACGGACGTGCAATCCGAATTCCTTCCAGATCTTTAACCCCTGCGCCCCCCGTTCCTCCTGGACCCTAAGCCTACCCGCAGCCCATTCAGGGAATACTTCTCCTTTTCTTTCCCATTGCGACCAGTCCACACCACCAAAGATGCGAAATCGTTTGGGCGCTTTGGCTTTGAAATAATCGAGATGATGATAGAGAATCTCTTCCCCCAAACCCCCATCTAAATCCACATACTGGAATACGCCTGCTTTATCTAATTGGTCTAATAATTGGGTAAGCGGTTTCTGATCCCAACCGCCTCCAAACGGTTCGCCGAGGTGATTGTGTGCGTCAAAAACGGGGAATCGTGGCTTACCTACCAGTGTAGATTTGGTTACTAGTTGGGCCTTTGGGTGGAAATTTGACAACAACATGGTGATTTCACCTATACAACAATCACATCAACACCTTGCGTCCGTAGAGATTCGATGAATTCCGAATCCGTTTTGTCATCAGTGACAAGGATGTGCATGGCTGCGATCGGGGCTAGGAAAGCGGTAGATACAACCCCACACTTGGTGTGATCGGCCACAATAATATTTTCTCGTCCTGCGTTCAGGATGGCGCGATCGGTCATCGTTTCGGGTAGATAATCATTGGTCAGCCCTTGCTCCAGACTGATGGCGCGCGTGCCAATGATAACCTTATCGGCATGCACTTCAGCCAACGCCTGTTCAGCTATATGGCCGATAAAAGATAGCTCGCTGTCGCGCAACATTCCGCCAATGATGATCAACTTGATCCCCGGGTGGGTGGCGAGTTCGTTAACGACGGTTAAAGAGTTGGTGATCACGGTCAGATTAATAGCGGTGGGCAGGTTGCGGGCTATTTCGATGACGGTGGTGCCACTGCCCAGAAAAATGGTCTCTCCGTCCTTGATGAATTGGAGCGCAGCTTTACCAATCCGGGCCTTCTCATCGGGTTTTTCACCCATGCGCTGCATCATGGGAGGTTCTTTGGGCGCTATTTCCGGGCGCACCGCACCACCATGCGTGCGCCGGATTCGGCCCAATTTATCGAGTTCTTCCAGATCACGGCGGACGGTGGCCTCGCTCACGCCGAACAGACCACTGAGTTCAGGTACCGTTACCCGTCCCTGATTCTGAACCAGGGCTCGAATCTGATCATGGCGTTCTATCTTGAGTAAGCTTTCGTTTATGCTCATTAAGCGCTCATATTGTGCTCGTTTATGCTCATTATAGCACCATAATAGCAATTGGCTGAGCTTTTGTCAATAACTAGATGCGCTTTTATGATTTTTTCGTCTGTGAATATCAATTCCATTCGCTTGCCCTAACGTAGTTGTCTATCGGTGAACTTGCCTGGGTTGTGCTGGCTACTTAACTCATCCATCCAATCTTTCGGTACGTATGTGAACCTGTTGACTTCATCCGAATGGGATACCATACTGCCTGATCTTCTACTTCCCTGACATTTGGCAGAATATATTTAAGGACATCCTAGTTTATTGGAAATCCTTACTCGGGGATATAACTGAGCTAGGAAACAATTGATCTATTCATCAGGATTAACGATAGGCGTTGGCTCACTGAAAAGGAGCCGATTACATGCCACCCACCCTTCGACTGTCCACCCCTGTAACGATTTCCCCTCGGTATAGCACGCACGCCCGTCAGCATGGACAGCCAGCAACATCACGCTTGATCCCGCCTCCAAGTCACCCACCCAGGTGCTCGACACTCCCAATTCGCTATCTACATACACAGGCAGGACAACGATCGGATCTGGGTCATCAAAGGGAAGAATTGAAGCAGACACCCACAACTGCACCAGAAGATGCAAACCTGCCTGGTAGACAGGTCCGGATAGAATAAAAATTGGGCGGTTTTATGTGTAATCATTCCAAAAAGAAGGCGCCCCCGGTGCGATTCGAACGCACAGCCATCGGATTAGAAGTTCAGAAAAGTTCCGTCTCCCCTGTATTTAGAGCGTTATAGTGTCTACCCACTCCCATCTATAGGGGTAAAAATGTCCAAGTTGTCCATCGTTTCTATGACGTTATCAGAATTCTGCACCAAAACTGCACCAGAAACATCAAAGGAAAGGCGACTCGAATACCTCTGTCCAATTAAGAATAGCTAAGCACAATGAAGAACCAGATCCTGTGACAGTGTGATTTGGGTTTTCAAGCCCCTCCATCCACATTTCTGTGAGGATCTTCAGGTTAAACCATACCACACCGGCTACGGTGCGGTGTGAGACCGAAGCTTGAGTCAGGGGTCTTGGCCCGTTAGGCTAGGTTCCCAAGGTTGGCTTTCTGATTTTCGACTACTCGGAACCCAGCGAGCATTAGTTTGAATAAACCTACACACAGATAGTCAACCTGGCAAGCGCATTCGGTGTATAGAACCGGAACCCCACTAACCTCACCTTCATCCTTCCGTCCTGCACTTGTGAGTTGAATCTACGGACTTATATCGTGTACCCCCTGCACAATCTATTGACAGGATAGTGAAAATCAAGTAATCTGTAAACGCTTACAATACGCGTCCTTGGAGGATTTCACAATTCCATCTTCGTCGTTGGAACCCAGAATTCGCGCCCGCGCAACCATCGATGATGTTGCGGTGAAGGCGGGTGTTTCAATCGCCACCGTCAGCCGGGTTATCAATCAGACCGGTCTGGTTGCCGAGAAAACCAAAGAACGGGTGATCGCGTCAATCGCAGAGTTGAATTATCGCCCCGCCACGGCTGCTCAAGTTCTAGCCAGTCAAAAAACCAACACAATTGGACTATTCTTATACGAGATAAATGGAGACTTCCTTTCCCTTATTATCAGGGGGATAGAAGCCGCTGCCCGCGAAAACGGGTTTGGTCTATTGATATATTCCACTCATAGTCCAGGCGCCCATGATTCCTCAAAGCATCTGCCCATGGGGGAGCATAATACAGATGGATTAGTTGTTTTCGTTGGCAGTCTTTCGGATCGTGAGTTACGGCGCCTGAACGATACAGGGTTTCCGGTCGTTTTGATGCACCACTCTCCCCCCGAAGGTGTAGAAATTCCCAGTGTGACAATTGAGAATAAACTTGGTACCCGCAAAATGATCGACCATCTAATTCAAGAGCATGGCTGTCGACACATAGCCTTTTTGGCCGGACCAGAAGATCATGAAGATTCCTATTGGCGCGAAAAAGGCTACCGAGAGAGTCTCGCTTCGCACGAAATCCCCATTGATCCCGAATTAATTGGAATGGGTGGGTTTAACAGGGACCAGGCTGAAGCTGTAACCGAGAAGTGGTTGCGGGATGGGGTTCAAATTGATGCCATTTTTACTGGGGATGATGAAGCCGCAATCGGCGTATTGACTGCACTAAAACATGCCGGGAAGCACGTGCCCAATGATGTCGCCGTTGTCGGATTCGATGATATCTATCTTGCCCAACACCTTACGCCTCCGCTTACCACAGTGCGTGCCCCGATCGAACAAGTTGGTCGCGAGGCTGTCAAACTCTTAATGCAGTTGATTAATGGCGACAAACCCGAACCCATCGTCCTCCTTCCTACAGAGCTGGTCTTTCGTCAATCCTGTGGTTGTATCCAGTAATTAGATTCAAGAAATACAGCGAGGATCAAACCATAACACAGTAACTAAAATGTAAGCGCTTACAGCGAAAAGTCTTTTCCATCTACTACCCTAGTCGAATCGACTTAGCGAGGATCGCGACAACGCTCCTCAACTTGAAGGAGGCCATTATCGAACATAGATCCCATGAAGTCTCAGAAAGCCCCACTATCGGAACATGAATAAGGAGAAGAACGATGCGAAGAAAACCCTTTTACATCCTACTTGCCCTACTGGTCGCTGCAAGTATGCTGCTGACCGCATGTGGCGGAGCCGCGCCAACAGAAGCACCGGCGGTTGAAGAACCCGCAGTGGAAGAACCCGCAGTGGAAGAACCGGCTGCGGCGGAAAAGGTTCAGATCCGCTGGTTCATTGGCTTGGGCACTGGCTCAAATCCGGAACATCTCGCCGGACAGGAAGCGGTTGTCGAGCGCTTCAATTCGACCCACGACAATATCGAGTTGATCATGGATATCGTGACGAACGAACAAGCTCCTGACCAGTTGAAGACTCAGATTGCGGCCGGAAACCCGCCTGACCTTATCGGTCCAGTAGGGTGGAGCGGCACCAATGAATTCAGCGGTCTGTTCCTCGACCTGGAGCCTTACCTCGGAGACTTCGATTGGAGCGACTTCGACGCGGACTCCATTAATGCCTACCGCATGGAAGGAGAGGGGCTGCTTGGACTTCCGTTTGCGGTCTTCCCCTCGATGTTGTACTACGACCGAGACCTGTTTGACGAAGCTGGCCTCGCCTATCCACCCCACAAGTACGGGGAGGCGTACGCTGATGGAGATCCGTGGACAGTGGAGAAAATGGAAGAACTCGCCATGATACTCACTGTCGACGTGAACGGCAACGACGCCAATAGCCCGGACTTCGATCCTGAGAACATCGCCCAGTTCGGTTACCACAGCCAATGGACTGATCCTCGGGGACAGGCAGCCGCTCTTTTCGGCGCCGACAACGTTTTCGATGAAAATAACAATGCTGTACTCTCGGATCGTTGGCGCGGAGCCTTCCGCTGGTACTATGAGGGCATGCATGTGAAGCACTTCATGCCCTCTACCCCTTATCAAGAGAGTGACCTCCTCGCAGCCGGCAATCCCTTCGACTCCGGCAACGTAGCGATGGCACACTGCCACCTGTGGTACACCTGCTGCAATACAAACGTGCCAAACTGGGATATGGCTGCGGTTCCTGCTTACAATGAAGCCGGTGATGTAACCGTTAAGTTACATGCCGACACCTTCCGCATCCTCGCTTCCACCGAACACCCTGCAGAGGCCGTCGAGGTAATGGTTTGGTTGACGGATGATGGCGCCTTCGACCTGCTGCAAATCTACGGCGGCATGCCCGGGCGCATCAGCCAGCAGGATGCCTTCTTTGTAGGAATGGACGAGAAATTCGCACAAGGAGTAGATTGGCAAGTAGCCATCGATGGCTTGGCTTTCCCGGATGTTCCAAACCACGAATCCAACATGCCGAACTATGCCAAGGCTTACGACCGGATTGGCGCGTTCCAGTCGTTGTATGAGGCCGATCCTACTTTGGATATTGACGCCGAGCTCGATACGCTTGTGGCCGATTTGCAGGTGATCTTCGACGAAGTTAAGTGAGGAATTGAAGCAATAGACCTAAGAACAAGTCGTCACCTGTCAAAAAGAACCACCTGACGAAGGTGAGTGGGGTCAGCCCTGAGATTTGAGCTGGCCCCACGAAACTATAAAGGAGCAACCCCATGTCGACGATGTTTTCAGAACTGTCGCTGAAGAACCTCAGGCTCAAGCGGCGCAAGTTGACAGCGTTAGGCCGCACCGAGGCCAAGTGGGGTTTACTCTTCCTCTCACCCTGGATCATCGGCTTCTTCCTCTGGAAACTTTTACCGATGATCGCATCACTGATTTTTTCGTTCACCGAGTTCAATCTCCTCCATCGAGAGGGCATTCATTGGATCGGACTTGAAAATTACAGACTCTTTTTTACTGATCCCCTTGTAGGTTCAGCTGTAAAGGTCTCCCTGTCTTTTGCGCTGATCGCTCTCCCAATTGGAATCGCTCAGCCCATCTTGATGGCCGCGATCTTGGTCGACGAGCGTCTCTGGGCTAGGCGGTTTTTCACAACCCTGTTCTATATGCCAAGAATCGTACCTCTTGTATCCGCAGTCTACATTTGGGCGGGCGTCATGAACTCCCGCACGGGCTGGTTCAATCTCGCTCTGGAATCTGTGGGAATTCCCGGTCCTGATTGGTTGTATTCCACAACCTGGATCTATCCTGCTCTCGTCATCATCGGTCTGTGGGGAGTAGGGGATATGTTGTTATATACGATGGCGACGATGCAGGGCATCCCAACCGAGCTTTACGAAGCCGCGTGCGTGGATGGCGCTGGAAGGTTGACTACGTTCCGCCACATCACCCTGCCAATGATCTCGCCAATCATATTTTACAATATTGTCCTCTCATCGATCGGTGTCATGATGTATTTCCTCGTTCCATTTGTTCTCAAAGGCCCTAGTGGAGACCCCGGTAATTCCACTTGGTTTTTCGGTATGTATCTTTACAAGTCAGCCTTTGCCTACGCCAACATGGGTTATGCCTCTACCATGGCCTGGATGATGTTCTTCTTCTCCATCGTGGTGACGATACTCCTCTTTTCAACCGCCAAGTACTGGGTCTATTACGCAGCCGAGGAGGTATGACGATGGCGACCGAAGCAACGACATCACCGAAAATGCGATCCTCATCTACCTTGAATAAACGGACGCGTGGATTTATGGCGAAGGCTACTCTCACGCTCTTCACGTTGACGTTCCTGCTGGTGTTCTTATCCCCGTTTGGATATATGACTGTAACGGGGTTAAAAGACAGAACAATGATTTCTAATCCAGACGCCTCGATTCTGCCAATGCGGGAAGCGACCTATCCGTATGAGGGAGAGGAATATCCCCTTTATCTGGTTCCGGATGAAGACGGGAATATCCACGAATGGGCATTGTGTAAAAAGGAACGGGAAGAGAGTACCTTCATCGATCCAGAGAATCTCGAAGCAGGTCCATTTCAGTGGCAAGGTAAATGGCGTACGCTGGAACCTGTCCTGTATCTAAGCCCGGTTTGGGGGAATTTCACATCGGCGTGGGAGCAGCTGAATATGCCCCTCTTACTGCGTAATACCATCATCATAGCGGTCATAGGATCGATCGGCACTTTAGTCTCCTGTACGGCGGTGGCATATGGATTCTCGCGCTTCTACATCCCCGGCAAGAATATCCTGATGATGCTACTTATCTCGACGATCATCCTCCCGGAATTCGTAACCATCATACCGACATATGTCGTTTTTCAACGCATTGGTTGGGTGGGCACATGGCTACCGTTGATCGTACCGCATTTTTTCGCCAACGCCTACAATGTGTTTCTATTGCGCCAATTCTTTATGACCATCCCACGTGAAATGGACGAGGCCGCGATGATTGACGGCGCTAGTCCTTTCCGTGTACTCATCTCGGTCATCTTGCCCCAGTCTATACCGGCTCTAGTGGCCGTCGGGATGTTCCACTTCATGTGGTCTTGGAATGACTTCTTCGGACCGTTGCTTTACCTGTCGACCGAACGAGATCTGCAACCGATATCCATCGGCATCCAAATTTTCAATGCGCGCTTTTTCGCCCAGCCTCATATGGTTCAAGCCACGGCACTCTTGGGCTTGATATTGCCATTAATTATCTTCTTCCTGGCACAGGGCGTTTTTATGCGCGGTATCGTATTCACTGGCGTCGAAAAGTAGTCGGCAATGAATAAATACAATATTTGGTTATCGGCGCTGCCTGTTTGCGCGGTGATGCTCTTGGCTTTACCTGCCTGCGGGGTCGAACAATCGTTTACGTCAGGGACGATCACTCTATCCACATTGACACCGGTGCCAACGCCAGTCCCGGAGGTTTTATTCGTCGATGCTTCTCAAAGCCTTGGAACGATCAGCCCCTTTGTCTATGGCGCTAACTTTGGCCCCTGGGTTGGCGTACCGGTCGATTTAATGGACGAGGCTGAGCAGGCGGGCATCACATATCTCCGATTCCCAGGCGGTCAGTGGGGAGACCAGAACGATTTAAAAGACTACCAGATCGACCGGTTTATTGCGCTGGCACTGCGATTAGGTGCCGAACCAAAGATTAACGTTCGTCTACCCGGGGGAAGTCCAGAAAAGGCAGCCGAAATGGTGCGCTACTGTAATATCACCAACGATTACAACGTGCGCTATTGGAGTATCGGCAACGAGCCATCCTTATACACAAACATTTACGGGGATTACGACACCGAACTGTACAATAAGGAATGGCGCGAATTCGCCGAGGCCATGCAAGCCGTTGATCCCGAAATCATCCTGATCGGTCCAGAAATCCACCAGTACACAGGCAACCCAGAAACGGATCCGCGAGACGATGCCGGTCGTGATTGGACGAGAGAGTTCCTGATAGCGAATGGAGATTTAGTGGATGTCGTCGCTATCCACCGCTACCCATTCCCCACTTCGATGGCTGGTCCGCCGAAAACGATCGACGACCTGCGGGAGAACAGCAGTGAATGGGAAACCATCATTCCCAATCTAAGAGCGTTGATCCGCGAAACGACTGGACGAGACCTGCCTATTGCCGTGAGCGAAATCAACTCGGACTGGAGCCATGCTACGGGTGGTGATGCGACCCCCGACTCCTTCTACAACGCGATCTGGTGGGGTGATGTTCTCGGACGATTGATACGACAGCGCGTAGATATCGTCGCTTATTTCCTTCTGCAATCCCAAACCAGGACGGGAGGATGGGGATTGTTGGCACGTTTCGAAGTGAGACCAACCTATTATGTTTACCAAATGTACAAACAGTTTGGCGACGAGCTCTTATATGCCTCCTCCGATGATCCCGACGTATCTATCTTCGCTGCCCGCCGCGCGGAGGATGACGCCATCACCATCATGATCGTCAACCTTGGCCCGGAGGAGAAACGCAAACCCCTTGTACTAGAAAATGATCCTCGCACTGAACGAGCAGAAGTCTGGCTCTTCGATGCAGATCATAATGCCGAACGAATTGGAACTGAAGGAGTTACAAATGGTGGAGAGCTTGTACTCCCACCCCAATCTATCTCGCTTCATATTTACCCGTAGGTGGATCGCGGCCTGCCATGGTTGAATTTCTAACCTCACTGGGTATTATCGCACTTGTCTCGGCCCTTTTTGTTAATTTGGTGGCATGTTCCTCCATGATGCAATCAACACAACCGCCATCCCCTCAGGTGCAAATCATCGGGTATTTCACAGCCTGGGGCATTAATGAACCCAATCGTCCGTACCGTGTCAAGGAGATGGTAAACAGCGGTGCCGCGGAAAGACTCACGGTCATCAATTACGCCTTCGCCAACGTTCTTCCTCTTGAGGATGAGCGCGGAAATTCATACGTTCAATGTGTGATAGGCGATGCTTGGGCTGATTACCAGAAGCCTTTCTCCGCAGAAGAGAGTTTTGACGGACTGGCAGACGCCCAGGATCAGCAATTGAAGGGCAACTTCAACCAATTGAAGAAACTCAAGGTGCGCTACCCCAACCTGAAAGTATTGATCTCTCTGGGAGGCTGGACTTGGTCTGGACACTTCTCGGATGCGGCTCTGACGGCTAAATCGCGAGAAATGTTCGTCAAATCGTGCATTGATTTGTTCGTCCTCGGAGACGTGCCCTCGCAAGATGGGACTGTCGTCATACCAGGATCAGCTACCGGCGTCTTTGATGGCATCGATGTGGACTGGGAGTTCCCCGCTTCGCCAGGGGCAGAAGGGAACATCTACCGCCCAGAAGATCGAAAGAATTTTACGGTCCTACTGGCTGAATTCCGCCGTCAATTGGACGAAATCGACCCACACCTTCTGTTAACTGTCGCGACTCCTGCTGGAGCAGATAAGTACCGTGAGATCGAGCTGGATAAAATCCACCATTATTTAGATTGGATCAATTTGATGACCTATGACTTCCATGGTTCTTGGGACGTCAAAGGTCCGACGAACTTTCACTCAAACCTTTATGTCACTTCGGACGATTCCTATTCTCCACCCTTTTCGGTGGACAGTACGGTGCAGGGATATCTGGACGCGGGAGTGCCTCCGGAAAAGATCGTCGTTGGTGTTCCTTTTTACGGACGTGGCTGGACAGGCGTCGGTGATGAAAACAACGGTCTTTATCAGCCGGCCCTTCGACCTGTCGAAGCCAATGACGGATATGCCAATTTCCACATCCTGAAGGAATTTACTGAGACTGGCTATAAACGTTTCTGGCACGAGGAGGCTCATTCACCTTGGCTATTCAATGGCGAAACGTTCTGGGCATATGAGGACGAGCAGTCAATTGTCAACAAAATGCGCTATGTCAGACTCCACGGCTTGGCTGGTGCGATGTTCTGGTCATTGGACGGTGATGACGAGAACGCGACATTAGTTAAGACCATATCGGATACCCTAAGCTCGGAGGGGTGATCAAATGCTGAAAGTTGCGGTCATTGGCGGCGGGTCCAGTTACACCCCCGAATTGATCAACGGATTCCTCGAACGCACTGGAACATTCCCTCTATCCGAATTATGGTTGATGGACGTTGATCCTGAACGGCTTGAAATTGTAGGAGGTTTTGCCCAACGCATGGTACAAGCGAAAGGGGCGCCTTTTAAGGTTCACCTGACCAGCGACCAGCGCGAGGCGATCTGCGGAGTGAACTATATCATCACCCAATTACGGGTCGGAGGGATGTCTGCCAGGAAGGGAGACGAATACCTGGGTCGCCGACATGGTTTGATCGGGCAAGAGACTACCGGCGTTGGGGGTATGGCCAAAGCGATGCGCACGATCCCAGTCGTCATGAAGCTCGCGCAGGATATGCGGGAACTCGCTCCAGCGGCACTATTGATAAACTTCACCAATCCTGCTGGATTGATCACCGAGGCTCTCAGCCGCCATGCCTCAGATATCCAATCAGTAGGTGTTTGTAACGTGGCCATCACAACGAAGATGGGTATTCTGGAGAGATTAGAAAAGCAGCAGGGATTAAAGGTAGCTCCAGAACAGGCTAAATTGCTGACTCTAGGCTTGAACCACCTCTCCTGGCATCATGGCTTTACTGTAGATGGGGAGGATATCTGGGCTCAAGTACTCAACGGGTTCGTTGAGGAACTGAGGCAGGAATCGAAGCCGGAATGGGATATTGCAACCATTGAAGTGTTGCAAATGATTCCCAATTACTACCTGCAATATTTCTATCAAACCGCCAAAAAGATCGCTGCTCAAACGGACTGGCCCCCATCGCGAGCAGAGCAAGTCATGGAAATTGAGAGGGGGTTGCTGGCGCAGTATGCCGAGCCGGATCGAACAGAGCCGCCCGAGGATTTAATGAAGCGCGGCGGGGCATACTATTCTACTGTTGCTACCCAATTGCTAAACGCCCACCATAACGACCTGGGGGAAACCCATATCGTTAATATGCCACATGGTGGAGCAGTACCTGAATGGCCGAGGGATTGGGTGCTCGAAATGCCTTGCAAGGTAAGCAAGAAGGGGATTGAGCCTATTCCGACCGCACCATTACCACCTGTCTGCTTTGGGCTCCTGGCGCAGGTGAAGATGTACGAAATATTAACAGTTGAAGCAGCTGTGTCTGGAAATCGTCAAGCTGCTTTCCAGGCTTTACTGGCTCACCCCTTAGGCCCATCCGCCGATAAGGCGCAGGTGGTGCTCGAAGATATACTGGAAACAAATCGGAATTACTTGCCCCAATTTTAAGGGGGCGTCATCCCCATTTGTTCAATCGATCCTTGCTTATGGAGAGATGCAAGTGAATGGATACAAGAGACTAGATACAAGTTCGGAATGGGTCGAAAGCACCCTGGCAGATATGACATTGGATCAGAAAATCGGCCAGCTTTTACATCCCTGCATTCAACCGACGGCACCTGAGGAAGAACGGGTCGAGATGCTCGCAGGCATCGAGCCGGGGGGGCTGTTCCTCTTTGCTGGCCGTCGAAAAGAGCTGCAAGGGATGTCGAACTGGTTCCAAGGACATTCATCTGTCCCATTGGTCATCTCAGCCGACCTGGAAAATGGGGCCGGCAAGGTGGTTGAAGATGCGGCCAGCTTTCCTGCTTTGATGTCCTTAGGCGCAACGGATGATGAGGAATTGGCATTCGAGATGGGGCGCGCTGCGGCTGTGGAAGGGCGCTCATGTGGTATTCATTGGTCTTTTGGGCCAGTAGTGGATATCAACGCTAACCCGCTCAATCCGGGAACGAATACCAGAGGCTTCGGTGATGATCCGGATCTCATCGTTCGGCTATCCAAGGCAGCGATCAGTGGAATGCAAGAGAACAGGCTTTGTGCTACTGTCAAACATTTTCCTGGCAGCGGCTTTGATGACCGGGATGCACATATTTGCAATACCATCAATCCCTTACACATGGATCAATGGTTTGCTTTGAGCGGGCGCCCCTTCCAGGAAGCGATCGACTGGGGTGTTTGGAGCGTTATGATTGGCCACATCTCGCTGCCTGCCTGGGATCCTGGTGATCACGCACATATGCAGTTTTCACCTCCAGCAACGTTATCCCGCAAGATTGTCACCGATCTTCTACGAGGAAGGATGGGCTTTGAGGGTGTCATCATTACCGATGCATTGGATATGGGAGGGGTGACTTCGTTTGGACCGTTCGAGGAGATTATCCCTGGCGTGATCGAAGCTGGCTGCGACATGATCCTCTTCTCGTCCCTGAGACGCGACTTTGAGATACTGAAGCAATCGATCGAAAGCGGGCGCTTGACGGAGATGCGCATCGAGGAATCTGTCCGGCGCATCCTATCTCTTAAAGAAGCGCTTGGCTTACACGAAGATCGAAGCGTTCTCCCTATCGCAGAGGAGGACAGTGAACAATTCGAGAAAACAAGCAGGTTGATTGCTGAAAAGGCGCTGACTCTCGTTATTGACAGGAACAACGTCCTCCCACTGGAGCTAGGCAAAGGTGTGAGCGTGCTAAGCTACCACATCCGGGGAGATCCGGAAATAAACGTGAATACCTTCGATGATCTCCTGCGAGAACGGGGGGTAGAGGTAACTCATTTCAATGAACAGGATATCGGTAAGCTACCTAAAGCCGACGAACTCCATAAATATGATGTCGTATTGATGAGCGCGGTCTTTGAGCCATCCTGGGGCACCAACCGCATCCGACCTGCGGGCAACTATATGCGCGATGTTTGGTCAGTCATCACTTCACACCACCCTCGCCTGGTGTTTGTATCTTACGGATCACCTTACCTGTATTACGAGATGCCTCATCTCCCCTTAGTAATCAATGCATATTCACCTGACTTCAATACGCAAAGGGCCATGCTGCGGCTTTTGATAGGCGAGATTGAAGCAGCTGGCATCAGCCCTGTCAACCTCGAAAGCCCCTATTTGTTCAAGTCTCTTGAGGGTTTACGATATCCTCTCAGAGGATCAACTCGGCATGAGTAATTTCGACGTAGGAATGAAGGTCTACGATAGTGATTGGTTTCTAAAGTACGACCTTTCATACAAAGAGGCTGCGCACTGTTTACGTGAATGGGGAGTGACCTTTGTTCTTGCACAAAATCGCTTCCTTCCGATGCCGAACAGCGCTGTCGACAGTGAAGTAGCGTTGGATGGGACAGAGCATTTTACGTCTTATTGTGACAGGAAATTCCGCGATGCGTTGGACGAGGTCGGTATTAAGTACTGGTTAGCAGTATGTATGTTCTTTGACCCGTGGGCTTTGGATGCAGATCCTTCCTTGACGCCGGTTGGTTCAGACGGCAAGCTGATGCCCAAAATCGATTGGTATATCGGAATATCACCATCCAGAGAGGATTTCGTTTCTCAAAAAACAGCAGTTATCGCAGAAGCAGTGAGGGTGTTAGAACCTGAAGGGGTTTTCCTTTCTTTTACACGCTGGCCTGGCTTCTGGGAGCTCTGGATGCCACAGCGTTCCAGACAAGATTTTCTTGAGTACAGCTACGACCCACACACTCTGGACCGGTTTTCCCGTGAGACCGGCACTTCTCCGCCTTCGCGCGACCCCTCGGATGCCGCCATCTGGATTGAGACTAATGCACGTGAGATCTGGACGAACTGGAAATGCCAGGTGGTTAGGGACGTTATCTCTAGGGTCAGAGATGCATCCAGAAATGAGAAGTCAGATATTCGCATAATGCTGAACACACTTCCATTCGGACTCGAGTTTGATAATGCTCAGGAAAAGGTGTTCGGGCAATCCGTGGAGGTCCTGGCGGACGTAGTGGATATATTTGAAGTCATGACCTACCATCAAATATTAAAACGCTCTACTGGATGGATTCCTAAGATTGGTGAACACGTAAAGAGCCGTACAAGCAGAAAGACTGTGTGCACTGTCCAGGCACGACCGCTTTATCTGGATGGCATCCACGCGATCGAGAATCGCTCCTCCACGATCAGCGCACAGAATTTTGCCGAGGCAGTCCACGCCATCGAAACCTCAGACCTGGACGGCGTTGTTGTTTTCGTATGGTCAGACCTGCTTGAAAACACACTGAAGGAGAACGACGAAAGCAGGTTAGAAGCACTTCGCTTTGCTGCTGGACGCAGAAATGCCAGGTCGAACGATTAATAGTGGCAAGTAGAAGGATTTGGAGACTCGAGTTATGAAACCTAACCCCGTCATGGGTAAGCTTGGATTATCAGACACGGATCGCGCAATCATTTTCCATGCCGATGATATTGGCATGTGTCAGGGATCATTGAGCGCTTATGATGATTTGATATCCTTTGGCTTACTCTCTTCCGCAGCAACCATAGTTCCTGGTCCCTGGTTCCCAGGAGTCGGTATGTATTACCGAAACCATCCTGAGAAAGGAAAGCTTGATATCGGTGTTCATCTTACCCTCACCAGTGAATGGGAAAGACTCCGATGGGGTCCCATATCGACGCGCGACCCATCCTCCGGACTGATGGATGAGGATGGATATTTTTACAATAATACGGATGATGTCCATGCACACGCTGAACTGGGTGCGGTGAAGCAGGAACTGAAAGCACAGATAGACAGGGCTTTGGCGGCGGGAATTGACATCACCCACATTGATACCCATATGTTCTCTATCTTCCATCCGAACTTGTTGCCCTTCTATCTCGAATTGGGTTGGCAATACCAGGTGCCGGCATTTATCGTGCGCTGGAGTGCAAATCAATTAGTGGCAGAAGGTTATGATGCGGAAGAAGCTGAGTCCCTTGCGAAACTCATTCAACAAGCTGAAGCAGACGAGATGCCCTTGATGGATTACGTCTATATGATGCCGCTTGAACCACTCGAAAACCGCTTTGAACACGCCAGGCAGGTGTTGGCTGAATTTCCCACTGGGATTTCATATTTCTTGATTCACCCGGTTACCGATTCGCCAGAATTACGGGCTATGGCCCCAGATTGGAAGGCACGCGTGGCTGATCGCGAGTTGTTCATTAACGAGGAGTGGTTGCGGGAAGTGGAGGCTGCTGGAGTTCACGTCATCGGCTGGCGCGATCTACGAGAGTTGATGCGAACATGAAATTGAGGGGCCAATTGACCTCAGTAACAGATGAAATTCGGATAATGCCATGACTAAATATTATTTAGGTATCGACATAGGAATGACCAAAAGCCACGCCTTGATCGCCGATGAATTTGGAAATGCGATTGGATTCGGTATGTCTGGTCCCGGGAATTGGGAGGGAGTTGGCTGGGATACTGCCCAAGATACAATGCACAAAGTTGTAGACAGAGCGCTCAAGGCGGCTGGGGTTGAGAAATCTGAAATAGCCGGCGCTGGATTCGGCGTGGCTGGTTATGACTGGCCTGAGGATGAGGAACCACACCAGCAGATTATTGAATCATTGGGGTTAAATTCACCGTATATTTTGGTCAATGACACGATTATCGGGTTGGTTGCGGGAGCGACACATGGATGGGGAGTGGTTGTTTCTGCAGGAACCAGCAACAACTGCCGAGGACGCGATCAACGAGGCCGCGAGGGCCGGATCATCGGCAGCGGGGTGCGTTTTGCCGAGTATGCGGGTGCCCACGAAATTATGGAAAGAGCCATGCAAGCTGTTGGAGCAGCCTGGACAAAACGAGGAAAAACCACTCAGCTCACGCAGATGTTCCTGGAGATTACCGGCGTCAAAGATGAGGGCGATCTCTTGGCTGGTCTTATGCGCGGGCGTTATGAAGTATCTACTGATCATGCTCCCAAGGTCTTTGAGTGCGCAGCCAATGGTGATGAAGTCGCGCAGGAAGTCATTCATTGGGCTGGGAGAGAGTTAGCGCGTTCAGCGATCGGGGTTATCCACCAGTTAGGATTCGAAGATCTTGAATTTGAAATTGTGCTTGCGGGAAGCTTGTATAAAGGCAGCTCATCATTAATCGATACGATGCGCGAAGAAATTCATACCGTGGCACCCGGCGCTAAGCTGATCCGTTTAGAAGCACCCCCAGTTGTGGGTGGTGTATTGTTGGGGATGGAGGCTGCTGGCTCAGATCCCTTCGCAGTTCGACCCAGACTCCTGAAATCAACAGCGAAGTTAATGGAAGAATTTGAATAAAATGGACCAACACCCCAGCCTCAGCGATACATTGGTTCTGAACATCAGCTGAGCCGGCCAAAGTCCTAATACCGACTCTGTTCTAAAAGAGGGAAGACACCAAAATGTGTCAAAGCTTGATTGCGGTTGCAATGTTCTCGGCAGCCCATTCGGGTTCTCTTGACAAAGAAGCCGAGTTAGAAGCTGCACCGGTTGCTTTCTATGCCAACTTCTACGATGACATAGCCACTCCTATGAGTTATTGCGCATTTTGGGCAGACTGACCGGAGGTAAATTTGAAATCATGCGTCACCCCGATTACGCAGGTCCTGAACGGATCATCTATCCGAACAACGCCCTCCGATGGGAGAGCGAATTGCTGATGCTCACCGATCCAGCCATAAGGGAATCCATCGATCAGAGAGGCATCGGGCTGATTTCCTTCGCTGATCGTTAGATTGGTGCAATCTCATGAAGTCACGCTGCTTCATCCTTTTTCTTTTGACTACTATTTTGACTGGTTGCACTAGCCTAACGACTACACCTACACCTGAGGTATCCATGACCAAACCGACAGGAACAACCAATCTCTATCAAGATCCTACTCAATCCATCGAAACCCGCATCGATGACCTGCTGGACCGAATGACGCTGGTAGAAAAAATCGGGCAGATGACCCAGGTCGAGAAAAACAGCATCACCCCTGAGGATGTAACGGTCTACTTCATTGGTTCAGTGCTTAGCGGAGGTGGTGGGTCGCCTCCTAACAACACCGTTGAGAACTGGTCGGAGATGGTTGGAGCATTCCAGCATGCTGCAACGCAAACCCGCTTGGGAATCCCCTTGATCTATGGTGTCGATGCAGTTCATGGGCACACAAACCTCAAAGGAGCCACGGTCTTCCCGCACAACATCGGCCTAGGCGCGGCCAACGATCCCAGACTGATGCAACGTATTGGGCAGGCCACTGCTGTGGAAATGCTTGCCACTGGTATCCACTGGAACTTTGCTCCAGCGGTCTCCATCCCACAAGATATACGCTGGGGACGCACTTACGAGGGCTACGGCGAGGATATCGATTTAGTCACGCTCCTGTCGGCATCCTATCTCCTCGGTTTACAGACTCCGCCTGAAGGTTGGACGCAGGGACAGATTTTCGTTCTGGCCACGCCCAAACACTACATCGGTGATGGCGGCACAACCTTCGGCTCCTCAACGACGGTGATCATGCAGCCTTATCTGCTCGACCAAGGTGACACACAAATGGACGAGGTCACGCTGCGTTCGCTCTTCTTTCCGCCATACACAGCTACTATAGAGGCCGGTGCATTATCCATCATGGCTTCCTTCAGCAGTTGGAATGGGAATAAAGTACATGCTCATCACTACTTGCTCACCGATGTCCTCAAAGACGAACTGGGATTCCAGGGCTTCATCGTATCCGATTGGGAGGCGGTCAATCAGGTCTCTGCTGACTATTACGCCGCTGTAGTTGAGTCAATCAACGCTGGCATTGACATGGTGATGACGCCAATTGACTACAAGACATTCATTAATGCCCTGACCGAAGCCGTGAACACAGGGAATGTGCCCATCGAGCGTATCGACGATGCGGTCCGGCGAATTCTACGGGCTAAATTTTCGTTGGGCCTCTTCGAGCGTCCTTATGCTGACCTATCTCTGGATGGCACAGTCGGTTCGAAGGCTCATCGAGATTTGGCACGTCAGGCGGTGCGCCAGTCATTAGTGCTGCTTAAAAACGAGAACCAGACCCTACCCATCCCAAAGGACACGCCCCTGATCTTCGTTGCTGGTGAGGGGGCGGATAATATTGGGCTTCAATCTGGTGGTTGGACGATCGAATGGTTGGGCAAATCTGGCGCCATCACCCCCGGCACGACCATCTTGGAAGGCATTCAGGCTATTGTTTCGACTGACACGCAGGTGAATTACAATCCTTTTGGCCGATTCGATAGAATCCTGGACACTCGTGGAAATCCCCTGATCGCCGGTGTCGGTGTGGTAGTGATCAGCGAAGAGCCGTATGCTGAAGGTGTCGGCGACCGGGCAGACCTGACCCTACTCCAGGCAGATGTCGACTTAATCCACCGCGTTCGCGAGCGTTGCCAGAAATTGATCGTCATCATCATCGCTGGGAGACCGCTCGTACTCACAGATCAGCTTTCTGAGATGGACGCCCTTATCGCTGCATGGTTACCAGGCAGCGAGGGTGCGGGCGTGGCGGATGTGCTTTTCGGCGATCACCCCTTCAGCGGCAAACTGCCCTATACCTGGCCGCGCAGCAACGACCAATTGCCATTGAATATCAATAATGCTCAAGAAGGAGAGGCCTTGTTCCCCTTCGGCTTTGGGCTGGATAAGTGAGGGAGAAAAACAAAACCGTCTCAGCCAGCAATAACGTCTGGCGAATGCGACTGTATTTCTTCGTATTTATCGGTGGGGGGGGGTTCCTATTTCCATTTTTGAGTCTTTTTTACGAACGTCAGGGGTTAAGCGGCACCCAAATAGGCATACTTGGCACATGCGTGGCCGTCATTTCGCTAGTAGCCGCGCCGCTGTGGAGCCGATGGAGCGACAACATCGACCAGCCATGGCGTCTACTCCAGGTAGCTTTGCTCGGGTCAACTGCCTGCTATCTCTTACTCAGCCAGCAGACCCTATTTTTCTATATGATTCTGTTGGTTTCTCTCGAGACAGTACTGGCATCAGGAGTCGAGCCGATCTCCACAACTATGGCACTGATGACGGCAAAGGAATCTGGCGACGCTGGCTTTGGGAGCATACGATTGTGGGGCTCGCTCGGGTGGGCAATCATCGTGCTCATCGCTGGTGGGTTCATCGAGCGAAAAGGGCTTTTCTCAGCGTTCGCGGGGTATGCCGCCCTGATGATCGCAAGCGTGCTGATCCTTCAAAGGCTCTTTGTGAGTTCGTCAGGTTCAATGGCAACACCACAGCCACGCATGCGTGTTGCCCCAAGGGAATTGCTTGAACAATTAGCGCGCGATCCCGCCATGGTAGGTTTAGCTATTGCACTGGCGATCACTTGGCTGACACGCGTAGGCTTATACCAGTTCGAACCGATCTACATGGATCAGCTGGGCGCCAGCGAAAGCCTGATCGGATTAGCCAGTATGATCGGTGCATTGGTGGAACTCCCGGCCATGTTGTTGGCAGACCATTGGGTAATTCGATACGGCTCTCACAGAGTTCTGGGTTGGATGTGGATCCTGTATGCGCTGTTAGCGGTGGTGATCTTGATCGCCCCAACTATTCCCGTTATTGTGAGCATGCGGGTCGTTGATGGCTTCGCTTACAGCTTCTACACCGTGGCATTGCTGGTCTTCCTTAGCGAGCGTGCGCCCTTCGGGCAGGTGGCGACATCTCTGGCACTATATACTTTCACACTACGTGGGCTGATCTCGATCGTGGGTTCTCCCCTGGCCGGTTTCATCTTTGACGCTTTTGGCGCCTACTTTTTGTATGCCTTTTTGCTGGTCGGCAGCCTGCTCGGCTTGGTGGTTTTCCGCTTGATGGTGACAGGCAAGCGGAGCAAGGTAAGGATATAGATGAAAATCTTAAATTAACGATCACCGGAGCACCAATTATGTCCTTAATCACAGAGATCTTCGAACAACCAGATTGCCTACGCAACTTAATCCAAAATCAACGGTCTACTTCTCTCGAGATCGCCGAGGCGATCCGGAAGCACGATGTTCGTCACGTGTTCCTGGCGGCGCGAGGTACATCGGATAACGCCGCGCGTTACGCCAACTATCTTTGGGGCTCGCACAACCGGCTGCCCATAGCGTTGGCTACACCTTCGCTGTTCACATATTATGAAACTCCACCGTTGTTACATCGCACGCTAGTAGTGGGCATCTCGCAGTCGGGAGAATCGCCCGACATTATTAGCGTCCTCGACGAAGGACACCGGCAAGGCTGCCTGACACTAGCTATCACCAACGCCCCTCAATCCCCACTGGCGGAACATGCGGATTTGATTTTTGATATCCAGGCTGGTGAAGAGAAAGCCGTCGCCGCTACGAAGACCTATACTGCCCAGTTAGCTGCTATTGCTATGCTTTCAACAGCACTTTCCGGCGACGAGAAACGTTGGACCGAACTGGAGGAGGTCCCTGCCTGGGTGCAACATATGATCACTCAGAATGAAGTTGTTAACCATATTGCGCAGCGCTACCGAGACATGTACCAATGCGTTGTCCTAGGACGCGGCTTCAACTACGCCACGGCTTTTGAGTGGGCTTTGAAGTTGAAGGAACTGACATACGTGGTGGCTGAGCCCTACTCTTCCGCCGATTTTCAACACGGTCCCATCGCCATGGTTGAGGGAGGTTTCCCGGTGTTAGCTGTGTCTCCGCTTGGGAAGGTTTTCGAGTCTATGTCGAAGGTGCTTGTCACTCTACGACAGGATTATCAGGCGGAACTGTTGGTTATATCCGACGATGAGAAGACTCTAGGTCTGGCTCAGTCTCCCATCCCTTTACCTTCTGGCATTCCTGAATGGCTGACTCCGTTGGTGAGCATCATTCCAGCTCAATTGTTCACCTGCCATCTCACACTGGCCAAGGGTTATAACCCCGACCAGCCGCGCGGATTGGATAAGATCACCCAAACCCGCTAGCTCAGGAGATCAATGCGTATGATTTCGAATGATTTCAGATCGGACAGCATAAGGTCTTCGATCATATACTTTCTCCTATTCGCAGCGATTGCTGCTATATTGCCTTTCCTGGCTTTATACTACCGGTCCTTAGGTCTCTCGGGTGGGCAGATCGGGCTGCTGCTCAGCGTCTCTCCACTGGTTACTTTAATCGCCTCACCATTCTGGACAGGTTTGGCTGATGCCGGAAAACGACACAAGACTGTACTGGTCATTGCACTGCTGGCCGCGGCGGGGATCATGACAATTTTCCCTATCATCCACTCCTTTCCCCTGATTCTATCCACGATAATCCTTTTCTCTTTTTTCTCTGCACCCACCATGGCTTTGGTAGATAGCGCAACGCTCGCTATGCTCGGTGACCGGCGTGATCTCTATGGGAGAATCCGACTATGGGGCACTATTGGCTGGGGATTGAGCGCACCGCTGGTAGGCGAGGTGCTACAGCGGTACGGTTTACAGTGGATGTTTTGGATCTATGCACTTCTGATGATCTTAAACCTGGTACCGATCCGCCGTCTGGAATTTAGTTACAGAACTTCAGCAACATCATTCCGGCAGGGCATGCTCTCAGTGCTTGCCGACCGGCGTTGGTTGTCGGTCCTGGTCATGATCTTCGTGACTGCCATCGGGCTAACAGCGCATACGAACTACATGTCCGTGCTATTGGATGAGATGGGAGCCACGAAAACATTGGTGGGCATCGCCGTTACCATATCGACGATCTTCGAGCTGCCGGTGTTGTTCTTCTCGAATTACCTGCTACGCAAGTTCAAAACGCAAGGGTTGCTCTTGCTGGCGATGGGCGTTACTGGACTGCGTTGTGTCTTGTACTCGTTCTCTGGCAGTCCACAGGTTGTTCTCGCCATCCAGTGTTTACACGGGCTGACTTTTCCCGCCCTCTGGATTGCTGGGGTTACATACGCATCGGAGAACGCCCCAGAAGGGTTGGGAGCCTCTACACAAGGCTTGCTTTCAGCCGTATTGATGGGCTTGGGAGCAGGCGCGGGTGGATTGATTGGGGGCCTGCTGATCGATTTTCTCGGTGTCGCAGGTATGTTTGGCGTTATCGGTGGAGCGGTGCTGATCGGTCTTGTGGTCTTTCTGATCATCGAACGATTTTGGGGTTCAAGCGTATAAGGTCGCTTCTGATTTTGCAGCAGAGATTGCCATTGGCATAGAGCCTGGCACCGCGAACGGCATCGAGTTTCTATCCGCTTGGGGCTACCGAGATTACCCAGGGATCTCAGGCATCCTTAGCGAATAATCACAAATCGTGTGGGCAGTCAACGGGAAAATATACCCGATACTCCACCTATGAAATGAGAAGTTCTCTGTGCTTAACTCCAGAAGCGAACGTGCATAAACCGGGTGAGCAGGATGGGATTACGCATACTAAATTGAAGGGAGGTACATCATGGAGTATCGCTACTTAGGATCATCTGGATTGAAACTTTCGGCATTGTCTCTGGGTTCTTGGGTTACATTCGGAAACCAGGTGGATGATCGAGTTTCATATGAATGCGCCAAGGTTGCCTACGAGGCAGGGGTAAATTTCTTTGATACTGCAGAACAGTATGCGGGCGGGAAAGCGGAAATAGCCCTTGGTGGGATTGTCAAGAGAGCAGGTTGGAAACGCTCGGATCTCGTTATTTCCACCAAGATATTCTGGGGTGGACCAGGCCCCAACGACGTAGGTCTGTCCCGCAAGCACATCATCGAGGGATTGAAAGCTTCCTTAGAACGCCTGCAAATGGACTATGTGGATCTACTATTTTGTCACCGGCCGGATAAAGAAACACCGATTGAAGAGACCGTACGGGCCATGAATTATGTAATCGATGAGGGCATGGCGTTTTATTGGGGGACAAGCGAGTGGAGCGCGCAAGAAATCATGCAAGCTTATGCCATCGCCCGAAATGCGCATCTGATCCCGCCGCTGATGGAACAGCCTGAATACAATATGTTCAATCGCCGCCGTGTGGAAAGCGAATATGCGCCCCTCTACCGCGAAATAGGGTTGGGGACGACGGTTTTTAGTCCTCTCGGCAGCGGGCTTCTCACTGGAAAATATAGCGACGGGATACCAGATGGAACACGCGTTACGCTTCCGGGGTTCGAGTGGTTGCGAAAGCACATGGAGAGTGCCGAGACGAAGGACAACGCTGGTAAAGTCAAGCAAATGGCAATCATTGCAAACGAACTTGGATGCTCGATGGCTCAGCTAGCGCTGGCATGGTGCCTTAAGAATCCTCATGTTTCTACCGTTATAACGGGCGCATCTCGTGCCGAGCATGTTAAAGAGAACATGAAAGCCCAGAACATTGTCGACAAATTGACGGATGATGTCATGCAACGACTCGAAGATATCCTAGGTAATAAGCCGTACCCAGAGCCTGATTTTAGAGCGCAATGACGAATCGCCACATCGGCTCGATTTTTTAGCCGATAAACGAACATGCATTCCTATAAACAGCTCTGATCTCTCCGAGAAGCAATGTGTTGAAATCGTTGATCTCTGTTCACGTGCGTTCGATTTAACGTATGATCCATTAATCAATGATCTTGTAGATGCAACCCTGGAGGATTTTAGCCACGGTGTCTGGTTACAGATTCGACCTCAGAATCCAGGGGCCAGAAAAGCCAACAGAAAGGGAAAACCGTGAACAGAGTCCACGTCATCACACTAGGTGTGGAAGATATTATCAGGTCTTTGAGGTTCCACAGAGATGGCTTGGGATTCTCTACTAAGGTGGAGGAGGATAATCCTCCCATAGTCTCTTTTCGGAGTGAAGGTGTCACGATGGCGCTGTGCCCGAAAGCAGTCCTGGCTGAGGACACAGACTAAGAGAACCCTCCCGCGGGGATGGGATTTCCGGCACCACATTAGACTATGTGGTTAAGGAAAATGCCGAGGTAGACAGGGTTCTTCCCCTTGCAGAGAGAGCATGAGGAAGAATCGTCAAGACCTCCCAATGGGCATCTTGGAGAAGCTACCACGGATACTTACCTGACCTTGATGGCTACTTTTGGGAAGTGATGTATTGGGAGAACTGGAGGTTAAGGCGAACGGTTGTTTGTTAAGTGTATAACCCTTGCTCGCAGCTTGTGCAGAGAAGACTCGCGGTGTAGGGGAATACCGCATACCCATTCGCTGCCACCAACCAGGGATGCGAACTGAGTTGAATTCGAGTGATTGTTGTCCCTGGCGACTCAGTTCCCAGCCGTTGGGCGGCCCGAAAGAATATTTTTGTGATGCGCAATGTCGAGTGGCATGCCGGTGGTTGACCAAAAAGGAGCAAAAGCGATGAAACGACTCTCAAACCTGTATCCGATTCTACTCTTGTGGCTGATATGGGGGATATTGATGGTCGGCTTCCAGGCTTACGTACAAGCGCGTTTTGAGCCCAAGCGCCCCGATTATGCATTGTTTTGGACACCTGACGAAACGCGCTCCAACAGCCAGAACGACAAGCCTTACCTGATGGAACCATTCCTCAACGGCCACGTCTCCTGGGATTCTGAGTACTACATCTCCATTGCTGTGGCAGGCTACGACGATTTATTAATGCGGGCTATCCCACCCACATTTAGCTGGGAGAACCCCCAGACCAGACTCAAAAGCGAAAGACCGGATTGGGTTTCAATGAACTATGCCTTTTTTTCCTTCTACCCATTAATGATGCGTATAGTGGCATTACCGCTACGTCTGCTGGGTCTAAATCCGATTGCCACTGCGACACTAGCGGGGGTGCTGGTTTCGATGCTGGGGACATTGGGTGCGATGCTGGCACTATACGACCTGGGGCGCGACGAGCTGGGTGAGTCGGGAGGCTTACGCGCGGCGTTTTACCTGTTGATTTGGCCGGCTGGAATGTTCCTGGCGCAGGTCTACACCGAAGGGTTATTTTTGGGACTCTCGTTTGGCGTGCTAGCCCTAGCGCGCCGTAAACGGTGGTTTGGGGCAGCATTGCTTGCGGCGTGTGCCACCTGGACACGCGCGGCTGGCACACTGTTACTGTTGCCATTGGTATGGTATTGGTGGCAAGAAGGCGGTCTGCAGAAATTAACACACAAGTTTACCTGGGTTGAGGTTGGCAAATTATTGCTGGTGGCCAGCCCGTTGCTGGCTTATCTACTCTGGCAGGTGATAATGGGCCAGCCGTTTCACATCGTTGAGGACCGTTTTTTCAGCCGAGGGTTGTTGGCGATTGGCCAATCGTTGGAAGCCTGGGGTACCGCACTGGCAGAATTCCTTGGTGAAAATACCCAAGGACGGGCATACTATCTAGTGGAATTTGCGGCTATATTGTTCGGCTTTACCGCTTGTGGCCTTATGTTGAAAAAAACCCCTCTCCTGGTGATCTACAGCTTGATCACCATCATCTTTTCGATGACTAGTGGTGCGGCTCAGGGTATGCACCGCTACGTGATGGCCGCGCCGGTGATCTTCATGCTACCCGCCCGCTGGGGCCAAAACAGAAACTTCGATCGAGCCTGGACTCTAGGCAATGTCCTGATTATGGGCATCTTCGCCGCCATGTTCACCTTCGACTTCTGGGCGGGATAGTGCTTGAGAATCGCCGGTGTGTTCGAAAAAAGGAATGAATACCTATTGATGGGAACCGTTCAACAACTCGCCGCAACCGAGCCGGCTGGCACCCGCCAAAGCCGGCGTATCTTACCCGCGAAGAAAGCGCCCTCGCGGGTGCTTCATTCTCAGATAGCGGGGCTGGGATTCAAACTCACGACCTAGAGGTTATTGGTCCAAATCCTAAATGCCCACCCTACCCCTTCTCACTTTCCGAGAATCTGGATAACCTTTATGGCCAAAAAATGGCGGTCACGTAGCCGCAATTTTATTCTTTTCAGGATTCCTACTCAGCACATGGAAAAGGGACTGTCCAGACCTTTTTAGACAGCCCCTAACAGAGTGGGCGGAACAGGACTCGAACCTGCGACCTCTTCTGTGTAAGAGAATTCATGGGTTTTCCATGGAGTATCCTGGTGACTATCCAGTGATTTTCTCTCTATAAAATGCCTCTACTATGGGGGATTATCGTCCAAGATGTCTATGTAGTCCATGCTTTGTTACCCCAACTGCACCAAAACTGCACCAGACAATACGTAGTTTAACAAATCAGTCGAATAAAAACACGAGGAAAGGCGACTCGAATTCCCCTGTCTGATTAGAATCCCACATATGCAGGACTAAAGTTGTGTGAGTTTCATGAATAGGTTCTTCTCCTGTAATGGTTGGATCGAACGTGTCAGCAACGAGGCAAGTCCTTGTGATGGCTAAGTCGTTGCACAATTGTATCCTTGGTTCAGGCAGCCAATAGGAGGAAACACGAGTGAAGGATTCATTCGAGATTTTTTGGATAAGGTGAAATCACAGTCTGCCTTTCCTTATAGGAATTCAAGACCGTGATGGCAGCGCTCATTTTGTGTCCACGCACATTTTTTAAAACGGATGTCCTTTTTCGGCCACTACACCCTTCACCCACAAAGACTTCACTTTATTGAGATCTCACGCGTGGCGAATATAGGGATCTTTTTACCAGAAAACGGGTTATAACTGAAAGTTGTGGATTGGCATGAGAAAGAAAGGCGGCGTATCCTTCGGGTGTCATAACCCAAAGCCGGTGAATACCGGGGAAAGGATACGCCATGTTGGAGCTTATCACGAACGAATCCGAAAAGACAGCGCCGGAAGTCACACAAAGCCTGGATGAGCTGGCGCGGGAAGGGGCTCGGCGCATGATAGCTGCGGCTCTGGAGACCGAAGTCGAAGAATACCTGCAAAAACAGAGCCACCTTCGAGACAAGCAAGGTTATGCTCTGGTGGTGCGCAACGGCAAAGGGCAGGAGCGCACGCTGACGATGGGTGCTGGGGCTGTTAAGATCCGGGCACCAAGGGTGCATGACCGGCGACACAATCACCGCTTCACCAGTAAAATCCTGCCGCCGTACATGCGGCGCTCGCCGCGCCTCGAAGAAGCACTGCCTGTGCTCTACCTGTGTGGGCTTTCGACGGGCGATTTCCAGGAGGCACTTCCGGTGCTGCTGGGGCCAGAAGCAGCCGGTCTGTCGGCCACGACGATCAGCAGGTTGGTCCGCATCTGGCAGGATGAATACCGGGACTGGAGGAAGCGTTCGCTGGTCGGTAAAGACTATGTTTACATCTGGGTAGACGGCGTGCACTTCAATGTGCGGTTGGAGGAAGATCGCCTGGCCTGCCTGGTGGTGATTGGTGTGAATGTAGACGGCACGAAAGAGGTCATTGCGCTGGAAGATGGCTACCGGGAGTCGGAGGAGGCGTGGGCAAGCCTGCTGCGAGACCTGAAGCGCCTCGGCATGCCTGCGCCGATGTTGGCCATCGGAGACGGAGCACTGGGCTTCTGGGCAGCGGTGCGGAAGGTCTATCCAAAAACTCGCGAGCAGCGCTGCTGGGTGCATAAGATCCGTAATGTTCTGGACAAACTCCCCAAGCGCTTGCAGCCGAGAGCGAAGGACATGCTGCACGAGATTATGTATGCGCCCGACCGGGAGAGCGCCAGGGAAGATATCGAACGTTTTGCGGAAGAATATGAAGCACGTTACCCGAAGGCAGTTGAGTGTCTTCTCAAGGACAAGGATACGCTTCTTACGCATTTTAACTTTCCGGCTGAGCACTGGATCCATCTGAGAACCACCAACCCAATCGAGTCGCCCTTCGCCACAGTGAAAGCCCGAACGAGACAAACAAAGGGCGCCGGTTCGAGGAAGTCGGGATTGGCGATGGCGTTCAAGCTTGCGCTTGCGGCCCAGGATCATTGGCGGAAGGTAAATGCGCCTCATTTGGTGGAATTAGTCCGAGCCAGTGTTGAATTCAAGGATGGCAAGAAAGTGGTTCCTTTAACATCCGAGGTACAGTCATTCGAAGAACTTGAAAGGATCGCCGCCTAACATGACTGATCCACAACATTTGACAATATCCCCCCATTCCATTCCTTACTGTCAAATGGGGGAGTCAAATACACATAAAAGTCTCGAGGGGGTTGGGCAGTAGATCGCTCATCGGGTTTGCCAAAAAATAAATATCCTGGGCGATTAACCATATGGGTGTGCCAAGGCAGTTGATATTCCCATATCTCATAGCCAGTCACATAGGTGGTATCACTCATCGTGAGGATTTGTCTCATTGCATCATAGAAGTATCTATTAAGATCACTTCTTTCCATGAACTCACCACGTTCTTCAATCTTGGCATCAAAATCTATATCTTTCTTAACATCAAGAAAGTATTGATTGTTTTCATCTATGTGGGTGATATATTGTCCGCTAACAGTGCGGATAATTTCCCTCAAAGCAACTTGGACTTGATCCAAGAGAAACTCAGCTGTTTGTTCTGGCATCTCAACATGCAAGCACAAATTGTCACGTAATTCTTCTGGTGTGGCGCCTATAGCGACATAAATATCATTCGTGGTAAGACGTAATACACTTAAGGCACTTATGATCCTTGCTGCCATCGGTTTCAATCTGTCACGGGAATAGGCGTTGTTTACACGAGAGGCTAAAATATCACTTTTCTCAACGACTTCAGCAACATCGGGCATTGTGCGCATGCTTGGATTATCTTTCAAGATTGCCCAATAGTGATCGTATGAGACCATGCCGGGTTCATTTTCTGGAACCTCTTTATCGAGTAATCCTTGCATTGCACTGCTAAAGGTTTTTAGAACTTCTCGCTTTTCAGCAACAAAGACTTGTTCGAACGTGTCAATATAGGCTGGATGTATGGGAAATAGAGACACATATTCATCCAGCCTTTCAGCCATGTTTGTATATAAGGGAGTAAAAGGTCTTAGGTGTTCGGTGATTTTTGCTAGTTGTTTATCATTCTTCTTCAGTAGTCTTTTAGAAACCACATAAGCAATATCCTCCCGCACAATTCGGATTTGTTCAAAACGATCTTTTACTCTACGTAATTGTTCAGCCACAAAGTTGAATCTAGGATTATCAAAAAGCATTTCTTGTAACCCGCCGACAAACCGGAAGGGGGTTAACGCAGCAACTTCGCCTAGTTCTCTGAGGAAGCCCAAGTCAAGAATTAGGCTTCGTTGTTCCTTAGTTCGCAGGAAATCAAGAAGCTCATCAACAACTAGCATTATTCCTTTATCGGGGTGTTTTTCTTGGAATGTGGCAACTGCTTCAATGATTGCATCTTTATTACTGGTAACCTCATCTGCTTTGGGAAATTTATAAGGAGTTCCCCATTTTTCCAAAGCTTGTTCAATTTCCCTAACAAGAATATCTCGCAGGTTTCCAGTAACACTACCAATTTCAGCACGAATTACAAAGAATTTCCCTGCAATGCTCTTAGCGGCCTTTTCTACCTCTTCGCTATCCAAATCGCTAACTAAATCCTCAAACTCCGCAACTGCTGAGATTGCTGACATCAAGTGTGATTTGCCCGTACCATAATTCCCAACAATCAAAACCCCTTTATTATCTACAGGGGTCTGAAATTGAAGTTGGGGGATGACAACATTCGCAAGTTGATCAGCCATCCTATCGGAAATCACATAGGATGAAACTAATATTTTCGCCTTGTTTTTATCATCGGCTTCCCTGATTTGGATTAATGTGTTAATCGGTTCAAATTCAAAGAGTTCACTGTAGCGCATTTTTTCTCCTCAAACCTTGATGATTTCAACCCCTGGATTTACCCAATTCCTATAATGGGCGTGATCAGGAGATGCGTAACTCAAATTATTTTTGCTAAAATTCCCCAGCCATATGACAAGGAGCTTTTTGTTATTACTGGTTTGTCTAAATATTGCTAATGGATCTAATTCAAAGCTTGGTTCAAAAAGAATGTCAATATCAGTCAACAGAAATGGTTCTTTCTCAATCTCTCTGGTTTTTGAAGAGATCCAATCCAATATTTCTCTCGAGTAGTTAGCCTTTGTTTTGCCTATCAACAATTGGCTTAACTCTTTGTTCAGGGAATAAGAGGATACCTGATATTCTGAAACAATCTGTTTAGTAGCCTTTTGTAGGTCACCGATAGAGTGACTTACAGCTACTGTAAGTTGAGGTCTTTGATGCAAGGTGAAATAGTTCCTTAGATTTTCCATCTAATAATACAACTATTCATTCTAGCTTGGATATATGGTTACTCAAAACTTCGGGCGCAGCGAGGAAATTGCGGATCTCATCAAGACGCTTCTCTCCGATACCACGACAAGAATGTATACTTCCATCATCCATGGCAACAAGCGGAAATCTCATACTCAGACCTCTCCAGCGAAAAGTGTGGCAGTTTCTGGCCCTATCGCGGACTTACCATAGGAATCGGCAGGCCTTGTTATTATCGGCAATGATTTTTAGATGACCTATAGTTCATCTTAAGAAGCAAATCTCACCTGTATACTTCATCAAGCCTCCAAACCAAGTTCAGTGCTTCTGGCCATCCAGCTTCGATAAAATAATCAAGCATTCTGACTAAAATCTCCATACCTTCATCATCCTGGAAAGCAAAACGATGATCAGCCAGGACAGCCTCTACCATTTGAGTCATATCCTTAATTGCCAGTGAATCAAGGTTATACCCTGTAGGTTTACTTTGTTCGACAATGCGAAGCGCGAGTGATAGGATCATCCTTGGGTCATAATGAATGACGCCATTCAAAACCCTCATGAAATTATGCGCAGTTGATGCAGGAATAGGCACTTGCTCTCCTGAACTTGGGTATGCAGCTACCTGTTCCAGGCTTGGGAGCATCATCGTGAAGAAAGTACGCCTCTCGTCGTCAGTCAAAGGTTTTTTGGTCTTCTTGCTTCTCTCTTCTAATCCTAGCTTGAAGTAGACATCTAAAACTACTCTATCGATAATCCTATAAAGCTCCTTTATCCTTTCCCTTTTATCATCTGCTTCAGTTTCGAAATCTTTAACTTCTTGAACTAGCGTCTGGATCGCGTTGTAGCAACTCTCAATTGCAGAGTTAAGCCAATTAATTACCATATCTATTGTGTCTGATTGACCTCGTGAAACAACTTCTTCCGGTCGGATCAACGAAAGACAGTATGATATGGCGTAATGCGTTGAGTAGGGGTTTTTGTCCGCCGTGAATAGGTAATTCTTAGAGAATACTCTCGCCCAGTCACTACCTCTAAGAAGCGCAAGTGACATAATAAGATTAACAAGATTCCGTACCAGCTCAGATGGCGCGCGATCTGATAGTGTAATTGGTGCAAGTTCGCGGAGAATTTCGATAGCTTTGCTTTCATTCGAATTGTATGCATATCCGAGAGAAATGCAGACAGCATTTAAGACTGTGTCATTTTCCTCGTTTTGGATATAACCATCCATAATTTGCCAAAATCGATCCGTTGCATTTTTATTTATCCTCCAGAGTTCAATCGCTGTAAGAAAGCGAACTGACGGAACGGGGTCACGCGATAGCAATTCGATTGCATCTAGAATCTCGTCATCCGCAGACCAAACAGCTAACTTCGGTAACCCCTGGGCAGCTTCGTTCCTCGGCGTAGGGGACCAGGCAGGGAATGTGAATTTGGTGTCAATTTCATCTGAATACATCGGCGATGGATGGGAAGCAACCTTGAGCAATATCTGTCGAAAAATCCTATAAGGCTCCCCTTCAGGATCTCTTGCCTTCAAGGTGAATTTCTCAACTAATTCTGAGAGTCGGGTCCAAGCTAGCTCCTCCACTTCTAAGCTTACATTGTGGTCGCTTTGGAGTTCATCCAATAGATCTTTTGCGACGCGGGAAATTGAGGTCAAGCCTTCTTCAACAGCCTCCCCATTTATCTGACTCTCCAAACAGGCATCAATCTCGGGAAGGAATCTAAGCAAATTGCGATTCTCATCACGGTCGACATCTACCCCTTCTTCTTGTAGCCATTCAGTGTGAGTAACCTTCTTGGACCAGGTGCCGCCAAATTGGACTAGAGGTCTATTCTCAGGAATAGACCTCTGATCTTCTAGTGCCGATATTCGCTGAATAGCACTTCTTGATTTTAGAAGACCTCTGGGAATACAGCCAAGCAAACGATCTCGTGCCCTTTGATATGCTTCGATATTCTCGCCTTCAACGGCAAGGGACGGAACGCTCATGATACTTGCTTCAATTTCTTGGAGTTGCTCGTCGGACAAATATGGCGCGCTTGCCCTTATGAATTCCCCTGCCTCATACCTAGTATCTGAGCCTAGCAATATATCATGTGAGATTACAGTATCGAAGAGAAATTGCCCTAGTGGCTCCGGATACAAGGCTCCCACCTGGAGAAGTCGACGCCAAAAGAAAGCAGTCTCTGCGCGCTCTGCTAACAATAGGATATATTTGTAGAGGACTTCGTTCGAGCCGGTCTTCGCCAGATCGGTAAAATAGATAAAAATTTCATCCGCCATTTTCAATGGCTCGTCTCGGAATTCACCTTGATCCCATATATGGCTTAAATCTTCAAGGTAAGAGACATTTATGCCATGGAATGGAAACTCTCGCATTAGATCAAATACCGTTCCATCTTTACGCAGGTACGGCCTGACATTGCGTTCGATAATGTAAGAATTCAATGAAGAAACTGCCGCCGTTACGGCATATTTAGGTTCATCCTTAAGAAAACCAGGGAATTTCCATAACAAGTGATAATGACACATTCCAAAGTCTTGACGCCTCGTGCTGGTAAACTTAAGGATCGTCCCGCCGAATTGAGTTTCATCTTCTGATTCTTCCTTATAAGCAAATACCTCTTTGTAAACCTCCTCCACAAGTGATGGGTCATATGGCCAAAGGTGTTCAATCGAATCTGTCAAGCGAGATATATATTCGATCGTGAAATATTCTTCCTTGAGAAGCCCAAGTACCCTAAGCAGGAGTTCCCTAGATTTTTCTGGGGAAAACTTGAATGTCTTTGCCACTAATGGAACGACAAATCGAGCGGTTACTCCGTCGATCCAATCATCAAGTATCGGATCTCTTTCATCAAGAACCCACCCAAGCAAATTACACACTGCTTGCCCTGATCGGGCGAGTTCAGTGACTTCCCCTTCCCTTTCGGCCACGTTAACCAATTGGTCAATAACTGCGGCAAGTTCCCAGAAGAATGCGCGTTGTGGTGACTCCGAGAGTTCACGAGCGAACTCCGCCCACGGAACTGTTGACTTGATAACCGTTGAGCGCAGAGCTTGAAGCGTGTGTATGATAGCGGATGCCGCGTTAATAGATCTCGAAGTCGCATGAATTAGAGGCAAGAGATCGGACAACACTCGTGCCTCGCTGACCAGGACTCTCGTTGGGACAATTCGAGAAAACAGACGCAAATAAGTGCTCTTTTCGGATCTAAGACTCCAGAAACAATTCCAAAAAGTATCGCGATTTCTGAACCACAGATCCGTCATATGGAAGAGAAGGCTGGGAAGAAGAAAGAACGGCCGCGATTTATCTTCTGCGAGGAAGCTGACAAGAGACTGAGCTTCGTCTTCCAGAAGAAGTTGGCTAACTGAAAAATCAAAGAGGATATTGTGTGAATATGATAAGCGCTGACCTTTATCATCGGCGTCAATGAGAATCTCGTCGCTCAACAAGCTCTCGTAGCTCTTACTCATTGATGGATCAAATACACTTTCTTTCCTGACGCTTAGACGTCTTTCATCAACCATCAGCCGGCTAATTGATGTTAGCAAGTGGTGACGAGATTCAGCGTCTTCATGATTTGTCACGCGCGCTTCCCAAAAAAGGGAAAGCAATTGCGTCTGCGAAACCACATCTCCCAGGGATTTCAGTCCAAATCCGCTTTGAAATAGTCGGTCAATCAACCATAGATTGAATGGATACCTAAGAAGTTCTAGCAAAGCCGAATCAATGTTGACGAGAAATCGGGAGTCAATCCCGATCTGCTTAAGTCCAGTGGAAACTTCATCGTCACTTAGCAATGGCAACAAAAAATGCCGACAATCAATGGTAGGAGATTGAAACTCGGAAGGATCACTTTCTCTAGGTGACCCAAAAATTCGACGTAGTTCACGAGATCTGACCGCATCGTAAGTTCTTACAGCTACAATTACAGTGAAATCCAAGCTCGTATATGCGTTGAAACGCCGAATCAGAGTTGCAAACCGATTACGCACAGTCTCACTGCGTGCAGCGTCGTAAGAATCAAATATGACTATTCCATATCCTATATCTTCAAACGATGAGGCGACCCAATCGACGAGATCGCCATCAAATGAAAGCAGTGAACGAAGATCTGCTTCAGAACCATCTCCAAGTTGGTCTATCGGGAGAAATAGGAATGGAATACCCTCGCTAGTAAGGAGATCCTGTAATCGAAACAGTGTGTGGGTCTTACCCACTCCAGGCGCACCAACAACGATCCCACTTCCCGCCAGCGCGAACTCCTTCATATTATGGATAACTCGATTTCTCCTTATCTCCACTGGCGCTGCTCCGATTGAGAAAGGTCTCTCATCCTGCTATTCACTTCATCTATCCAGCTTGAGCCGGGGCTTGGCAAAGGCTGAGTATTGTGCATTTCGGCAATGAGATTACGCAAGCCTTGATAAGATCCGTCTTCATTTTCAAAGAACACAACCTCGATCGAAAGTCCGTTCTTGAGTCTTTCAGCAAACCCCATAATTGTTGACTTTCCTGCCAAATCTAATGGCATGATTGCATAGTGATGTGGTTGATTCCACAACCAAAGATCCTCACTCACCAGCTTCATAAGGAACTCTAAGTATGGGTCGCTCAGGCCAAATCCCACGAGTACAATACGTCTTGTTGCAAGGAGCGCCCATAATAATTTCCTATGGAGCTTTTTTGGATCTTCATCCTGAATCTGACCGGTCTTTGGATCTACTCGAAAGCCGTATGTCGATATGTACTCATCATTTGCTAGAACTATGCTGTTAGGTAGATCATGCTTCCCATGAATATGAAGAACATGAGCAGGAATTCCAGAAGAATTGAGAGAATGGAAGAATTGTGAGATATACCTAGGATTCATCGGGGGGATAGTTAGTGAAAGGTCATGGATTCGTCCTTGGTGGATTGCTGATAGGGCTTGCTCCAGCAAGACATCATAGTTGGTTGTTACAATGCCGCTGAACGGGGACTGAACGAGATTCATATGAAAGTCATCAATGGGGAATTCTCGTTTCGGTCGAAAAACCTCATCAATCAATGCGTGATAGCGATTGTAACTGCCAGTCGAAGACCGAATATGCTCCTTAAGTATAGAGGCGTAAACAACCAAGTCTGATCTTGCTTCGGGTTTTATTGGAGGTATCTTCCCTCCACAATTAATAGCCTCCTGCTCCAGTATTTGGATTAACGAATTCCATGTTGGATAACCAAGAAGCGCACTACACCCCGCACCTACGAATAAAAGAGGTCTTTCATCTGAAACAAGACGAAGGAGAGCTTTTTTCCGACGAGCATTCTGCTCTCTCTCAATCTCAGTAAAAACGGTGGCTTTTGGAGGGGTCTGGATAGTCATCATCTATAGTGGTACCTTACAATTGCTAACAAAAGCACCGATAGGAAAGGAAATGTACTTCAGGATAGTGCAAATAGTTTATCTCCCTATGTTCGAGTCAGAATTGAAAACTGCCCAATTTATACACACAGTTTAAACCCCTACAAGTAATTTTCGGGTCTATACATGGTTAAGGTATACACTAATGTATGGTATTCGAATATCAGGCCTGCTCATTTAAGATCATATATAGATTTCTATCCATATACCATAAAAAAGAAATCGTGAAGCTAACTTCAATTTTTCCTGTTTCCGAATAATCAATAAAAAAAACCACTACTCGGTTTGTGCAGCCAATTACGAAGGTAATCATTTGCTCCATTAATGCATGGACCGAAGCAAGATATTCGCTTCTATTCTCCAAGCGGTAGAACATGAGCAGTATTTGGTTAATGAGAGAGCCTGGATCATGGGATCCCCCAACTTAAGAAGCTACGTAACTACTCAGGCCGATAATGAAACGAACGCAGGTAGATAAGGTGTACCCACAAGCGCCAATCGCAGAACATCCAGAACACGTTGTTCGTTCTTGCGTGCGGTTGATAGATAACCCCGGACCATGCAGAAGGTATCAGCGCCTTGCGTAGTGCGGAAACAGCCGGACACCTTTTGCTTGACCTTCATCATGCGGATATCCCGCTCCGCCTGGTTGTTATCAAACGGAACACCAAAATCGTGCATAAACGTCAGCACAGACTCCTTGTGATCACGGAGCCGATCCAGCAGATTTTTGGCTGGGCTTTGCTTGATCCGTCCCCGCTTCCTGGGTTGTCCCTCTGCCCGTTCCGGTGGGGGGTTGGCTTGCAAGCCCTGTTTGATTAGACGATCATAGCGCCTTTCAAAGCCAGACACCTGCTGCGCTGATAGACACGGTTGTGTTGCTCGAGCTGTATCAACGGCTTCCTTGATCTCCACCAGCAAGTCAGCCAGTTCACTCTCCCAGCCTTGCGGGTAGCGCTCTTGCAGGAATTTCAATCCCCGCAGGTGATGCACATTGCACGAGGCGTGATCAACGTCGTATTTCCAATATGATGCCCAGTCATCGTGAACGGCCCGCCCTTTCAGATGATGTAAGATACCGATGGCATCCATCGCCTTTGTGCCCCGTTTCCGATGAACGGCATAATGGGTAAGCCGGCCTGTGCTCGCCGTGTGCAGCCAGTGCAGTTTTCCATCCACCCGCAGCCCGGTCTCATCGAAGTGAACGACACTTTCTTCCTCGATCAGATGGGCCTTGATCGCTTCGCTCACCGGCTTTACCTGTTCCGCCACGTCTTTGCAGGCGCTCACAATCGTCCCCTCGGCCAATGGCTGCCCGTACAGATCGGCAAACAGCTCGCTCGTCCGTTCCAACGGCAGCAGCTGATATTGGGAGAAGTACACCGCTTGCGCCTTGATCAGCGGCCCATATTGCACCGGTTGGTTGATGCTTTCCGGGAAAGCAGCTTTACTTTCTTGGCTGCACCGCGGGCAGCTCTTGATCTCCGCCTGGTGTTCCGTTACTTCCACTTTCACCTCGGGTAAGTCAAACACCTGCCGCTTCTCGTGCCTGCTCGCTTTCACATCTCTCAGCGTCATATGACAGTGACAGCACTCTTTCAATCGATGTACCACGATCCGGTCCGGATGTGCGACCGCTTTCAAGGTGTGCCCTTTGTGCCCTGGCTGCCCACCGCTTTTCTTCCTGTGGCGCTTTCGCAGACTCCTGGGCGCCGGCTTGCTGAGTCCATCACTCGAAGGAGGCTTTCCACTGTTGCCACTGTTCTTGGCCAGGCGATCTTCTAGCTTTTGCACACGTTCCGCTAAATTGTGCATGTTCAGAATCATTTCACGAAATAACGCCACGACCGCTTCCTCTCCCTGCTGGTAGGCCTGGCGTATCTCGTCTTCTGTCGGAAAGTGGATGGGGGTCATGCTTCATAGTGTGACCGTTTCATCAAGCCATTAAAAGAATCAAATGTAACCAATAACCCATTACCTTTGACTCAGATGCCTGAGTAGTTACGAAGCTACTTCATTAATATATAGGATGAAATCGAACAACGCTATCCTACAACGGTAACGGATCCTTTACAGGGAGAAAAAGCATCGTCATCAAATCTCTTGCCCATAACAATTGTCCTTTAATAATCCTACTAGGATTCCAAGAAGGTATTTCCGATTGATATGATCGGAACCAAACAAAAAGAAGCCCCGAACGTGAGGGGGGCACGCTCGGGGTTAGAAAGGATCACTCTCAGAGAGAACAATCCTATTCCACTCTGCATTGTATTGAGATGGCTGGATATCGTCAAGCAGTGTGGTGTGATGAATCATGCAAGACTACTCAACAAATCAAGTTTATACTCACCGCCTTTCAACTAACTGTGGGAAGCAAAATTCTGTCAGGTGCCGACTCATAAAGATACATTTCTCCGTTCAACAAGAAAACTCTTCCTGGTCATCGTCATGCAAAAGGAATCCTAGTTAAATAAAAAAGATCTGCCCCATTTCTTCAATCGTTGCAAGGCAACAAAAATCACTTTGACCAATTCGGGGATTCTGGAGATATGGTGTTCTTCGCCGCATCTCAAGGATACAAAGTTCAGATTGATAGGAGAGGATGGGAGTGAGGGATAATATTTTTCCTCATCCCATCCTATTTCCGCACAAATATCGAGTCATTATTGACTGGCCGGAGTAATGAAAAACTCAACAGGCACCCATCTTATGGAAATTGCACTCCACAAAATGAGAATTCTCACAATCCTATCACATTCGAAAATCCATCTTCCCTTATCAACCTGATCTATTTCCTGAGTAGAGCGAACGACGAAGAAGCTTGTCATAAATGGTCCAGGATTTTCCATTGCCACATACGTTCTCCAGAAGCAACTTGAAGCGATTCACTTGCGCGTCCAGGTTATCGAGGTAGTGAAGTGCAACGGCTTCCATAGTCTTAGGCCGCCGTGGTGACCCCCACTCAATCCTTCCATGGTGAGAGATCACAAGGTGCAGAACTTCAAGTGTACGCTCCTTTGGGAATCCTTCGATCTTGTTGATCGCCTGGCTGATAGCCCTCTCACCAAGTACGATGTGTCCAAGTAAGCGCCCCGCATCTGTGTAATCCGTATCAAATCCCCAGGAAAGCTCCTCCATTTTCCCTATGTCGTGGAGCAGGATGCCGACGACCAGCAGGTCTCGGTCAATCTCAGGATAAAGCGTCATCAAGGGACGAGCGAGTAGGAGTAATTCGTAAGTATGCTCAAGGAACCCCCCAAAGTAAGCATGATGAACTCGGCGAGCCGAAGGCGCTTCCATGAAGCGTGCAACCCATTCCGTATCTGCATAGAAGTGGCCAACGAGTGAAGACAGGTGAGGATCATGGATGTTGTTGATAGCATCCAAAACAGTCTCCCACATCTCATCGACGTCTCGCTCCGTTGTACGCATCATGTCTTCAATATCAATCTCATCCTCCCCGGCTGAGCGCATACGCCGGATGTTTACCTGCATATCCTCCCGAAAGCTCTCCACCACCCCGTCCACCTTAACTGGACTTCCGCCATTGATTTCATCGAAAATCCCCTCACATTCCTCCCACATCCGAGCTTCGATGTACCCTGTCCGATCGACTAACTGCATGCGAAGGTACTTTCCACGGCTGGGATCCCGGAATGGATCGAGGCGTGGATTGCGGCTTATGTAGTAGCCGATGAACTCCATCCCTTCCTGAAGATCAGTAACAAAAGGTCCTTTATCTAGCTTAACGCTCCCCACTTTACTTACCATGACAACCTCCTTTCTGAATAAGCGGAAAAGGAGCCCGATTGTGCGCTGGGCTCCTTCGCGTTCGCTTCCTTTAACTGTGTATGTTGAAAACCCGGAAGTTGAAATCTTGACCATCCCCAAGGCGTAGACCTCTCCGGGATCTCAACCTGGCTGCAATGGCTAGCTAATCAGTTGAAACCGAGACCCCTACTCTTGAGAGATACGAACCGACCTCGACCAATGATGATGTGATCGATGCAGACCACATCAAGAAGCTTCCCGGCCTGGACAATCGCCTTCGTAATGGCGACATCCTCCGGGCTCGGCGACGGATCTCCCGACGGGTGGCAGTGAGCAATAAGGATCGCAGCTGCGTTGGCCTGGATCGCCGGGCGGAAGAGCTCGGCCACCCTCACCATCGAGGAATTGAGCGATCCATGGTAGATCTCAAGCGGTTCTCCAATGATCCGATTTCTCGTATCCAAAATCAGAACGTACAGATGCTCCTGCTCGAGATCCTGCATCAGAGGGACCAGCAGCGCTGCGGCGTCCTCGGGAGTCTGGATCGTTGGAGCGTGATCCTCCTGAGAGATCATCTTGCGCTGCCCCAATTCCATGGCTGCCTTGACACAGGCTGCCCGGGCAAGCCCGATCCCGTATACCGAGGTCAACTCGTGGATGGTTGCCCGAGATAGACTCTGGAGCGATTCAAATCGACTAAGGAGTGCAGCAGCAACTTCCATTTGATCCCTACCACCCACAAGAGCTGCCAGAAGCTCGAGCACGTTGCAGTCCTTCGCCTGGTAGCTCACTCGATAAACCGGCCTCTCACGCAACGGAATGGATTGGAGGAGTGAACCTCCATCTTGATGGGTCAGATTCCATCGGTTTGTCTTCGCGGCTGAACCGCGCACTTCGTCCAAGAATGAACGTTGAATCGTCATATCCTTTCTCTTCTTCCAAAAAAACATTTGAGGGAACGATTGAAGACCGCCCCTACGGACACGCGCGCTTACACTGGCAGCAGCCTTCATAAGGGCTGCGCCTTCCATCAGGTCAGGGGCGTATTACCAGCCCTTCCGACTTATAGGTATGTGGTTCGATCTTTGAGGAGGAGATAGGGGATCAGTTGTGTAAAGGAGTCTCGTGGACATCCAATCTCATTATTCAAGACAAGACTGAATATCAAGGGGGGGGAATCGATCCGGGCCTACTGATCTGGAGAACAGAACACGTAGATTCTGCAGTGAAAACCGATCCGATTGGGGCTTATTGGGGTGATGAGAAGCCCGATCCCATAGCACATAGAAGCAACGTACTTTCAACTACACCTCCGGAGCTTTTGCGTACCTGCGCAGCCGCTCATCGATAACCGGTCGGTCGCTGCGAGCATACGCGAGGACACGCACAGAATACAACAAGAAGAAAAGGAGCAGCAGGAAGGCTCCTGCGCCCAAGAAAACCTCGATCACATTCATTTCGATTTACCTCCAGAGTTATCCGTTTATCCACTTTAGCTTCCATAGCTGTCGAGATGTGTTAGGGCGAAGTGAGCCAGCCGTTAGTCATCCGTTATTCACCTCCGGGACATTCCGCAATCTCGCCCTATTCCGGACTCCATTTCTGTGAAGTGTTTCCCCACACAAACAACAAGGCCTCCGGGAATACAGAGGCCTATGAAATAGCTGGTGTATGGGTTATCGACTGTACTGCTATGGACCGGTGAGAAGCGATTGCGACTGCAGGACTACTAGATCAAGGTGGGGTTGGAAGCCCTGGTCGGGGACGTAGATCGTGCGCGACTCCAGGCTCTCGATGTAGCGCCACCAGTCTGAAGTGATCCCGTAGGTGATGAGGGGGCATCCCGCTTCAGGATTGTTCGGCGGGCAGAACTTCTGCCAGTAGGTCTCCACCACATCGATGCAGGTGGGAGGCCATTCCGACCAATCCCAATACCAGCCGGGCTCGCCGTAATACTCCCATCCACAGTATTGGACCGTTTCTTCGAAGCGCTTCCAGTGGTAATCCCACTGCACACGGGCATAGAGCGCCCAGCCGGCCATGAACTGCGTCCGATACGCTGGATGCCCATCCACGCTGCCCGATCCGGTCACCGACGCCCACTGGGAGAGTCCGCCGAACCAACCTCCACGGAAGACGCCGGCGTTATCCCAGGCGTAGCGGTCGAGCTGCTCTCCCGAAGGACCCGTAAGGAGTCCACCAGGCAGAAGCGCCTCTGCCGCGGAGGCGGGGCATAGCTTCACCCCTCCGAGGCTCTCCGGCAGTTTGCCCAGCGAGGAGGAGACGCACGCCTGGGCGTACTGGCTTTCGCTGTATAGTTTCATCCTTGCATCGAGAGAGAAAGCGGAGAGGTTCCTGTCGCTTGCCGAGCTCCACGTAACAGTCGTTGTCGTCGGGTCGGGGGACAGACCCAACTCGATGCGATACCCTTCGATCCGGTTGCCGGACCACTCGATTGTCCTGGGGTTGCTATCGGACCAACCGAAAGTGCCTGGCGTCCAACCCACCTGTATCACGAGAGGGACATCCACGAACGCCAGCTCCGGCACGCGGTGATTGATGTAGGGTGTAGGGATGTCGATCGCGGCCTGATCACCCGGGAAGATGCCGCTGCACACCACTTGCGCAGGTGCATCCTCAGATTCGATAAGCTGCCACCCCAGGCACGGGGTGTTGATCAGCCAGTGCACATCCGAGTAATCAAAGGAAGGGGCAGCGCTCGCGATGTGGATGTTCTCTGCAGACAGATACAACCCAAGAGCAGCTCCCCCTATCAGGAGAGCGGTCAGCCAAAATCGCATTCATCGCCTCCACATCGGATTAGTGACGACATTCATACTAGAACCGGGTCGTACGCTTATTCTAGGTGCTCCAGTCATCACGCAACGTTATGCGTTCGTTACTCTCCCCTCCTCTCCGACAAATTCCTTCTTCGTCCGGCAAACTTTTCTCGTCTGGCGCACCCAGGAGAGCCCAGCAATCCCGCCTCAGAATTCCCGCGGCATCCATCAGGCATATCCAGAGCAACGAGATGCACTCTCAACCGAAACATAAAGCTGGAAGTTCAGATCTAAGCTCTCTTCCGTCTCCAACTCCATCGCACAGTGCTCAGCAATTCTTTTCTCCCATCTTATGCGCCCCTTGATGATCCCGATCACCCGACTCCAGTTCACTCGATCCATGACATCGACAAATTCGCGTTCCGACAATTCGCCATCATGAACTTCGATGAAGGAAAGAGCTGCAACCCCTCGCCCCTTCCGCCTCGGCCTGGGCTTGACGGCGAATATTGTCCCTCCCGGGAAATAGCCGAACTCTGCGAGTTCAACCACAGCGTACTGATTGTTGTGGAGCGTTTGGCCGATTCGGAAATGATCCTGGTACGCTCGAGAATTCAGATCACCCACCGAGAGGATCATCCATTCATTGGAGCTCAGGTGATCCTCAAGCAATCCGACCACATGGTCCTCGCTCATCGCACATCCTCCTTTCATTTCGCAGCTGGATCGGCAAAGCCAGCTCACTTGGTAGATGGAACGGAAAAGCGGCAGAGATGTTTGTGCCTTTCTGCCGCCAGGAATTTGGACGCTCAGTGGAATAGCAAATATCCAGCTACTTCGAGATTACTTGCTGCTTCCCATTTGCTTTGCTCACCCCACGCCCAGATCAACCTTCACTATGTTCCAGAGGTCATGAGATCCTTAGGGGGCTTTGCGGGTGCAGGGGATTCTCCGTTGGTTTAGAACGGGATCTCGTCAATCTCGCCTGCCTCCAACATGTCCTCCCCTCCCACTTCGAACATACCTATTTGCTTCTCCTGTGGATCGACCATCCGATGCAGCCGGTCCGCGACCTCGAACTGCGCCTGACAGCGATCACAGACGACCTGCTGCGGAGCTGCGCCGGTGTAATTCTCACTTCCGCATTCCGGGCAGGCCCATGTATACCCTGAGGCCGTAATCGATACATTTCTCATCGTGCATCCCCTGTCGAGCTTTCGTCCTCATCCGAAGACTGCTGGTCGGAGCGGGTCAACCCTGGAATCTCCTTGGAAACCTGCTGCACCGCGCACGGCTTGCCCACGCTCGTGAGCAGCGCCGCTAGCGAGATCGGATCGAGGTCCACAGACCATCCCCCCTCGACCTCTTGCTTCTGTACGGGAAGCCGTCCCTCCGCGAGGGGCGAACCCCTCGGGATGAAGAGCCGCACCACCGGTCGAGGGCTTGGGTTCCACTTCGCTGCTTTGCGAAGTTGGTTCTCTGGGTTTTTCATCACCATCAACCTGCCGGTACCAGGCATTCTTCTAGGAGGACCTCGTTCCTGGCTCCGATCTCAACGACCATCTCCCACAGCGCATCCACCTCGCTGAGGTTACCCTTTATCCTCTCACGCAGGGAGGCGATGCGATGGAGCGACTCCTCCCCCCTCCCTTCACGCATGAGCTGCCAGATCTGATCGGCATTGAGTTCAAGCGATGCCCGCCTCTCAAGCTCAGCAAGTGCGTGTTGAACGCTCCGGCTTGTGATCTCGAGGTGCCGGGCACTTGCCGCTTCACCCTTTCTTGACAGCTGCGAAAGATCTTCCAGGGCGCGCTCGAGCGGCACGTTCCCAGGTGCAAGCGCGGTCAGGGCATTCAGGCGCTGACTCCAGGATCGTCGTGTCGCCGCAGAGACATCGCCGCCCCTGGAGATCGTGGTGGTGATTTCCTGCGCCACCCGCAGAAGCGAGGCCTGCACCTGCGCAACCACCTGCTGGGCCTGTTCGATTTGAGGGTGGATCGCTTCCCGCAGGATACGATCCCGCGCTTGGCGCTCGTGCTGGAGCTGTCCTAACTGTTCGTCTCTGATCTTTCGTTCGATCTCCACCAGGCGCAGCTGCCCTCGATCAAGCTCGGCTTCGACCTCATGCCGGATCCGTTCTGCCGCCCGGACATCCTGAAGGATGGTTTCAACGGTCTCCGGCAGCGATCGATCGATGGGGACAAGCTCCATGCGTATCTTCTCCCGAACGTCCGTCTCCGTTGGAAACCTCGCCCTGAATGCCTGCATACTCCGCTGGAGGAATTGCCCCCGAAACAAACCCTGAGTTCTACCCAGGCTGCGCATGTTGTCATACGCCGCTTCCGAAGCCTGAAACCATCGCCCTTCCGCCTCGCTCCTCAGGCGATGATAGTCGGCAAGGAGCAGCCTATCGCGCGTGTGAGCGAACTTCTGAATGAGTCCGCCGATAGCCGCCTCGAACTTGGAGGTCGCTGCAAGCGGAACCCACCAAGCGCGCCTCCCGCCGTCCCACACTTGTATTGCGCCCACGCGCCTGCACACAGTCTCCTCCCGAGCGGCCACTGCTCGAAGCGCGTTCGGGATCTTTTTATCGATCAGACCCCCACGAAGCGTCCGAAACACTTCGGCTCGAGGGTCATTTTCCGGTATCCCGGCTTCCGTCAACATGGCCGAGGTCTCGAAAATCCGCAGTCCAAAAGCCCGGATGAGACAGCGAAATCCATCTGTTCGAGCGAACAGCTCCTGCGGGGGGAGGATTTCCATCAAGAGCGAGAGGCGCTCTTCCTTGGGGAGTGCATCCAACCGCTGATACACCTCACGGTACATGTCCATAGCTTCTGCTCTCCTGTTTAAATAAGCCAAGCGGCTGCATCTTCCTAAGAAACGCAGCCGCCAACGGGAACTTGAATTCTGTTCGTACAGATCTAGATCAAGCGTTTATTCCATTCACCACAGCAGCTTTCTCGAAAGAACATCGGAGAAGCGCGGCGGTCTTCGCCAGACCATACGCAACGACCTGATCATTGAGATCCTTTTCTCCTTCCAGGAAGGTATGGTCGATGATGTTCGCGTTTGGCAGCTTCTCCTTCCATCGCCAGACGGCATCCCTTCCTGCGGGATCATTTTGCGGCAAGGTCAGGAGAAACTGAATGCTGCGAAGAACAGGCAGCAAGTAGCCGGCGATCCCGGTGCCGTTGACCGCCACCCCTTGAAATCCCATCTGTCGCAAGTTCACGGCGTCAATGATGCTCTCCGTCAGGATGACGGGCTTGCGCCTGTTGATGTTTCCCAGGCCCCAAATGACCTTTGGGATGCCACCCAGGCTGAGATATTTGAGGGAGGCGCTTTTACGAGTGGACCTGCCGATCATGTGACGGACGGTTCCATTTCTCGAAACGTCGGGGAAGACGATCCGACCGATCAGCCATTCGCGAGGTTTGTCTCGATCGTTCCTCACGAAGAGCCCGGCCACCTCTGCCGCTTCTCTCAACTGCGGCGGGTATCCTGCCAGAGCACCGATGAGGCCGCCTCGGGTGACATACCCGATGCGGAACCTGCGAATTGCTGGCAGGTCAATCCCGCGGGAGCGGAGATACTCCCTGGCACTTCCTCCCGCATCGCTCATCAAGCTCAGATGATAGACGCGACTGGCCAGCGCGAGCACCTGAGCGATCCCGCGGGTCAATTCCCTGGATGGTGGCTGCGGTTTCACATCGACAAGGGGGATATCCAAGACCTGCAGTCGCCGCATCACCTCCTTGAACATCTCAGGGTTTCGATTGTTCCACGCGTCGCCGAAAACGAGCAGACCTTCGAAATCATAGACATCCCCGCCACGATTGCAGCGGAAGCAATGAAAGAGCCCGCTGTTGATGCTGACGCTCATATTCGGCCTGCCCGTATCATGATGAAACGGGCAGCGGACCATGACGTTCGTTCGGTCGCCGCGAGGAACGATCACGATTCCAGATCGTTCCACGACCTGCAGTAGATCAGGCTTTCTGTCATCCATAGGTACTTCCAGTTCGGCGTAAGCTCGACACACATCCCATGGTAAAAAGCCAATGCCATAGAACAGGTTGAGCCGTTGTATAGGTTGCATTTCTCCACCTCTCCATAATTAATACTCTCCAATATCACAGGCTCGAGTCAAGTCTTTTCGCGTGACATGATCGTTAGTCGTCCGCGTAGTGGATTGGTCATCACCAGGTTGTGGAGCAGATCATACCGAGGTCTACGGCCACCTTACGGGGGTCAAGGGAACGCCGGCGAGAAGTGGGCTCATGGGCATGGCACGTGACATCGTCAGTACAAGCTGGTCCTTGGCACGGGTGAGCCCTACGAAAGCCAGATTCTGTTCCTCTTGAAGATCCGATCCTTCCAGCGGCAGCAAACCATCGTGAAAGCCGGGTATGATGACCGCTCGCCACTCCCTGCCCTTTGAAGCGTGGAGCGTTGAAAGCTGGATCCCCTCCGCCTGTCGGGGTCGGCTCACCTGCTCCTCGAGGTACTCCACGAACCGACCCAACGAGCCGAACTCCACGCTAGTCACCACCAGCTCTCCCAATGCCCGGGCAGCCGCGAAGTCGCCTTCGCTGTTGAGGTAGCTCGAGATTTCACTCAAGTGGATGATGTTCGTCACCAGGCTTGAAACTTTCAGATCCTTCCCGCGTAAATCAGCGAATATCTCTCGCAGGTCAAGGATCCTGTTCACCCGCTGGACTACCTGCTCACGATACTTGCTGGGCTTCCCCAGGACCGCGATCAAGTGGTCCCAGGTCAAAACCTCATCACGGCGCAGCTGGTATCGGGTTCGATTACCGATCCCGCATGGCGGGTAGTTGATGATCGACTCCAGCATGCCGTCACCCATGGGATCGAGCGTCAACCGAAGATAACCGAGGACGGCCTGCGTCTCCTCGCGCTGGAAGACGTCCTGTTCAGATCCCACGATCTGATATGGAATCCCCCGCAATCGCAGCGCGATCTGCAGCGGATTCTGCTGGGCATGGGTCCTGGTCAGCACGGCGATCTCCGATATCGCGATGCCCTGTTGTCTGAAGCTTTCGATCCATTGGACGATCTGGCGTCCGACGTAGTCGATCTCCATCTCGGGGTTGAGCGCATCCACGGCGATCACTGGCATGCCGAGCGACGGCCGTATCGGACGCATGCCGATCGCGTCAGGACCCGCCAGCGACCGAGCGGCGCTGATGATCTCGGGCGTCGAGCGGTGGTTGTCGAGCATCACCTCGGTCTGCAGATCCTGAGGGAAACCTGCTACCAGCTTCTCCCAATTCGCTCCCCGAAAGCCATAGATGGATTGAGAAGGAGAAGCCAGAAGGACGAACTCCCTTGATCCTTTGAGCAGCACATCCAGTACAGGCCACTCGGTCACCGGATTGAGATCCTGACCCTCGTCAACAAAGACGCATATGCCCTTGAGGAATGATCGCAGCTCGTCGTTTTCCAACTCCCTCGAGCACTGCTCCAGCAGCCCTGTAAAATCAACAAGGTTCTCAGCCCTAAGTATCTGGAAATATCGCTGGATCATCTGCTGTACAAGTGGATGCAACGCATCGTGCTTCCCTCCTCGAGAGCGCATTCGCTCCATATCCTGGATGGCCTGTCTCGGTTCGATGAATCGGACATCGAGCTCCTTCGCGGCGCGCTCCATGAGGGCAAGGGATCTATCCTCTGATATGACCTGTGGAACCTTATCCCCTCGCGCCTGTCTGGCCAGCCTGATTAGCCAGTAGGCCATGCCGTGGATGGTCCGCACAGGGACGTCACCGCCAATACGGTCGGCGATTTCTCTAGCTGCCTGGCGGCTGAAAGTCGTGGCCAGGATCATATAGGGCGAGACGCCTTCGGTTAAACGCTGGCGGATCTCGCTTACCAGCCGGTTCGTCTTCCCGGCTCCGGGGGCTCCTGTGATCAGCTTCATATCCATGTGCTCAACCATCAGAGCAGCGGCGCAACCGCTTCCGCCAGCCGATCGCGTTCCTGGACAAGATCTTGAAGGAGTACAACTTTGTCGGCGAAATCTGCTCGTCTGGACTTCCCTCGCACGAGGACAGCCACTACCTTCAGACCGGGTTCTTCCCTCGCCTCAGCCAACAATTCCAGGAACGACTCCGGAGGCGCACCAAAAGCGCCATCCGTGATAATCAGGATGTCACCCTCCCGGAACGTCGGATCGTTGCGAACCAACTCAACCGCTTTCGTCAAGGGACCGTAGGGTTCGGTCCCATTCCCATAGAACAGCTCGAGATGCTGGACGAGCTCGCCAGGATCCGGCCGCGGTCCAGGGTCAAAGACCTGGAATTGACCTGCGTCCGAGAAGGGGATGGAGACGAAACGCCGGCTTTGCTCCAGGGCGAGCTTCATAAGCGCGAGCTCGACCGCGCAGGCGGTGGCGTTCGGCCGGCCGCGCATCGATCCGCTCTTATCAATCAGCATCACAAAGGGACCACGGCCCACCTCATCCTCGCCTTCGTATCTCCGGTGTAGAAGCTCCCCGTCAAGCGCTCTCCGGAGGAAATCAAGCCAGAGTAGCGACTCTCGATCCGATTCCATCCAGCCGACGAGTTCTTCGGGCGCGATCGATTCCAGATCCAGCTCCTGGACCTGATAGTGCGTGAAGCTCTCCCGCCCGTATCGAGACTTGCGGCGCTCAGCTGAAACCATCCGTTTCGCCCAGCCCAAGGCTTCCAGGATCAACTTGAGATGGTCTGATCGCCTCAGATATTCCGAGAGGTCATGCAAACCTTCAACCTGCTGTCGGGTGGGCCTGACGCTCCCACCCAAACCCCAACCGAAACCGAATTCTTGAGCCGCAGATTTTAATTCTGATAGCGATGTGGACGCTGCCGACACGCTATCCACCATCGCCCGCTCGATGCGTGCCTTGGCCTGGTCCATCTCCTCCAGGGCTTCCCTCGTACATGCACTCGATGCAGCCTCCGCCTCTCGGACCTGTTCCTCCAATTCCACGAGGTTGTCCGAAGACATCTCCAAGCCGGAGGCCGGTGTAACGGCGTTGTCATCGGCGGTTCCTTCTCCCTCGACATCGGACACACCCTCCCCAGCAGGCGAAAGCATCTTGTGGATTTGAACTCTGGCACGAAGTTCCTCCAGCTTGTCCTGTGCTTGCTGCGCACGCTCTATCTTCTCCTTGACCTCCGGCGGAAGCCGGTTGATGAGTTCACTTGAGAAGTGGGCGGCGCCGAAGGCAGCCGCGATCTCATCGGCTACGATCGACGCACGCAGCGATTCCCATTCCGGCATCTGAGCCGCTCGCGAGAAGATGGAATGAGCGACTTCCATGCCGCTGGGAGGCATTCTACGCAAGGGGTTCGCGGAGGCGTAGAGCCCAAGCCAGGCTTCACGCGTGATTTCATGACTGCATTCATGGACGCGTTCCTCAGCCTGCTGTATGACCACCAGGTCCTTGACCTCCAACCAGGTGGCGTGATCCATCGTCAGCACGCCCTCCCAGAGGGTGTCCGGCGGATCAAGGAGGTACTCCACATGGGTCAAATCCATAGCGTTTACTTCACTAATTCCGGTCATCAGAAAATCCTCCTGCTTACTCTCCCCTCTGCTCCATGACCTCGCCGGCCCGATCGACGAGCCTGGACTGCGCGGTCTGAACCCGTTCGAGAAGGTCCTGTTTCTCTCGCTCGAGGTCTGGATCAAGGATCCTTGCATCCATGAGCTTGCCGTGCTTTGTGAGCTTGGTCCTCCACCCGACAAGCGCCTGAAGGTTCTCCTCGCCTTCGATCCGGCTCATGATTTCCTCGACATCCGCTGCTGCAGAAAGCAGGATCTGGCGTTCCGGATCAGAGATCTGCGAGACGATGTTCCGCACCTCATCCCGCTCCTCCAGACCGATCCAGAGGATATGCTGCCCGATCAGCAGCGACTTGGGGCTCATCTCGCTCTCCCCTCGCAGCAGGGAATGCGCAACAGCAGCGCGTCCCCATCCGGTAAAGCGGCGGGGCGAGATGGGCAGCCCGACTTTCATCAACTGCATCCTTACCTTCACCATCCGGGATTTGATCTCTCGCGGGAGCGACATGGCTTTGTGTTCGACAAGCGCCTGACCGAGGAGGATCTCCTCAGGATCCAGTCTCGTGGTGATGGGCTTGCGCCCACCCATGCAATCGAGCAGCCCTTCCCAGTGCTGCTGTCGGGTCGGATAGGCGATCTCTTTGCGGATGAGGATTCGGTCCCACACCGCGTTTTGAGGGACGGCGTTGACAAGTTCGTTGCTGGCGGCGATGCCCAGGAGGAGAGGCAGATGGTGGATTGCATCAGGCTCGGTCAGGGTGTGCTCTTCGTAGGTCTCCAGCAGCATGTTGAGCACCGCACCCGAGGCTTTGAAAAGTTCATCCAGGTTGGCCACGGTTGCTGTGGCCAGCCCGGACAGCCTGCGCGACCACCGCCCGTCACGCAGTGCGTTCGGATCGAGCGGCCCAAAGAGGTCGTTGCGCGAGACGTCCGGGTTGAGGTTGATCCGGAAAAAGCGACCGTCGATCCCCTTGGCGACCATGCGCGCCAATGTCGTCTTGGCCGCGCCGGGAAGCGAGAGGAAGAACACGTTCTCGCCGGTAAAGAGCCCAACAAGCACCAGGTCGATCTCCTCATCCATGGAGATCAACTGCGATTTGATCTCCATTCCCAGGGCGCGCATTCCGGCGAGGAAGTTATCAAGATTCATCTCCTGCGATCCCTGCGGTTGAGATGCAAACAGCCCGATGCGCTCTCTCGCCAGAAGCGCCTCCGGCTCGCGGCCGTTCGCACTCGTCAGTGGTGCGAGGAATTTCCCATCGTGCGTTCTCAAAGTCTTCATCGTCTATCTCCTGGTTATTTCGTGATTTCCAGTCTGGTGTGTAGTCGGTACATCAGAAGGAAATTGAATCCTGGATACCTTCATGAAACTTGCTCCATTCGAGCGCTGCTCATTTTGGACTTCAGGTAGTCCGTCCACATGAGACGGGCTTGATCTTCACCATAGAGATGCTCGAGGACAGCCACGATCAGTCTGCCTCGCTCTTTACGCCGGTAGGCCTTCCATCGTTGATTTCTTCGAGGCACAGTAGAAGAAGGCGAAGGTGAATTTGCACTCTTGCGCATTGAAATCTCCTTTCTGCAAGGCAAGACGAAAAAAACCGCCGGGGGTGAATCCGGCGGTAAAAGAGTGAAATCGATATTTAGAGTTGGTTCAGGTCAGGGACCGGGGAAATGGTTATGCAAGTAAGTTTTTCAGGTGCGAGGGTATTTATCCCCTTGGCTGGACATGCTTGCAGAGTCGGCGATCATTGGAATCGAATCCTCGTTCCGTGTCAAGCGGGTCCACCGAGATCTGAAAGGATATCTTCTATCTGAGGCTTCAATACGGGTAGATCCTTCTCAACCGCAGCCCAGACAGCCTCTGCGTCAACACCCGTATAATCGTGAACAAGGACATGGCGCATGCCGATTATCTTGGACCACGGTACGTGGGGATTGGCCAATCGGAGGTCAGAAGAGAGTTTGTTGGCTGCCTCACCAAGGATTTGAAGATGATGAACGACCCATACCTGAATAAGCTCGTTCTCATCAAATACTGAATGTCCTTCACGTGTGTACTTCTCGATCAGATCTATCGCGTCGAGGATATCCTGATGCCGACTGCCATCATCCCTCATAACGGTCTGGCCTCATTGAGCACCTTTTCCCGGATGCGTGGACGGAGGCTGCGTTCCGTGACAACATCCACATCGCATCCTAACAAGTCCTGCAAATCCATCAAGAGCCCGCCCAGATCCATTACACTCCGACCAGGCTCAAGCTCCACCAGGAAGTCGATATCGCTGGCGGATGTAGTGTCGCCCCGCGCAGCCGAGCCAAAAACCCGTAATTTACGGACGCCATATTGGGCAGCAAGCGCTTCGATTTCCTCGCGCTTTTCCTCTAGCAGAGAATGGATATCCATTTGCACTCCTGGCTATACCTCATGTTATGACCATCGCGAGATGGTTCAACATCCCTTTCACGATCATTGTACTCTTAGTGGGGACTCGGCAAAAGATCTCCCAAGTACGAAATTCATTGTTTCAACTAGAGTCCGATCGATTCGCGTTCGTTTTGGCAGAGACAGATCCGTGTTATCTCGCCGTCAGCTTGACCAGAAGCGCTCTCAATTCCTGGGCTCTTTAGTCATGGCGTAATCCGCAAACCCGAGTTCTCGGCAATCTCGCACGCGATGAGAAACTCGGGACCGGAGGCGCAATTTCGCCGTAGGTAACCTTCCCGAATGACAGATCTCCCTTCTTGCGCCGTTCGCTGGATCACATACCGGATCTCATCCGAGAGAACCTCCTCCAGCGAAAACGTCGTTCGGTCCTGCCGATACGAAACATTCTTGATCATGATCCACCTCCTGGGTGTGGGTCATAGAATCGAAAAGACCCCGCGATGGGGGTCTTTTCTTTCGATGAACGACTATTCATTTTTTCCCTCCGACTCTGTTTCAGCTAAGTCAATCTCCTTTCATTCAATGCTTCACCGATAATTACTCGGTAGAGGCAAACGGTTGTCCATCCACGAGTCGTGATGGAAAAGCAAAAAGCCCGGACGGGCGCGTATTCCCGGGCCGGGCTTTCAGGTATTCATCGGAGTATTCAATTGTGAGCGATAGGCAAGTTCATCCGCAGATATCGGATTCCTCATTCAAGAGGGTGATCCTAAGACGCGGGATAATCAGCTCATGCTTCCTCTAACGATCATCTACGTATGCGAGCAACCTTTCCCGTAGTCAAAAACAGGCATAGAAACATAGAACCCATGTTGTCAATTCACGTCAGTTGTTCTTGGATCTAACCTTGGAGCATAGATAGATGCAAGGAGAGTCGATCTTTATTGTCAGCGAGAAGTTATCACTAGAGGTTTAAAGGCGATGCACCGCTTCTGAGCGGATTTTTCGAGAATATTTTATATATCACAGAATAGTTGATGACTGCATCATAGAGATGGATACGCCGGAAGTCAATAGATTTGGCGTTACTCCATCATTAGTTGCGAGATTTATAACAAGGTACCGATCTCACCCCGCTGGCTCAAGTTCCTGCATAACCGCGCATCCCACCCCTGAGCAAAATGCACCTATGGAACGTGATCTTCAGAACCAGGCGTCTAAGGGGAGAAAAATATACAGGTCATCTGGATTTTTCAGGGAAGAATTGGCCGCCGAAAAGGATGACCTCCAAATCGAACGCTTCCTTAATATACCGGAAATACACGTCCCTTTACCGCGATAGGCCGACTCATATTAAATTAACTTGTGAAACTCCCTTTAATATCCATTCTTGCGTGATCCTTAGCCTACATCATATTGTGTTTTAAATAATGACCTCAGGACTTTACTATTTCATCATTTCTCCACGAGCATTCCTTTTTGAGATCTTTTGCCTTGACGTCTCTGCATAAGCTGGTTTCTTAGACACTTACTGAACGAGAGCCATTATGCAATGGGAATATTCTTCAAATTGCCGTAGTGTTCCTGGCAATAATTCCCATTATGTTAGTTTGAATTATATTAGTATCCTCTTGTGGGGGAGGAACTTTCTTCGTGGGTTAGATCCTTGGCTTCGTGGTCGTGACCGTGAGGTGTGAGATCGCGAGATCGTTGACAGGTTGAAGGGGTGCGTGAGCGCTAGGGCCGTTGGTGCTCACGTTTAGAAAATTGTTCTGATTTTCACTGCTTGATGAAGGTCAAGATGAATCATCATCCCTGTTGTTAGTAAGTCTATTGATAATTTTAAACACACCCTTAGGTACCTTCGCCTTATATTTCTTGCTCTTTATATCAAAGACGTAGATATTTAATAGGTCGATATTAGAGCCTCTCTCGATCATATAATTACCTATGTGCTCAAAGTCGAAATAGAGACTCACAGATTCCCCATCTTCAATCCGTTTGGGTAAAGCTATTGGTCTATAGATACAATTGATCATCCGATAATGACCGTCACGATCATCTTCATGGACTTTAGATGAGATGAGATAATTTTTATCTGAGAAGTCAAACCTAACCCCCCCAATTGTCACTGCTCGATGACCAGTGTTGACAATGGTTATGTCAAGCATTCCCCCCACATCTTCTCCCGCATGGAAGCGATGAGTGTTGTAGGCTTTGACTGAAATCCTCCGTCTTCCCTGAAGGATGAGATAGAGAAAGCCGAGGGCATTGATCGTAAATCCCCCTATAGCTAAAATTCTGGCCAGGACATCTACAGAAGTTTCACTTGCTGTCATAGTGACTCAAGTCTAGCACATACGTTCTGCTCACGCAAGAAAAAGACCACCCCAAACTCCCACCCGAGGGGGACGGGCGAAGTTGGGGTGGTTTTCGTGGAATGATTATACAGGAGATAAACCTACATACCCTTTGCGAGTGAGGAGGTTGTAATGCTACTCAATCAAGCTCATTGGTGAGTATCACTCGTCCTTACCCATCCCCACCAATCTACTCCTTTTAGGCGGTAGAAGGAGCCTCCTGATCCTGAGCAACGAGCTTCGATCCCTCCTGCACCACCAGTCACGTGGCCTTTTACAGAGCCCGATGGTTCATCAACTCCCCCATATACATCTGCTTCACCATCAATGAACACTACGTCATAAGGAGGGTCGTATTCAGTACAACTCCAGCTCCCACCTCCTGCGGAACCCCCACTCGAGTTACTTGAACATGATCTAAACGAGAAGATGCAGAGAATTGCAGGAATCGCAATTATCGCAAGGAGAAGCCACAATGCCAGTCGGGACTTAGGCTGCTCACTAATCACTTCATCGGTTTTCTCGACTTCAGGCGGTACTTCTAGGTCTCGTCCACAATATCGGCAAACGATAGCCTCGGCTTTAATCGTTTCTGCGCAGAACGGACATTGCTTAGTTTCTTCGGACATGATGCCCTCCCCTTGAAACGTGTTTAGATTATCCACATTATTACATGTTCAGACAACTGTCATGCCTGTTCTTGGGAAACTGGTAATCACGTGCCTAACAAGGTCCTCCGATCTATATAGATGAGATATACCACTTCCAGCAGAATCTCGTGGGAGACTCGAGATCTACACGGGTTTCTGCGCTAATCTCCACACGAAGACGAAATCGGGATAGGGGGAAACCTCACGGCTCCCCCCTCCCACACCACCGGACATGCGGGTCCGCATCCGGCGGTTCGGTCAAGTTAGCAAAGCAGAACTTCGCATTGGGTGATTTCTCATTCCGGTAGACCTGGCAACAGCCGCTCGTCCCTGATACTTACCTAGCAACTTCAGTGTTTACTTCCGTATCTGGTCTGGTCTTTGCCAGCTTTCGACTGTCTTCGCTGTTGCCCGTCTAGCCTTCTACCCAATTCTTGACCGTTCGGCCCTTCGCCCTGTAAGCAGGTTTCCCTGCTCGCCCTGGATGGTTGTTACTCCATCGACTACTTCGGCCTCTGCTGACTTCTGCGATGCGGTCAGAAGACCTCTCGATCTCCTCAGTCTCATTCCGAGACACACCGCAGATCTCCCCGGATAAGGTACGATAACTTTCCCCTGATCCTGGCTGCGTTTACGTGGAGCCGCTTTGATCCTTTTGGGGCTTCACTGTCTCGTGCCAGCTCACCCGGCGCTTCACGCCTTCTTACGCAGTTTTTATCCATCCAGTCCAGGTTTTGCGCTCCGGCTTCCTCCCCACGCTGGTTCACACCAGCGCAGTTGCCTTCGGCTAGCGGTTCGTCGGATCAACGTCCGCAGAGGATTTCCACCTCCTAGTTATCGCCCATGCCGAGCGTACAAGAAAAACCCCCGACCTTGCGAGTCGGGGGTTTAGAATCGATACAGAGTTATTATCTCAGTCAATATCTTCTATTCGTACATTGATGATAAGGGAATCTTTCATAGGTTCTGAAAGATCTGCGGAATATATTAAGACTGGGAGTTCAATCAGCTCGTCCTTTTCGATTTTGCCAAGCCAAATTGGAAAACCATCAAGGTTAAGTTCGGGGAGGTTTGGTATCAGACGCTCAATCGAGTATTTCACCTGTACTGTTGGATTCTTAGTTAAAAACTCTGGTCCAGTCGTCTTATCATTTCGAGCTAATCCTAGATCTTGAGGAAGAGAAATATCTCCAGGAGTAAATATTGGATAAGCAGGTAGATGGCGAGGAAAGTCGATATATTTTTCCGGTCGTTTGGGTTTCTCTGGTTCTTCTTGGTAGGTATAGTAGTCTTCAAACAGGTCTTCTGAGCTGGTTGCCGAGCAACTTTCAGAAAATATTATTTCAAAGGTAACACTTTCTGTTGCATACCTGCCTTGGTTAACCGCCATTGGATAGAATAATCTCAATCTATCTTTAACGATTCCATATTTGTATTCCAGCTTTAGGTAATATTGATACGCTTTTAAATATTTCTCAACATCTTCTTCGTAGTTATTATTTCTAAGCCCCCCCGCCAATGATGCGAGCGTTCCAAGTGCCTTCAAAATGTCACTAGGACTCTCAGGATCTTCTTTGGGTGCTAATAGTTGGCGTCTCTCATTCGCAACTAACGTCTCATAATCTGGTTCTTCAGGAATGGGCATTAATGTAATTTCAAGTTGTTGGGAAATATTCCCATTCACATTGAACCCTACGACGATGAAGGGTTTCCGGTCTTCATATTCGCGGATTTTCTCCTGAAGCCGAAGGTTTTCTTCCTCTCTCTCACGTATTGCATCTTGGCTTTCTTCTTTAATGTTTACGAATACCTGATAGCTTCCGGCCACTAATCCAGTAACGAGAAGACCGATAAAAATTCCCCTTGGGATCTGAAACTCCCCAATAAGATTGGCGATGATAGAGACAAAGTCTAATGCTAAGGCGATTAAAAAAAACGAACTCCTAATAAGACGGTTGGTGAATTCCATCACGTAAGAGGTTTTCATAATCCCCAAATTCTCACCTTCTCATCAATCATTTCAACAATTCCCACCGAGAGGGGATCGGTGAGGGAAGTATACTCCGTTTGGAGTTAGACAGTTTGCTCTAATCCCCCTCTAGTCTGAGACCCCCGCCGACAAACCTAGCAGATTCGAAATCTACCCGGGTCTCCACTCAGCTTTCGCTGTATAGAGCTCGGTATTCACGGGGTTGTGCCGAAGAAGACGAGAATTTGAGTGGATTTGTCGGTTGATTTTCTCCCCTGACAGTCATTACTATTAAAAGAAAAGGAGCATAGAGATGACGGAGAAATTTGCTGAACGAATCGTTACCGAAATTCAGGATGGAGTGACCGCAGAGGTTCTTGATAGCGACCACACATCAATTCTCTTTCGAGTGACGTTCAGAGACGGCTCCACCTCAACAGGAGTCTTCTACCCGAAAGAGTGGCAACTGAATGAAACCGATCACGATGATTTCGAGCTTGGTGAAATCGAATAATGCTGAGGAGGTGAAATGCGAGCAGGATATTCTAACGGCGATTATAGATGCACCCTTAATGAATGAGCAAGGTAAGGATGGAAACAGGGTCGTTCTTGACGGATACCGGCAGTACATTTGAGATGCAAGACGGTTGGAAGCATCTGGAAGGAATTATTCCTTAGGAGATCACACGATCGAATATAAACTCGCTACGGGCCAGGTTCTCGGTTAATTTACATACTTTTCAGGATTTACCGGTTGATGGCACTCACTTCCCAACATCACGAGATCTGGTTTTTGCTCTATCTGTATGTATACATACACCTCCTAGGAATGTCTCCTTGAGGACGAGTACGGACCTTTTCGAATTAGTACTTCCAGGAAACTTAAATTCCATTCCGACATCCATCTAACGATCACCTAACGCACAGCGGCATGCTGGCGTGCTAAAGTCGCAAGCAAGGGGAAGCCGCCTGGTGGTTGGTTGTGTCCCCCTCATAACCTTACACCCTTCCTGAAATTTGCGGCTTCTCCGACTTCCTCCTGCCCGGTGATTGGAGAGCGCATGGTCGTCACAGTAACATCCATGAAAGGCGGTGTTGGCAAAACAACCGTCGCCGCCATGCTCGCTCGTTATCTCACCCTCAGAGACCAGCAGAATATCATCGTCGTCGACATGGACCCCCAGGGAGGCGCATCATCAATTCTCCTGGGCGGCCAGATCGATCCACCGACTCTTGTTGACATCCTGCGGTTGGAAACAGAGGGCATCCCCTCAAGGGAACTCATGAGCCAGGCGGCGAGAAAGAGCCGTCATAATGAGCATATCTTCGTCATACCAGGACATGCGGATCTGGTCAGCATCGCGGACGCAGCCCCTCCCCTTGCCTCCTTGAAATACGCGCTGGAGAGCGCCCCTTTCCCTGAAGGCACCGTTCTGATCATAGATACAGGAACTCATCCCACACTCGTAACGATGGGGATCGTCGCTGCGGATATCGTCCTGGTCCCTGTGATGCTTTCCCAGCAGACGGCCAAACCGACGATCAACACGTTGAAAGTAGCACTTCAACATAGCCATAAACGCGGCGCGCTCCTACCCATGGGCATTGGGAGCGCCAATTGGGAAGACCGAGAGCTCGAACGCTGGCGGCGAAAACTGCAGACGAGCCAGGCGTTATCAACCATGGGATTTGATGTTCTAACCGGGATTCCCTATTCACGGACCATCCTTCGCGGACGATGGCGCTACGGCACCTTCCCCAAGAAATTCACCCCCGTCATGGACGAGATCTGCCAGTTCATCTTCCACGAGCTATCTGACGAAGAAAGATCGAAGAAGGCCAACCCTGCACCCGATCAAGACCAGGATCAAATGGGAGGAAACGGTCGAGGGGCGCAGTTCGATTATGCGCTACACGCACACGTGGAGACGGCGAATGGCAGGTAGAGGCGCTGCACCTGAAAGTTTGCTGGAGGAACTTTCCCTGGCGGAAGGCGAGTTCGGCACTCGGGGTCAGTCTATTGGCGTAAGAGATGAGAAGTTCCGGCTTCAGCGATCGCACCTGCCTGTTCCTATCGAGAACATCACCGATGATTCACCCCACCAGAGCAGGCTTGTCACGTTCGATCCGGAGAGGTTTCCGAAGGATGCAGAGCTGCTCGAGAGCATCAAGAAGCACGGCGTTCTCGAGCCGATCTACCTGGAGAGGTTGTCCACTGACCTGGGCGATGCGGGAACCTATCGCCCCATCGCAGGACACCGGCGACTTGCAGCTGCCAGGCTCGCGGGCCTGCAGACCATCGACGCTATCATCGCCAGGGCTGAGGACGACCTCCAGGCTTTCGCACTGGCGGAGAACCTGGGGCACCGCGAGCTTACTGCTTATGAAAAAGCCCTCAGCTTGATGGCATTAAAAAGAAGCGATCCTCAGTTGAGCCTGCGAAGACTGGCACATCGAAGCGGGCTTCCCTTCGGCACAGTGTCCAGCCTGGTCAGCGCCTATGAAAAGAGCACGCCTGTCCTGCGCAGATGCTTCGCCGAAGGTATGGCGCCGCGGGCCGTCCAGGAGCTGCAATCGTCGTTTGAGAGCATCCCTGAAGATTCGCAGATGGAGTTAGCCGCCATCCTGACAGAAGCTTCACAGGCCCAGGCTGCCACTTTTCGACAGATGGTGGACGGTGGAATCGAGCCCCTCGCCGCAGCAAAATCGGCGATGGGTTTCGAAGAAATGAACCCGGGTGAGAGCAATCATTCAGGTCAAAGCGCAATGGAAAAGTTCAGCAAGAGAACTCGTATCCATACGCGTAAGAACAGCACTTCGAATTCACAAAAGAACATTCCAGGGCTTCCGAATCCGGAGGATGAAGACGCCCTGTCGGCTCTTTCAGATCGAACAGGCGCATCGAAGTCCATCGTGCGCCGTCTTGTCAAGCAAGCCCAAAGAATGGACGCCGATTACACCACCCTCACACTGGCCTGCGCTCACGCAGCCTGTGGAGGGGAGAAAAGCCGATCCCTTGAATTCGCCACCCGAGCAGTGACCAACAAGTCGATCGTCAGCGTTGTGCGCAGGCATCTGGACGCGCGTGAGCGGGCTCGGAACCTGATCGCAAACGAGGAGGAACCAGAGATCGCGGGTTTTCTCCAGACGATCTTCTTTGGAGCGTGAGACGAATGCGAAGCTGCCCTACTGTACAGGACCATCTCCAAGCGCTCGGGAAGACTCCCGAATGGGTCGTAGAGCTCGGGCAGGCCATCCAGCGGTTGACGGATTGTCCGACAGCCATCGCGGCCGCGAGGGCACGGGACTTAAGCAGGTCCGCAGAAGCAGGACAAGGGTTGGAATGGCTCACCCGCGGCTGGCTCGCTCTTGAGACCGCAGACATAGACGACCTTTCACCGATGCAGCGGGAAACGGTAAGGCTGGTTTTAGAAGGCGTTACAGAGAAGGTCAAAGCCCGTTATCGATGAGTTACGAGAATCGGGCGTGGATGAGGAGGTCTTGAAATCATGAGAGTCAATCGCTTCATGCTCATCGTTGGTTTGGTATTTGCAGTGGTTGGTGGAGGCGCACTATTTGTGATGAACACAGCCTTTGCGCCTACGCCGTCGCTCGTCTTAGCGGCACGAGAGGATATCCCGGCCGGAACGAGATTGATCGATATCCCCGATGACCTGTTGGTGCTGGTACCCCTCCAACTCAAGTCCCCAGCCCAGCCGATACTGCAATCGCTTCTAAAGCCTGAGGAACTTGAAATTATGAGGGCTTCCGGGGGTGTGCTCGTCCAGGACGTGCTCAAGTACGAACCCATCCTTCTTAGCGCGATCGTCGCAACGGAAAACCCTGCTGCCGCTCGCCTGGCGCGCCTGGGCATGGACGATCCCAACATGATGCTGGTCGTGATCTCGACCCGGGGAACTGCGCCGGAGAGCGTCTCTTCGGGCGACCGGGTGGACCTGGCGGTAGCCGTCGATCAAGTGCGAGACCCGGTGGTGATGGATCAAACCGAGTACCCGGCTCCGCCTGGTATGGGAGGCTTCATCAGTCCGGTGAACGCGTCCCCGCAGGAACTCCTGGAAGAACTGGCCCAAGGAAGCGGGATCGATCTTCCACCCCTCGAGGAGACGCCAACGGCTACGCCGACACCGACTTCGCTGCCGGATATTCGTGAACCCCTTGCCAAAGTACTCATACACGGCGCACCTGTGGTGCGCGTGATTCGTGAACGAACAGTGTCCTCCTTCACATCGGCCGGTGATACGACCATCGAATTGGGTGACGTGATCGGGCTGGAGGTGATCATCCCTCGCGACGCTTTCGAGATGATCACCATGGCATCCAGCGCAGGCATCCTCCAGATCGGGCTCCTATCGCCGTTGGCCGAGGGTGAGCTCGACGGTCCTACGATGGGCGCCTCCCTTCAGGACCTGCTCGATTTGTTCTACGCCGACCGTGAGGCTCTGGCACCCACACCCACCCCAACAGTGACGGCACCGAATACGGCGACACCCAACCCTACAACGACTCCTACAATGACGACCACCCCAACGCCGTAGAGGGACAGCAATGGATCGATCCATGACTTATCCAATGCGATCGACAAGCTTGATAACCATGAGGATGGCAGATGATGGAATTTGAATATCTCAGCGCTCTTGCCTTCGTTCGACCGGACCTCGGCCAACAGCTCATCCGTGACCTTCATATCGCCACCGATCGCCCTGTTCGCGTGATCACGACCTTACCCATCTTCGAAAAGGGGAGCGCTCAACGCACGATCGATCAGATGCGACCGCAGCTTGTACTCATCGACGCCGAGGTGGACGGATACAGTCTGCCTGACGTGAGAAGCTTGCAAGAGAAAGCGAAATACCCCCTTGGCGTAGTGGGTCTGGCGCAACCGGGATCCAGCCAGATGGAGGCCATGCTCGATGTCAATCTGGACGCCGTGTTCAACCTGCCTCTCAGTCCTGGAACTATCGAGCGGATTTGTGGTGAGCTGCCGGCTCAATTCCAGGCGTTGGCAGCGCAGTGGGGCAAGGGAGCGTGGGGAGCCGGGGTCCCGGAAACCATACGCACTGCAACAGCCGCCGCCGGGGTGAGCTCCTGGCAGCGGCAGGTCATCGGTGTATGGGCGCCAAAAGGCGGTGTGGGTAAGACGACCATAGCCTGCGAAATGGCTGCAACGCTTGCCGCCATCGGCGGACGAAAGGTCGCGCTGGTAGACGCCAATATGAATGGAGGCCACGTGCGCCTACGTCTGAATGTCGACGCCCCCTACGGTATTCTCAACGCCGCCTCTGCATACCACACGAGCAAGGGACGCCCCTCTCTGGAGGCAGACATACCTCAGCGAATCGAGGGGCTCATGACTGCGGTGAAAGGTGCGCCCAACTTGAAGGTCCTGGCAGGCGTGATGAACATGGAGCAGTCACGGCACGAGCACCTGGCCGGCGAGGCCGGCATGGAGTTTGCCCGCTTTCTTTTACCGCTTCTTTCAAGGAATTATGACTTCGTGATTGTCGATCCGGGAAGCTCGATGAATGTGGGATTCCATCAGGGTGTGCTGCATGAGGTTGATTACATCCTGGTGGTCTGCGAGCCGGATATGACCAGCATTGCTGATGTCAAGGAAGGCGTCCATAAGACCGTGATTCCAAGGATCGGGATCGACAAAGAACGCTTCGGGCTCGTTATTAACAAATGGCAGGACGATCTGGGCGTTTCGCTGCAGGAAGCAGCCAATTTCGCAAAGGTCTCGGCGATAGGAATCCTCCCATTGGACACGACCGGGAACGTCACGCGTGCCGGGAACGAGGGCATCTCCTACATCGCCAAATACGCCAATGAGCGCAAGAACCCTGCCCAAACGGAAGCAACGATGAATGGGATCGCCGAGCTGGCGGCGCAGTTCTATCCACCCATCGGAGCGGCGTGGTCGGAGCGGATGAAGAATGGGAGGGTTAAACGAGGTCTCGGCATCCTGCGAGGGAAACGGATCAAACCGCAGGCATAGAACCCTGTGTGAGCTATTTTGAGTTCGAGGAGAGCACCTGTGGAACAGACGTATTTCGAGGAGGGTTTCGCTGTTCAAGAATCGGGGGAAGCATTGGCAGGTCGCGGCCCCTACCAGGAAGCGCTGATCGAAGTGCGCCGCCGACTGACCGGGACCTTCACGCCAGATCAGCTTGGGGCTGCTGGGTCGCGGGTCACCGATGAAGCTGCAAAGCTGGCCAGCCAGGTCTACATCTCCTTCAACGACCATGCCCTGAGAGAGAACCGTGAGCGGATCCCCGTCGACCCGGAGCTATTCGTATCCCGGGCGCTGGCCGATCTGCTGGGGATGGGACCCCTGGAGCCCTTATTGGAAGACGATTCGATCGAGGACATCGCCGTGAACGGCCCGAATGAGGTGATGGTCCACCGTCAGGGATGTTGGGAAGAGACGGAAATTCATTTCGAATCACCGGAGCGGCTGCTGGAGATGCTCAACCGAGGAATCGCAGGGTCCAACCGGCAGGCTAACATGGTTATGCCCATCGCCGATGCCGTCCTCCCGGGCAAGGAGCGCATCGGCGTCGTCACCCACCCCGTGGCAACGCCGTGGCCGGCGGCCGTGATCCGCATCCCCAGAGCGCGGGACATCAACCTGGAGGACATGGTACAGCCGGATGGGAACGGTGCAGAGAGACTCGAGGCGAACGCGCAGATCCCTGAATATGGGGAACTGCTCGATGGTGAACTGGAAGGGATGCTCTCTCCCGGGGCAGCACGCTACCTTCACGGCGCAGTGCTGGCGGGGCTGAACATCGTGGCCGTCGGACCGACGGGATCGGGAAAGACGACGCTGCTCATGGCGCTGGGCCGAAAAATCCCTACAGGAAAGCGCGTGCTCATCATCGAGGACACGCCCGAGATCGTGCTTTACCCCGAGGATGAAAAACCGAACAACGTGCTCTACCTGCGGACGCGTCCCGAATCCCTGGAAGGCGTGCCGGCCATCACGCAGGAGGACCTCGTCAAGCTTGCGTTACGCCATCGGCCGGACGCCCTGACGCTGGGCGAGGCGCGCGGCGCAGAGGTGTTCGACCTGCTCAACGCACTCAACACGGGGCACAAGAACGGCCTGACCAGTGTCCATGCTTACGGCGTCGAGGAAGTCTTCGGGCGGATTTTCCTGATGCTCGCGCAGAGCGAACGCGGCAGATTCCTGGACACGTGGAGAGCCGCACACATGGTCGCTTCCACACTTGACATCGCCCTATCGCTTGAGGTCACGCGGAGGAACGGCCGGACCGTCCGTCGCGTGCGCGCCATCGCTGAGCTGACGGGCGAAGTGATCCAGAAAGGCGGGAGCTACGAACCCGAGCTGCTGCCCATCTTCCGGCATGACGGGCGGAGGTTGGACGGTCCCTTGACTTCATCGGCTCACGCCGATGCATTGCGGGATGCCGGAATAGACGCGGGGGTCCTGGAACCCTCATGAAGGAGCGATAACCGATGCTCACGAGCATCTTCCTATCATTTCTTGGCGGTGTTGGCATCTTCCTCATCGTTCTATCCCTGACCGCCAGGCGCAAGCCCGGTGGACTCGAACGGATCGCACGATTGACGGGAGAGCCTGGCGAGAAGGACCGACCTCCAGCCGATCCCTCCGATGGCCCAGTGCAGACCTTTCGCAAGCACGGCCTTGCTGCTGCCATCGCTCAGGCGGACCTTCAAGTGACGCCAGCAGGCTTCATCCGCGTCGGTCTCCTGATCGCACTCCTGTCTTCCCTGGCTGCGTACTTACTGACCGGCGCAATCGGTGTGTCGATTCTGATGGGCGCTGTCGGGTTGATTCTGTACATCCAATGGCTTTACCAACGTCGGGATGCCAAACGTCTCGAATACGAGGAAACCCTGGCGGATATGTGCGACCGGCTCGGCGTGGGCGCACAATTGTACGGTTCGCTGAAAGGAGCCATGAACCACGCAGCGGAGATGGCGCCGGAGGTCGCAAAAGACGATTTCAGCTTCGTCGCCGGCCAGATCACCTCCGGCGCGAGCATCCACGGGGCCTTTGAAGATGTGCAGCGGTCGAGACGGAGCACATCGCTCGATCTGCTCGTCGATACGATCACCGTGTGGTCCAACCGCGGGGCGACCATCCCGCTGCAGCAGATCTTGAGCCCTTTGAGCACCACCATTCGCGAGACAGCCAGCGAGCGTAAGCGCATGCATTCCGAGCTATCCGGCGTTCGCAGCCAGATGAGACTCGTGGCCGTGGCACCCGTGATCCTGGTGGCCCTGATGCGCGCCTCATCACCCGCGCTGGCCCAGATCTACGCCTCGCCGAGCGGGGAGTTGATCCAAACGGTCGCTTACATGCTGGCGCTGGTGGGGTTCTTAATGGGCACGCAGGCGCTGGCGAAAGTTTCCAGGGTGCTCGAGATCGAAGATGCCTGAGGAGGAAACATGACAGGAAGATTGATCCCGCTGCTGCTGTCCGCCATGGCCGGCTTCGGTCTGTTTATGATGGTGGCTTCTTTCGCTATGCCGCGATCGGCGTTTCTGCAGATACAAGGCACGGAGAGCGGACCTCGTCTGATCGGCCTGGCTGAGGGGACCATCCTGCAGACATTGTTGATCGATCTGAGCCGCAGGATACGACCGGAGGGCGAGGATCTCCTCGATCGTTTACGACGCTCCGGCTTGATCTATCCCTCGCCGGTGGAGTTTCACACTCGAAGAATGATCCTAGCGCTCATCTATATGGGAGCGGCGCTCGCGATCAGCTTTGCGTTGGATCCGCTGCTGGGCATACCGATGCTTCCTCTTGGATCTGCATTACTCGCAACCCTCGGCGCGGTATATGGGTTCACGCTGCCGGATCGCATCGTGAACCGGACTATTCAGAAACGCAGGGATCGCTTGTTGAAGGAGATGGGCTTCGGACTCGATCGCATCGCCCTCTTCTTACGCTCAGGGGCGGACATCGCCGACGCTCTGGCCCAAACGCAGCACGTTGGGCTTTTTGGCGCGGCTTGCGGTCGATTAGCATCCAGTATCAGCATGGGGCGCTCGATCCTCGAGGCCACTCAGGAGGTTCGCCTGGACCTACCCAAGACACCCCAATTCGACGAGTTTCTGGGAATGGTGACCGTGGCTATCCAGAAGGGACAGAGTCTGGTTGAGCCTTTCCAGATGCGCGCAGCTGCTATGCGCCAGCGTTTGAAGCTGGAGATCATTGAAGAGGGTAATAGGGCAAGGATCAAGGTGATCCTGCTGACCTCGGTCGTCATCCTGCTGGCGAGCATCCTGGTGACGATCCTCCCCACACTGATCCTCCTTACTCGCGAGGGTATTGTCTGATAGACTGGACGGTGCGATCAGGTGGGGGCATGGCGAACCGTTCTTTTTCACACATCTGGCTTCTGGCCGCTCTTATACTGACAGCGGCAGCTTGCGGCCGCCCTCCTGTGAGCGCGCCTGCCGAGACCATCATCAGCGATCCAACTGAAGCATCAACGACCAAGATTGGTCCTTATGACGTCGTGAAACTGCCCCTGAGCAGCGTTCCTGAACCTCCTGTTGACACAATCTTCCACCCCGAGTTCCAGGATCCCGCAAGCGGGGCTTTCGTGCAGGTGCTGCGCGTGGTGGAAGATCCCCGTGAGATCCCACTCGACCGATGGCTGTATTCCAAACCCCTTGGCGAGGACGCAATCCTGCACCCCAGCGCACAGGATTGGCGGGGTCGATTTGAAGATGCTGAAAACACGACTCTCGCCGTATATATGAGAGTCCGAGCCCCCTCGGATCACCCGGTAGATGACCCTTTCTTCATGCCTGAGAACATCGGCGAGAACCCTTCGGACGCCTGGCCCCCATTGGAAATGGCTGACCCAGAATCAGAGTACGGGCTTCCCTGTGCATCCCTTGAGTACGCAGGTGGACAAAGCACATATACTGCGCCGGATACGGGAGAACGCTTCGATCCCCAGGCCTTCACCCCACCCCGGCCCTGGTACGAACCGGGGGTGCGGCTCGATCCCGGAGAAAGCCGGGAGGGATGGATGCTGTGCCTCTCCGCCCTACCTGCGGGGGAAGCACGGCTCGAATGGCGAGTCTTGCCCGAGGATGCAAAGGACGAGGAAGTGACGACGGCGTGGGCGAGCCTGAATCACCCGCCGGTTGGTGAGTGGCACCTGCTCCATGAAGCGACTGTCGTGGTGTGGGATGTGGATGAGGAGGAGCTAGCTGAAGAAGGACCGGCTCCCCCACCCGGGCTTGGGGCCACCCCCACGAGCGTGATCCCAAACGAAGGGACCCACACCGTATACGAGGGTCCAGTGTGGGTTTCTGTGGGCATCGGGATGTCCTACACAAGGGAAACAACGGGTTCCCGGTCCAGCTCTCCAATGACCATCGACTTCACGGGCGCACCTCCTCCAGGGGATTGTCCGGGTGTCAGCGTGTGGTATCAGCACCAGGAACCCTACGAAGTCGTATGCCGGTCGAACGACGAGGGACGCTTCGGCCGCTTCTTTCTACAGTTTTATTTCCCCGGCATGGAGGCTCTAGGGGAGGACTGGGATCGAATGGCGTTGAGTGACAGGGTAAACCTGGATCTGTATGCACAGAACGATCTGGACGGCTTGTTGGCATCGTTCAAGGGTGTGCAGATCCAATCCGAGTTCACCTGGCTTGAGGTCAATCTGCCCGATGACATATCGAATGTCTGGTTAGCACTAACAGGTCGCGATGGGAATGGGCAATTGCCTTCGCTTCCTGTCTGGGAGATTGAACTATACGACGCCGACTACGGTTCCACCTCCACTGCGAGCATCTGTGAAAGCAGACCTTGTTTGAACCTCGACGATCTGCCCATGGTCACAAGCGATCTCGAGACACTCCGGCTTAAAATGCCTGTCCCGATCCTGGATTTCGGAGAGGAGGCTCACGGCATCTCGGTCCGTGACGCCTGGACCAGCACCCAGACGATTCTCGTCAATGACAACCTGCATGGTCAGGATTTTCTTTCACAAATCCGGAACGACCCCTGGCTAATCGTCGAGATCTCTACCGTTACGGATCGTGCGGGCGATATCTATCTTCTGTATCCCCAGGCGGATGGGACTTTCGATGTATCACCGATGGAATTCGTAGCGCTGTATCAGGGGAGCGGCGGTGAAATCGCCGTGCGTTACGGCGCTCATGCCGAAGTGCGTGGAGCGGACCGTGGATTTGCCCTTCTCGGTACACTGCCCGGGGGTGTGTCTTTGAGCGATGTCTACATGGTGCTTGGCAATACGGGACCGGCTTGGAGGCTCCAATGAGGCGGAACAATATAGCCTTGATGCTGGTTGGCGTCTTGATTGCCCTATTGATTTCCATCCAGGCAGTTGTTGCTGCTCGTGCTCAGTCGAATTCGGATACGTCGTTACGGACGGCGAGGGTTGGAGAGGTCCTGCAGCAACACGAGCCTCCAATGATAGACCCTGTGGAACGAACGCAGCTTGCCTTTCCTGGTTTCCGATCGGGTGGTGAGAGCACAGGATTATTCCCCGGTCGTCTGATGAGCCAGGACTACGACGACTGGCCGCTGATGCTCCATATCGGTGATTCGGCAGAGATCGCTGGCAAGACCTTCACCGTGAAGGAAGTCATACTCGTACCAGGAAGCGATCGTTCTATAGCCTACGAACCAGCAACCGGTGTGAAGAGGTTTGCGCCGGAGGGTTTGCGCACCAACCTCTTCGATTTCAGCAGGAACACCGAGGTCTTTATCCCGCCGAATTCGACATTGGTTATGGTGAAGATTGAAGTGGTACCAGAAGCACAAATGCATCCAACTGAAGCATTTTGTTTAGCACCCAATGAGCGAGATTATGCCAATTTCTTCCGGCTTTCATACCCTGAATTAGGTGAAACTCCCGTGATACTAACAAGCGAGGATGAATACTTCGGAGAATATAGCTCACCAACACACTATTGTATTTCGACTGGCTGGAATTATTTTGTACTTAATTCCCTCAATATCACGCCATCTAAGATTTGGTTTGAAATTGTAGATGAAGAGTTCCAGCATGAATTGTCGATTTGGAACACAATCCCTTAATGCCGAATCCACACTACTACACCTTATGCTATTAGCAATTGAACAATCAACCTGGACCAACCGGAATAATCTCCTACGTTAACGCTCCTACGATTCGTAACTTTCAACACTCTAATCTCACAACTTGGATTCAACTACTAAGTGCAACTACGGCTGAATGATTGAAGAATACTTGATTTGGTGTTTTTGATCCAAGGCATTTTCTGGGTCTGTTATTGAGTCTCTCCATGACGAATTCGATTTCTTGTTCAGTGATTGTGGCGAAGTTGAGCTTCAGCGAAATTCAACCTTTGGGCTAACCTGCATTGATAGCTGAAAGCTTCTAGCCTAAACCCAGTAGACTAACTCTCGGGGTTCATAGATCATCGCTCATGGTCGTTTTTTCACTGTTGGTCCCGCCTGGGCCGGACTGTATGATGAGTTCGCCAACGATTACAATGGTGCAAGCAACATCAGCGGAGTGAACCCTTAATGGACATCGACCTTCTTCAAGTACGCGCCATTGTCCGCCGGGCGCTGGCGGAGGATCTGGGTGACGGCGACGTCACATCGGAATCCATTCTTCCCCCCAGCATGGTCCTGCGCGGCCGCTTCATCTCTAAGGAGTCTGGTTTCCTTGCCGGGCTTGCAGTAGCGGCGGAGGTCTTCGGATTGTTGGACGAAGGGATCGCATTCACCCCAATCCAGTCCGACGGAGACAAGATATCCTCCGGCGAGGTGATCGCCGATGTCACGGGACCTGCCCGCCCCATTCTGGGTGGGGAGCGGGTTGCGCTGAACTTCATGCAGCGGATGTCGGGCATCGCCACTGCCACTCGCCGATACGTGGAGGCGGTCAAGGGCTCGGGGGCGGTGATCCTGGATACCCGCAAAACAGCCCCCAGCCTGCGGCTGCTTGACAAGTGGGCAGTCAGCCTGGGCGGAGGCCAGAACCACCGATTTGGCCTCTACGACATGGTCCTCATCAAGGACAACCATATCGCCGCTGTGGGAAGCATCCAGGAAGCCGTAGCGCGCGTGCGAGCGCAGGACGCCCGGAAGCGGACCATCGTGGTCGAAGTCACCGACCTCGAGCAGCTTAAGCAGGCGCTTGCGCTTGGCGTGGATCGAGTCATGCTCGACAATATGAGCTTGAGTGAGATGGAACAGGCTGTCCGGCTGACCGCAGGCCGTGTCCCCCTGGAAGCCTCCGGAAACATCACGCTGGAAAACGTTGCCGCGGTGGGGGACACTGGCGTGGATCTCATCTCTGTCGGTAGCCTGACTCATTCCGTTTCCGCCCTCGATATCAGCCTGGAGATCATTGGAGAGAGGTAGATGAGTTTCGAAGCGTTTTATGAAGAGATGCAGGCGAAGCTGGCAGAAGTCGTCCCCGAGGTCGAGATTCGCTACAAGGCCGAGCTCGCCTTTGAGATCAACCGTCTCAAGAAGCAGCGCAGAGCAGTCATCCTGGGTCACAACTACATGGAGCCGGCCCTCTTCCATTCGGTGCCTGACTACACAGGCGATTCTCTTGGACTAAGCCGCATCGCCGCCGGGACCGATGCCGACATCATTGTCTTCTGCGGGGTCCGCTTCATGGCCGAAACGGCCAAGATCCTCAACCCTGAGAAGACAGTCCTGTTACCATCCGAGAAGGCGGGTTGCTCGCTCGCAGAGAGTATCACCGCGGAGGATGTGCGGACGCTCAAGGCGCGCTTCCCCGGTGTGCCTGTGGTCACCTACATCAACAGCTACGCCGATGTCAAGGCCGAGAGCGATATCTGTTGCACCTCGAGCAACGCAGCGGCCGTCGTGGAATCCGTGGGGTCTGATAAAGTAATCTTCCTGCCTGACGAGTATCTGGCGCAGAACGTGGCCCGCGAAACGGGGAAGAAGATCATCATTCCGACTCTTGTCCCTCGAGGGATAAGCGGAGATGATGTTGACGGTCACATCATCGGCTGGCATGGCCGCTGCGAAGTGCATGAGAAATTTACCGTCCAGGACATCAAGGACGTACGGGGCCAATTTCCGGATGTGGTCATCCTGGCGCATCCTGAGTGCAGCCCGGAGGTGGTGGCCGCTTCGGATTTCTCAGGGGGCACCAAGGCCATGATCGAGTACGTCGAGGACACACAGGCGCCGCGCTACTTGCTGCTGACGGAATGCACCATGGGGGATAACATCGCTGTCGCCAACCCTGGGAAAAAGATACTTCGCCTGTGTAGTGTGCGTTGCCCCCATATGAACCGGATCACACTCGAGGACACGCTCGCATCCCTCCAGCAGACACGCTATGTGATCGAAGTTCCGGAGGAGATCCGGGTCAGAGCGGCGGGCGCTGTCGAGCGCATGCTCAAGATCGGCTGATTCGCATCAAATGGACGAACTGATCGAAACCGACGTGCTGGTGATTGGCTGCGGGATCGCCGGAAGCGTGACCGCCCTGCAGCTTGCTGACGCCGGCCTGCACGTCACCGTCGTCAGGCGCTGCGCCCTGCCTGGAGAATCCAGCACTTACCATGCCCAAGGGGAATCATCTACCGGGGCAAGGGGGATTCAGCCGAATTGCTCGCCGAGGATATCATGCAAGCCGGCGACGGTTACTGCACCCCGGTAAAAAGTATACAGGGATTTATAGTCAATACCCGCTGAATCTCCGTGCATAGACCCCCGACATTATTCAAAGAGCTGGTTCTATCAGTACGAGTACTGGGCGATGAACTGACATAATCGTCATAATCTGATGCTGTATCCCACCCCATTTTCCATATCGCACATTGTCTATTACAACAATAAAACCAACGTAGCATGGTCATTCCACCGTTGTTGCACTTAGAAGTTGAATCCAGGCAATCAACTAACGAACGCATAACGTTTATTGATCTTGCATCATGATATTGTGAGCACAAGACCTCGTTTCCATTCCATAACAGTGCCAGACCGTTGAAAGGAGGACATAGATGAAGAACCAGTTCTTGCAAGGTATCCTATCCAATCAGGAGGGTCAGGATACCCTTGAGTGGACAGCTATTGCAGCGTTAATCGTGCTTGTCGCCATCGCCGTGATCGCCATTGTTGGTAGCTATGTCAAACAACGGGCCGCTGAGATATCCTGGTGACCTCAGACACTATCATCAGATGGTTGAACATATGGTTTCTTCTAAATATTTAGCTTGATTATATGAAGAAGTAACGATACTCACCTTTGGCTGGTGTTGATTAGAATCCATTTTGCTTTATTATTCACCTTTTTGATTAGTCTTACATTGTGATTCCATTGTTTCTTGATAAAATTCCATATAATCATTTACCATACGTTCTGAATCAAATCGCTTACAAGCATCTTCAGCAGCTTGCTGCCCCATTTTTCTTCGAAGATTTGGATTTTGGATTAATTTAATGATAGCTCTCGCCATGGCAATGCTATCTTTGTATGGTACTAGAAATCCGGTCTCGCCTTCTCTTATTTGTTCAGGTATTCCTCCAACTGCAGTCGCAATTACAGGCGTACCACTGGCAAAAGATTCTAAAATCGTAGTAGGGAAATTATCTGAATGAGCCGCATGGAGAAATATATCCGCAGACCGGTAATACTGAGACACTTTTATGGGGTTCGAGATATAGGAAATGCTCCTTATTGTAATCTGACCTATTTGTCTCTCACTGTCTATATGGCCTCCCAGAGCCACAAGAACAATAGTACTGTCCTTCAACATAGAATTATCTTTTAATAATAAGACGGATTTTTCGATAGTCTGATAATCTTTAAACTGTCCTGTCTTACTAAGGGTTAGCAATACTATTGCATCATTTGGCAATCTTAGTTTTTTTCGAACCACATGCTGATCTTCCGATGGATTGAAAATTCCCAGGTTAACTCCATTGTGGATAACCGTCCCTTTAATTGGATTTAACATAGAACGTTGAACCCGATCTAAGAGCCACTTACTAGGTGAAACAACATAAATCTTGCTGTTTTTATAAATCTCTCGTTTCCGCCGCCAATTATATTTCGTTGCATCACGCTTGATTGACGGATAGCTATCTAAATTAGGGCAAGACCCACAACCCTTTTCCCATCTAAAACAACCTATTGAATATGCACAATGACCCGTTAGCATCCATTCATCATGTATTGTAATGACTAGAGGGACCTGTTTACTCAGTTTCGGCAAATACCTTAAGTCAAAATACTTTCCATGTAAATTATGTGCGTGGATGACATCGGGCAATTCAGGAAGAAGATTGAAAACCTGGCGAGATCCATGATAATGAAAATCTTCTATTCCCCAATGGCGATCCCATTTCGTCTCTGGTTGGGCTATCCAATCCACAACCTCACTAAGCCGCCACCACATACCCGGAATAAGGCGATTTTGCACGTGTAACCAATCTCGGAGTTGGAACAAAGCCTGAGAAAAAGGAGAAGATATATAATTCCGAGGAATCTCCAGGATATTCTGATCATCACCTCGTTTGTAGCCAACTGCCAACCAGGATATGTGATCTAATTCATTATAGGATTTAAATAAGTTCAAGGCGATGTTTTCTGCTCCACCTCCAATGTCAAAGGTGCTAATTTGAAGAATTTTCAAGGCTTTATTGCTTCCATGTAAAACGAATCAGGTTTATATATCGTCCCGTCTGGTTCGGTATCCAGATTATACTGAGGCCATTTTTGGATGGCACTATTACTTGCTGTTCTTTGAATCGGATCTTTGAACCCTGCTTGTATTAATAAATTTGCCAAAGAATAACGATCATACATCCATTTGTGTACTTCCCCTTTTAATCGAAACCGTCCAATTTGAAGCGCCTGATAATCTTTTTTGCCAAGAAACATTTTTAGAATATTCTTACGGATGATACTCGGCAAGTACTGAAGCAGGAGGAGCTTATTGTAAACAAGAGAATTTTCTTCATGGATATATAATTGATTAGAAGGGGTTCGGCCTCCCTCATGAGCCTGCCATGCTTCAGCTCCAATGCGTTCAGATATAAATTTCTTGTTAACAATGTTATCCTGTTTGAGATAATCAATCATCGCACCGCCCGTTTGTTCACGAACTGTTTGATCATATAGCTCGAGTACTATCCAATTATAGTTGTGCTTCCAATCTTCGTCTCCTTGTAAAGCCTTCTCTAATGCTTGTAAGTATAACCGAGCGATCTGTTCCAGGTCTGGTGTAGCTACACGAATAATTCCCTCCGGTTTCAAGACCCGATAACATTCATTCATGAAGGTTAAAGCCTTATGTTTTGGAAAATGTTCCAAGAGATGAGAGTGGTACACAACATCAAAGGTTTGTTCTGGATATGGTATACCGTTGCGGAGATCATGTATTTGAACAGTTAGATCATTGGACTTTTTGTCAAGATTCACCCAATCCGGGTGAAAACGTGAACCACAGCCAAGATTTAGATAACACTTCATGAAATTTACAACCTTCATATTCGATTAAAAAAATTCTTGATAGAAAATTTTCAGTTAGACGGGAATGAAAACGATTGAAAGATTTTTATACTTTTATTGATCTTTCAACTCATTAATTTCAGTCACATCTAAAATTATTTTTTTTTGCGATGGAGTATTTATCCAGTTTCTTATAAACTCTATTTCTGATCGTATGATGGTCGGAAGCCCAGTACCTCGATCAATTTCTCGAGCACGATTATCAATCTGTAATATGAGAGATCTCTTATTGTTCAGAATGCCTCGAATTCAGCCTATCAATCTTGTCCCAATATAATCATCTTGTATATCAGACATAATCAAGTTAGCGCTCGCTGCGCTCGCAGGGTGAGTCACTCAGCGCACGAAAGGGACCACCACAGTTCGGGCAGGCCAGGCGCGGCATCTCACCCGGTTTCAGTGGAGGTTCAGCAGAGGCCGCAAAGCCATCGATCACTACATCCGGCACATCG
>Ga0209986_10000065_pt1 | contig 88218 bp, 68 predicted proteins | sample BlataG_FD_183168 | JGI IMG/M metagenome (GOLD analysis project Ga0209986, IMG submission 183168) | Deep subsurface microbial communities from Black Sea to uncover new lineages of life (NeLLi) - Black_00105 metaG (SPAdes) (version 2) | ecosystem: Environmental > Aquatic > Marine > Oceanic >...
GAAGATTGACCAATTTGTTGAACATTACAATACAAACACCAAGCCTTTCATCTGGACAGCAACAGCTGATTCCATCCTCGACAAAATTAAAAGATTATGTCAAGCTATTTCCGTGACAGAACACTAGGACTCCTTATAAAAACTTATCTTTTTCCTATTGATTTGAGTTTGGAATCGATAGTTGTTTCTTTATCCAGACGGTGGTCAACTTTTAAATCAATGTGTATTCTTTTCGCACCCAGTTTCACTATAGTTTTATGAGCTTCCTCTATGACTTTAAAAAGTGTAGCCAGGTCAGGAGACTCTATGGTTGTGGACATACCCCCGGTCTCATGCTTTAAGCCCGAGGCTTCAATAACACCTATGGCCTCTTTTACATAACGGCTTACTGATACACCTTCACTGGTTGGAAAAATTGATAATTCTGCAATAATCATTGCATTGGTCCTCTAAATTTAAAGATGCAAATATTATAAGTATAAAAAATTCGAAAAGGCAAGATTAGAAAACATTAATAAGGATAGCATCTGGGATATCTGATAAAAAAAATGGACTTATTAATTTCTGGGAGTGGATTTTGTTTTAGTTCGAGGATTCTTTTTTTTGGAAATTTCAGTAAGATTTTGGAGAGTCAAATTTTCAAAATAGTTTTTCAGGATATTTGTAGCTTTGTTCCAAACTTCATAGGTAGCGCATTTGGAAATGCGGTCACAGTATTCTTTATCCTCTATGCATTCCACCAGGCAACATGAGCCTTCTAAGGCATTAAGGATTTCACTCAGTTTAATTGCAGAAGGATTGCGGGCTAAGGTATAGCCTCCTCCTGCCCCACGAATACTTTTTACAAGTTTGGCAATTTTAAGGGGGATAATTATTTGCTCTAAATATCGAATAGAAATATCCTCATCGGCCGAGATATTTTTAAGGATTACTGCTTCGTTTCCATTTTGGTGATGGAGGGCAAGATTCAACATTAACCTTGTTCCGTACCTTCCTTTTGTAGAGAGTTTAATCATGAGTTTCTCCTTAGTATACAGAAGAGTTATGAAATTTCACTTTAAAATTCTATCTTATTTAGTTTTTCTTTTCAACATAAATTTATAGAAATTGTAAATTTGATAAATCCGATTATTTTGCTTTCCCTAAAATCTAATACCCAATCAAGCCATAGTCGCCTTGACACATTGGGCTGGAGTTAGTATTTTTTAATTTTAGATTTTTAAAATAAATTTATATTAAGGAATTAATGATGAAAACTGAAATTTTGCTCGGTGATGAGGCTATAGCTTTGGGAGCCGTTGATGCTGGCCTTTCTGGAGGCTATTCCTATCCAGGCACACCTGCTTCAGAGATAATGGAATTCTTAATAAAAGCTTCTAAGAGAGGAAAGAATTTTAAGGCTTCCTGGTCTGTTAACGAAAAAGTGGCCTATGAGCAAGCTCTGGGTGTTTCTTTTGCCGGAAAGCGGGCTTTAGTTTCCATGAAACATGTAGGGTTGAATGTAGCTTCAGATCCCTTCATGAATTCAGCCCTCACAGGTGCTAATGGAGGCCTTGTAGTTGTCGTTGCTGATGACCCTGGTATGCACAGCTCTCAGAATGAACAGGACAGCCGCTATTATGCCCAGTTTGCCCAGATATTTTGTTTTGAACCTTCCAACCATCAAGAAGCTTATGACATGACACGGGCAGCTTTTGATCTTTCTGAGAGCCTGTCTCTCCCAGTTATGGTCAGGGTAGTCACCCGTCTCTCTCACAGCCGCTCTCGTATTCAAACTCGCCCTCCACAAAAAGAAAATTCCCTTAAATATGGATCAAGCCAGGAGTGGATTCTTCTTCCTGGAAACGCAAGACGGCAATTTGGAGTTCTTGTTGAGAAACAAAAAGAGCTAAAAAAATTATCGAATAAATCAGAGTTCAACTCTCTCCAGCTCAACAAGAAGGACCATTCTCTCGGAATTATAACTTCAGGAATTGCCTACAATTATGTTCTTGAAAATTACAGAGATGAGTCAAAACGTCCTTCAATCTTGAAGATTTGCACCTACCCCATCCCAGAAACCCTGGTTTCTGAGCTTGTCCATCACGCTGATACAATCCTGGTTATGGAAGAGGGCTATCCTTTTATCGAGAAAAGTCTAAGAGGAATTTTTGGCATCAAACGCAAGAATCTTAAGGGTAAGTTGAGCGGGTATCTTCCTGTAACCGGAGAGCTCTCCCCTGAAATCGTTCGCCAGGGATTGGAGATGAAGCCCCTGGTTAAACGTGAAATAAAAGATTTCAGGCTGGCTGCCAGACCTCCACAGCTTTGCCAGGGATGCCCACATGCTGATACCTACAACGCCTTGAATAAAGCTTTAGAATCTTATTCCCAGGCCAATGTTTTCAGTGATATTGGATGCTATACCCTTGGTGCTCTGCCTCCTTACAAGGCCATTAATACTTGTGTCTGCATGGGAGCGAGTGTTGGCATGGCCAAAGGGGGAGCTGAGGCAGGAATTTATCCCTCGGTGGCTGTTATAGGAGACTCGACTTTTTCCCATTCTGGCCTCACTCCTCTTCTTGATGCTGCAACTGCTGATACCAATATGACGCTCATTATTCTGGATAACGCAACAGTAGCTATGACTGGAGGACAGCCTACTTTTGCCACTGGAGAAAAACTGATGCGGATGATTGAAGGATTGGGAATAAAAAAGGAACATCTTTGCCTTATTGAACCTTTTCCAAAAAATTTAGAGAAAAATGTTCAAATTATGAAAAAAGAATTAGATTACAAAGGGCTGTCAGTTATTATAGCTTCCAGGGAATGCATCCAGGAAATACGAAAGAAAAAGAGGAGTTAAAGAGATGAAGCAGGATATTATTTTAGCTGGAGTCGGGGGGCAGGGAATTCTATCTATTGCTTTTGTTATTGATAATGCTGCCTTAAAAGAGGGACTGAACTTTAAACAGGCCGAAGTTCATGGTATGGCCCAGCGGGGAGGAGCAGTCCAATCTCATCTCAGATTATCCAGGGAGCAAATTTATAGTGACCTTATCCCTAAGGGAGAGGCTGAAATGATTTTGAGTGTTGAACCCTTAGAGACCCTGCGCTATTTTGACTATCTTTCTCCAGAAGGAATAGTGGTTACCAGCAGTTCTCCTTATGTAAATATTCCTGATTATCCTGATATTGATGAAATTCTGAGGGAGATTCAAAGTGTAAAAAAGAATATAATTGTTGACTCTGAGAAGCTGGCTAAAGAGGCGGGTTTTTACAGAGCCCAGAACATGGTCATACTGGGAGCAGCCTCTCAGCATCTGATTGTAAAGGAAGAGAATTTAATTGAGTTTGTAAAAGTCCTTTTCAAGCCAAGAGGAGAAAAGATTGTGGATATAAACTTAAGGGCTTTCGAATTGGGGCGTAAAGCAGCAGGGTTCTCTTTCATTTTGTTTGAGTCATGATGATAATATTCGGGAATGGCTTCGCTCCAGTTCAGATTTTTCACGCCATTCCCTCTTTGCTCTTCTCGGCGGCTGCGGAACTCGCTGCGCTCAAACATCCTCGCCGCCCGACACAGTCAGGTACCCTCGAAGAGCGATTCGGGAAGGCTAAATCTTCAAAAGCCGCTTCAGCCATACCCGCATATTTTTTTGTCTCAATATATGTCTTGCCCACACAATATGGAAGAGAACAATTTAAAGAAAAGGACAAAAGGCTAATTATTCAAAGCTAATTAGTGTTAAAAAAATAAAAAAAATAGGCTAGATAAGCGAGATGAACCGGATGAATGGAGGGCGTATGAACATAAGTTTTGACAAGATTAACAAAATTTTTCAGCGAGCAGAAAAAGAAGATCGTAATTTTCTCTTAGAATACGAGGTTTACCAGATACTTAAAGAAGCAGGTATAAGGACTCCAAATTTTCTCTTTTTAAAAAAAGGCCAGAATATAGGAAAGAAGGATTTGGACCTTTTTAAAGGAGATCACCTATTTTTAAAAATTGTCTCTCCCCTTATCATTCATAAGACTGATGTGGGAGGGGTTCAGACAGTTGAGAATAATGTTGCCGCTGTAAATCAAGTCTGCAGCAGAATGTTAGAGGAGGTCCCTAAAAGGTATAAAAATTGGGCAAAAAAATATGAAGCTTCAAAGAAAAACAGCGAGCTAACCCTAAAAAAAATCAATGAAAAAATAAGGGGAATTCTTCTGTGCGAAAAAATAGATTATGAAAAAACAGGATTTGGAACAGAACTTTTAATTGGATTGAGAAATTCAAGGGAATTCGGTCCTGTTATTACTATGGGTATTGGAGGCGTGGAAATTGAGTATCTGAATGAAAGAATAAAGGAAGGCAAGGCTATTTCTGTTGGTTCAGCTCATCTTCTTCAGAAAAAAGATATCCTTGGCCTTTTAAAGCCCCTTGCTGTTTATGATAAATTAGTTGGAAAGTTTCGTGGTAAGGAGGCCTTGATAACAAAAAAGGAATTAATCGAAGCCTTTTTTCGCTTTCAGCAGCTGGGAGCTTATTATTCTCCTTATGAAAGCAGCCATCCATATGTTATTGAAGAGGCAGAAGTTAATCCCTTTGTTGTTAGAGAAAAAAAACTTATTGCTCTGGATGCCATGTGCCGTTTTTCTAAGAGTCATCAAGAACTCAAAAAGCGTGCTTTTGAGAATATTAAATACATTTTAAAGCCTCAAAGCATAGGCATCATTGGTGTTTCAGAGAAGATGAATGTTGGTCATATAATTTTGAATAACATTCTAAAAAATGGCTTTCCTTGTTCAAAGGTGGTCGTTGTCAAGCCTGGGTTTAAAGAAATAGAAGGATGTGCTTGTATGCCAACGATTTCTGATATACCCCAGACAGTAGACTTGTTTGTTCTGACATTAACTGCAGAACAGAGTTATGATGTGATGAAGGAACTCGTAGAGAAAGAAAAAGCCCGGTCAGCTATCATCATAGCCGGCGGAATCGGAGAAAAAGAAGGAACTCAGGCTTTGGAAAAAAATATAAAAGCACTTCTTAAAAGAAGCAGGGAGGAAGGCAAGTTCACACCTGTTGTTAATGGAGGAAACTGTCTGGGTATATACTCAAAACCTGGAAAATATGATACCACCTTTATTCCTGACTACAAGCTTTATAAACTTCCCCGTTCAAAGAGTAAAAAAACAAATCTGGTCTATATCAGCCAGAGCGGGGCTTTTATGATTTCGAGAATGAGTAAACTCCCGCACATTGAACCCCTTTATGCGGTTTCCATTGGGAACCAGATTGATCTTACGGTCTCTGATTATCTGAATTATTTCAAAGACGATGACCAAGCTAAATTTTTTGGAGTTTATATTGAAGGTTTTCTTTCCTCTGATGGCCTGGCTTTTGCCAGGGCAGCTCGCAATATTATTTGCCAGGAAGGGAAGATGATTGTTGTTTATAAAGCAGGAAGGTCTCCGGAGGGTCGGGTTGCTACTTCAAGCCATACTGCTTCTGTAGCTGGAGATTATAGTGTTTGCCGTTCAATACTGGAAGAAGCAGGCGTGATTATAGCTGATACCATTTTTGAGTTTGAAAATTCTGTCAAAAATATCTCTTTTTTGGCAAAAAAAAATATTCGTGGAAACCGGGTCGGGCTGATGAGCAATGCAGGTTTTGAGAGTGTGATCATGGCTGATAACCTGAAAAATAGCAACCATGAATTCAGATTGGCTTGCTTTTCCCCGGCTACGAAGAAAAGAATATCCGGAATTTTAAAACCCTTGGGGATTGACCGTCTTCAGGATATCAATAATCCACTTGATGTAACTCCTGTTGCTGATGACGCTGTTTTTGCCGGTTGTGTCCGGGCTATCCTCGAAGATAACAATGTTGATTGCGCTGTAATTTCCCCAGTTCCAATGACCACAGCCATGTTTACCTTAGCTCCGGGCAAATTCCACAAGGAAAATTTGTATCATCCTCAAAGTATTGGTGAGCGCCTTATTGATATTTTCCATGAGACAGATAAACCTTTTGTGGTCAACGTAGATTCAGGTGAAATTTATGATCCTCTGGTTGCTTGCTTGGAACAGGCTGGAGTTCCTACCTTCAGGCGCTCTGATAGTGCCGTAAAGTTTTTAAGAAAATACATAAACAGTCGTTTAAAAATCCACAAGAAATACCATCCTATTTTGCCTTGACAAAAAGATGTTTATCTATAGTATAAATTTAAATAAGCTTAGCTTTGGAGAGAATCGAATGAGGGCAAAACATATAATTTTTTTCACAGTCATTCTTTGTTTAATTACTTTTGGAGCTTGTAAAAAAAGCGTCCCCACTGGTCCCAACGGTGATTTGTCTTTAGAATTTAGCGGAAGAATAACTTTAAGTGGGCAAGGCTTCTCTAATGTGGATGTTTATCTTTCCAGGGATGTTTCCCAAAAGAAAACAACAGGGGCAGACGGAAGATTTAGTTTTACAGATTTTTTAACTGGGGATTATATTATTACTCCCTCTTGCAATGGATATTCCTTCAATCCATCAAATTATGAAGTTGGCAGCTATACGAGAAAAGATTTAAATTTTACTGCAAGCCTGGCATCATACGGAACAGGGGTGGGTGATATTATGGCCAACTTTACAACCAGAGATCAGAATAATCAGAATGTTTCTCTTTATGACTTTTTTGGGAAGGTTATTCTTATTGATTTCTCTTATGATACGTGTGGGCCATGCAGGAAAAAGGCAGAAACAGCAGAAGCTTTTTACCAGGAATACAGAAATAAAGGATTTATGTATATATTAATTATTATTGATGGAGATCCAGCCGCTTGGGCCGCTGCTTATGATTTAACCTTTCCTGTATTGGATGATAATAGCCGTGATATATATGATATTTATTCTCTTGGAGATTGCCCTTTACCTCATGTTCTCGACCGGAACTGTACAATTCGCTATAAGAGAGAAGGCTGGAGTGAGGCTATTAAGGCTGAGGTTGAAGAGGAAATCAATAAATACCTATAAGAAGAGCGCGGCAATCTCACCTATTAAAGTCATTGCGGGCATAATACCATTAAATTGTTGTTTTTTCCGCATATCATATCTAAACAGTTTCTATTTAAGCCCATGTTATTAAATAAATTAAAATGCGTAGATGAGTCCTTTAGACAGCCTTTTTATTTTCTTTTATTGACTCCATTCAATAAATGACTAAAATTATAGTTCCAACTTGTTTGGTTACAATAAATTATAAATTATAGCAACAACAATTTAATGGTATTATGCCCATTGCGAGCAACTAAAGGAAGCGTGGCAATCTTACCTTTTTTTAATCTAAAACCTGAGAATAGCATCAATCCTTAATCCTTCAAAGGGAGGAAAAGTTTTACATACTCCTCCCGAACATTTAACTCCCCCTTTCATAGAGCCATAAAATATTCTTATTGAATTTGAATGAGAGATTTTGACTTCAATCTGACCGCCCCACCAGTTTTTTTTGTTCTTGAAAAGCAATACGTGTGGGTCATTAGTTTGGTCAAACATTAGAGTCACAATCCATCGTGGAGAGTAATGTATCGATAAAAATGACCTTCTTTCATAGTAATTTAATTGTTTGAGGAAACCAGCAAAGCATTTGCCTTTGAAATCTTTGCTTTTCCAGTCTGCTTCGAGGCTCAGTCTTGAAGTTAAAGGATAGGTGATGTTTAACTGGTAATGAAAGGTATTGCCAGCAGTATAATAATACACAAGGGATGGAGTATCTTCTATTCTGTACCCGGCCAGCAAATCTAAATAGCCTGTACTTTTAAATTTCTTTTCTACGCCTGCAAAAAAATGGGTGATATCTCTCTCGTATTCACCAAATTTAAAATAGGAAAGTTTTGTATAAATGAGGGTAGATGTTTCCGGGAAGAAATAATCAAAGCGTCCTGATACTCCGGTTACATCTATTGCTTCAGTATCAAACTGGTTGGCCAATATAGCTAATTTTTCGCTTTCCAACAAGGGCGGCCGGTTATATTCAAAATCTAGGTATTTATAATCTTTAAATTCCAGAAGAATGGTAAAATTCCCGAAGAAAAATCCAGATTCAATATACAGGCCATGGCCATTGATTCTTTTTTCTGAAAAGTAAGTATTTTTCTGAACGAGCGTAAATTCTCCGTAGAATTTTGCTCGATCTGAAATATTGGGCACATCTAAGCTTGCAGACTCCATGGAAACATTTTTATTTCCAGAGATCAATCCTTTCTCTAAGTGAGAATACAGATAATTGAATTGAAGGTTTGCGAAATCCTTATATCTCCAGCCTAATGTCCCTCCAAGAATTTTATCTTTTAATTCTAAATTGGGGTCCTCTCTGTCAATCCAACCTCCAAAGAATTCGGCAGAGAGTTGTCTGTAATTGAGAGCAAGTTTCCCCCCGTCTACTGTGGTATCAATTATGTATTCCATCCCTTCTTTTTCAAAGGTTTTAAGTACACTGAAGAGGAGCCCCCTTCCTATTGAGTAGTAAAAGTCTCCAGCTCTTAAGTTGAAATTCTTTTTGTTTATTTCAAGAAATCTTTTAGCTAAACTGAATTCATCTTCCATTGGTGAAAAGTCCAAATTTGTGTCTAATCTCATTCCTAAAAGATAATTGTCGCTGAATAAAGACAGGTCAATTTGGTTAATAATCTGGCTTGATCTTCCTTCTCTATTTTTGTCAACATAATCTTTATCTGAGTAGTTACGATTTAAAAAAGCATCGCTAATCTGGTAAGAAATTTTTTCTGCTTCAACAATTTCTTTTTGTTCCAAAAGTTCAATTATTTTTTGTTCCATATAATTTTCATCTCCAGGACTGTATCCTTGATGAACGTATTGAATTTTTCCCTGCCTGTCTATAATAAGGGTGTAAGGGAGAATGACCCGGGGATTGTACAAGGCAATTACTTTTGACTCTATATCCAGCAAAACAGGAAAGGTGTATTTGTAACGTTTCATAAAAGGCCTAACTAAGGCAACAGTTTCTGGGCCGTCAACTGTTATGGCCAGGATTTTTAATCCTTTTTCTTTATATTTATCGTGGAACTTTTGGAAATGAGGAAATTTCTTGACACAGGGAACACACCAGGTAGCCCAAAAGTCGATTAGGACAACATTTTTCTTATAATAATCGCTGAGTTTGGTGGGATTGCCATCAAGGTCTTTTAGGGTGAAATCGATTGCTTTCTGAGCTTCGGCTGGAACTACTTCAAAAATAACTAATATAAGAAGAAAAAGGCCTGCTGCACTTAGTTTTTTCTTTAAAAAGTCGTAATTCTTACTCATGTTTTTTCTTTCCTCATCGATGGATTTAATTTTGGCTTTATATATATCAAAAAATTAAGGACTAATCTAATAATTTTTTGTTCTTTTCTCAATGGGGTCAGACCTTCATAACTTTTATAGTTTTTACTCTTTTTTATTATTCAAAGAAAAGTAGACTTAACCTTATCAAGGAGGAAAGATTAGCGAGTTTGAGAAAGATATTCTCTGTTCTTGTTCTGTCTTTGAGAAGGAGATCGAGGAAGAAGGGCACTGCTACTGTAAGCTTTTTATGCTAGGATAAGCGTATAGGGAGAAAATACATTTCTCCTTTTGATTATTGTGGTTCAGTTTTCTTGAAAAAAGACAAACATTGGTGTTAAATTAGACAAAAGGAGGATAAGGGTGAATATTCAATTTGAAATGTGGAGAAAAATAAAAATTATCTGTTTGGTTATAGTTGGTATATTTTTTTGGGCCTTATGCGGAAATTTATCGGCTGAAGAAGAAGTTGTTAAAGTTGAAACATTTATCTCTAAAGATGGAATTCATCCAGGAGAAACATTTAAAGTTGCCTTCTTGGTTAAGATTAGTCAAAACTGGCATATAAATGCCCATGAGCTTGCCGATGAATTCCTTTTTCCTACTTCCCTGACTGTTGAAGAAGATAAAAGTATAAAAGCTATGAAATATTATTATCCTGAGCCAAAATCAGGAAAATTTGATTATTCTGAGTCTGAGCTTCTTGTTTATGACGGAGGAGTCATATTAGGTGCTTTAGTTAAGATAGGTGATGACGTAGAGTTAGGGGAACAAAAATTAAAAGCGAAATTCAAATATCAAGCCTGCGATAACACCTCCTGCCTCCCTCCCAAAACACTAAATTTTGAAATAACCTTCCTTGTTGTTAATCCATCTCAAGAAACAAAAAAAATTCACCAGGAAATATTCTCAAAATTAGATTTCGAAAAAGATAATACTTCGCTATAATTAAGCCGTTCTTAAAATATTAAATCATATAAAGAAACATCTTTGTATTTATACAAATTAAATGTCATTAACGTCTATTTATTATAAGGATTAAATGTCGTTGCGAGCGAAGTGTGGCAATCTCAACATTTCAGAAAGAGAGAAAAATTATGAAAAAAAATCTTCTGCGAAAACTTCCCTCCATAGATGTGTTAATAAATACAGAGGAAGCGAAGGAGTTAATTGAAGAATACAGTCATAATTTAATTGTTGAGGTGAGTCGGAATGTGTTAAAAGAGCTGAGAACAGAAATTCAAAAAAATGAGAAAAATGTCTCTGATGAAGAGAATCTTTCCTCGGAAAACATATTAAAACGAATAGAAAACCACCTCAAGGAAAAATTTTCACCTTCTCTCTGTAAAGCAATAAATGCTACTGGAGTAATTCTCCACACAGGTCTGGGAAGAGCTGTGTTATCGAGAGAAGCAAAAGACTTAGTGAACAGCATCATAGAAGGTTACTGCACTTTAGAAATAGATATTGAGTCCGGTCGCCGTGGTCACCGCGATGTTCATCTAAACAACCTCTTTTGTGAATTAACTGGAGCTGAAGCTGCTACTGTGGTTAACAATAATGCCGCGGCCACACTTCTCATCCTTAATACACTGGCTAAAGGAAAAGAAGTCATTGTTTCCCGGGGCCAGCTTGTTGAGATTGGAGGGTCTTTTCGTATGCCAGAAGTAATGGAAGCAAGCGGAGCTATTTTGAAAGAAGTAGGTACGACAAATAAAACTCACCTTAAGGACTACACTTCTGCGATAAACGAGAATACCAGGGCTATAATGCGGGTCCACCACAGTAATTATCGAATTGTGGGATTCGCTGATGAACCTGCCATTGAAGAATTAGCTGAGCTTGCCAAAGAGCACAACTTACCACTTATTGATGACCTTGGCAGCGGTGCTCTTGTAGATTTAAATGAATTTGGGCTCGAAACCGAGCCCATGGTCAAGAACAGTATAAAAGCAGGAATTGATGTTGCTTGTTTTAGCGGCGACAAGCTTATAGGAGGACCTCAGGCTGGGGTTATCGTTGGCAAAGCCCTGATCGTTGAAAAAATTAGAAAAAATCCTTTGGCAAGGACAGTTCGAATCGGAAAATTAACTATAGCTTGTATGGAAGCTACTTTGAAACTATTTCTCAATCAAAAGAAATTGAATCAAAAGCATCCCCTTTACAAAACGCTTTCTTTAAGCCAGGAGGAGCTTGAAAAACGGGCTAAAAAAGTTCATAAAAAGCTAAGAGCTCTGATCGCGGATGAAATTGACATTTCTCTAATTGAAGGACTATCTCAAGTGGGCGGTGGCTCAGTGCCTTTGGAGACTCTGCCGACAAAGCTTTTGAGAGTAAAGTCTAATGCTTTATCGGCAGAGGAACTTGCGAAGAAGTTACGTTTAGACAGTCCTCCTATCTTTGCCAGAGTTCATAAAGGAGCAGTTTTGTTTGACTTCAGGACAATTCAAGAGGATGAGGATAGTCTCATTGCAGAAGCACTTATGAAGCTTCTGAAAAGTGATTAAAGAGGAAAATAAGCCATGATCGATTGGAAAAAAAATAAATTTAAAACAAATAATACAACAAAATTGGAACATTGCCTTTCCAATCCAGAACAAACCTCTAAAAACACTAATAAAGAAATTCGTCTTACTAAGCTTGTCGAGAGTGCAGGTTGTGCTTCGAAGATAAGTCAGGATAATCTTCGCAAGATCCTGGCCGCCCTTCCAAAAATATCAGACCCAAGGGTCCTGGTCAGCCCTGATACATGGGATGATGCTGGTGTTTACAAGCTGGATGACAAAATTGCGTTAGTTCAGACAGTGGATGTTTTTACACCTTGTGCTGATGATCCCTATACTTTCGGGCAAATAGCGGCAGCCAATTCTGTGAGTGATATATATGCTATGGGCGGTAAGCCTATGACAGCCTTATCCATAATAGGATTTCCCATCAATACGGTGAGTTACAAGGTCATGCGCCAGATTATCTGGGGAGGAATAGATAAGATGAAGGAAGCGGGGGTTGTTATTATTGGTGGACACAGCATCAACGACAAGGAGATAAAGTTTGGGTTTGCTGTCACCGGAAGTATAAATCCGGCAAAGATTATTACAAATAACAATGCTCAACCTGGCGATATTTTGATTCTGACTAAGCCCATTGGCACGGGTGTAATAAATTTTGCCAATAAGATGGATAAGGCGTCTGTTTCAGCCGTTATGGCTGTAAATAAGTCAATGGCCGAACTCAATAAGACTGCTTCGGAAATAATAGCAGAAATGGGTGTCACCACAGCTACAGATGTAACCGGTTTTGGCCTCATAGGGCATCTGAGCGAAATAGTGGTTCAAAGTGGCGTGACCGCCGAGATATATGCTGATCAGGTTCCACTTTTTGACGGGGTCGTGGATTATATAAGGAAAGAAATGATTTCGTGCGCCCTCAGACGCAATAAGGAATACGCTTCTCAGTATCTCGAAGTAGCAAAAAATATCAGTCAGGAAATGGAAAATGTTTTTTATGATCCTCAAACCTCTGGAGGACTTCTTATAGCCATAGGAGAAGAACAAGGGGAGGGGTTACTCTCTCGTCTGAAAAAAAAGGGCATTAAGGATGCAGCAATCATAGGAAAAGTTATTTCAAAATCCGGGGGAAGGATACTGTTAAAAAAGATCTCTTAAAAAAAGATTGAAAGAAAGTATCTGAGATTTTGGAATTCAAGAAAAAGGGAATAAATGATAGATAAAATCTTAGAGGCAGAACATTTTATTATTGGCACTGCAGGCCATATTGACCATGGCAAAACAGCCTTAGTAAAGGCCTTAACTGGGGTAGATGCAGATATCCTTGTCGAGGAAAAACGCAGGGGGATAACCATTGAACTCGGGTTTATTTTTATGGAAAATTCTGGTTATGATAGACAGATTGTTTTTATAGATGTACCAGGCCACGAAAAACTTATAAAGACAATGGTAGCCGGTGCAAGCAGTATCGATGCAGCCCTTTTGGTTGTTGCCGCAGACGAGGGAATAGGCCTCCAGACGCAGGAACATTTTGATATTCTCCAGCTTCTTGGGATTCAGCGCGGGATTATTGCCGTCACAAAATCAGACTTAGTTAATAAGGAACATATTCAAGACCTGAAAGCCGAATTAAGAGACTTTTTCAAGGAATCATTCCTTGGGGATGCTCCGATTATACCAGTATCTTCAGTTAATGGTTATGGAATAGACGAATTGAAATCAGCACTTATGATGATGGGCAGGAGTGTTGAAAAACGCAGCGATAGCGGCATTTTCCGGATGCCCGTTGACAGAGTTTTCACCATACATGGGTTCGGGACAGTGATTGCCGGAACCATACTTTCAGGTGAGGTTCGGGTAGGAGATAAAATAGAAATATTTCCAGAAGGGATTTCAGCAAGAGTTAGAAACGTTCAGGTCCATCATAAAAAAACTGAATGTTCGATAATCGGAAGACGCACGGCCATAAACCTTCCGGATATTAAGAAAGATAAACTTCGACGAGGTCAATGTGCTGGCCTTCCAGGGTCTCTAACCCCAACCCATAGGATAGATGGGAAGCTGCGCTTGTTAAAAAGCTACGGAAAGGAATTGAAGAACAGGGTCAGGTTAAGGTTCCACACAGGAACTGCAGAGGTAATTTGCAGGGTGGTTTTGCTTGACCGTGAAAAACTTTATCCTGGCGAGTCGGCCTTTGTTCAATTCATACTTGAAGCTCCTACTATAGCTCTGCCGCGTGACCACTTTGTCACTCGGGCATTCTCGCCTTTAATGACAGTCGGCGGCGGTATTATTCTTGATTCGACGCCTCATAAGCATAAGCGCCTTGATTCTCAAACCCTCGAAGGACTGAGAAGACTTGGAGGCAATATCAGCGAGACTATCGAGCAGATGTTTATAAAATCAGGATTTATCCCAAAAACTGCTTTGGAACTGGCAATAAAAATTGGAGAAAGAAAAGATTTGGTAGATAATGAGATTAAGAAACTTAGTAGGGCTGACAGTCTTGTGAAGATTGCCTCTGATAAAGAGGAAAAATACCTCTATAAGAAATTATTTGATGATCTTACAAAAAAATTTGTATCAATTATCGAGAATTTTTTTAAGAAGAATCCTCAACGGTTACTGATGCCTTATGTCAATCTTAGGTCGCAGTTGTTGAGATTGACTGATGTCCAGACATTTAAGGCCTTAATCGATGATCTCTGTCAGAGGAAATTAATTTATAAAAAAGATTCTAACATTGGACTCATGGGTTACGCGATAAAAATGAAGCCTCGTGAGCAGGAACTTTATGACAAGGTCGAGGAAGTTTTCAAAGAGGCTGGATTTGCGGCGCCTTTAGAAGAAGAGATTTGCGGGGAGTTTGGGCTTTCCCCTGATTTATTCAAGAACATTATGAATAGTCTAATTGACCAGGGAAATTTAATTCGGCTCAGTAAGAAGGTCATCTATTACAGGGAATCGCTCGAGTCAGCGCAGGAGCTTGTTATAAATTACATAAATAAACACATGAGTATAACAGTTGCTGAACTCCGCAATGAACTCGGACTTTCCCGGAAATATGCCCAAGCAATACTGGAGTATTTCGACAGTATTGGCATCACAAAAAGAGAAGGGAATAGACATGTGATGAAATAGCTGATGGGAAGGTATAGGTCCTGGTGGGCCTTCTGGACTTCAAATCCAGTATGGGGCTTTGAAAGAGTCCCGGGTGGGTTCAACTCCCACACCTTCCCGCCAGATAAATCCTCATCAGAGTAAATAAAATTCTGGTGCTTTAGAAAATTAATTCCTGAGAAGAGAATCACTGTTTTAAAAAACAAGCAAAAGATCTATGAAGAACATTTATAATTTGTCACCTCGATGTCCACAAGTGGATACAGGAGAAGATCTTTCTAGAAAACTTGACAAATAGGTTTTGATTTATTTAGAATCTTTTCAAAGTGGAAAAGAGAATTTATCGGTCAAGTAGGTTTTTCTTTCTATTTTAAGACTGTAGAGTAAAAGGCAAGTTTGAAGATAAAACCATAGAAAAGAAAAGGATTGAGTTTGGATAAAGGCAGAGAAATAAATATGCTTTCTTTAAAAAGGGGAGTGATAACATGAAAAAAATAGGGATTTTATTTCTTGTTTTAAGCAGTATTTTTTTATTTGCTCAGGAACCCACCCATGAAATATACAATCAAAGAAGCTTTTTTGACTATGAAAAAGTTGATGGAGATAAGGCAAAGATTCCAGCCTGGAAAGCCATAGGACCAAAAGGTGGATATATCAATTCTATGGATTTCAATCCGAAAAACAACAAAGAGATTTATGCTACCATGAATGGCCAATCTGGCTACATTTACCGGACAAAAAATTCTGGCAAGAAATGGGAAAAGATAGCTTTGCTGGATAATTACCTTTACGATATAGCTCTTGACCCTAAGAATCCAGATATTCTTTATGTTTTGGCTGGCTGGAAAATTTTTAAATCTAAAGATAAAGGTAAGAAATGGCAGGAATATCGATTTCTTTCTTCCTCTTACCAAAAAGCCCCTAACGAGTATGCTAGTTGTTGCTGGGGTATAGCTATCAATCCCAAAAATACAAATGTTCTCTATGCTACAGGAAATTTTTATAAGACTAATTCATACAAATATGGCATGGCAGTTTTTAAATCTTCTAATGGAGGAGAAACTTGGGATATGACAAAGCTCACTTCTAATTCTCAATATGCAGAAGCAAGATGTATTGCTATCAACCCTTCAAACCCTTCTATAGTCTATGCAGCTGGATATTACAGGGATGGTAATTATAGTTATCGAGTCTTTAAATCCACAGATGGAGGAAACAATTGGACAAATATCACCGGGAATATTGTTGGAACTCCATGTGCAATAGTTATAGATAAGAACAATCCTTCCAAAGTTTATGTCGGTACAGGGTGGGGTGTTTACAGAAGTTCAAATGGCGGTCAAACGTGGCAGAAAAATCAAGGTAATGCTTATGGATATGACCTTGCTATTGATCCCTTGAATTCCAATATTATTTATGCTGGCTACTCCAATAGTTGTTACAAAAGCATTGATGGTGGTGTGACCTGGACAGAATATTCCCAGGGTATTTTAGGCAGATGCAGCAGTCTTCTTATCCCTTCTCAAAGCTCTTCTTCTTATGGAGGACAGGTTTACGCTCAATCAAATCAAGTATACTATGGTTCTTCTGCCGGATTTTTTAAGAGTTCTAACGGCGGAGTTGCCTTTAAAGAAAGTAATAGCGGATTACTTGCCTCTTCAGTACCGGCCCTGGCCGTTGCCCCTTCTTCTTCGAGAACTATCTATGCTGAAACGAGCAGCGGTTTATTTAAGAGTACAAAATCAGGAAAAGGCTGGAAAAGATTGCCCTATGAACACGCCTGTGGAGCTATAATGAAAATTGCCGTAAACCCGAATAAGGCCAATGAGTTATATGCCCTGGAAGGCGGCTGAGGGGCAGAAGATATCTACAGGTCTGTAGATGGCGGCAATATTTGGAAAGAGTTTTTACATGAATATATAAATGACTTTGTTTTTAACCCGAATAATATTAATAGATTTTTTGTGGCTGGCCGAACTAAAGTCGGCACTGTCTATTTCTTGGCTCTCCACAAATCCATTGATGGCGGGAAGAATTGGACACATCATAAAATAACATCAAAAGAATCAAGAGCATATTCTATAGCAATAAACCCCAAGAATGATAATATTATTTATGTTTCTGGAGTTTATACTCAAGATTGGAAAAGTGTTTTGTTTAAGAGCTCAAATGGGGGTAAAGATTGGACCAAGATAGGTAATAATATTTCAGAAACTATCGATGCTATTGCCGTAGACCCGGTTTCCCCTTCTAAAATCTATTTAGGAACTTATAGAGGTGTTTACAGAAGCACGGACTCTGGTTCTTCCTGGGAAAATCCTACTAAATATTTTGGTGTTGAATGCATAAAGATAAATCCAAATAACCCCAAAATAATTTTTGCTGCTGGTTGGCGTGGAGTTTATTACAGTAGTGACGAGGGTAATAATTGGATTGAAGCTAACAGAGGATTAACAACTAAACATGTTGAATGTCTGGATTGGGATTTGAAGAAAAAAATAATGTATGCCGGAAGTGATGGTGGAGGTGTCTATAAAAATATAAAATTGCTGAGGAAGATAAAGTAAATAAGAGGATATAGCATGAGGTATTTGCGTTCAACAATTCTTGGTATCGCAGCTCTAATTTTGATTAATCTTTTTGCTACAGCCGAGTTGAAGAAAGGGGATAAATTATACGCCTTTTCCCTTAAATCGACTGAGGATAAAGAAATTACTTTAAAAGTGAATGAAGATAAATTGACCTTGATTGAAGAATTTATGGAAAATGGAAAAAAAATAATAAAAAAAACCTATCCAGATGTTGTGCTCTTAGATTTTTGGGCTATTTGGTGTGTTCCTTGCCGGGCTGCAATTCCCCATCTTCAAAAATTGTATGAAAAATATAAGCCTAAAGAAGGCCAGGATAAGGGAGGGGTAGTATTAATCGGCATAAGTTTAGACCGCAAAGGCTTGAAAGTTGTTAAGCCTTTTGTCAAAAAACTGAAATTAAAGTACATAATGCTGGCTGACTCTTCCGGACAGTCAAGCGATAAGGACCTTTTGCAAACTTCAAAGGACATTGCTGATAAATATAAAGTTATCGGTCTTCCTGTAGTTTATGTGGTTGATTCTGAGGGAGTCATTCAGCATGTGCATGTCGGGTTTAAAAAAGAATATATAGCCAAGCTTGAAAGTAAGATAAAAAAAATAATTTCACAGGGGAAACAATGAAGCGCAAATGGGCTTTTATCCTGTTTTTTATATCCATAGCATTCATCATTGCCGGCCTTATGTTGGATGAGTACGGAGCTGTCCTTGAAAAAGCCATAGTTATTTGTTTGAGTTGCATCGGAATAGGTTAGTTTGATTCAGTTGATTAGAGATTTTTTATGTTAAAGAAACGAAGGATTTTTCAGTTAGTCAGCACCTTGGTTATTAATTCATACATTCCGGCTTTTTTCAAGAGAGGAATTTATCAAGGTAATGTGAAAGGAGTGTGTGTTCCTGTCTTGAATTGCTATTCCTGCCCTTCAGCCTTTGGAGCCTGTCCTATCGGCTCTATGCAGAACTTTTTTGCTACCTTGAGGTTTAATATTTCTTTAGCTCAGTATCAATTTGGTTTATATGTCCTGGGAATACTCGGTGCTGTGGGGGCTGCTATTGGCAGAATTCCCTGTGGTTGGCTCTGTCCATTTGGCCTGGTCCAGGAAATGTTATATAAAATTCCAACTCCCAAGCTTTCTATTCCAAAATTTATGTCGTATTTAAGGTATGCCTTTCTGGCAATAATGGTTATTGGCCTGCCTCTTTTGCTCCTGGATGAGTTCGGTTTAGGAGAGACATGGTTTTGCAAGTGGGTCTGCCCGGCCGGCACCCTCGAAGCCGGCCTGCCTCTTGTTGCCTTGAATGAGAATATCCGCAGCCAGATTGGTCTTCTATTTTACTGGAAAGTGATTCTCCTGGTTTTGTTCTTAGCCTGGATGATTTTCAGCAAGAGACCCTTCTGCAGGACAGTATGTCCTCTGGGTGCGATTTTCGGGCTTTTTAATAAAGTAAGTCTTTTTCGAATGTATGTTGACGAAGACATATGCATTAAATGTAACGAATGTCTCAAGGATTGTCCGGTCGAACTCAAAGCTTATGAATCTCCCAACAGCCCTGACTGTATCCGCTGCTTAAGGTGTGTTGATTCCTGCCAGTACGGGGCAGTATCATATGAATTCTTTCCCAGAAAACAACAACCTCTAATTATTCCCTTTTCCTCTAAGTTAAAATAAATAAAAAAGAGGACGAAAAAAAAGTAGTCTGTTGTCCTGTTTTACAGGTTTGACTTTTTTTTGCCCCGCCTTTAAAATTTCCTTAGATGAAAAGAGTATCTTGGGTTTTGATTTTCCTGTTATTTATAGGAGGGTTAGGGCTAATGGATAATTGTTCGAAAAAGGAAGAAGGACGTCTGAGCAGTTTTTTACCTCGAGAAATACAGAGATGGAAAGCAGAAGGGGAAGACAAGTCTTATGACCCGAAGACTATTTTTGATTATATAAACGGAGCAGGAGAAGTTTATTGTTCTTATAATTTTAGAGAGCTTTTAGTAAGACGCTTTAAAAAAGAAGGTAAACCTGAGATTATAGTTGATTTTTTTGACATGGGATCTGCCAGGGATGCTTTTGGCGTTTTTACCCACGACCTTGAGGGGGAGGAAGCGGGAATTGGCCAGGGCTCTACCTACAAAGGAGGGTTGCTCTCTTTCTGGAAAGGCCCTTTTTTTGTCTCCCTTTATGCAGAGGAAGAAATAGAAGAGACGAGAGAGATTTTATTTAATTTGGGAAAGACTATAGCTTCTGCTATCAAAGAAGAAGGGGAGAAGCCCGACCTTCTTGTACTTTTTCCAGCTGAAAATATCGACAGGAAAAGAATACATTATTTTCATAATCATATGATTTTGAATTATCATTTCTTTGTTTCCGATGAGAATATCCTTTTACTCGATCAGAAAACTGAGGCTGTCATTGGCACTGGCTTAGAAAAGGGAGAAGAATATTTCCTTTTGCTGGTTCGCTATCATGAGAATGAAAATGCGGTTCAAGCCTACGAGAGTTTTACCAGCGCCTACATGCCTGATGCTGTTGAGCCAGGTTTGGTCCAGACAGAAGATAAAAGCTGGACCGCAGCCAGGGTCAAGGAAAATTCACTTTTCATTATATTTAATGCTCCCTCAGATACCTTTGCCAGAGAAATGATAAAGATTTTCGAAGACAAAATAAAAGGAGAATAACCTGAAGAAAAGACTTTGTTAATTTATAGGGGAATAATTAAGGATATTTGAAGGAAGTGTAAGGAGGGAAGGATGAAAAAGAAAGGTATCACCAGGCGAGACTTCCTCCGGGCAGCAGCTGTGTCAACTTTAGCCGGAGCCTTTCCATTTCCAGTTGAATCAAAAGGGACAAAAGCAGCTTCTAAAAAGGCTAAGGTTATTCTAATCCGCGATAAAAATGCCCTGGATTCTTCCGGACGACTCAACGGGGAAGTTATCCAGAGGATGCTCGATGAGGCTGTTGCAGTCTTGCTGGGAGAAAAAGATCCTGTAGAAGCCTGGAAAAAGATAATAAATCCGTCAGATATTGTGGGTATTAAAAGCAATGTCTGGAGCTATCTTCCTACTGGAAGGGAGGTGGAGCAAGCTCTAAAGCGCAGAGTTATGGATGCCGGTGTTCCCCAAGAAAACATCGGCATCCGTGATAGAGGACTATTGAGAGATCCGATTTTTAAAAAAGCGACTGCTCTGATCAATGCCCGGCCAGCCCGGACACATCACTGGTCAGGAATAGGAGGCTGCATCAAAAACCACATTACCTTTGTTCCCAGTCCTTATTTGTATCATGGTGATTCCTGTGCAGACCTGGCAAAAATCTGGTATTTGCCTCATGTTAAGGGTAAAACCAGGCTTAATATTCTGATTATGTTAACTCCTTTGTTTCACGGCATTGGACCTCATCATTTCAGCAGAAAATATACGTGGGAATACAAGGGAATTCTGGTAAGCCAGGATCCTGTTGCTGTTGATGCCACCGGAGTTCGGATTTTAGAGGCTCAACGCCGGCAATTTTTCGGTAAAGAAAGACCATTGCAACCTTCGGCCAAGCATATATTTTTAGCTGATACAAGACATCACCTTGGGGTAAGCCATCCTGATCGAATTGAGCTCATAAAATTGGGTTGGAAAGAAGGTATTCTGATTTAGGCTAAAAGCTTCAGTCTCTGGAACCGAAAATTTTAGTTCCGATTCTTACAATATTAGCCCCTTCTTGGATAGCGACCTGAAAAGAGTTTGTCATACCCATGGACAGATATTTCATTTCCACTCTTGGGATGGCCAGAGTTTTTATTTTATCAAATATTTTTTTGGTCTCTATAAAATAGGGGCGGGCATCTTCCGGATCGCCGAACATGGGCCCCATGGTCATAAGTCCTTCTATTTTTACATTCTCAAGTTTAGCTATCTCTTTTGCTAAAGTTTCTGCATCCTCTGGAAGAATACCGAATTTTTGCGGTTCTCTTCCACTGTTTATTTCCAACAGCACAGGCATGATTTTGCCTGATTTATGGCATCTTTTATCGATTTCCCTGGCTATCTTTAAAGAGTCTACGGTTTCAATAATGTCAAAGATTTCAACGGCTTTTTTAACTTTGTTCGTCTGGAGGTGGCCGATAAAATGCCACTTTACTCTGGAGCCGACAAGTTTAAAGGCATCTTGAGCTTCCTGAATATAGTTTTCTCCGATGATTTTAACTCCGGCCTCTATCGCTTCCAAAACCTTATCAGGGGATCTGGACTTGGCTGCAGCTACCAGAAGAATACCTTCAGGAAGCTCTTCAAGTATCTTTTTTACATTTTTTGCAATCATAGCTTAAAGGATAAAGTCTCAAGATTAAAGATTCAATACGCCTAATAATTTTTTTTAGGCACAATAAAAAATTATTGTAGCAAAAAGCAAATCAAAAAACTATTTTTCCGAATAAGTAGGAAGCATCTCCAAAACCGTGATTGGAGAAGGTTTTGGTAAATAGCCTAGCTCCCTTCAGATTTTTAACGCCATTCTCCATTCTCTCTTCTTGGCGTCTGCCTAATTCTTTGTTGCTTGGCGAAGGGCAGTGGTTGAAAAAACCGTTTGAAGGCAAAGCGGGCATGGTTCCTCTCCAGGATGGAGAGGAGAGCGAAGCCTGAAACCGAGCTGGCTTTGGCTCGCTGGGGCAAAGACAGCGTGTTTTTGAGACCACTGGCCTGAGCTTACTCCGAAGGCTAAATCTTCAATGGTCGCTGCAACTATTTCCCAAAACCTTTCTCCTCAACATAGGAATCAGTTATCACGGAAATGGAGATGATTAGGAATAAGTATCAAACTGATGTTTTTGCAGGCAGCAGCTAAACAATTTTTTCCTTAGAGAGGAATAGATAAAAAGGCTTGATATTTATGTTATAATGTCCTGCTTATCCAGGATCAACCTCTGGCAAATTTGATAAAAATCAGAATGAATGAATTTCAGATGCGACAAAAAAATATGATTTTAGCTTTGACATCAATTCAATTTGTAAAAGTTATCAAGGTCTGACCCCAAAGAGGAGGATAGGATGACAGGGGAAAAGATGGAGATATTAATTGTAGGTGCGGGAAAAATGGGAACAGGCATTGCCCTGGCTTATGCCCAGAGAGGTCTGAACGTTGGCCTTGTTGATATCAGCGACGAAGTTCTCAAGCGTTCCCTGGCCGTCATAGCTGAGGAACTCCAATCTGCCTCAGAGAAAGAAATCATCTCCTGTGACCAGATTGAAGAGGTGAAGAATCGCATTTTGACAACAACACAACTTAAGGAAATCTGCCAGGGGAAAAGACTTAAAATAGTCATAGAGGCAGTCCCAGAAGATTTAGAGGTAAAAAAACAAATTTTTAGAGAACTGGATAATCTCTGCCCTCCTCACATTGTCCTGGCATCAAATAATTCTTCTCTGGATACAAACATACTGGCCAGTGAAACAAAAAGGCCAGATAAAATTGTCTGGATGCATTATTTTTTCCCGGCTCATAAGAATAGCGCTGCTGAATATGCGGGTACAGATGGTGCTTCCTCTGAAAGTGTTGAGGTCGCAGCTAAATACATGAAATTAGCTGGAAAAGAGGCAATTCCTATTCTCCGCTGTCGCAAAGGTGGCGCTGCTAATGTGATTTTAGTCTCTCTGCTTCTTGAAGCAGCTAGAATGGTTGATGATGGTTTAGATATTCCATGCATCGAGATTGGGGCAGAACAAACTTTTGGTATCTCAAATGGGTTTCTTTCCTTGATGGACGATATAGGAATTTCCGCAGCTCTTTCCTGTATGTATTCTTTTTTTGATTCTTCTAACCCAGATGATCCTTTCTATAAAATTTACAACAATTTCTTTACTCCCTCAGAAAGCTGTAAAAAAATACTGGAAAAATACAATCAGGCCAAAGATAAATCCTCAGTCAGGTGGGTTTCTGAGGAAGATTTGAAAAAACAACCAGAAGACTTCCTGCTCTTGGATACACTCAAGAATAGATTTTTAGCTGTTGTCTTTATGACAGCAACAGAAGTAGTGGATTCAGGAGTCATTAAGCTTGAAGATGTGGATAAGTTGTGCAAGAATGCTTTTAAATGGAAGGAAGGTCCGTATTCCCTGATGAACAGGATGGGAATAAGGGAAGTAATACGCATTGTGACTGAGAAAATGGAACTTTCCCACAGAAAGGAAATAAATTTTCCAATATCCAAGCTTCTTATCGCCCAGGCTCAAAAAAATCAACCATGGCCTCTGTGATTGATTTTATTCAAAATTACGCGATTTTAATTCCTGTTAAGGAGAGAGATTAGTGAGCATTCGGGAGAAACTCGAGGAAATAGAAAAGAAGACCTTGTCAGATAAAGCATGTCTGACTTCTCAAACAAGAGGAAGAGAGCGGCCCGAAGCTCCCCATCCCTTTAGGACTGCCTTTCAGCGCGACAGAGACCGGATTATCCATTCCAAATCTTTCCGCAGGTTAAAGCACAAGACTCAAGTCTTTTTAGCTCCTTTCGGAGACCACTACCGGACGCGTTTGACCCACACACTGGAAGTTTCTCAGATAGCCAGGACTATTGCCAAAGCCTTGCTGTTGAATGAAGATTTAACCGAAGCTATTGCCTTAGGACATGACCTGGGACACACTCCTTTTGGGCATGCAGGGGAGGAGACCTTGGCAGAGCTTCTTCCTGAAGGGTTTAGCCATTACGAACAGAGCCTGAGGGTAGTGGAAAAACTTGAGTATGAGGGTAAAGGATTAAACCTCACTTTTGAAGTCAGGGACGGAATCTACAAGCATTCAAAGGGAAGGGGAGATATTTTAGAAGAGGAAAAAGATAGCATGCCTCTCACCCTTGAAGGTCAGGTGCTTAGAGTTTCAGATGTTATTGCTTATGTAAATCACGACATTGATGATGCCTTAAGGGCAGGGATCATAAAGGAAAAGGATATTCCCCCACGATTGATTGAGATTTTTGGCAAATGGTTTGCTTCTCGGATAGACAAAATGGTTGAGAATGTGGTTGAAATCAGCTTAAGGGAAGAATTAAAGAAAATAGCAATGAGCAAGGAAATCTTGAAGGGAATTATAGAACTTCGGGATTTTTTGTATGAGAGAGTTTATTTCAGTCCTGATTCCAGAGGAGAGCTTGAAAAGACTAAAAAGATTCTGAGTGATTTATATGAATACCTCCTAAAAAACCCAGGGGATTATATCAAGCCTTATCCTGCAGGAGATCCCCTGGAGAAGAGGGTTGGAGATTTTATAGCCGGCATGACTGATCGCTATGCCTTGGGCTTGTATGAAAAAATTTTCTTCCCCCACTCCTGGTCTGCTTTGTAAAAAATATATTATTCTTTTAGTTTTTTGCCAATTTCTAACAGAATCTTATTAAAATCTTCTTCTCCAAGGTAGTTTTTAATTCGATCTACTTCTTTTTTAGCCAGTTCTTTGTCTGGAGAATTAAGTTCATCAAATATTTTTAAAGCGAGCATATAACTAAAGACAGCATTTTTCATGTTATCTTTTTTTTCAAAAAGCCTTCCCATTTGACTGAGTAATGTTGCAATGCCTTGTTTGTCACCTAATTCCTCTTTTATTTTCATGCTGTCACTGTAAAACTCCATCGCTTCTTTAAAATTCCCTTGCTGATATTGAATTATTCCCATCTGATGAATCGTTGTTGCCATACCTTTTTTGTCTCCTGATTCTTCGGAAATCTTCATGCTTTCTTCATAGATGCCCATAGCTTCTTTGTAGTTTTCCTGATATTGTTTGAGTATCGCTATATTATATAGTAAACCTGCTTCTCCTGAGCGATCTTCTTCTTTTCGAGCTATTCCAAGCCCTTCTGTCCAGTATTTCTCTGCCTCTTCAGTTTTTCCTGTGACATAAAGAAAATTTCCTGCCCTATTGATATAATTCACTTTTTTTATCTTTAATGCTTCTTCCCAGAATTCTCCGAGATTTTCAGTTATTAGTTGAGAGTTTCCAAAAATATCATATGTTTGAAATCCTAATTCTAATATTATTTCCGGACTTACATCTTTCCTTGCTTTTATTTCCTTCAGGAGAAAAGTACAGGCATCTGAAAATATTTCTCTTTCTTTTTGAGTGTTTAGAATACTTAAACTTGTTGAAATATCTAAAAACTCAGGATTTTTTATATCTTGCAAAAGCTCTATATAATATGGTGAGATTAATTGTTGTCGAAAATAGGCTGATTCGATTATAAAATCTGCTAACCTATCAGGAACAATTTTATAAATTTTACCTGTCCCAGTTCCTTCTTCGGTGATATGTTTCATTTCTTTGAGTTTATCAATGATTTTATAATGAGTTTGGGCTTTTTCTGAATTTATTTTTACTCCTCTCAATATGGCTATTTCTGCAAGAGGAACACAAACATCAAAGCTAAATTTGGCTTGCAAATCCCTAAGAATAGAATTCATTAGGTCAAATTTATCATCAATTCCTATAAGAGTATCTGTTTTTTTCCAGTGTTCATAAGCCATAATCGCTGTGGCAGGGTTACCCTCTGAGATTGCATTGATTTTGTCTTTTATTTCTGGAGAAGGAACAAGATCAGAAACATTTTCCATTTTTCCAAGATTAAGAAATTGATAGGTAAATCTTCTCTCATCTAATTTTTCTTTTAATGATGAATAATTTCGAGAGGAAGCGATTATTTTCGGTTTATATTGATGAAAAGTATCAAGAAGCTTTGAAAAGAGGGCAGGATAATCCTGATAATTGTCAAGGGCAAGAATCGTTTTCTCTTTTAGGCAGGTTTTGAGACCATCTTCCAGACTGTTCAAATTTTCTTTAAAGCCTTGAAGATTGATGAATTTAATTTTTTTATTATTTTTTGCTAATTCAATAAGGATCCGGCTTTTTCCCATTCCTGCTTCTCCACAAATTGCCAGAAAGGAATTTCGGCTTTTGAGAAATTCATTAATTTTATCGAAAACTTTATTTTCTGTAATCTCCTGTTCATGATTTTCTAATCTTTTTTTTACAAAAGAATAGATATGATAGGTTTTCAGTTCATTACCGTAAAATGATTTATAATCAATTAAGCAGGTCTTCGCTTCCATTTTTATCCCTATTGCTCAAATTATAGCTTATATTAGAGGAAAAATTCAATTATTGGGGTCAGGCTTTCACAATTTTTATAATTATAGCACAAAAGCAAAGCAAAACAGAGCATGAAAAAGACTAAGTAAGCATCTTTTTTCCCGTGATTAGTGAAGGAAAAGCGAGCGTGCCTTCAAACCGCCTACCCCTCGTTGTGACTACTTTATCTCTTATCACGGAAAAAAAGATGCTTCCAAAGACTAATAATGACAGATTTTATTTCTTCCTGATTCTTTGGCTCTGTAGAGAGCCAAATCTGCTTCCTTGAAGATGTCGTCGTGCTTTTTATCACCCTCCTGGTTTATGTCCCAGGTTGATATTCCTCCAGAAATAGTAAATTCAATAAATTCGGTTGCAGATAAATTTAGAGGGGAAGATTGAATGGATGCTTTTAGCCTTTCACATATTTCTACGGCTTTGTCTTTGTCTGTTTCAGACATAAGAAGAACAAACTCATCTCCTCCCCATCGAGCAAGAGTATCAGTTTTCCTGATTATATGCAGCCCCCGGCTGGCCGTGACTTTTAGAATTTCATCTCCTACAGAATGTCCATAGGAATCATTTATGTCTTTAAAATTATCTATGTCAATTATTAGGAGGGATAAAGCTCTTTTATATCTTTTTGACCTGACCATTTCAGTATCCATATTCTCAATGAATTTTCTTCTGTTGGATATACCTGTCAGCTCATCAGTAGTAGCAAGTTGAGAAACCTTGTCTCTCTGTTTTTTTATTTCCGCAATTTGTTCATCTACTAATCTTTGAAGTTTTTTTTGCTGCGACTTGAAATGTAACACTCGTACCATACCTATAAGAAATCCTACAATGATAAAAAGGAGAACCATTAAAATTTTGGCAAGAGTTGTTTGCCAGAAGGTAGGCAAGACTTTTACTTCCAAATAGGCGACTGGGCCATCCCAATCACCGTGTTTTTGGCGGGACTGTACTTCAAATGGGTAATTTCCGGGAGGAAGGTTAGTATATCTTACAGAATGTTCTTTAGTAGACGCAGACCAGTCTATTTCTAAGCCTTTCATCCTATACCTGAAAACCTGTTCTTGTTCATTAAAGAAACTGGGAGAGGAGAAATAAAACTCTACACTCTTTACTCTAGAGGGGAATTCAAGTTTTTCAGGTAATGAATATGTATTTTCATCAACTACAGCCCTGGTTATAAGGGGTTTACATGGGGGATGCTTACGGATTAAAGAAGGATAAATTAAAGTTACGTTTTTTCCTCCAAGCCATACTCTCCCTTTTTTATCCAATAGGGCTGAACCTGAGTTACATTCCTCAACAGCTATTCCATCATGGGCTCCAAAGAAATGATAATTTTCTCCGTCAAACCTCCCGATTCCAGAACTGCAGCCAAGCCAGAATTCTCCTTCTCTGATTATAACCATATTAAAAATCTTTTTTTCCTTAACAGGATACCTTTTCCAGGTTTTCCAATCGTATGAAATCAGCCCCTCATTGGTGACCAGCCAGATCTTATCTTCTTCTTCCACAAGGTTAAAAATAGATATTTTTTCTCCCCATTCTGGAAGCTTAATCTCTTCAAGAGTGCCTTCTTTTTTTACTAAATAAATTTTTCTGCCAACAGTAAAGACATCACCATTTTTTCTGAGGATAAGATTTTCCAGGGCTGCGGAATCCTCTATTTTGTCATTAAGAGGGTGTTCATAAAAGGTTTTTCTCTCTGGGTCAAGGACGAATATACCCTTTAAAGTATATATCCATATTTCGTTTTCATTTACTGGAAGGATTCCCCAGAGGTCGATAATGGCCAATGGCTTATACGGGAATGAAATAAATTTCTTTCCGTCCCAGAGATGAACTCCGCTGTAACTTAGAATCCAGACTTTGCCGTCTTTTGTTGCTTTTAAATCCACAATTGATCTTTCAGGAAGGCCCTCTTTTCTTGAAATAATTCTGGACTTGCCCTGACTATCAATAACAACAATACCGCAATTTGTTCCAATCCAGATAGAACCATCCGCTAATTCTTCTATGGCCCAGACAGCATTAACCGGGAGGTCTCTTCTGTAACGGTAATTCCTGAATGACATCCGGCTTATCTTGTCAAGGCCACTTTCTGTTCCGAGCCACAAAATGCCTTCTCTATCGATTAAAAGAGAGTTAATCCATTTATTGGATAGTCCTTCTGCTTCTGTGAATTTTTCAATTATGCCATCTTTCCATAGAAAAGGTCCATCTCCTGTAGCAATCCACAGGTTTCCGAGGGGATCCATCTGTATTTCAAAAATAGCTATGGTCTGGCTATTTGTTTGAGTTTTCAAATCCCAAATCTGGTATTCTTCGTTTTTCCATCTTAAAAGCCATCCGCTTGTTGAAACAAACCAAACTTCTCCTTGACTTCCCACAGTCATCACAGATATAACCTTGGTGGCTATTTTTTCGTAGGGAAGGGGCAAAAGTTTCTTTGATTGGCCTTTGATATTGAAAACTCCGTCTTTAGTGGCCAATAAAATGCCTCTGTTTTCGCCTAAATCTAAAATATAATTGATCCTTCCATTTTCATTTTCAAGAGGATAGAACGGCCCTTCAATTTTCTCTTTTGATATTTTGTAATATCCTTTTTTTCCTGCTGCTAAAATTGAGTCATCTTTTATCCTGTAGAGGAAAGGAATCAAGTCATCTTGGAAAATATGGTATGGGTCAGGTACTGTATGGATTAATCCATCTCTCTCCATATACTGGAGACCTGTGTTCGAAAATGTCATCCAGAGAACACCTCTATTATCCATAATAAGGCTGTCAGGCATACTGCCAAGCAGACCATCCTTTTTACTCCAATTTTTGAATCCTGAACCGTCATAGACAGAAAATCCTGCGCGATGGGCTATCCACAAACGTCCATCCTCACCCTGAGTGAGGGATGTTATATAAACAGAGGGCAGGCCCTCCTTGATGCCATAATGGATGACTGGAAGTTCTTGAGAATAGGCAGGAGAGATGATACCAGTAGAGAAGATTGCAACAGAGAAGAGCGCAGCAGAAAAAATCACAAATAATAAAACAACTTTTTTCTGCACTGTTCTGGTCATTAACAATTTCCTCATCACTGACATTGCTGATTTATTACATTACTAGGCATTGCTAATTTAATATTATTAATTTATAGGTTATTAACATATATTATTAACAATATACAAAAAAACCAGGGTCAGGTCTACACTTTTAACTTTTTATTAGAAATAGAATAAAAGGAATAGAAGGATTCATTCCTAAATTTTTCTTTGTAATTACAAATTAACAAATTAGTTAAAAGTGTAGACCTGACCCTGGTATATTAGTTTTATTCTTTACTCCACAGTATTATTTATCATATTATTGAATGTGAAGCAGGAGACATAACCATGAAAGTAGTAAGCGATTCCTTGAGCTTTTCAACAAAAGGATTCAGCGATATGAAGGACTTAACCGGAGAAGTTACTCACAAGCTCTCCGAGCATGGCCTTAAAAATGGCCTTGTCAATTTATTTATTCCCGGTTCAACCGGCGGTTTAACGACTATTGAGTATGAATCTGGACTGGTTAAAGACTTCTCTGAACTCATGGAGAAAATCATCCCCAGCAATGTCAGCTATCATCACGATGCAAGATGGGGAGACGGCAACGGTTTTTCCCACGTCCGGGCTTCGCTTCTTGGTCCTTCCCTGACCATCCCTTTCTCTGATGGGAAACTTAATCTCGGCACCTGGCAGCAGATTGTCTTTTTAGATTTTGACAACCGCTCCCGCTCCCGCACAATCCTCCTCCAGTTTTTAGGAGAGTGAATACTTACTTTTCTAGTTTAAGTAAATAATGACTGACATAAAGGATAAACTCAAACAACTCAAAAAAGAACGGGAATCTCGCTCAAAATCCAGTCGCATAAATGATACCTGGCGAAGAATTCAGGAAAAAGAAGACCTGTCAACCAAAGAAAAACTCCAACAGCTTATCAACCTCACCGGAGAAAAAAAACATTCAGAACCTCAAACCCCATTCTTTGAGCCCCTTCCAAGGGAACCTCTCCAGTTTTTTGAAAACGCCTTCTCTCTTGACGTAAAATACGGAAAAATTCCTCTCTCTCTGGGTCTGGATATAAGAGGAGTGATTCTTTCCTATCTAAGCAAGGACTCAGCCTTTGAAAACCTCGACCTTTCCACCGCCCTCTTTATCGACCTGGAAACCACCGGCCTCTCAGGTGGAGCAGGGGTTGTCCCTTTCCTTGCAGGCCTGGGCTATTACAGGAATGATAAGTTCTGCGTTTCCCAGTTCTTCTTAGGAGACCTTGCTGAAGAAGAAAAGATGATTCAGGAACTAAACCAGTTTTTAGCCCAGATGAATTTTAAGTCAGTAGTAAGCTTTAACGGCAAAGGATTTGATCTTCCCCTCCTTGAGACACGATTCATTATCCACCGTCAACCTTTTGTTCTCAACGAGCTTCCCCATCTCGATTTTCTCTATTCTGCTCGAAGTCTCTGGAGACACAAGTATGAAAGCTGCCGCCTCTTCTACCTTGCCCGCGAAGTAGTTGAAGCAGACCGCTCAGAAGATATCCCTGGGGCCGAGATACCCATGCGGTATTTTCAGTATTTAAAGACTGGAAATTTTGAACTGATTGAACCCATCCTCTACCACAACCAGGAAGATATTCTCTCTCTCCTGGGAGTGGTTATTGTCGGCTCCCTCATCTTTTCCGAAGAGAAAGAAGAAAGGTTGGCCGATGCCATGGACCTTTTCGGTGCAGGAAAAGTCATGGAAAAAGTTGGTAATTTCGAGAAGTCGGTATATTTCTTTCAGCGAGCTCTCGATGGGAAATTATCAGATGAGATATCCATTCTGGTCAAGAAAAAGCTTTCTTATTATTTCAAGAAAAATCAAGAATGGGATAAGGCCGTGCCTTTGTGGGAGGAGATGACCTCCTTGGACCAATTGTTTTCTTTCAGAGAACTGGCCATGTATTATGAACACAGGGAGAAAAGATATGAGGAAGCTAAAAAATTTGCAGAAGAAGGATTAGCTGTCTCCATGGACGTATCATCTTTTTTCCAGAGAGATTTTAGCCACAGACTGGAGAGGTTAAGGGGAAAAATTAAAAGACAGAAAGGGAAGAAAACAGGCATAGAATGAAAAAAGAACTTGAAGCATTTCATAAATATCTTTCATCCCATAAACTAAAAGTTACCAGAACAAGACGCCTGATTTTTGAGGAAATATTTTCTGCCAGGGAAGTTCATCCCAATGCCAACGAAATCTTTCAAATGCTAAAAAAGAAGGGTCACAAAGTCTCCCTGGCCACTATTTACCGGACATTAAATTTATTAGTAGAAAGCGGCTTGGTGAGTGAAATCGATTTGGGTGACAAGCACAGCCACTATGAGCCAGAAATCGTTAAAGCTGCACATGGCCATTTAGTTTGTCTTTCCTGCGGCCAGGTAAAGGAATTTTCCGATGAAAAAGTCCAGACTATCTTGAGTGAAATTGCCAAGAAAGGACATTTCAAGACAGAAAAATTTTCAATCCAGGTCTTCGGCTACTGCCACAACTGCCAGAAGAAGAAATAGATGTAAGCTGTCATTGCGGGCATAAAGGTCACAAAATGTTGTTGATCATATTTGTATTTTTAATTAAATAAGCATCATAGAGATGAATTTTAGTGTTTTTATTGAATGTATTCAACAATGATAGTAAAAAACACTCTCTATATAACTTATTTAAGAGTAGTATCTTCTTCATTAACAATTGGTTATATTTTGGATGCTTAAATGAAATATAAAGTAATAACAACAATTTGTGACCTTTATGCCCATTGCGAGGAACGAAGTGACGAAGTAATCTCAAATATAATGTCATTCAGACTGTGTCACATTTAGATTCAAATTAAAGTTTTTAAGCGCTCTAAACCAAAATCTATACTGTAATCGCATTCATTAGCAAAATTTAAACTTATTGTCTCCAATTTTCACTCTAAAATCATTTATTTTAATAAAAGAAGGCACTTCCCCTTCTCTTTAAATCGCCAGTTTTTCAACTAATCCTCCAACTCCCAGGATAGTTATCATTCTTGAGATGTTAAAACAACTTGCCAGCAAAGACATCTCTGCTTTCACCCCATCAAGTCCTCTGAGAAGAAAGGCATTCACCTTTAAATTCCTTTTTATATGCCCAAAAGGCAATTCCACCTTCTGCATCCTGAGTCTGTAAATCTCTTGGGATTCCGGGTGTTCATATTGTGCTTCAAGCTTTTCTCTCATTTCCTCATTATGCAACCTTATTATCTTTCTTCCATATCTTGACTTTGTACATTTGCCAAAATAACAACATCTCAAACATATAAATTTATCTGTTATGACATACGATTTATGTTTTTTCCGTTTATCAAAGTGGCTGTATCGTAATACCTGGCCTTGGGGACATATGTAGCAATCTTTCTCCGAATCATAACTGAAACTTGCTTTATCAAATGGTTTTGGTTCTTTTTTAGACGCTTGCCGCTGGGAGGGAACTATGACTTTTATCTCTTGCTTATCGATCTTTTCTAATTCAGCGGTCGCAGCATAGCCTGAATCAGCACAAGCTATCTCACATTTCTCACCTAAAGTTTCATTAGCTTGTTCAATCTGGTTTGAAAACTGCGAAAGATCATTATTCTCACTGACAACATCACTCGTGACTATTAAGCCATGCTTCTCATCAACAACAGCTTGAGCATTATAGCCTGCATGAGACCCCTGAACGCCCTTGATCCGGGTGCACTCTGAATCAGTGGTATTCGTTGATTTTTCTCCTTCTTCCTCCAGTTTCTCCAGAATCTTTTTAACTTTAGCTTTGAGCTTTTTTTTATCTCTAAGCTCTTCTTCCATCTCTACCAGCGATGGTTGATCCTCCTCTCTCTCATCAATCTCATCACATTCAGACAAAATGGCATCTATACGCTTATCAATCTTTTTTAGATATTTTTCACATTTCCTCTTATCCCATGTCTTCTTTATCGAAGCATTGGCTCTGATTTTACTCCCATCAACAAAAAGCGTATTACCTGCAATCAAATCAAGCTCGAGACATAAGCGAGCACATTGTTTTAAAACTTTCTTAAGCGCCTTCTTGTTTTTACGCCTGAACTCGGCTATTGTTTTGTGATCAGGCTTTAAACCACCCACCAGCCATATAAACGAAACATTATGATACACTGCTCTCTCTAATTTCCTGGAACTGCGGATTCCATAGGAATACCCGTATACTAAAAGCTTAAGCATCACCTTAGGATCGTATTGCGGACAGCCTACTTTATCCGCATCCAATTCAATCCCAAGCTCCAAAAAGTCGAGCGATTCCACAATAGCATCATAGGCACGAACAGGATCGTCCGCCTTTACATAATCTTCGATGCTTTGTGGAAAAAGTCCTATTTGTTCTCTATTACCGTATCGATATGACATTTATATCTCCCCTTATTTTGTGTAAATATCATTTTACCACACTATATAGGGGATTTTCAGCTTGATTTGCATATTTAGTTGACTCATTCTTAAATATTTTAAATAATGCCTATTGTGACACAGTCTGATTGCGAGGAGCGTAGCGACGCGGCAATCCCACCTCTTTTTTTCAAATGACTTTGACATACCTCCAATCTTAATATATTTATTATTTATAAATAATAAAAAGTATGAGGTATCACAATGAAAGCCATGATTCTAAATAAATTCGCTCCCATCGAAAAAAATCCACTTGAACTGATTGCCCTCCCTGCGCCAGAACCTGGACCTGAGGATATCCTCGTTCGAGTCAAAGTTTGCGGCGTCTGCCACACTGACCTCCACACAGTCGAAGGAGAACTCCCCGAGACAAAATTGCCTGTCATCCCTGGCCATCAAATAGTAGGAGTTGTTGAGAAAGTGGGGGAGAACGTCTTGCGCTTTAAAGAAGGAGAAAGAGTGGGTGTTGCTTGGCTTTATTCAGCTTGCGGCCACTGCTTTTTTTGCCTGGCAGGAAAAGAAAATCTATGCGAAAGCGCCCGCTTTACAGGCTATCATGTCAACGGCGGCTACGCTGAATATATAATTATTCCTGAAAAATTTGCCTATGCTGTACCAAAAGAGTTTTCTAATGAGGAAGCCTCACCACTCCTCTGTGCTGGAATTGTTGGTTACAGATCCTTACGCCTGAGCGAGGTCAAGCCAGGACAAAATCTTGCCCTCTATGGATTTGGCGCTTCTGCCCATGTGGTTATCCAGATAGCAGTTCACTGGGGATGCCAGGTCTATGTCTTTTCCCGAAGCGCTGAACACCGGACCCTTGCTTCAAAGCTCGGTGCTGTCTGGACCGGAACAGCCAAAGATGAGCCTCCAGCAAAAGTCGACAGTGCCATCATCTTCGCCCCGGCAGGAGAGTTGGTTCTTGATGCTTTAAGAATTCTTGAGAAAGGTGGAACTTTAGCTCTGGCTGGAATCTATATGACATCTATCCCAGAGATGGACTACGTGAAATACCTTTACCATGAGCGGATTCTTCGCAGTGTGGCCAATGCAACCAGAAAAGATGGAGAAGAGCTGCTTCAAATCGCAGCTGAGATTCCAATCAAGACAACAACTCAGTCTTTTCCTCTGGAAGAAGCAAATAAAGTTTTGCAGCTTCTTAAGAAGAGCAAAATTGATGGCGCTGCCGTCCTCAAAATATCCGACTAAAAAAAGGGACATGTACAAAGTTACGTGTCCCTTTTTTGTAGTCGTCATTACAGGCATAAAAGGACGAAGCAATCTCATACAATAATACTGTCATTGCGAGTGACCGAAGGAAGCGTGGCAATCTCACCATTTATTAATTTAAAAAACCATAAAAATCTGGCATAATAAGGTACGCATTTCAATTGTACGCCCGTAGCTCAGCTGGATAGAGCGTCTGACTACGAATCAGAAGGTCGCAGGTTCGAGTCCTGTCGGGCGTACCAGCTTTTTCCTCTATTTCCAACAATTTATGTTATCTTTATTTCTAGCACTGTTAGGGAAATTTAGGCGATTTTAATCAAAATTTGGCACATGTTAGTCACATTGGAGGATCTCTATCCTTTAATCTCAAATCTTAATCAAACATGAGATATGGGAACGATAGGTTTTTTGGCAGTTTGGGCAAAGTTATAAGCCGGCTGTTGTCAGCAAAAGGGGGGTTGATGATGGGAACCAAAAAAGGTGGAAACTCTCTTTAGCCGGCCAAAAAAAATCATATTAATTATACCATATTTTAATATCAAATTTTTCCTGTACAATAATTTTTTTGATAGGAGTTGGTTAAGCTAGTGAGGCACTGCCAGACGAAATGGACAGAAATAGATATACATAACCTAAATCACTACACTTGCTCTCTAATCTATCCTGAAATTTTTTTCAATTTTTTTACTATATTTACGACAAAATTATTGGGTAAGGAGGGATTTCTTTATTTAAAAACATAATAATAATCAGCAGAAAATCTCACAAATTATACTGAATTATCTTCTAAAGAATCACAATTACGCGGATTCTTTAGAGCAGATAAGGAGATGGAATCACCTTTTATACCTTTTATAATATTGATAAGGAAACTTAATTAATTGGAGAGAAATGGTAGAAAGGCGGGATAAAGAAGACAAGTGTAGGTGGAAGATAGAAATAATCGAAATAAAAATGGAAGAATATCCGAGGTTGTTCGGATATAAAAGAGTCAGGCGACATTATTAGATAAAGAAAAAAAGTCTGGCCTCTATGTCAATAATATAGAGAATCAAATGATAATAAAAAAGGAGGTAATGATTATGAAAATTGGGATTTTGGAAAATGGAGATAAGTCCATATATCACAAAATTATCAGCACATTTCTGATTGTATGCAGTCTACTATGTTTTGTCACAATAGGCTTGAGCCAGCAACGTGGAATCTCAAAACGCACCAAGTTAGATTATCGTCTTTACATGAAAGGATATACCTTTGATCCACTTAAGGCAGAGCCATATATTCCGGTCAAATTGAGAATAACTGAAGTGCCCAAAGAGCCTACGTATTATATCATTCAATTTACCAAATCTCTCACAAGAGAAGAACGAACTCAAATCCAAAGCAAATATGGATTGCATTTAACCAATTATATTCCTCATTTTGCATTCTTGGAAAAGCTTAGTCCTCAGACACTGGATCTCCTTTCAAAGAATCCACTCTTCCGGGCTAAAGTGATATATCATCCAGCGTTCAAGATCTCGCCAGGGATTGGTAAGCTAAAATTTCGTACCCAGGAGCGGAAATCCATAAAAGGCTTGTTGCTACGCGCTCTGCTCTTCCCCGATGCCGAATTGGATGAAGTAGTTGAAACCCTCAAAAAAAAGGGAGCATCCGGTATAAAAGCGTTAGATGATCGGAAAATAGGAGGCCTGGTTCAGATACGGTTTATACTGCTGTCAAAGAATTTGCTGCCTGAGATCGCCAAAATAAAGGAGGTCAGATGGATAGAAGAAGTTCCGGAGTCCTTCGACGATAACGGTATCACAGCCGGAACGATGCAGTCGGGCACACCAGGAGTTACTCCAATCTGGTTCCAGGGTATCCAAGGCGAGGGGCAAATTATAGGAATCATGGACTCCACCCCGATTGACATGAACCACTGCTTTTTTGAGGACCCTGTGGACAACACTATACGTCTTGCTCACCGTAAGGTTGTCGGTCATAGAGACTCATCAGGAATGGCTGCCGGTTACCATTCCAACTTTGTCGCTGGAATTGCCGCCGGAGATGACTTTAACCTTTCTGGTACCGCGCCAGACCGCGGTAATGCCTGGGCATCACGCATCACATTTGGCAATCGCAGAGATGTTACAGAAGGCAGGGTAAGTATGTTTAGTTATCTCTCCTCAGCGGCGAACGACGGAGCCTTCATTCACTCCAATAGCTGGCATCAAGAACCTAATCCACAATACAATCAGACCGCAGCCGATGTGGATACTTTTATCTGGAACAATGAAAGCCACCTTGTTCTAGGATCATCGGGTAATACCGGTGAAGCGATAGGTCCTCCAGGAACAGCAAAAGATGCACTCTGTGTCTCGGCAACTCGGAGAGATCCTAACGAGATGAACTTCGGTGACGGCAATGACGGCCCTACGCCCGACGGAAGGCGTAAGCCGGACCTCATGGCTCCGGGGTGCAATATAACATCGTCCGATGTGAGCACAGCCTGTGGCACTCGCCTTCGAGGTTGTGCTACGAGTTGGGCGACACCGGCTGCGTCAGCGGCAGCTACACTCATCCGCCAGTACTACACCGAAGGCTGGTATCCCTCAGGAACACAGCAGCCGCACCATGCCTTTGTTCCTTCCGGAGCACTTCTCAAAGCAACCCTCCTCAACTCGACCATCAATATGACTGGAATCGCTGGGTACCCAAGCGACCGGGAAGGCTGGGGAATTATAAGATTCGACAGAGTTCTCTTTTTCCCAGGTAGTGCCAGGAATCTCAGAGTATGGGGCTACCGTAATGTAGATGGTTTATACACAGGCCATTCGCGGACTCATCACGTGGACATAGATACTAACGCCCAGCCGCTCCAGGTGACGTTGGTATGGACCGATCCGCCTGCTTCCGCGGGTTCGGTCAGTCCTATGGTCAACGACCTCGATCTCTCTGTAACTACTCCGGACGGAACACAGACTTTCCTCGGAAACCATTTTGTTGGCGGTGTCTCAGCCACTGGAGGGGCTGCAGACATGGATAACAATGTGGAGATGGTGTTGATTAACAATCCAGCGCCAGGGGATTGGACTATTACTGTTACCGGAACTGAAGTCAATGTAGGCAACCCTGGCCAGGGTTATGCACTAGTTGTAACTGTGGATATGTCTGAATCACCTATCCCTACAGGTAACCAGGATACACTTGTAGTGAGAGTAATGTTTAGTGATATTGCTTATGAACCGCCGCTACCTAACCTGCAAAATAAAATGGCAGACGTAGTAGATTACTTTGATGAAGTGACATATGGCCAGGCAACTATTTTACCTGATTATCGTGGTCCTATCGCTTTAGACCACAATAAAGACTATTACTACCATCCAAGCCGCAACCTGCTCATTGAGATGACCCAGGAAGTTGTGGACAAGCTGGTGGTTGCTGAACCTGACGTATTCACTAAAGGCACTGCTAATCCTGCTGATGACATAGATCGGCTGATCCTTGTGACTAATGATATTAACTTCACAGAAGATTGGGCTACAACTGGACCCTGGCCCTATGATATGCCAGGTGGATTTACTCGTCCAATCTCTGTTTCAATACAATCCTATGACAATAGTGTGGCTCGCTTTACACATGGTTTGGGCCACCAGTTTAGTCTTGTGGACCTGTATGCACATCCAGGCGTAGTATTTCCCCGTTCCTATGTTGATGAATGGGACAATATGGCCGGGCTCTTCAATAAGGCACATTTCCTTGTGTGGTCGAAAGAGCGTGCCGAGTGGATAACCTCCCATGGATCGAGTATTAGATATGTTCCGCGGCCAGCAGCCGGTACAAATTATAATAATACATTCCAGTTATTCCTCCAGGAATCCACTGCAACAAACAGGAAAGGTATTGCCATAGGTATTACTGAGGGTGCTGCAACTCTGAACGATGAGGATGTATTTTATTTCGTAGAGGCAAGGGACAACACATTGGGTGGTTACGATGATGTGCTCCCGGGAAGCGGGGTTCTTATCTATTACGTCAACGAGCGGATACCTCAGGGTGAAGGACCAGTTATTTTAGTCGATAAAAATCTCACAACTATGCACGTGCAGGATGCTGCTTTTGCTGTAGCCGATACGCACGCACTCCCCGGGACAGGAATTACTATCACTGTTCATGCTGGCACAGGAGGCGCAGATTATGATATTGAAGTGGACTATACTCCTCCTGTTACTGACTACAATGTGTTCATCACTAAGGGGGACACCATTGATGGAAATTTCTATAGCTATTTCAGCCCTGATATCTGGGTTGACTCCCCTAAAAATGGCTGGAATCTCGGCGGAGGACCTCCTCCTAACGATCAGACTGAGGACCCAGTAATTGGAATGGATAACCGGATTTATGCCCGCATCCATAATAACGGGCCTGGTACTTCTTTTGACTTTGACGTGCAATTCAGAATATCTGAGCCCTATCATACAGTCGGAGGTGCGGCAGACTTTAACAAATTCGTTGATATTAAACACATTGACAGCTTGGATCAGGACGGTTCTCCAGGCGCACCACGCATTTTATATGCAGAATGGACACCCGAAGATGACGGCGATCCGCACAGCTGTGTGTTAGTTGAGATAATTAACCTGAAAGGAAATGACACCAATCCGCATGATAACATTGCACAAGAGAATCTTCGGGAAGTAACTAGTATAACTTCCAGTCCCTATAGTCCGGTCACTTACTCTTATACTTTAAAGAATTCGTTTGACAGGGAGGCTCTTTTCTATTTCCGTGCCCAGGGCGTTCCTCTCGGTTGGCAGGTTGACCTTGTTCCGAGGAAAATCCTTCTTAACCCAGGCGAAAGAATGTCGGGGGTAGCAACCATAACTCCTCCACCTGATGCAGAGGTGTGCACATCGGAAAGCATTCAGATTACAAGCTGGACACCTCGCGGCGACACAATTATTCCTGTAGGGGGCGGTATAGTGCAAGTCGACCTACGCAGGCCAGTTGTACTAACTCTTGATGCAGGGATAGAAGGATGCCGCGGTAAAGATCGTAAACTTCTCGCTGAAGCAATCACAATTGTGGACTGTTATCGTATAACAGCAAGAGGATGTACAGATCCTCCTCAACCAAATCAGGAAATCATCGTCAAGTTCACCGATCCGAATGGCAATCCAATCTATCATACAGTGATGACAGATGAGCATGGGTGTTTTGAAGATTTCATAGTCAATGCGCAAGGCGGAATCTGGCAGGTCGAAGCGGAATATCCTGGGGATGATTGCGATGGACCGGCTGATTCACCGACTGGGACTGTTTTAGTGCCCCCTAGAGTTCCAACACCTGTACCTGGATTGTGGTACAGCTTCCACCTTGGTATTAATTTCCCCACAGGGTCCTTCTCAAATAGTTACGATCCTGGACCAAGCCTCACATTTGATCTTGAGTATCGTTTTTTGGATAATATCTCTCTTCTTGCGTTAATAGGATTCCATTATTTTCACGGTAAAGATAATGATCTTTATTGGAGAAACCTGTCTGTGAATTTAAAGATGTATTTCCCGTTACTTGGCTGGCGCTGGTATATTAACGGCGGTGGAGGCATATATTATCCCAATATTGGCTCAAACAAAGCGGGAATAAATTTAGGTACTGGGCTGAATTTCCCTATTGATCAACGCCTTTCATTGGATATTGGTGCTGACTATCATATTGTTGATCTAGGCGGAAACAATCGATACTTTATTGATATAAAAATGGGGATAATTTTCAGGTTCTAGATTAGCTATACTGTAGGTTTGGGTTTTTAGTAAGGAATACGTGAACATGTAGTATGATAAATTAAAATAACCTTTGTTATTTGGCAATTTAATATTAAGAAAAAAGGGATTGAAATAGATTCTCTTTATTGTTCTAACTGTAATGTTGAGATGAAGGTAATTATTCTTATCCCTGATTCTTCAGAAGACTATTAAGGCGAGTGGACGCCAGTTTTACCTGGCTTCCCGTTGTGAAAAAAGACGGCTGAGCGAATTTAACACCTTACAAGATAGACGGCCGAGGGGAAGAGAAATTCTAAATATTAAGGCTTTTCTTATTTGACAGAAAATTTTTATCTGTGATATAAATCATAAAAAGGGATAGGTGAAGAAAATCAAGCATAATTGGGAAATCTCTTCTATGAATTCTATTAGACCGATATAAAATAATGAATAAAGTCATGATTATATAAAAGAGGGAGGGTGAAATGGCATGTACTGATTTTATAATCTGGATAGGACAATCGTATAAAACCATCGAGGATTACGTTCAGGAATCCACAGAACAAGGCTGTTGTAGGAGAGTTCAATGTCTTCCTATTGAGGCTATTCCAGGAATTTCTCGGGTTTTTCTTATTCATAAGGATGAGAGACCGAAGTGTAGTGAAGGCTCGATCTTTGCGTACTATTTTCTAGACAGAGTTGAAATAATTACAGAAGACACTGTGTTTCAGAAATTAAAATTTAAGAAATCAAAGAAGATAGACAAAAAAAATTTCTGGTCTCAAAGATTTTACGATGAGTTTTTAAAATTCGTTAAAGATTTTAGAGAATCTTACGAGCAGTGTAGCGATGGAGACAAAAAAAAATTTGCAGAGAAAATTAGGAAAAAACGTCGTAAAGGCTGGGAGCGATCATTTCCGAGGAGAGTTGCTCAGGGAGAATTTAGTGGTGATATTAAAGTAGGACCGAATCCGTTTGATCAATTGGTAGAAGAAATTTTTTGGGAATATTTGGAATACATTTGGAAAAAGATCCTCGAGAAATGGGAGTCAAATGATTATGATTTTTTACCTAAAGAAGAATATGCACTCTTACAGGGAGGAGCTGGGTGCAGTAAAAGAGAGACATCAGGTGCCATATATTTGGTAGATGCTCTTGCCCGCGAGATTGGCGATGCTTTTAAAAAAAGACTTGAAAATAGTTTGAAAAAGCTTACGAATCAGCAGCGAATTCAGTTCATCGAAAAACAGAAAGAAACAGAAGCATCACGAGATGAAATCTATCCTGAAGAGGGAGTCCAATTGTGGCGGCAAGCTATGAAAGATGTTTTGAAAGATAGAAAATCTAATACAGAGGTTCCTTCCTCGCTTAAGGGAAAGGCTAAGATATCAAGTGGAAGATTGGTTTGGGACAAGAAAGAATATAGGCTTAAAGCAGAAGGAAAAGTTAGGGGAGAAATTATCAAATTCCAAGGAGAACTTGTGGTTTTCAATAAACCCTACCCTATCTTTAAGCAACTTCCTAAAGCTTCTTTCCGCGGGTATCGTCGTATTGATGGTGTACACCTTTTAAGACAGATAAGCAATGGAGAGAGAGAACTATTGATTCCCTATTGCCCATCATGTATTGAGAAAAAATACGAATTCGAGTTTTCAGAACAACCAACCAGAAATGAGTTAATCGAGGCAATTACTAAAGAACTCTTGGTCAGCAAACACCGTGTGAATCGGTTTCTTGACAATTTAACATCATTGACAATAGATGACCTTGGACGTTCCAATCTTTCATTCTTTTTTTCCTTGAAACATTGGTTAAAGCGAACTGGAAGCAACAAATAGAATAAACCTTAGGAGATCTAATAATTCCTAAGAAAATGGAAGTATATATTGAGTTATATAAATCATTTTTATTCTTAAGAAATAAATGAAGGTAATTACTTTTATATCAGATTTTCATAAGTTTTTTATTGAGGCGAGCAGAGGCCAAGATTTCATCTGGCCTCCAGGTCTAAAAAAAGACACTGCATTGAAGTCATCGATAACATTACTCCCAGTGACTGCTTCTTTGGAAGAGACAAAGAGATCCTGGAACAAAGGCAAAGGACGAAAACATAGACTATGCGTCAGAGGAGTAAAATATATCTCTTATTTTTGATGAATGACTTGATGGAAAGTTTTAGTTAGGAGTAGAATGAAGAAGCAAAATCGTCGCTTAAGGGTGTGTCCGAATCATTTGACGACATACAAGAAGCTGCAGAGGGATACAGGATTCAACATGGATTTCCTGGAGAAGGCTTATCACATAACAAGGATACTTTCAGGGATTTTCAGCCACAGGCAGATTAAAGAGGATGTTGCCCTGAAAGGAGGGACTGCTCTGAATTTTATCTACCTCAATGTTCCAAGGATTTCTGTAGATTTGGACTTTAATTTCATAAGAGCTCTGGAAAAGGAGGAGATAATTAGGAAAAGAGCAGAAGTTTCAAAAGAGATATTGAAATTGGCCGACTCTCTTGGTTACAGAGTATCCAAAAGACCAGAATCATATATTATGGAGCGACTGCTTTTGAAATATAGAAGGTTGAATGGTCTTCCGGACAGTATAAGAATTGAGATAAACTATCTTGAAAGAGTCCCTGTTATAAGAACTGTTCAAAAAAGTTTTGACAGATATAGGTTTTTCTCGAGATGATTTAAGTTTTATCACATTTCAAATTGAACCTGAAGTGTTTGAGATTTTGAAAGCCGATGAAAAGGAACCAACCAAAGTAATTGTTGGCAAGACAGTTATTGTGCGTCGAACCATAAAAAAACTGCCAGTAGTGGGACCTGACTCCAAAATCAAAGTTTATTTCGCAGGTGATGGGAGTATGGCAGGTTGGATGGCAGTTTGGCGGCCCTATGTTGGAGCACCTGATTATCTGGCTACTCTCAGAACTTCCTCTCATTCAGAAACCACAAGGCGCCTGAGTCTTGATATAGCTATCCAGCAACTGAAGAAAAACCCACTTGAGCATATGCTCATCGCTGATGTAGAACAAGTGATGATTAAAGATGTTCAACTTGTCTATTATGCAAAATCGGCAAGGGAGAAACAGCAATACCTGCAACCAGTTTATGCCTTTATGGAAGTTATGCGAGGGGGAAAGGACACAAAAAGACCTTTTGAATTGCCTTATCAACAATATGTTGTCGCCGTCGGGAAACCTTTTGAAGCAATTTGGAATAAAGGCATCAAGTATAAAGTTGAGCCACGTACTGATCTGAAGATACCAGTAGATAAGGATGAAGAAGTTGAGAGGCATTAGTTGCTGTCAATAGAAATTAAGTTTACCCAATAGCTGGAAGAAGCTAAAAAGCTTTATAAATAATAATTTACTGATTGAAGTAGAAAATCAATAAAAATCAGCATATTTTCTCGACTTTGCTTGGCCAACGATTTCCTCAGTTTAATAAGCTAAGTTAATAGGGTTAAAGGGTTTACTTTCTGGAGGTAAAAAAGAAGGATATTCTTCTATTTGATTTCAATTTTTTTATAATTTAAACTATAACTAAGCTCAGCTAATAAAGACAGATAAAAAATTGAAAAAATTGTTGCAAAATAAAAAAGCATATTATTATCCTTTATTGTTGCTATGAGAGGAATTAGTAATAATCATAAAAAAACCAAGATCAGCATGACAAAAACCTTAGGATGGCTTTTTGTAATTGGTGTTATATTGCTTATAATTATTTTGTTTATTCCTTATCGAGTGGGGCCAGTTGAAAAACCTCTCGGAAGAGTAATACTTGAATATACTGGTATTTTTAAAGATAAAAGAAGCAATGTTGAACTTATTAAATCTTTAAATAGTAGTGATGAAGCAGAGCAATTGAATGCTATAACAGCCATGGCCTATAGAAGTTCTTCCTCTGATAATGTTGAGGCATTGATGAGCTATTTAAAATCAGATAAGGCTACAAAAAGAATGAAAGATATCGCTGTTTGGGCTTTGGGAGAATTGCATGCCCAGGAAGCAAAAGAGTTTCTTTATTCGTTAAAAAATGATGAGAGTTTCGACCAATATGAAGTGAATAAGGCAATAAAAAAAATTGAAGGAAAAATTCCAAAACCATTTTGGAGAAAAGAAAAAAAGGGGGAGTTTTATGTGGAGTAAAATTTTAATTTTTTTAGTGGTAACCATTGTGATTAGTCTCTCTACTCTAACTGCTTCAGCACAAGCTGAGGAGCAGAAAACTCATCTCTCAGTGGTTGAGAAAAAGATAGTCATTATCTATGGCTCCCGTTACGGAAGTACAGAACAGACTGCTAAATGGATTGCTGAGGGAATGGAGGGGAAAGCCGAAGTAATAGCTGCCCTGGAAGCAGAAGATTTAACCACCTATGATAAAGTAATCCTTGGCTCTGGCATCTACGGTGGACAGCTTCACCAGGATATTCTTGCTTTTCTGACAGAGAACAAGGGTGAAGTAAATGATAAAATAGTCGCCCTTTTTGTTGTATGCGGCTCCCCAGCTTCTTATGCCCAGGGATATCTGGATATGTTTGCTGAAAGATGCGAGGTCAAACCAGCTCTGATGAAGGCTTTTAGAGGATGGCAGAAAAAGGAACTTCTCTCTCCCGAAGATTACAAGATTTTGGAGAACTATTATAAAAGCGTTAATCAGCCTTTTGTAGATTACGACCATACAGATAAGACCAAGTGTATTGAGTTCGGCAAAGAGATTCTGGATGCAATTTAGACCTCCTAGGCAAAAAAGTTATCTGGCTTTGTAAAGAGAGAATTTTCTATGTTTAGAAAAGTTTGTTGTTTAATTATCGGAATTATTCTGCTATACGTCTTTCAAAGCAAAGGTCAGTCTGATTCCACGAAAAAAGGAGGGAAGATTAAAGATCGATGATTTGATTGTGGCAAGTGTTTCGTCCGTAATTTTCTATTTTCTATGGGACACGTCGTTGCCATAGCCGTAATACTTGCTTTATCAGCATTTAACTATATTGGTGCACGTTTAGGGAAAATTATTCAGAATATACTCACAGTGATAAAAATAGGGACAATAGTGGGCTTCATTGTTTTAGGCTTCACAGCAGGGAAAGGAACACCAGTCAATTTTTCCATCAATCCAACAGGAATGGGTGTGAGTCAGCTACTTTTCGGATTTGGTATAACGTTTATAGCTGTATTCTGGGCATTTGATGGATGGAACAATATCAATTACGTTGCTGGAGAAATCAAAAATCCCAAACGTAACCTCACATATGCACTGGTTTTAGGAACACTGGTCATAACAGTTCTCTATGCTCTCATGAATTATATTTACCTTTATGCACTTTCTATTGATGAAATGGCAGGAGTCGTCACGGTCGCTGAAAAAGCCACTCAGGCTCTTTATGGGACAGGCGCAGCCGGAGGTCTTATAACGGCTGTGGTGCTTATTTCAGTTTTAGGAGCCCTGAATGGAGCAATATTTGTCGGCTCTCGAGTGTATTATGCTATGGCTAAAGACAAGCTCTTTTTTCAGAGAGTAGGCAAAGTGCACCCTAAGTTCCGAACACCCGCTTTTCCCATACTCATCCAGGCAGTCTGGGGGCCTGTGTTCTTGCCATTAGCGGGACATTTGAACAGCTCTTTACCTTTGCCATGTTTGTTGGGATCCTGTTCTGGGTTGCAGCGGCGGCATCAGTTTTCACGCTGAGAAAAAAATATCCTACCCTTACAAGACCTTATAAGACGTGGGGATATCCTGTTACCCCGATGATCTTTATTGTTGCTTTATCTGGAATTCTACTCAACGGTTTGATCAAAAGGCCTATGGAATCCTTAATAGGGATAGGGCTCACTCTTATCGGAATTCCGGTTTATTATCTCTGGAAGAGAAAAAAATAACTGGAATAAATCACTTCAATTGCTTAAACATAATAGAAGGAAATCAGGATGCTGAGAGACGAGGGAGATAGACTAACACGCATCGTGGTATGCACACCCAGAGAAGAATATTTTCGTGTAAGTGACTTTGAGGCCCAGAACATTAATGAGATTTCGGATCCGGATGAGTCAAAAAAACAGCATAATGTACTGAAATCCACAATGGAGAAATTCGGGTGTGAAGTGATTGATGTCCCAGAGCTTGAAGGACATCCAAATTCGGTTTTCCCCCGCGATGTTTCCTTATCTATCCCGGAAGGATATATTAAGTTAGTAATGGGACTCAAAGCGAGAAAAGGTGAGGAAGATTGGATGTCGCGGATATTAGAATCACTGGGAGAGCCATGTGCTGGTGAGATTAAGGAACCTGGCACAATAGAAGGCGGGGATATCTTATTGGCCGGTTCGGTTGCCTTTATTGGCCTTTCAGACAGGACGAATAAAGAAGGAGTCGATCAGATATCAGGCTTACTGCGAAATATGAGTTATGAAGTACGAACAATAGTGATGGAAGAATCCTTCCTCCATTTGGGGGGAGCCATGAGTATTATTGGACCGGGAAGGATACTCTGCAGTCAGGGTGTCTTCCCAAGTGAGTATTTCAAAAGCTTTGATGTCATTGAGGTTCCTCCACATGGTCCATCCACTGGAAATGTCATCTATTTGGGTGAAAATGAGACAATTGTTAATGCTACTGAAAATATGGAGACAATAAACATGTTAGAAAAGAGGGGATTCATTGTTCATGGAATTGATCTTTCTGAGTTTAGAAAAGGCGCTGGCGGGCCGTCTTGCCTTATCCTGCCTGTGGAACGGAAATAAGAGTTTCCTCGCGATATAACTTAAAACGTTTTAAAACCTATCTGTTAAGATTCATATTCAATGCAGCTAGAAAGTTCTTGACTGTTCTCCTTCCATGTCCTGCTATATCAATGTATTCTTTCTGCAGGACTTTACAATCGACACGGACTTTCCCATTCACTTCTTTAATCAGAATGGACAGATGTGGAGGGACATCCTCAAAAACTCGTGGGCCGCTCTCAGCTGCAATAAATCCTGCTGATTTATCCACACTGTCTATAGTGAAATCAATGTCGTCCACAGCCTTAATGGATGCATTCCAGACTTCGTCAAAAGTATGGTTGTCTAGAAATGTTGTGTCCCGGTTAATGATTTGCTGGGTACAGTAAACACATGCAAAGAGCAATAGTATTAAACATAACTTTTTCATAGTGGCCTCCTCTCACTCATTATCTCATTCCTGCTTTGTCACATTATATTTCCTGCAATAAATATGCCATATGAAGTGCCTGGAGAAATTAGAATGGAAGGACTTTTTCTGTCCTATATGAATGACAGATGTCAAAAGATTATGACATTTTAATTGTCTTTATCTTTACAATGCATACAGTTTTCAAAATCTTGCCAGCATTCTTTGACCTGGGCTTCCCATTCAAACAAGGCACGGCTCACGCAATCTAAAATTTTATTTTTTTCTTCTTCTGTAAGCTTTCTTAGAACTGAGTGTCCGCAATTTTCCTCAATACAATCCCACATAGCCAATTTCACAAGAGGCACCAAATTGAGTTCATCATAATATACCAACAGTTGAAAATTTTCCCCTGAAATTCTTGTCAATTTTTTTGCATCTTTTACAACAGGTTTGAAACTTTTTTTACAGAACTAACGTAAATAATATCTAAAGGAACTCTTAATGAAAATTTTAATCCTTTTTTCCTTATTCAGTTTATGCGACATTCTTATAGACAACGCTGGTTGTCTGAACATTTTCCTGAATGTCAACTCCTGTTAACTTTCTTAGGAAGAGAGGCTGTCTCCTGCCGTATTCCCTCCAGGCATATCAGCTCAGTGAGATGACTTTTTGCACTCTGGCCCGTTTCCTGAATCACTCACCATGCTGTGGCAGGGATCTATCGTCAACATCATCCGGAGCACACGGTTCTCTACCGGGTGCTCTTCCATTATTTCTACAGGTTCCTCGCGGAGTATGAGAGCCGGTTTGAACTCCGGAATGAATCGGGCAAGTTAGAATATGTATTCAGCTTTTCGAATGATCTTGCTCCCACTCACCCAGGAGAGTTCCGTGAATTGTATTATACAATAGACGAAATACCAGAAGGGATTCCTTTAGGTACTTTTCGCGTGAAAACGACAGTCACCATGCATAACGGCATCACCAAAATAGCACCAGAAGAGCTCGTCATCAAGATTCAATGAGAAGATCGGGGAATCCTGCTTAATTCTGAGCTAAGTATATTCCCCCCATTTCTTCCCTTTTTTTAGCAAATTGTCTTTTTTTTGCCTTTGACCTTGGTTTTTTTCGTGTGATATATTCATTCAATAATGTGAAAGTAGGGAATTCGCATAAATTTAAGCTGAATGAGTGACGAGCCCAAAAAGGAAATTCCTATAAATTCCTCAGGATTGAGGATTATCTGACCGCTGGCGAGTATTTGTTTTGAAATCCGCTCTCTTTTTAAGTAGGCAGGTAATACTGTGATGTTTGTTATTTCTGAAGAATAAATTACAGTACTCAATGTGGTCGTTTAAATATTTTTTTCTTCTTCAGTCAAATACTTGCTCTTAATGACTGTTCTTTTTATAAAATAATGAATCATGTATAAAGTAGTATTTCTCTTGCCATGTTCCACTCCATAGCCAGGATACCGGGAGTGGAGAGATGTATGAACATCTTCAATTATATAGTATCCTCCCGGCTTTATATGTTTGAATAAATAGCCAAAACTTATCTGTTGTTGTTCCATAGTATGCCCACCGTCGTCAAGTACAATATCATAGCCGCTTTCGTATTTCTCAATAAAAGATTCCAACTGCTTTCTGTTTGCTTGATCGGCTATAAAAGTCTTAATTCTTCCTGAATTAAGTTCAGACTTATCTAAAATATCAATTCCATAAACCACTGCATTAGGAAAATAATCCTGCCATAAAAAAAGCGATCCACCCTCTCCAATGCCTATTTCCAGGATTTTTAATTGTGAATTTTTTTTCGGATAAAAAAGATGCTCATAGAGTTCGGTGAAGCCGTGAAAATCCATAGCTTTACCTGTTTTGCCGAGTGCGAGTGTACTGAATTCACCAAACTTATAGGTCTCCGATGATTCCCTGCATCCTGCCAGGCAGAGTGCTAACAGAAATATGAAGGCAAATTTCTGGAAAAATTGAAAATATTCTCTAAAGATTTTTTATTCCTCTTTTACCAGTTTTAGTGTTATTCTATTGGAACCTCCGAGAAAATTCAACGTGTGATCTCTTAGTCCCTGCCCGGAAAAACAGTATGATATTTATCCTATTCCTAGCGGATAACTTTACTGTTAGCTGAATCATCCTTATAATTAGATGGAATAATTAAGAGTTTGATTTGAAAGAAAGAATTTTTTACGTATAATTAATTCTGTTTGTAGAATTTTTTTAGGGGGAAGCCTTTGTGTGAGCTTTTTTAAATAGAAAAGAAGCATGAAATTTAAAAAGAATAAATTTGCAATCGGACTAACTCTTGTGTTTCTTTTATTCGGAGTGATAAAAGCCATTCATCATGAGATGTGGAGGGATGAGGTAGAGGCATGGCTTATAGCCAAGGATAGCTCGTCTTCTCTTGAAATCATGAAGACATTGAAGTATTTTGGGCAGCCGGCTTTGTGGTTTTTCTGTCTTTTTCCCCTTACTCGTATTACTTCATCTCCAGAAATAATGCAGGCCTTCAATTTACTGATTGCCTGTATTGCTTTGTACCTTTTTGCCCAGTTTGCTCCTTTTACATGGTTACATAAAATTTTGTTCGCCTTTGGTTATTTCCTTTTTTACGAATACAGCGTGATAAGCAGAATGTACGCACTGAGCGTGCTTTTAATTTTCCTTTTCTGCATTCTCTTTCCCAAACGTTATGATAAATTTGTTATACTGAGTATTACAATTTTTCTTCTTGCGCACTCAAGCGTTCCTGGTCTGATAATAGCTATAGCCTTTTTTATAACCTTGATTTTTGATTTCTTTTTTGTAGAGAAACGTCCGGTCAAAATAAAAGCCATAATTGCTTTTTTTATTATAATATTGGGGATTGTATCCTCGATAATACAAATAATTCCTCATCCGGATTATGGAATTGCTGTGGGATGGCATTTTAGGCAGTCTCAGGAATATTTTATTAGAACCCTGACCATATTATACGGTGCTTTTTTCCCGGTGCCTTTCTTTTCGCTTAATTTTTGGAACACAAATATATTAAAGGAATTGCCTTTTGCCATACCCATACAAATTACCTTAGGGATTTTGATGCTTTTTTATGGCTTTGTAGTTCTTTTAAAAAGACTCACAGCTTTTTTTATGTTTGTTATCGGCACTTTGGGGCTTTTAGTTTTTTTCTATATAAAATACCTCGGGAGCATTCGTCATCATGGTTTTATTTTTTTATTGTTTGTAAGCGCCATATGGATATCACATTACTGCCGGGAAACAAAGAGGATTCCCAGATTTTTTGAAAGAATCAGTTCTCTGTTCAATAAAGGATTTAAAGCCATTTTTGCCATACTTCTCTTGATTCATGTTATAGGCGGAATCGGGGCGTCCTACTTAGATTACATTCATGCGTTCTCTCAGGGTAAGGCAACCGCGCGTTTTATAAAGCAGAAAAATTTAGATAAACTTCTTTTGGTAGGTGATACGGATAACACCCTCATGCCCATTTCAGGGTATTTAGGAAAAAAAATCTACTATCCGAGAGGCGACCAGTACGGCTCATTTGTTTTGTGGAATAAGAAAAGGATAAAACCCATAACAGGTCTCGAGGTCGTTCAAAAAGCAGAAAGCTTGAGCCGGGAGCATGGGAAAGACTGTTTAATCATTATGAATCGTCGATTAAGAAAGAATATCATAGCTGAGTTTTCTTTGATAGAAGTTGGCCACTCTTGGAAAGCTGTTGTCGTAAATGAAGTATACTTTTTATATATCCTGCGCAGGAAAGAGGAAAATGGACTCAGCCCTTGACATTGGACATTTTGAAATTGTAATAGTCATAACTTGATTACTTCCCACAAAATATCGTATTGTCATCAATTAGGAAATGCTAATGGTAAAAATTCTTATTCTGCCTGTACTTTCCTCTATATTACTTGCCGCTCACTTCTCAAGAATTCAGCACGACTGGATTGCCCTATTAGCTCTTTTCCTTCCTCTCATACTTTTCATCAAAAGGAAGTGGATAATAAGAATCTATCAAATTTATCTTGTTTGCGGCGGAATTATCTGTATTGAACGTCTTATTTTATCTTTACAATGCATACAGTTTTCAAAATCTTGCCAGCATTCTTTGTCAGGACTGTGGCTCAGAATTTCTTCTCCACTTTTCATGATTCCTTTCTTTCCCAGAGGGAGAGATCTGGGTGATTTCTGACTCTTTTGGCGTCTCGAACAGATTCAGAGACACATACCCCGTGCTCTCCCGCTCTCAAGCCGTCCTTGATATCTTTTTTGTCGTGATTTACAATTCCCAACGATGGTTGTATGGGAAAATGAGGACAAAGATGCTCACTCGACCAGAGCATCCGAAAAGGAAATTCTTATCCCTAAAGGTAATGAATACTAAAACATCATTAACAATGCCTTTCTGCAATATTTAGAAAGGTAGGGAAAAAGTTGCTGTTTGATAATTTCAACATTTATAAGTCTATTTTAATTAGGAGTTGTTAGAAGTGGAAAAGTCTATTCTTAAATAGAGCGGCGGACTCTTGATCCGCAGGCTGAAGGTTCGAGTCCTGGACGGGTCATTCCCCAATCCCTTTATTTTTCAGCCACTTAGCTTATTTTTATCTTTCAATCCTAATACTGTAGTTTCAGCGCAATTCAGTCATTTTTGTTACACATAGATATAAAATTATTTTCTTCTAGCTCTAATACGAGAGTAGGATGAAGAAAGGCATGTTTCTAAAGGTAGGGGAAATGGATGGACTTTTTTTACAAAGAGGTAAGAGTTAAGGAATATAAAATATACTAAAATTAATTGCACAATTTAGTGGATTTTTTTTAAATATTGTGCTATTTTAGAGAAAAAATCACATTTAATGCATAAATAGAGAGGAAAATATGTTAATTAGATATTTTGTAGAAAATTTTTTATCTTTCAATGATCAAGTTGAATTTTCTATGATTCCTGGAAGAGGAAGACTTTTATCTCATCATATCGTGCGGGGGGAAAAAAGGAGTGATATTAATATTTTAAGATCCTCGGTTATATATGGAGCAAATGCTTCTGGGAAATCAAATTTAATAAAATCAATGAATTTTGCTAGAGGATTAATTGTCTATGGAGTTAAACCAGCGGAAGCAATATCCTTAAAAAAATTCCGATTAGATTTAAAAAGTGTAAATAAACCATCCAAATTCCAATTCGACTTTAAATATAAAGGAAAACATTATTCCTATGGTTTTACACTTGATTCAAACAGAATATATGAAGAATGGCTATATGAAATTAATAAATTTAGTGAAAAACTCCTATTCGAAAGAAAGACAACAAATGATAGTGAAATAAGCATTAAATTTGGGAAAATCTTATCCTTAAAAAAAACAGATTTACAGTTTCTTATGTTTGTAGCAAAAGGTACAAGGCCAAATCAGCTGTTCTTGACTGAGTCAATTCAAAGAAATGTCAAATTATTTTCTGATGTTTATGAATGGTTTGATGATGTGCTTAGTATTATTTTTCCGGATACAAAATATGATGGTATTGAGTTTTTTTTTGCTAGAGCAGAGAAAATTAAAGATGTTTTGCTCGAATTTCTTCATTATTTTGATACTGGAATATCAAATATAGTTTGTGAGAAATATTTATTCGAAAAAGACTTAAAAGAAATTCCTGAAGATGTTATTGAGAAAGTAAAAAAAGACTTAAACAAACCGAAATCTATTGTAATTCTTAGTTCTCCACAAGATGAAAGATATTTAGTTTATAAGGATGTCCTTGGTGATTTTAGAGCTTTAAGGCTTACGAGTAGACATAGAATTAAAGATTCAAAAAAAGAAGCTATTTTTGAAATAAATGAAGAATCTGATGGGACTCAAAGAATTGTTGATTTTTTACCTTTTCTTATAAGTTTGTTATCTACTAATAGTGTTTTAGTGGTTGATGAAATAGATCGGAGTCTTCATCCGCTTCTTGTGAAAAAATTTTTAGAGATATTTTTAAAATTAAGTTCAAAAGCCAATGGACAGTTAATTGTTACGACTCATGATCCAACTCTTTTGAATTTGAAGTTACTCAGGAAGGACGAAATTTGGTTTGTTGAAAAAAATAATGAAAGCGAATCAAAATTATATTCACTTGAAGATTTTAAGCCACGCTATGATAAAGACATACAAAAAGGATATTTACTTGGGAGATTTGGGGCTATTCCATTTTTTCGAGATGTTAAAGAATTAGGATGGCCATAAAGACAATCAATGATGTCAAGAATAAAAAAGGAATTTAAAAGGCGTTCAGGATTCAGGGATGCCAGATTATTTGTTATCGCAACAGAAGGGAAAAAAACCGAGCCAAAATATTTTGGAGACTTTTCATCACGTGATTATTATTATAATCCACACGTACACGTAGAAGTATTGGAACGATTGACATCTTCATCGTCTCCAGAACATGTTCTTGAAGAACTTAACAAATTCAAATCAGCATATAGTTTAAATCGAGATGATGAATTGTGGATGATAATCGATCTTGATAGATGGCATCTAAGGAGTCTTAGTAATGTGGCAACTAAATGTGGCCAAAAAGGTTATTATTTAGCTGTAAGCAATCCATGTTTTGAAGTCTGGCTATTACTGCATCTGAAAGATATGTCTGAGTATAGCCAAGAGCAAATTGAAAATTTTATGCAAAATTCAAATAGAGATTTAGAAAGAGAAATTAGAAACATTTTAGGCTCTTATAATAAATACAATCCTAATAATATGAAGTTTTTACCACATGTTCACGAAGCCATAAATAGAGCAAGAGATTTAGATTCTAATCCGAATGATCGATGGCCAAATTCTATTGGAACAAGAGTCTATCTCCTTGCGGAGAAAATCATAAATTATTAATGCAAATCCTCTTGCTTATATATTAACTTTCAGAAAAGTTATTCTGATTAAAATAAGAACAGACAGAGAAGGAAAATTATCAAATATTGATGGAAGCAAGAAATAGATACAGGGAAGCCTGGCCGAAGAATGTGGATGAAGCTATAGAAAGAATAATTTCTGAATTATCTGAGGAAGATAAAAAAACACTTAAGAATTCAGCTTTTAATGATTTAATACAGTTTCATTTTAGTCTGGGGATGTGGATTCGCAATAGATTCGGCTTATGGAATTACAACAAGATATTAGCTGCGTCTCTTATAGAAAAATTCCCTGAAAGTGTTATTAAATTATATGACTCCAAGCACGTTGAACCAGATTCGGCATCTATGGTCATTATTGAGGAAGTCTGGAGGAAACTAAAAAAAGAGTAATATTAAATTCATAAGATGGATAAAAATAGTTTTTGTGATATTGAGAATTTAAAAAATGAAAGTGATGTGGAACAATTTTTTATTATTCAGCTTCTAAGTTTATTAGGAATAAAAAAGGAATTTATTAGAACTAAGGATGAGATAAAATCCTATTATATTGGAAAAGGGAAGAAAAGAAAGAAATACAAGCCTGACTATATAATTGTAGTTCATGGGATTCCAATATTAATAATAGAGGCAAAGAGCCCAAAAGAAAAAATAACAGCCGAATTTATTAATGAAACCCAACTTTATGCGCATGTGTTGAATAAACAATATCCTACAGATATTAATCCTGTCGCTTATTGTTTGACTAGTAATGGGAAGGAGACTTATTTACATAATTGGGATCAGGAAGAGAAGATATTAAGTCTGAAATTGCGCGAAATATATATAGGAAGTAAAAAATTTTCCTCATTAAAAAAATACTTGTCGTTTCAAGTACTCAAGAAAAAAGTTTTAAAATATTTTAAAGAAATTCATAAAGATTTAGATCTTAAACACTTTGAATCATATTTAGAAAAAATCGTAGAAGAAATAAAACCATTAGAAGAAATATTTATTCCTCAAAAAGGAAAAATCCAAACTCCGAAAAAGCCAAGTTACAAAAGGGGATGGAGAGATATTACAAAAAAAGAATATCATAAGGATCCGATTTCAGAACAAAAGACTCTTTTAGATTTCTTTAAAGAGCATAATCGATTAGTTGTTCTAGGTGATTCAGGTGCTGGAAAAACCACTTCACTTGAGAGATTTGCATACGATAATGCAATAAAAATTTTAACAGATGGAGAAAGATCTAGACTTCCTGTTCTTGTAGCAGTTAATATTTTTTCTAAGAAGAGAGATATAGAAGATCTTGAAAGCTATATTTGTGATCTTCTATCAATAAGTCCTGAGAAATATTATCAACTTCTTATTTTAGGAAAATTATTGATTATGATCGATGGATTAAACGAGACATCTAAAATAGAGAGAGAAAATATTATAGACGATATTCAAGATTTAATAAAAGAAGAGAGGTTTAAAGAAAATCAAATCATTGTAAGTGCACGAAGCGACGAATATTATTCTTACTCAGATATATTCGATCTCCCAGCAGTTGAAATAATGAAATTAGATGATGTGAGTATTAAGGATTATCTAAATAAGATCCTTAAAGAAAATGGTGAAAAATGTTTTGAAGATTTAAAGTTTTATGAATTGCTTGATTTGGTGAGAAATCCTTTACTTTTATCTATAATAGCTGCTGTTTACAAAAGGGGAGATAGTAAGAATATTTCAAATATTGGCATGCTCTTGAAAAAATTTGTCTCTGGAATGCTTGAATGGGAGCTTCAAAAAGTTGATAGAAAAGAACTTAAAAATATTATTTTTAAGATTTTTTCATTTATAGCATATTTATCCATAGAAAATGATGATTTTGGAAAAATCAATTCTAATGTTGCAGAAGAATTATTGAAGCAAAGCTATGAAACTTTTAGTGTACTTGAAGAAATAAAATTAAAAGATATTTCTAGCTCAGAATTTCAGAAAATACTATTGACTACGGGTATATTACGAGAAAAAAATGAATTTTGGGAATTCTATCATCAACTTTTGCAAGAGTATTTAGCATCAGAAGAACTCTGTAGGAGAGATCGCTTAAATATTATGGAATTTGAGGATCATTTACTAAATACAAAGTGGCTTCAAGTTGTTTATAACGCAATTGGAATATTGGAAGTAAGTAAAGCGAGGAATATCATAAAAAAATTAATTGATGAAAATATTTTTATGGCTGCCTATTTATGGAAATACGCTTCTAACTCTCAATTAGACGATTTAGAACCAATTCTTATACTAAAATTAACAAATATCTGCGATAACTGGAAAAATGATGAGATTTCATGCATGCAGGCAGTACGAGCGCTTGGAAGGATCGGAACTCCTAAAGCTATTCAAATTATTGTTAAAATTCTTAATGAGCTCAATGATGGAGATTTTGATCAAAGGGGTATCTTAATGGTGGCAGCAAAAACGGCTGCAACATTCCAAATCAATGAAGCTATAGATTGGAAAGGGTAAACTGAAATACAATACCAATGGTAAACAGAAATACAATGGTAACGGTAAGCAGAAATACACTATTAAAGGTAAACAGAAATACCATATTCAGGGTGAACAGAATTCCTTTTTTTGGGAAACTCCTGTAGGGTTTTAAAAAACCTTACAGGAGAGGAAATGAAAAAACGAAAAATGTACAAACAGATTCAAACATTCAAGCGGCAGGGGTATTCCTGCAATAAAATAGCTATGGAGTTGGAAATAAACCCCAGGACCGCGGCCAAGTATTACAAAATGGATGAAGAAGACTTCAGAGTTTACCGGATAGAGCATCTGTTTCGTTATAGAACTTTTGCAGAATATGAGCGGGACATTCTGGAGGTTTATGCGAAGAATAATTTTCGGAAGTTAAATATGTCATCTGTATATGATTATCTGGAAGAAAGATACGGGGAACTGTCGGGGAAAGAGAAAACGCTTCGCAACTTTATAAGTTATCTTATACAGACAGACAAGCTGACATTGAATAAGAATATAAGGACCTATACGAAGGTGCCGGAATTACCTTTTGGGAAACAGATGCAGCTTGATTTTGGGCAGTACACTTGCAGAAGCGGTCTTAAGCTTTTCATCTTCGCTGCGGTTCTTTCGGCCAGCCGGTATAAGTATGTAATTTTCCAGGACCATCCGTTTAAAACCAAGGAAGTCATTGATCATCTGCTTAACTGTTATGATTATTTTGAAGGAGTTCCCGAAGAGATGGTCATTGATCAAGATAGTTTACTGGTTGTGAGTGAAAATGCCGGGGACATTATCTACACGGATGATTTTAGATATTTTATCGAAGAGCAGGATATCCGGATGTATGTTTGCCGGAAGTCAGATCCTGAAACGAAAGGGAAGATCGAGAACGTGATAAAATATGTAAAATATAATTTTTTCAACACCAGAGATTTTCTTAATATTGATGAAGCAAATAAAAGTGTCTTTAAGTGGCTAAAAAGGCGTGCTAATGGAAAAATATCTCAGGCCACCAAGCAGAGATACCGGCTATCCTGATCGATAATGAAAGAGAGCACCTCAGGCCAGTGCGCAACTCCATTTTCAGGAAAGGGTCGCTTATCGGGAGAGAGGAAAGGCTGGTAAACGAAAAAGACTGTATCTCGGTAAACGCCTGTGGCTATCAGCTGCCTCCTAAATACCGGAATAAAACGGTCGAGGTTTATATCACCAAGCATAAACTATTTATTTTTGACCTTTACACAGGAGAAGAGATCGTTGAATATGACCTTTCGCCCATTCCCGGGAAAAAGATATCCAAGAGAGAGTTTAAAAGGGAAAAAGGCAAAACCGCAAAAGAGCTAAAAGAGCAAGTGACCGGTATGTTCGAGGGGGAAAACTGGAAAAAGTTTACAGCCAGGAACTTTAAGGCTTTTCCCAGATATGTCAGGGATCAATGCCTGGAGGCGAAGAGATACTTCGAGGTGAAGGATATCGACCTTTTCATTCTAGAGAGAGCCCTGGAATACTGTTTGGAAAACAATACCCCGAGTATTGCTAACCTGAATGATACCTATGTTTTTTTTAAGCGCGAGCATGAGAGAAAAGATCTGGAAATCCTAACTTTAAGCACAGATTATCAAGGAGGTCATGAGCCTTTAAAAGTCACGGCCAGGGACTTGTCGGTTTACAAAGAGATCATAAGCTCCCAGAGGGACCAATGAAAGCCTATGAACAGACCCTGACCTTTTTAAATACCCTGAATCTCAAAGGGATCGTCAATAGCCTTGATGAAATGATAAATGACGCTGAGATCAGGAAACACTCCTATATTACCCTTTTAAACACGGTCTTTAGCGCAGAGATATCTTATCGAGTGAAGCGCCGGGTCGAGCGGAACATGGTGGGCGCTCATTTTCCCGTAATCAAGAAAATCGATCATTTTGATTTTGGCCGGGTCAAAGGGATCGGGAAATCGGAAGTAATCAATCTCCTTGACTGCCGCTGGATCGATAATCAGGAGAACCTGCTGTTTTTCGGCCCTCCCGGTATCGGGAAAACTCACTTATCCATAGCTTTAGGAGTGGTGGCGGTGGAGAAAGGCTATAAAGTTTGCTTTGAGAGGATAGCTAATCTGATAAAGCTGCTTAAAACAGCCGAAATCCAGAAAACCTCAGAATACAGGATAAAACGCATCATGAAGTCGGATCTTATCGTCATTGATGAGATAGGCTACACTCCGATCGAGAAACGCGAGGCTAACCTCTTTTTCAACCTGATCAGTGAAACCCATGAGAAAGTATCGCTGATCGTTACATCCAATAAAAGCTTTGAATCCTGGGCGGAAATGATGGGTGATAGTATCATGACCACCGCACTGCTGGACAGGTTGTTACATCACGCAAGAGTTTTTACCCTGGATGGTGAATCTTACAGAACAAAAAATCAAAACAAGGAGGTATGATCATTTCCAGCGCACTGAAAAATGGTATTTCTGTTTACCCAACCTTGTGTATTTCCACTTACCGGGACTATAGCAGAACTACTTACCGAGACTATAGTAAAAGTCCTTGCCTTTTGCATAGATCCATTGATTGCTTTAAGTAAGAAGGAAAGTCCGCAACTAGTTCATAAAATCTATACTTCTTGTGTAGCATCGATGAAAACTTCTGTTGTAGAGGACAAACTTATAAAAGATCTTAAAAATTCTTTAGAAAAAGGAGAGTTTCCACCTTGGAGTATTCTTTATCTTATTGGTTACTTAAAAATTGATAAATCTCTTCCTGATCTTCTTGAGCTTCTCCATAAGTCTTATGAAAAGAGAAATGATTATATATTCACTTATGCTTCTTATAGCATTTATTCGATAGATAAAAAAGTTATTGAAAATGAAATCAAGATAATACTAGAGTCCAATTCTACAGAAGATGAGTGGCTTGAAAATATAGTCTCTATCATTGGTGAGCTGAAATTACGTCTGTTTATCCCTCTTCTAATTAAATATCTTAATCATAATTGTGATGATGAGAATTGCCGTCTGTCATATTTGGCTCAACATGCTCTTGAAAAAATGAAAAACTTAGATGACTACTTAAATCAATTATTGGAAATGTTACAATCTAATAAAAAAAATCTTCAATGGAGATCATTGTTGTTACTAGATAGAACTACATCCTATGATGCATTGCCAGAGGCAATTGATCTAATAAGTAGCGAAGATGAAGGTATAATGTGGGCAGCATATAGTGTAATAATGAAATCGAACGTAAATGACTTGGAAAAAGATGTAATTGAATTAATACTTGACGATTTGTCAACTGGTTCTTTCCGTAGAAGAGAAATGGCTGCAATCACATGCGGAAAATTGGGAATAGACGGAGCCAGAAAGCCAATTTTAGATTTTCTAAAAGAATCATACAGCAACTTATGGGATTTAAGGGATAAAAATGAGGAAAAATCAAAGATTCATAAACTAGAACATACAATAAATCAATTGATTTTTGCTTTAGGAGAATTGAAAGCGGAGGAATCTATTGAATATTTAATAAAAATATTAAAAGAATTTCCTAAATGGAGGTTTGAGACTATTATTGGAGAGACCATAAAAAAAATTGGAAGTCTTAAATATATAGAGGAAATAGAGGGATTATTGAAAATAGATGAAAATAGATGGTGGATAGCTTTCACCGCAGGGGATATTTTGTCAGAATTATCTCCTTCTAAGAAATTGGAAGATTTAATTTTAAATTTATTAGAATCTAAAGAATATCATTTTATACGTCATGCATGTAAACTCGCAAAGAAATTGTATAATAAAGAAAAAATAATAAGTAAAATGTTTGAAATATTAGAACCGCTTTACGATGATTACAACTTCAATCCATTGATTCAGGTTGTAGATACTCTAACTGAAATAGCGAATATTTCTTATTTGAAAAAAGCTGAGGAGATAAGAAACTCATCAAAAAAATATTTATCATCTATAGGAAAACATCTTATTTATTATTTCCATGTTACAGCTGGATTAATGCCTCTTCCTCAATATGAAATAAGATAAAATTAGAATCGCGGAAAATAATAGAAAAATCACAGTTTAAATAAGCTGGAATGACCAACATTAAAGTTGACATGGATTGTCAAGTTAAGGAAATTCAGGTTCATGGTGAAAGGCGAAGCCTATTAGACGATACATTAAAATAACACGGAGATAATAAGATGAACAAACTTAAAAAGTACTCAAAAATAACATTATTTCTTTCAGGTTTTTCACTTGTAGCACTTCTTTTTAGTCACCTTGCCCTGGCCGATATATATCATGGAGAGATAGCCCTCAGTTTGGAATGGACAATACTGAGAATAGCAGCCATTATTTTTCTAGCTTTTATCATTTCTACGATATTTACTATAAAGCAAGTATTTAAGATAACCTGATTTGTAAAAAGATAGGCTTCACCTGACACCTATAATCAGCCTTTTGAGGATTACGACCATACAGATAAGGCCAAGTGTATTGAGTTCGGCAAAGAGATTCTTGAATTAATTTCAATCCCTAAGTAAAATAGTTTTCTGGCCTTTTAAGGAGGGAATTTTCTATGTTTAGAGAAGTTTGTTATTTAATTATCGGAATTATTCTGCTTTGCTTATTTCAAAGCAAAGGTCAGCCTTATTCCGCGACAAAAGGAGGGAAGACTATGGAAATTAAAATTACAAGCGCAGCCTTTGAAGAGGGAGGTATGATTCCGGAGAAGTACACCTGTGATGGAATGGATATTTCTCCACCCCTCGCCTGGACATCAATTCCTGACGGCACAAAGACTCTGGCTCTTATCTGTGATGATCCGGATGCGCCAGTGGGAACATGGGTCCATTGGGCTGTTTTTAATATTCCTGTTAGCATTGAAGAGATGCCTGAAGGCGTTCCACCTGAAAGGGATCTTGAAAGCGGTGCTAAACAGGGAATGAATGATTTCCGTAAAATTGGTTACGGTGGACCATGCCCGCCAAGCGGCACGCACAGGTATTATTTCAAGTTCTATGCTTTGGATATAGAACTTGATCTTGAGGCTGGAGCAACGAAAGCACAATTACTGAAAGCTATGGAGGGACACATTCTGGCTGAGGGTCAATTGATGGGTAGATATAAGAGATAAAAAATTCTATTTTTTTGCTGTTTTAATGACTTCTTTAAAAACCCGGAGAAGATTTTCGCCCAATATTTTTTTAATACCCTCTTCTTTATAACCTTTTTTAAGGAGATGGTAGGTGATTAAGGGAAATCCAGTAACATCTTCCAACCCTTGGGGATAGCTGCTGGCACCGTCGAAGTCAGAACCAAGGCCCACATAATCTACTCCAACTAAATTAACGACATAATCAATGTGGTCAATAAGAACATCAATCTTGGGCGGCGGCGGAGCATTTTTTTTCCATAGTTCGATGACTGCATTCCAGTATTCAGCCTCGTTATTTTTATACTTTTTCCTGAGTTTTTCTCTTTCTGGCCAAATTTTCTTTCTAATTTCCTCGGATTTTCGACTTATTTCTTCATCCAGGAAGCCACCATAGAAATTAATCTGAATTACTCCTTTGTTTTTGGCTAAAGCCTTAATCATTTTATCCGACATGTTCCTGGGTACATTACATAAGGAACGAACACAGGAATGAGAGGCAATAACCGACGCCTGGGAAACTTCGAGCACATCCCAGAAAGCATCATCTGATATATGGGAGACATCAACTATCATACCTAGCCGGTTCATCTCTTTTACGACTTCTCTTCCGAATTCGCTCAATCCATTCCACCTTGGCTTTTTCGAAGTTGAAGAGTCACAGATATCATTATTGTCGTTGTGGGTTAAGGTAATATATCTTACCCCAAGACGGTAATAATCCCTGAGCAATCTTAAGCTGCTTTCAATTGGGCCTCCATTTTCCATTCCGATTAAAATAGCCCTTTTACCTGTCTGATGAATTCTTCTTATATCCTGAGGTGAATAAGCAATTTCTGCCAGATTTGAGTACTTTTCTACCTGTTGATATATCTCATCTATCATTTCCAGAGCCTTTTTGGCAGGATGTTTTTTATCTAATTGATTGGAAATAAAGACAACAAAGAAAGAAGCATCCAGCCCACCTTTCTTCATTCTTATCAAATCCACATCATTTTTATCAGATTTATGTCCAATATCTATTCCTCTATCTAACATCACCATCGGAGTATCACAGTGAGTATCAACTACTATTGCTTCCTGGTGAATTTTTAATGCTTTTTTCCAGAGCTCGGCGTCGATTTTTTCCTCTGAGTTCAGATAAAGAGCTGAAATTAAAATTGGAATGAGTAAACCGAAGAGAAGTATTTTAATGTTATATATCATTTTTTCCTCCTTATTTTCGCTTCTGGCAATGACAAAATACAGTAAAAATTATTTTGGGGCTGTACTAAAGTATACTCCATTACATTAAAAACAAAAAGTGGAGGGATTAATAAGCATCTTTTTTTCCGAAAAAAATAGAATCATTCCTTTTACCTCTCTTTTACAGATGATAAAGGATATAAATAACGGCTCATAGAATCAATATAGTGCTTTTCTTGCCTTTCCCTTATCAGTCAGATATAATAAATATATTCAACGAGATAGACTGAATAGGCAAACACGAATCTGGAAAGTCCACCTCAGAATATTCCTATTAAAGGAGTGAATTTGAAAACAAAATCATATTTGGAGCAGGTTGCCGATGATATTGACCGACTGATTACTCTTGATATCAACCGGCGCGGTGTGATTAAAATTCTCTATCAGGCCGCTCGGGAAAAGATGGGAGAACCCCTGGTCCTTCGAGCTTCAAAAGCCCTTGCTAAGGCTCTATCACCTGGTTCAATAGTATTGATTGCCACAGGATGGCCAGACCGTCCCTGGGTAACACCAGAGATTGGCGAGCTGGATGGTCCACCAGGAGCTGCCCTCCTGGCCCGTAATCTCCATCGTACCTTAGGGGCTGTTCCTCTGTTTCTGATAGAGGAAGAATTAACTTCGGCCATGAAAGCCACTGCTTGTGCAGCCGGCTTTGCAGTTCTGGCTCCGGATAAGGCGATAATGGCATTCCAATCACCTGCTCCGCTTCATGCAGCTTCTGTGCTCAGTTTTCCCACGGATAGCTCGCAGGCCAAAGAAGAATCTATTCGGCTGATAAAGACCTATTCTCCGAGAGCTGTAATATCTGTCGAGAAAGGGAGTGCCAATAAAAAAGGTATCATCCACAATGCCCGCGGCATGGATACAACAGAGTGTATGGCCAAGGTGGATGAGCTTGTAAAAGAAGCACGCCAAGCTGGAATTGTTACAGTGGGAATAGGTGATGGCGGAAATGAGATAGGCATGGGAACAATTGCCGAGGCTATCCGAGCCTATGTGCCATATGGAGCCCGTTGTACTTGCCCCTGTGGAGCAGGTATTGCGCCGGCTGTAGCCACTGATGTAGTCGTAACCTCGAGTGTTTCAAACTGGGGATGCTACGGGATTGCCGCCTGCATGTCAGTTTTAAAGAGTCAAGCTGACGCCCTCCATAATGAGGCCATGGAATTGCGGACATTGCGCGAGGCAGCCGATGCAGGGCTTATTGATGGCAACACAGGATATGTGGACCCAGGAGCAGACGGGATTGCAGCCAATACTCATGCAGCAATCATTACTCTGCTCAGGCAAGTTGTTATTAACGCTCTCTCACCGGCTGGTCTGGCCCTTGAAACAGGAAACAGTCAAAGACACTCTGGCAAGGATAAAAAAAACAAATAAGGAGAAAAGAGCCAATGGCAGGAATTGCAGGTATTGCCCAACCAGGAAAACAGGCGCTTGTCGAGCAACTGCTTGATAAGATTTCATATCGCGGAAAGTCTGGCCGTGAAATCTTTGAAAGAAAGAAGGCAACTTTAGGCATGGTCTGGACAGAGGCTCAAACAAATTCAGTTTCCCATTTGAAGAAAGAGAATGCAGTGGCAGATGATGCAGAGAGTGGTCATTTAGCTTATGCTAAGGTTAAAGATGATAAATTGATTCTTGGTAGGGATCAACTTGGAGTTGCTTTTCTTTATTATGGATTTAATAAGGAGGGGATGCTCTGTTTTGCTTCAGAAGTAAAGGCCTTATTGAATTTTTGCTCTGATATAAAACAAGTTCCTCCTGGTCATATATTTGACAGCAAACGATTGGAACCTTACTTTAAATTAGAAAAGCAGCAACCTCTCGATGAACTACCTGAAGCTGTGGCCAAAGAATTACGGCAGCGGTTGACTACTTCAGTCAAAAAACGAATCGATATGGGGGGGTTGGTCGGGTCCTGGCTGTCCGGTGGTCTTGATTCAAGCACATTGGCTGCTCTTGCCCGTCCTTATGTGAAGAAACTTTCTACCTTTGCTGCAGGCCTGTCGGGCGCTCCAGATTTGGATCATGCCCGTGAAGTGGCTGATTTCATTAAATCAGACCATCATGAGGTCATAGTAAATTTTAATGATTTACTTGCCGCATTACCTGACGTCATATACCACCTTGAATCATTTGATGCCCTGCTTGTTCGCTCTAGCATCACCAACTATTTGGTGGCCAGGAGAGCATCAGAGTATGTCAATGCTGTCTTTTCCGGAGAGGGAGGGGATGAACTTTTTGCCGGGTATATATATCTCAAATCAATCGAGACAGAATTACTGCCTGATGAATTGATTGATATAACAAGCCGGCTGCATAACACAGCTCTTCAGCGGGTTGACCGGAGCGCCTCGGCTCATGGAACCATAGCCCACGTCGGTTTTTTGGATTCTGATGTTGTGGATTATGCCTTGCGCATTCCTGTGAGTTATAAACTCCGTGATGGTGTGGAAAAGTGGATTTTGCGCAGAGCCATGGATGGTTTGCTGCCAGAGCGAGTTTTAAACAGAAGGAAAGCAAAATTCTGGGAAGGCGCTGGAGTAATGGAGTTAATCGCCCAATATGCTGATAAAAAGATTTCAGATAGCGACTTCCAACGTGAGCGCAAACTGCCCAATGGATGGGTGATAAACACCAAAGAAGAGCTGATGTATTACAGGGTTTTTAAAGAGCACTTTGGGGAGTTAGAGGATCTTTCCTGGATGGGTCGAACAAAGGGTGCCCCCAAGCAATAACTGCGGGGTCAGGCTTTTATATCTTTCATAAATTAGAAAACTTATGAAGGTCTGACCCTGATGTTCGAGATTTGAGAGATTCTTTCTTTTTCGCTGAGACGTTTACCTGATTGGGGATCGATAGCTACACAGGCCCCATTTATGATTTGAGTAAAAACCTTGCCAGCCGCATAAGGACAGCCGGCAAGATGAGGAGCATCGAGTAAACCTGTTTGAATGGCCCGAACTATAGTGCGGGGGTCAGTCCAGGCATCTTTGACTTTTCCAGAAGATAGTTTTTTTATGGCCTGAAGAAGGTATTTGGCTTTTTCGACAAGTTCGTCTTTTCTTTTTTTAATCCGTGAATCATTCAATATTTGAGGAGGGCCTAAAGAAAAATTATTAATAACTCCTTGAACAATTTTTGCACTTTCAATGATATCAGAAGGAAGAGCAGCATGGTTTCCTTCGCAAAATCCAACCACATGAATTATTTTTGGTTCCAGGGCCAGTTGAAAAATAGAAGATGAACAAAGCTGTCCTTTTGCCACATTAGGATCCGGAGAAAGGCTGGCTAAACCTGTTCTCATCTGACGAATCGTAGTGAAATTTTTATCATGGAGGGATTCGATAAGTTCAATTTTAGCCAGCATTTTTGCCAAATCCATCAAAGGGGAAGTATTACTCGGAGTGTTGAACATATATTGAGAAAGGTAAAAATTTGCTCCCATTTTTTTGGCATTATAAGCCGCTAAAAAAGCTGCGGCCACAGCCACAGTGTCAGGAGCATCTCTCAGGCTCCAATGATGAGACTCATTTACTTCTAAAGGAATTTTGTGCTCGGCATACCATTTCATCACTTTTTGGTTTTCTTCGATGGATTCTAAAGGAGTTCGGTCAGAACGGCCATCGAGCTGATTGTACCAGCAGAGAGGAATAGCCCCCCAGGCGATATTTATGGTTTTAAGTGACATCTCGGCCCATTTAGTCAGATCTCTTGTACCTGAGTAACAGCGAAGAAGAGGATAATTGCCGCAACGGGTCGCTTTATAAATTGCTTCAAGGTCAGCAGGCTTTCTCAACGGAACTCCGCCAGCTCCGTCCTGCTCTTTTTTCATCTTTTCCGGACGGAAAAAGCTTTCCTGGGCATTCTGGTCAGGCCCGATGGAGAGGATATCTATGGTACCAGAAAGAGCAATTTCTCTGGCCCCTTTGACTGTATTGGCCACTGTAGGAAGTCCAAAATGGTGGCGGAGGAGAGGATAAGGGGCATTAGAAGCTATTCGGTCTATAAGATTTTGGGGAGGAATTCTTTCAGCCTTTATTTCTTCAATTTTTCCTTTAAGGAAGGAAGTTATTTTTTCTGCAGGTTCAAGGCCGCTGAAAACAGCATCAAACAGCCCGCTTTTTTGGGCGACTTCAGCAGTTGGCGGTGTTCCACCAAAGACAAAAGTTTTTTCTTTCCATCCCTGTTTTTTGACTTCTTTTTTAAAAGAAGCCAAGAATTTTTCCAACACTTCCGGGGTTAAACGAAAGCTGATGGCAATGATGGTGGGATCGTAGTGGTTTATGGCTTCTTTTATTCTTTCTATAGAGACAGCAGGACCTAAAAAATGGGTTTCATATCCGAAGTGTTGGGCTTGTTTTAAAAAATTGAGGATACCGGCTACATGGACGCAATTGCCTATTGAAGCTCCCAGGATTTTTTTTTTGCTGAAGGCAGCCACCTTATATTTCCCCTGATACTGCTAAAAGACGAATTTCTTTAATGGACATTCCTTTGATTCCTAAATTTTCAACTGTCCGGCCTTTTTCCCAAAAATTTATTCCTCTCATTATTGAAGCTAAGTGAATGATTGAGTTTATAGTATGGGTTTTGACTTTCAGCATTTCTCCGATTGAAGCTAGCGGGACAAGACTCATGGGAACATCCTCATCGATATAGCGGTGGTGAAGCTGGTCAGGCGCTTTAAGGCCAAGATAGCCCGGATTGTCCTGAATTGCCTCATAGAGATCTTTTCCGGTTGCACTGTAGGCCGTGTAAAGCCAATTTTTAGCACTTAAAGCTTTAATACCTAAAGCAGCCGCAACTGCCAGTCTTTCTTTATCCAATCTTTCCAGTACCTTGGCTACTGATTCACTGGCTCCTTGAATGTAGTATTCGAAATCACCATGGGTTTCTTCAATCCAGGATGCGTTGAGTATTGTCAGAGCTGGATGGAATATGGCACCGATGTTATCAAAGCTTGTTTTAAAGATGTTATCCCCAGGAACAAACTGGGGAAAGGCTCTATTGATAACTTTCTGAATGCCTGGAATCCAATAGGCAGGAAGGGTTGCGATAGGGACCGCATTTTTTATGGAGAAAATTTTAGCATGGGCAGGTCCAAGAGCTCTTGAAGCATACAGAAATGTTTGGGTTTCGGCAATAAAAGGAAACTTTTTTAAACCATGTTCTTTAAGAGTATGAAAAAATTCCAGTGCTCCTCCTGTCCGGCCAGGATTAAGAATAACCACCTGATTCTCTTTGAGATAAGGAGCACAGGTTTGAGCAATGAAGCGATGACCATTGGCAGGAACGACTACCATGAGAATATCTACTCCAGCAAGGCATTCTTTTATGTTGCTAGAAGCTAATTCAATCTTTCCAAACCCTTTTATTTCTCCTTCAATTTTAATTCCTTTTCTTTCACTAACCGGACGGATTTTCTTTCGGCCCCGGTTATAAAGGTTAACCTTAAAACCCATCATAGCAAGATGGCCGGCCATAGCTAAGCCCCCGTGACCAGCTCCGAGAACGCAGAATTTGACATCTTTGATGTCTTTTTTGAGAAGGGTTCTAATGTATTGTTTTCTTCTTATATCAGATTCTTTGCTTATTCTTTTTATCATTTAAACATCCTTATATCAGATTTTTTATTTCTTGCTGTCAAACTTTGTCCTCAAGTAACGTTATATTAAATCATTGCGAGTGACCGAGGGAAACGTGGCAATCTCAACTTATTATTGGCATTATATTAAAATATCACTTATCATTGGGACAAAACCAATTATCTTATAATGCGAGATTTTCAATATTTTTATTATTTAAACAGAAATAATTAATTAAATCCAACTACATAAAGGTGAGATTGCTTCGCTTCGCCCACAATGACATTAGATTAATTAATGACATTAAATTAAGTAGGTGTTGTTAATTTTAAGAGAGCGTTACTCATTTTAATAAATAGTGGCTGAAAAGGCAAATCTCTTTTTTTAACCTATTCAAATAATTTGACAGCTCAAATTCCGAGTGTTATAAGTATAGAAAATTCACAGAATAATGAGTTTCTTAATCATCACTGATAATCCCCAGTACTACAATTCTTTACAAAAGTTCCTTTTAAAGAACAACTACAATGTTATTTTTTGCGGAAAGCAAGAGGATATTCTCTCTAAAATAGAAGATAAGGGCATAAAATTTATCGTTATGGATTTGACGAAAAGAGAAATTAAAGATTTTGCTCTTCTTAAATTGATAAAGAATTATGATCCTCTCCTTGAAGTCATAATTATTGGGGATACTGCCTCTTCAGAGAAAATTGGAGAATCCATTCGACTGGGTGCAAGTGAATATATAACCAAACCTTTAAGAATTCAGTCTATCGAATTGGTTTTAAAGAGAATTAAAAAACAGATTGTCTTACGCCGAGAGACTCTTTTATTGGAAAAAGAAATCAGCAGCAAATACCTTTTTCAAGGAATGGTTGGAAAAAGTCCGCATATGCTTGATATCTTTTCAACTATCGAGAGAATAGCCAAATACACGACAAATGTTCTCATCACAGGAAAAACCGGAACAGGCAAGGAAATGGTAGCCAGAGCTATTCATCAGCTCAGTTCACGGAGCAAAAAAAAACTCATTATCTGCGATTGTTCTGTTGTGCCAAAAAACTTGTTTGAATCCGAGCTTTTTGGCTATGTACGGGGAGCTTTTACAGGAGCGGATAAAACAAAAAAAGGTCTGTTTGAAGAAGTGCAGGGGGGGACTCTTTTCCTGGACGAAATAGGTAATTTGCCCCTTTTCCTGCAGCCTAAACTTTTAAGAGTTATAGAAGAACGCCAGTTTCGTCGTCTGGGCTCGAATGAAGATATTCATATAGATGTAAGACTTATATCAGCCACTGGCCGGGATCTAAAACTTGGTATAAAAAATAGAAACTTCAGAGAAGATTTATTCCACAGATTGAATATACTCGAAATCAACCTTCCGGCTTTAAAAGACAGAAAAGAAGACATTCCTTTATTAATGCGTTATTTTCTTGAGAAACACACTAAAAAATTTGACAAAAACATAAGAGGTGTGTCTCGTCGCGTTCAAAAAATATTATTGAATTATAGCTGGCCAGGAAATATCAGAGAGCTGGAAAACGTCATTGAACACACTGTTGCCCTTTGCCTCAAGACATTTATTGATATTGATGATTTGCCAAAATATCTCCAGGAATCTCAAGTTATAGAAATAGAGATGGTCTCTTCGGAATTAAAGAAATTTCTGACTCTAGATAATTTTGAGAAACAATACATTAAAAAAGTATTGGAAGCAACACAGGGAAACATACAGCGATCCGCTCAGATATTAGGCATAAGCCGCTACACTCTTTATCGAAAAATAAAAAAGCTGAAATTGTCTGTTTAGCCTCTTTTTTTTTCAGTTTATGTTGCATATTAGCACACATTTATCTTTTTTTATGTTGCGTATCCGCACATAATTAGCTCAAAAATTACCTGAAGAATAAGTTTTTTTTGAATAATTCTTTATTTATCAATAAGATACACAAATTTAAAAAAATTGGCATATATTTTGCAGAAATATTAGCGGATTGAGTATTTAAAAGGAGAAAAAAATGAGTATTGAAAGTGAAAGGATAACGGTGGGCGAAATCTTTGGCGAGACAGATTTTATTCTATTTTATGAGCTGCAAAAGGGGAAGAATATGAATGGTTATTTATCAGAAGAAAGAGAAGAGAACAGAGGAAGAATTGAGACGAAAAACTATACTCAGGCTAATGGTGGTCAGATGAAGTTAAAAGACCTATCAAAGGTCATGGTAGGAGTAAGAAGTGGTAATGAAGAAAATCTGGATAAAGAAGATTATGAAACTCTCTTTATTCAGGGCCTTGCTTTCCTGCAGCAGGGATTGTTGGATGAAGCCATAGAGGAATTCAAGCTGGCCTCAAGAAATAAATTCAATAAATCCCTGGCTCTTGAATGTTACAGTTATATAAGCTGCTGCTATAAGCAGAAGCAAGATTTATATGGAGCAGTGGAATGGATTAAGAAAGCTCTTAAGCTTGCTAAAAAAGGAACAAGCGAATATTTTGCCTTTGAATACGATTTAATCTCTCTGTACAAACAAATGGAAGAAGAGGAAGAGGATGAAGATTTTTTTAATGATTTTTTAATAGGATTTCCTTATGAAGTGATAAATACAGCAGAGATATCATCATCAGAAGAAAAAGAAAAAGAAAAAAAATAATAAAAGACACCTTTCTCTGGATTAAACCTACAAATATCCTGTCCCTTTATATTTCTTTTAGGGCCACGGGCCATTTTTACTGCTGTTTCTGCCTTAGTGGTTTTTAGAATTTTCTTCCAACAGAGAAATAAGAGTCAGGTCTCAAGATTAAAAATATTTCATTTCTTGCTTTTTTAACATTTCCTGTGCTATAAATTTTTTTTAACGGGAATTTCAGATTTAAATAATAAAATCATGAAAATTGTAAAAAATAATATATTTCATATTTAAGGAGGCATGTTATGAATAAAGTATATAGTATTTTTTCTACATCGCACTGGATGGCCATAGGAGTGGCTATTGTCTTATTAGTTACCCTTGTTGTGGTGCCTGATATTGAAGCAGGTATTTCTTCTGAGCAGAGACCGCTCATGCGATTTCCTGACATTCACGGGGATGATATCGTATTTGTTTATGGTGAGGATATCTGGTCAGTCTCTACTGAGGGCGATGTAGCTAAACGACTGTCTATTCATGATGGTGAAGAAAGATTTCCGAAATTTTCTCCTGATGGAACGAAAATTGCCTTTACAGGGGAATACGATGGCAATGCTGATGTTTATGTGATGAATGTGCATGGAGGAGATATTACACGCATAACTTATCACCCTGGCTATGACGAAGTCGTAGGTTGGCACCCCCTTAAGAATAAAATTCTTTTCCGGTCTGCTCGCCACAGTTTCAGCCGTTTTAATAGGCTGTTTCTCATTTCGCCGGACGGAACAGGTCTTGAAGAGTTGATTTTACATGAAGCCTCGCAGGGCAGCTTTTCCCCTGATGGAACAAAAATTGCCTATAACAAGGTATCGAGAGAAAACCGTACCTGGAAGCGATACCGTGGAGGAACAGCCCAGGAAATATACCTCTATGACTTTGAAAAGAATGAAGACCGCAACCTGACAAATTTTGAAGGCACGGACCGGATTCCTATGTGGATTGGTAACAATATCTACTTCAGCTCAGACCGCGATCGGGTACTAAACATCTACGTCTGCGACACCAGGACAGGAAAGATTGAACAAATTACCCAACACACAGAATTCGATGTGCGGCGCCCCAGCATGGGCGGGAATAAGATTGTCTATGAATTGGGTGGTTCGCTCTGGTTGCTGGATGTTAATACCAGACAAAGCAAACAGATTTCAGTCGAAATTAGTGCCGATGCACCCGAAGTGCGTCCCTACCTGAAAAAAGTCGACAAGAATATCACTGGGTTTGATTGTTCGCCATCAGGTAATAGAGCACTCATTATTGCCCGCGGGGAGGTATTCACCATTCCAAAAAAAGAAGGTCCGACAAGAAACTTGACTCGGGATCCTGGTGCATGGGATAAAGACGCTGTTTGGTCTCCTGACGGAAAAACAATTGCTTATTTTTCGGATAAAAGCGGTGAGTACGAAATTTATCTAGTTGATCCACAGGGAAAAAAAGAGGCTGTTTCCCTTACCCATCATGAGAGCGGCTACCGACACACTCTCCGATGGTCGCCGGACAGCAAGAAAATCGCCTTTGCCGATCAAACACTCCGCTGCTTTTATCTGGATGTTACCACTAAGAAAATTACCGAGGTAGACAAAGCTTACTACGAAAATGTGGACGTTTCACTGAATATAAAGCCTATCTACGATTTCTCATGGTCACCTGATAGCCGCTATCTTGCCTATTCCAAAATGGATGAAGATCTGGTGTACAAGGTCTATGTCTATTCTTTAGAGACTGGCAAAGCCAATTGCGTGAGTAGTGGTATCTTTAATGACTTCGGGCCTGTTTTTTCAAAGGACGGAGAGCATCTCTTCTTCATCTCAAACCGTCGTTTCTCCCCAACCTTTTGTGACTTTGAATGGGAAATGGTTTACAAGAAAGTTGCTGGTATTTATTGCCTGACTCTCAAGAAAGACGGGAAGTCGTTATTGCCCTTCAAGAGTGACGAGGAAGACATAAAAACTGCAAAAGAAAGCGGGAAAGAGGGCGAAAAAAAGGATAAAAAGGAACCATATATAATTATTGATTTTAAAGGCCTCTCTGAAAGGATTGAGGCCCTTCCGCTGCCGCGCGGTAACTACCGTAGCCTGGCAGTGAATAAATCATCAATTTTCTATTTAAACAAAGACGAGGGAGACTTTAACCGCTTTGAATTCCGGGCCATTGGGCCGCAGACTCTTTACACTTTCTCATTCGATGAGCGGAAGGAAAAAACTGTAATTGAAGGAATCAATGGCTACAAGTTGTCTGCAGATGGCTCGCACATTGTCTACAGAAAAGATAGAACCATAGGCATCATCGAGGCAAGTGCGAAAAATTCAAAGGGAAAAAAGCTCAATCTTTCTGGCTTAAAAATGTGGTACGACCCTCTGGCAGAGTGGAAGCAGATTTTTAACGAAGCCTGGCGAATGGAGCGGGATTTTTACTACGATCCAAAAATGCATGGTCTCGATTGGGAAGCCATGAGGGAGAAGTACGGACAGTTGCTTTCCTATGCCTCCTGCCGGCAAGATATCCAGTACATTATTGGCGAGCTCATCGGGGAGCTCAATACCTCTCATACCTATGTTTACGGCGGGGACCGTCAGCGAAGAGGCGATCGGGTTAATGTGGGCATGCTGGGAGCTGACTGGGAGATAGATGAAGCCAGCAATCGCTATTGTTTTAAAAAGATATACCTTGTTTCGGACTGGACGCGCGAGATTCTGCCTCCACTGGCCAAGCCTGGTATTAATATCAAGGAAGGGGAATACCTTCTCCAGGTTAATGGGGCAGAGGTCACAGCGGACAGAAACATCTACAGCTATTTCCTGGACTTAGCAGGTAAACAGGTAACGCTTCTCGTCAACAGCAAACCAACACAAACAGGAGCGAGAGAGGTTACAGTCAAGCCAATCGGAAGTGAAAGAATACTCCGTTATCTTGACTGGGTGGAACACAACCGATTAATAGCCGAAGAGGCGTCGAATGGTCAGATTGGTTACCTTCATCTTCCAGACACCTACCTGGGTTCAGCCAGTGAATTTCCAAAATATTTTTATGCTCAGACACGGAAAAAAGGACTTATCATAGACGGACGTTTCAACGGAGGCGGACTGGACCCTGATATCTTTCTCCAGCGCCTGGATAAGAAGCTGTTATCATACTGGACGCGCCGCTACTCCCATGATCAAACGACTCCGGCAATAGTCACTCGTGCCCATATGGTTTGCCTGACCAACCGTCAGGCAGGTTCTGGAGGAGACATGTTGCCCATGGAATTCAAGATGCTTGGAATGGGGCCGGTTATCGGGACACGCACCTGGGGCGGACTGGTCGGTGTTTCGATGTGGATTAGTCTCATCGATGGCGGCGGACTCTCTGCACCTGATTATCGAATTTATGACCCCGAGGGTAAGTGGATTGTCGAGAATGTAGGAGTTGAGCCTGATATCGTCATCGATCTACAATCGGCCGAGATGGCACGTGGCTATGATGCCCAACTGATGAAAGGAATTGAAGTTTTGTTGAAAAAGATTAAAGAAGATCCCAGGCCTTGGCCCGAGCATGAGCCGTTCCATATAGATAAGTAAAGATCAATTTTTAAAGAACTCTCTGTAGCAGGGAAAATAGAGGAAAGTAGGGGTCAGGTTTTAAGATTCAAGATTTGATATTTAGAAAGATATGTGATGATTTTGTGTTCACTAAAACAATCGTCCTAATAGTAATCTTCTTATCTCCTCTTAGTACTCTGTCAATTGCTGAGGAGACTTTTCCTTTAAAAGAAGAAATAGTAGTCATTGGTTCCCTGATTCCCACCGAGTTTTCAAAAATAGCTCGGAAAGTAACCATAATTGAAAAAGAGAAAATTGCCAAAGCGCCAGTAAATTCCATTTCAGATTTATTGAAATATGTCTTGAGTTTGGATTTAAAACAGCGGGTTCCTTTTGGAGGTCAAGCCGATATAAGTATCAGAGGATCAAATTTCAGCCAAGTTTTAATTCTGATTAATGGAATAAAAGTATATGACCCCCAAACAGCACATCATAATTTAGACATTCCTGTTTCTTTGTCAGATATTGAGAGAATTGAAATTTTACATGGCCAGGGCTCATCTGTTTATGGAGAGAATGCTTTTGGAGGAGTTATTAATATTGTCACAAAAAAATCAATCCAAAAGAATATTTCAGGGAAATTTTTGGTTGGAGAACATAAGACTCTCTTTGGAAATCTGTCTTTTTCACATTCATTAAGTAAGATAAATCATACAATTTCTGTTAACTATCAGAGTTCAGATGGGTTTGAGTTTGATAGAGATTTTAATATTTTTAATTTATTGTCTAATTCTCGAATAGATTTTTCCAAGGGAGAAATTAATCTCCTGATTGGTTTCAATAAAAAAAGGTTTGGTGCCAATAATTTCTATGCATCCTTTCCCTCTAAAGAATGGACTGAAACTGAATTTATTGGTATTAACTGTGATATTAAAAAAACAAAATTAAAACTATATTATCGTCAGCATTATGACAAATTTATGTTGGATATTACTAAGCCCGATTGGTATATAAATGACCACAAAAACTGCAGTTTTGGGACTGAGATATATTCTTTCCTTGACTTGAATTCGCTTGGGAAAATTGTTTTCGGCGGAGAAGTAAGAGAGGATAAAATTAAAAGCAGCAGTTTAGGAAATCATTCTTATTATAAATTAAGCTTATTCTCGGAATATAAAACAATTTTATCTAATAAGTTATACCTGGATGCGGGATTGAGAGGTGATTATTACTCGAGCTATGGAATAGAATTAATTCCAAACTTTTCTCTGAGTTATTTATTCTCTTCACAATTGAAAATTCGCTCTTCAATGGGCCAGGCTTTCAGAATTCCTTCTTTTACCGAGCTTTATTATTTTAGTCCAGCCAATGTGGGTAATTCTGATCTAAAACCTGAAAGAAATTTTTCTTTTGAGATAGGAATTGATTATTTCCCACAAGATTCTGTTAAATGGGAAACAACCCTCTTTCTCAGAAAAGACAGGAATTTAATTGACTGGATAAAGGGAAGGGAAGAATTTACCTGGCGAGCAGAAAATATTCAAAGAATAAATTTTTACGGATTTGAAACCAGTCTGGAATTTAGTAATCTATTCTATTTTGGCTATACTTATCTTCAATCCAGGCTTAATAGACCAATATATTTTATGTCCAAATATGTTTTAAACCACCCCGTTCATCAAATATATTCTTATTTAAATCTGATTCTGCCGTTTGAAATAAATTCAGGAATATATGGAAGTTATAAAAAAAGGAAAGAAGAAAAAGGGAATTTGATTTTAGATGTTAAAATTTCAAAAAAATTTGAAAAATTGGAATTTTTTATCCAGGTGACAAATTTATTAAATACTCATTATCAAGAAATACTCGGAGTTTCTATGCCTGGCAGATGGTTTATGGCCGGAATAAAATTCATTATTAAATAAAGTGAGTAGATAATGAAAACATTACCTGAATCACCACATTTCCCGTATACTCTTTTATTCATTTAATTTGTCATAAGCGGGATTTTTAATACTATGAACGTTTAAAAGAAAAAATTTAAAAAATTTTCGGGATTTTACCTTTTGAAAAGACTAAATTAATAAAAGAAAAGAATGAAATCTTTTAAAAACTAAAAAAAATCCTTGAAAGAAGGATTTATATAATAGAAGAACAATTTTAAGGGAGGTTGATCATGTTTAAATTAAACAAATTTTTTCTTATTGTGGCAATAACCTTCTTAGCCTTAATCCTTCTGATAAGTTGCTTTTATTATTACAATGTTGAAACCACTGTGGGAACTGTTGCATCCTATTGCCAGAAAACCAGTCATTGGTGTGGTGCAGCCTGTGCCCAGATGATCATTGAATTCTGCTGCAAACAGAAGGCAAGTCCGGCTGTTACGCCGTCCTGGTATGGAACTCTTTATGCTAATCAAACCCACATCTACAACTGGATGCAAACTTATCACACTGACCATGGCCTTAGTAGTCCGTATAAACATCCAGACGCTGTGAAGGGAGCTATTATGAGTCTTAAGGAAAGTGCTCCGGGCCATTTTGTCGTCTTCCACAGTACAGATAAAAATAAAGTACTGCACGATATGTTTTACTGGATGAAAACAATGGGCTATCCCAGTGCTACCATGAGAAATGGCACACACTGGGTTCTGGTTTATGCCTTTAAAACAAACGTCGAGCCGACTATTAGTAATACGGTCACTCTAGAAAATATTTCTATCCTCGATCCATCACCTTTTTGTTCAGGCGGAACAGTTATAGATAACAGAGTCGGCCATGAAAAGCATATAGATGCGTCTGGGTGGGATGCCAATTACTGGTCAAGCGGAATGAACTTCTCGAGTTGGTCAGGTTCACCCTATCACGGTGAGTATGTTGCGGTAGTGGAACCGCCAGTGACAAAAGGCAGAGTAAGAATCAAAAAAGCATATGTGGGAAAGAAGGAAGAAATTATCCCGATTGGACTGGCTATGAAGAAAGCGAGGGAATATGTTCGGAAGAAGGAACTAATAAAGTACGAATCTATGAAATTTATGGCGGAGGCACAGCCACAGACGGCAATACTCGTCGAATGGCCGGATAACAAAAGATATTACTACCTGGTGCCTTTTGGGGCAGAGAAAGAAGGGCCTGCCAAAGCGGTTATGATACTCAATCCATACAACGGCAATTATCAGGAATGCGGGTCGCTGATCCGTCCGCTCTCATTCCTTTCAAAAGATAAAGCGGTGAGGTTGATAATGGAGAAGACAGGTATAAAGAAGTACGATAGTCTGACTGCTTTTTATAAGTATGCTTATTCCAACCTGAGCTATAGTCACTATTACCCCTTCTTAGAAGTAAAAATTGACAGAGAAATATTCTATGTCAATCAAGATAGGAAAGTACAGCGCGAGCTTCTTTACATTCACAAGCCACCCAGATAATAGCTAATAATAAAGGGTTGGCGAATTAGCTGCTATCCGGTAAATCGCTATGGTTGATTCGGCAGTCCAAATAGCTTTACCCCTTTAGCTTTAGATTATTTCATATACATAAGCTCAGGGAGTTTAACGATTTGTTTTAGCGTCTGAGGGTCGCAGTCATTCATATACTTACTAAATTTATTGATCCATATTCAATAAGATTTTTCAGTTCATCATTCCCTTCTGAATATTGAAATCATCAGATATGCCTCTTGCAATATAATATGGATAATTATAAGATAATACAGCAAGTCAATGGGTTTTTCAGGTGGGATCATCGTACTAATAACGTTCCAAGAGCAATGATCCTCTCAAAAAAAAGCATGCTGTATATTAATAGTTAGGCGAATCTCATATAGAAAATATCACTCAAGGATAAACAACTATGATAAGATTAATATTTGCATTTATCATTTTTGTTCACGGTTTAATCCATCTTTTGGGGTTCGTGAAGGAATGGCAGTTCGCCAAAGTAAGCCAACTCACAGGTAAAACACTTATTTCTTTATCGGGTAACTTATCTAAAACAGCAGGTGTCTTGTGGTTATTTACTTGTATACTCTTTATTGTTTCGGCTTCTGCGTATTTGCTAAAAAAAGACTGGTGGTGGATGCTTGTCGCAGTGGGTGTGTTTATTTCCCAAATGCTCATTATTATTTATTGGCAGGATGCTAAATTCGGGACCATCACCAATATCATAATACTTGTTGCCTGCATTCTTTCTTATGGAACCTGGAACTTTAACAGTATGGTTAATGATGAAATCAATTCATTTCTGCCAAACATTAGCAAAGAAAAAAAAGTGGTAACCACAGATATGATTGCAGATCTTCCGCCTGTGGTGCAAAAATGGTTTGAGCGTTCCAATATTATCGGAAAAGAAATAATTCAAACTGTTCACCTGAAACAGAAAGGAGAAATGAGAACAAAACCTGATGGCAGTTGGATGCCGGTAGAAGCCGAACAATACTTTACAGTTGAGAACCCCGGCTTTATATGGATAGCCGATGTTCAGGCCGCACCATTTATTCATCTTTCCGGAAGAGACAAATATGAGGATGGCAGAGGGCACATGCTTATCAAATTGCTTTCGCTCTTCCCGGTTGTCAATGCCAAAGGAAAAGAAACTGATCAAGGCACTCTGTTGCGATACCTGGCTGAGACCGTTTGGTTCCCCTCTGCTGCACTGGGTGATTATATCACCTGGGTAGATATTGATTCTACAACAGCAAAGGCAACTATGAGCTATGGCGGGATAACTGCTTCGGGTGAATTCGGATTTAACAAGGATGGTGATATTATAAGTTTTGAGGCCCAGCGTTATTACGATCGTAAAGAAGGACCCACTTTGGAAACCTGGTTCATAGCCATAAATGAAAATGGTTATAGGGAGTTTGAAGGTATCAGGATTCCGGCTAAGTCAGCCGTAACATGGAAATTAAAAACAGGTGATTTTACCTGGTACAAGCTGGAAATTACAGACGTAGAGTATAACAAGTTTACAGATTGAGATAGAGTATTCGCCTAACAAATCAATGCACCTGGACATAAACGCATACTGGTTCTTCGCATCTCTTTTAAACCGGGCACTTTAATTGGTCACCGGCAAAATATGGCCGCTGTGTTTTTGTCAGGTGATTTACACCGTTAGGCAGAACCTATGTAAAATTATGGAAAAGTTATTATGAAGAAACAGAGTAAAAAACCGGTGACAGTTTATATTCTGATATTTTTTGTTTTTTTTCAGGCAATTAGTGGTTTGTGGGGTGGTATTGCTCTGATTATTTCGCCTACTGGAGAACTGTTACAGTTACCTCTAAGTTTTTTAAATGGAACTCCTTTTAATAACTATGTCATACCAGGATTAATTCTACTTACCCTTCTTGGAATCTATCCCGCTATAGTTTTGATTGGATTAATTGTGCGATTGAATTGGAAAATCTTCAATTACATAAATATATACAAAGAACAACACTGGTCTTGGATAGGTTCCTTATATACAGGTATTATGCTAATTTTATGGATTGATTTTCAGATTATGTTAATAGGCTATGGCCATTATATTCAATTTATTTATGCACTACTCGGAGTTATAATTGTAATATCTTCACTGGTTCCATCAGTAAAGACATATTACCTTAATGCACAGGAAAAAACCGAGAATTCTCAAGTTCTATTGTTGGGGGAGAAAAAGGAGTAGTTTAATGAAGTTTTCCGAGCTGGCTTTCAATCTCCTTGATGAGAGTGTGATTGGATATCAATTCAGCCATATTTTGCAAGTCATAAGCCATAACCCTGTCCTGGGTTAAAGTTGGGATGTGTTTTCTGATAATTTTATGGGCAATAGCCACACCTCTTCCGGGCTTTTCTTTTATAAAATCTAATCCCTGCACAGCGCACAAAAATTCGATAGCAAGAACATTCCTTACATTTTTTATGATTTCAGCACTTTTAAAAGCAGCAATGGGGCCCATGCTGACATGGTCTTCCTGGTTGGCAGATGTTGGAATAGAATCAACAGACGCAGGATGGGCAAGAATTTTATTTTCGGAAACCAGGGCTGCAGCAGAGTATTGAGTTATCATATAACCGGAACTCAATCCTCCTTCCAAGGTTAAAAATGGTGGAAGATTGGATAAGGCAGGATCTACTAATCTTTCTATTCTTCTTTCTGATATATTTGCCAGTTCGGAAACTCCTATTCCCAGGAAATCAAGAGCTAAAGCAATTGGCTGACCATGAAAATTTCCGCAACTGACACTTTCCTTGGTATCAGGAAAAATAATGGGATTATCTGTTACTGAATTAATTTCTGTCTCTAGGACTGAATATACATACTTCACTGTATCTCTTGTTGCTCCGTGTACCTGGGGAATACACCGCAAAGAATATGCGTCCTGGACTTTTTCACAATCTTTGTGGCTGCTGAGAATTTTACTTCCCCTTAACAATTTTTTAATATTTTCTGCCACCAATTTTTGTCCCTGATGGGGTCTTAATTGTTGCACCCTGGGGTCAAAAGGGGTATCCGTGCCTTTCAGGGCTTCAATGGAACAGGCCGAAGCTATATCTGCTGTTTTAGACAAAATGAGGCTGTCGTAGGCATTGAGAGAACCCACAGCAGACATCATTTGTGTTCCATTGATTAAAGCCAGACCCTCTTTTGCTTCTAAAATTAGAGGTTTTAGCCCGAGCTTAACCAGTAAATTTGCAGAATCCCAAATTTTACCTTTATATTTTACTTTGCCTAGACCGATCAGAGGTGATGACATATGCGCTAAAGGTACCAAATCACCGCTGGCGCCCACACTTCCTTTTTGGGGAATTAAGGGCAGTATATTGTTGTTTAGAAAAAAAAGAATTCTCTGCAATGTTTTCCACCTGATTCCGGAATATCCTTTGATTAAGGCATTAAGCCGCAGCAGCATCATTGCCCGTACCTGTCCATCCTCTATATTTGGTCCAATTCCTGTTGAGTGGGACATTAATAAATTTTTCTGTAATTCCCTGATATGTTTCTTAGGAATGACAATATTGGCAAAATTTCCAAATCCTGTTGTAATTCCGTAAACAACTTTATTCTCATTAACAAAGCTTTGGACAACTGCAGAACTTTTTTCTACCAATTCTTTATTTTTTTGGCTCAGTTCGACTTTTTCTTTTAATCTAGCCACTTTTACAACCTGTTCAATCGTTAATGAATTGCCATCAATCTTAATCATATTCTTCTCCGGTTTTTTATTATTTTTTTTAATTTCCTTCTAAGAAGCTTATAGCACAGGAAAAATTTGAGGTCAAAGCCTACGTTGCCTTCAAACGGCTTGCTTTTCGGGGATTTTTGCAATAATCTATTCAAGAACTTGGTCAATTGATTCTATATTTTGGATATGCTATTGCTAATTGACATTTTTCCCTAACCGCCTTATATTTTAAACGAATAATAGCATAAGGAGGTTGGTTCATGTTTAAATCATTCAATATAACAATTGGTATTGCATTCTTTGTTTTCACATTAGCACTTGCACAACATGATTCTGTAGATCTGGAGAAGCTGAAAGGATTTTTACCTGAAACACTTGCAGGAATGCAGCGAACGGGAGAGCCTGAAAAATTGGGTACAGGGATATCCCAGAAGTACGGAAGCGGCAGGATTAACGGCAAAGTAAAATTCGGATTTGGGCAAAAGGATTTTACCGAATTCGAAAATAATTTCAGGTTCGTCTCTGGCGGAGCTCATATTAGATCCGGAGACCTCGAGTTAAAAAGGGTTGATAACCTTGGTTTCCTCGCGTTAGAAATATTTTTCAGAAATCATAATGCCAAGGTTGTTGATGTTAATATAAACAATAATATTATAGTAACGATATCGGTCGAGGGAATGGGTAACACAGAAGAATGTTTGAAATGTGCACAAGAGATTGATCTCGAGGGTCTGGCGTTGCTGTTTGCGCCTGATGTGCCAAAATTTTTAGATATGCAGAAGCTTAAAGCGTTTTTTCCGGGGTCGTTATCCGGCCTGAAACCAATAGGCCAAGTCGAGGAAACCATCGAGGGTTCGGGAGACACATTGAGGTTAAAGGTCGAAAGAAAGTACGAAGGAGATGGATTAACTGGTAACGTAAGAATCAGACAAGGGGCAAAAGATCTTCTTGATTTTCAAAATAATTATGAATTAGTAAGTAAGATCATAAATACAGATGAATATTCTGCTAAAATAGTAGACGTTACCAATAACAAAAGTTTCGAGCTCTATCTAAAGGATTCAAAAGAAGCAAAAGTATGTGTCAATATCGAAAACTCATTAATCATATGGATAGAATTCAATGATGTTGATGATACATTCATGTGCTTGAAGTGCATGAGAGAATTAGATTTAGATGGTTTAGCAGAGCTAGTAAAAGCTAATAGATAAGATGTAGCGGAGCGTAAGGCGACCAGTGCCCAGGTCTTGAGCGAACCCCATATTCCAGATAAAGGACAAGTCACACTGCGTTATTACGGGCTTTACTCAAACGCGCACAGAGGCAAGATGCGGAAAGCAGAACTTGATTCCTCTTTTCCGCCCATTATTGCACCTGGCTTCTCATCGATATTGCCTCTTTCATGCTAATCTTTTATTGACTTGATATGTTTCTTCTATGTGTTATTGGTAATGTAGCAACTCAGAGGGTGGAAATTGAACGAAAATGAGTAGATATCAAAGCAACCCCAAAAAGAAAATTCCTATGGTGTTATGAGAACCTGCCCGATAGAGTCTCCCAAGACAATACGCTTACCTTCAGGACTAAAGGCACAGTCACTCACTGGAGAAGTATGTCCTGTGAAAGTGCGTATTAGGGCTGAACTTTCTGATGATCTGGTTAAAAGATGAAACCAGAGCCTTTTAAACTTGCTGCGTTCAAAATCTAATTTTTCTTTTAATGATTATTCTTTTTCAGACTGCCATTGAATTCGATTATAAACCTGAGGAAAAACAAGCTCAGGATTTTCTTTTAATACAAAGGATGATTGATCTACTGCTTTTAAGAATGATTCAATCACACTCCTCTGTTCTTTAATATTATTCAATTTTTCCCCTTTTAGTTTATTATCTACCTACGTTTATATCAAGCAGCCAATTTAAAATCAACTTATGTTTAGAGCAATTAACACATGGGCCTAAAACACCGTTTAACTTTTAATGATTTAATATTTGATTTTCTCAAGTGATTTCCCCGCCTTTCCCCACTGTCAAATTGTAAAAAACTGTCACTCCCTTTTTTGCCTGACCTCCCTACCGCAGTTATTTAATTTAAAAAAAGACCCTCCCAGATCTAGTTGTATCTAGAATGTAACTATAATAAAATATTTCTTTAAGCTATAATTTTCAAATTTCAATTTTAGGAGTATTTAATGAGCATACGTGTCGGAATCAAAAACGAATTTAGTTTCGAAATTAGTAAATTTACAATGAAAGATATTGATAACCTTTTACCGCTACTATCCGACGAAGTGAAAGAAATAATTGAAATAGTTGAAAGTTTTCAGGACGCTGGATTAGATGGCGAAATAAAATTCGAGGAAATAACCAATCCAGATCAAAGGTGGGTAGAATTTATAGCTTTCACTCTGCCATTGAATGAGGAATCAAAGGATGGTTTTGATATTTTCATAAGAGAAAATCTAAAAAGAAACAGATACTCACCTATGTTTGCAATGAGACTTTCTGCTATCCTGGAAGAATTTATGGATCAACGGGGTAAAGAATATCCTTTCAAAGTGTCAGAAATGAAGGTAAGGAACAGATTGATTATTAGAAAGGATTTTGAAGTAATTATTTTGATAGGTGGCTGGACTGTAAATGCACTTACTGCCTATGAAGATGAAATTAAAAATGAAATTTTAATAAGAGTTAATCAACTGGAAAAAGATAGAGCTGTGTTGAAAGAGATAAAAAATAAATTGGATGATATTAATAACAAAATAAAAAGTTTAGAGCTTGCCAATTTGAAATCATTTGAATTGAAACAAAAACGGCTAACAGAAAATAGGGAATTATATCAGTTTTTGTTGAAAAAGAAGGAATGGAGGGAAAAGAGGCTGGATCTAAATCGCAATTTTAGTGTCAAAATGCGACATAACAATCAAGAATGGGAAAAGATAAATTCTGAAATAAAAAATTATGAGGGAATATTTAAAAAGGAACTAATTGAGAAAGTAAGAGAGGGAATATTTCCCATAAAAGATGAGATTAAAATCTTATTAAAAGATATTAAATTATTTGATAATGAAATAGAGAAAATTGATGAAACAAAACAACTTCTTGCTAATTTTGATGAAATTATGGATAGATTTATGGTATTTCAAATGAGGGTTGAGAGTATTCAATCCTTCAGAGAAAATTTACGGGAAATTGTATTTGGCGAAGGATATTCTTCGATTTTATCTGAAAGTGATTTTAAGGTCTTTGAAAAAAGCTGGTGTAAGGATACCAGAAAAACTGAAAAAATAAATAGAAAGTATGATACTGTATGCAAGAAAATAGAAACTCTAAGTAAGTTTAAAAAATAGGCATTATGTCTGTGATTTTTTCTGTAATAGACACTTCTTAAATTAACCGGTGATTATTACCTCTCGATTTTCTCAGGGAATTTCCCCGCCTGTCCCTATTGTCAAAATGCCATGTAAATTCACCCTTTTTTATAAGGGTACAGGCCACATAGCCAAATTGTCAATCAAGCAAATTTAAGATTCAAGACCTGATAATCATATAGAAGGTATTCTGTATGGTTAAATAAAAGTGGTAAAATACCTTCAAATAGTTAATAAAGGAGGTGTTTTATGAGTACGCCAAGCAAAGCTTGTGATATCTTATCGGTTGAAGTCCGATATGGGCAAAGTTTAGCCAACAGTCTATCACCTATGTTGCATTTGTGGAGGTAACAAGACAGATGAAGCCAACAGACGGGAAGTGCCAGACCGAAATCATTTATAGGGTGAAGGTATCCAGCCCCGAAAACATCAACATTGAAAGAGTCGACAGTTTTCATTTGCTGGAAGACAGCATGATATATACCTATAAGGTGAGGTGTAAATCGTTCTTCCGGGGTCTTAGTCCTTGGTATGGTACTGAATGGATATCACAGGAACTTGGGAGAGCCTGTATAAGTTTCCGTGAGAGCGGAATAGTTGCGAGCAATCCGAAGAGGGGAGGTAGTGGCGAAGCTATACAGGCAGTCGGACTAACTCATAGTAGAGGAATAACAGAGGTAATGCCCTGTGAGCCGTTTAACAGGCACTCGAAGGGATTAGCAATATTACGCAAAGGTAAAGCGAAACATTATCATGCTTCGCAGAGGAGTTAAAGTTAAGAGATAATGCAAACGAAACTGAACCTTATAACAGAATTAGCCAGAAAAGACAGGAGGTTAAAGTTTAACAATTTGCTTCATCTGATTAATGCTGATAATTTAAAGTACTGTTTCAAGGGGCTGAAGAGGGATAAGGCAGTCGGGATAGACGGAGTGAAAGTAGAGGAATACGAGCAGGAACTTGATAAAAACATAGGAAACTTGTTAGAGCGGATGAAGAAATGGAAGTACCGTCCACAACCGGTAAAGAGAATTTACATTAGCAAGAGCAATGGCAAGAAGCGAGCAATAGGGATACCGACAGTAGAAGACAAGTTAGTGCAGATGTGCATAAAGAAAATACTTGACGCCATATATGAGGTTGATTTTCTTGATACATCGTATGGATTCAGAGTAAATCGGAGCTATCATCAGGCACTAAACAGAGTGAATAAGATAATCATGCAGAGACCTGTAAATTACGTAATTGACGCAGACATAAAGGGATTTTTTGACAATGTAGACCACAAACTGATGAGAAAGTGTCTGGGAGAACGAATCAGTGACCGGATGTTTTTAAGATTGATGGTAAGAATGCTCAAGAATGGAGCGATTGAAGAGGGAGTTATTATGCAGCCGGAGAAGGGCACACCGCAGGGAGCAGTATTATCGCCAGTTCTTTCATGAGTAGAAATAAAAGCAACCCAAAAAAGCAAATTCCTTGGTTTTTAAAGGTCTTTACAAGCGCCTCAAGTAACTCCTTCTGATTTCCAGGTAAACTAAGCCCCCTAAGCACCTTCATCCCTTTTGTGCCAAAAAGATTCTTTACTCGAGAAATCTCCTCCTGGACATCTTCTGACTGCTGTGAAAGAAGCGCATGAATCCGATTCTTAACCCTTGTTATGCTCCCAACATAAAAGGTCCTCTGTCGTAAAACCCGCTGCGACTCACGATTCTCCCGAGAACGCTTATAAACTTCCGGAATCAAATCAGTCCGTAAAAGATGAGCCAACATCCAAGAATCCCGCTTGTCTGTCTTTATCTTCGCCTTGGCTATCGCTTTCACTTCTTTTGGATGGGCAATCGTTACATCAATCCCTATC
>Ga0209986_10000066_pt1 | contig 87830 bp, 90 predicted proteins | sample BlataG_FD_183168 | JGI IMG/M metagenome (GOLD analysis project Ga0209986, IMG submission 183168) | Deep subsurface microbial communities from Black Sea to uncover new lineages of life (NeLLi) - Black_00105 metaG (SPAdes) (version 2) | ecosystem: Environmental > Aquatic > Marine > Oceanic >...
ATGGTGCCGCTCTCGAAAAGCGGTCTCCGGCTAAACCGGAGCGTGGGTTCGAATCCCACCCTCTCCGCCAATAACTGATTATGGAGAGGTGCTGGAGTGGACTATCAGGCGCGCCTGGAGAGCGCGTGTAGCCTTTGGCTACCGTGGGTTCGAATCCCACCCTCTCCGCCACCACATCCCTTCTTTTGAACCCTATCCCCTTCATACTTCCCTCAAAGGTTTGTATTTCGCCTAAATAAAAAGAGGGTTTAAGAGGGGCTTCGCCCCTCTTTTTAATCTCTTTCCCCCTCTCCTTTGAAGGAGAGGGGGATTAAGGGGGTGAGGTAGATAGACAATCCCGATTGTCAGTAGTTCGCCTCTATGCTAGAATGCTTTTGAAGTGAATAATAAAGACATCAAATATTGGATAGGCTTTAGCATGATACCCCGCATTGGGCGGGTCAAACTTTCACAGCTTGAAAGCTATTTTGGTAGCCTGGAGGATGCATGGCAAGCTACCCCCGCTGAACTAAAGCGCTCGAGGCTGGATAGCGGCTCAATAAATGCCATAGCCCACTGGCGACCCAGGATTTCTCTGGAAGCGGAGATGGAAAAGCTAGCCCGCTACGGGGTAAAGGTGCTTATCTGGCATGACCCGGATTATCCATCTCGGCTCAAGGAGATATATGATTATCCCCCAATTCTTTATGTCAGGGGTTCCCTACTCCCCGAGGATGAGTGGTGTCTGGCAGTGGTAGGCACTCGCCGGGCTACCGTCTATGGGAGACAGGCAACGGAGGAGATAGTGGCTGACCTGGCTCGAAATAAAATCACCATTGTAAGCGGCTTGGCTAAAGGAATTGACTCTATAGCCCACTATAGCGCCCTGGAGGCAGGCGGCAGAAGTATTGCCGTATTTGCCTCTGGGCTCGATATCGTTTACCCTGGTGAGAATGCCGCTCTAGCTCGCAGCATCATTCAGCAAGGAGCAGTAGTAAGCGAGTATCCACTGGGCACCAGACCTAAGGCTGATAACTTCCCCCGACGTAATCGAATTATGAGCGGGTTGAGCCTCGGGGTCTTAGTCGTTGAGGCTGGTGAGACTAGCGGGGCTATGATTACAGCTCACCTAGCACTGGAGCAAAATAGAGAGGTATTCGCTGTTCCGGGCAGTATTCTATCACCAGCCAGCAGAGGGACTAACCACCTTATCCAAGAAGGGGCTAAGCTAATCCGTGACTACACCGATATTTTAGAGGAATTGAATCTGACTGCCGTAGCTCACCAGATGGAGATTAAAGAGGTTATACCAGCCTCCGATACTGAGTCGCTGTTACTAAAGCAACTGGGTACTGAGCCTACCCATATTGATGAGGTCTGCCGCAGCAGTGGTCTGCCTATATCAGTGGTCAGCAGCACTCTAGCTATGATGGAGCTCAAGGGCATGGTAAAGCAGGTAGGAACTATGAATTATGTTCTGTCTCGGGAAGCAAGAGAGGCATACAGGGTAAAGGTAGATTAGAAAATGTATAGATATTAAAAAAAGAGGAAACAATTCCTATCTGATTAGCTTTAATAATTGTTTTTGTAGTTATGTCAACCAAGAAGAAAAATTTAGTTATAGTTGAGTCGCCGGCTAAGGCCAGGACGCTGAGCAAGCTCCTGGGTGGTAACTATAGCCTTAAAGCCTCAATGGGTCATGTAAGAGACCTGCCTAAGAGCCAACTAGGGGTAAACATTGAAAAGGGCTTTGCCCCTAAATATGTGGTGCCTAGGGCGAAAAGTAAGATTGTAAACGAGCTTAAAGAGGCAGCTAAAACTGCCTCCGCCGTATATCTTGCCACAGACCCAGACCGCGAGGGGGAGGCTATCTCCTGGCATCTAGCTCAGGTGACCAAATGGAACCGCATACCCTACCGCCGTGTCGTCTTTCACGAGATAACCAAGGGAGCCATTGAGCGTGCCTTCGACCATCCTCGCTCTATAGATATGCAATTAGTCAATGCCCAGCAGGCAAGGCGCATCCTGGATAGATTGGTAGGCTATAAGCTCAGCCCACTACTCTGGCGGAAGGTAAGAAGGGGTCTGTCAGCAGGTAGAGTTCAGTCGGTGGCACTGAGGATTATTGTTGACCGTGAGAGGGAAATTGAGAAATTTGTCCCCGTGGAGTACTGGACTATTGAGGCTGAGTTAGCCAAGAAAATACCCTCTGCTGAGGTGACAGCCTTTAGAGCCATGCTGATTGGTCTTACCGATGGCACCAAGATAGATATTCATACCGAGGAAGAAGCGACTGAGATTGGTGATGAGCTAAAACAAGCCAGCTATAAGGTGAGCAAGGTAAGCACCAAAAAGGTGACCCGCCAGCCAGCGCCACCCTTTATAACCAGCACCTTGCAACAGGAGGCATGGCGCAAGCTCCACTTCCCGGCTAAGCTAACCATGCGTGTGGCTCAGGAGCTTTATGAAGGTCTACCCATAGGCGACGAGGGAAGCGTAGGGCTTATAACCTACATGCGTACCGATTCCACTAGAGTAGCCCGCGCAGCCATAGTTGAAACCAGAGAATTTATTGTTGATAAGTATGGCGCTGAGTTTATTCCAGCGCATGCCCGTTCCTTCACCAGAACTGTAAAGGGGGCGCAAGAGGCTCACGAAGCTATTCGTCCCACCAAGATTTGGCGGGAGTCCTCCCTGCTTAAACCACACCTTAGCGACGCCCAATTTAAGCTTTACCAGCTCATCTGGAAACGAATGGTGGCTAGCCAGATGTCGGCAGCGACTTTTGATAATACCGCCGTTGATATTCAAGCCAGACGCTCCTATTCTAAAGCCAACTATCTGCTAAGAGCTTCCAGCTCTGTTACCAGATTTCCCGGGTTTATGACTCTCTATACTGAGGGGAAAGATGAAGCTGAAGAAGGGAAGCCAAGCTCCATCCTCCCCCAGTTGGAAAAAGGCGATGGATTAGAGCTTCTGGGGCTTTTCCCCGAGCAGCATTTTACCAAACCTCCGCCACGCTTTACCGAAGCCACATTAATCAAGATGTTGGAACAATGGGGTATCGGGCGTCCCAGCACCTACGCTCCCATCCTGTCCACCATTCAGGAGCGGGAGTATGTTACCAAGGCTGGCGGCAGCTTTCAGCCCACCGAGCTAGGCTTGGTGGTCAATGACCTGCTCAATAAATATTTCGCTGACATCGTTAACATCGAATTTACCGCTCATATGGAGGAGGAACTGGACAAGGTAGCCAATGAAAATAAGAATTGGGTGGGGGTGGTTCAAGATTTCTATACACCCTTTGACAAGAGCCTGCAGAACGCCTCCCTGCTTATGGAGAAGGTGAAGTTAGAGGAGCTAACCGACGAAATTTGCCCTGAATGTGGCAAGCCCTTAGCGATTAAAATGGGGCGTTACGGCAAGTTTTTAGCCTGTACTGGTTACCCTGGGTGCAAATATACTAAATCTTTTCAGGTCAAGCTTGGTGTTAAATGTCCGCAGTGTGGCGGTGAGCTGGTGGAAAAGCGGAGCAAGAAGAAGCGCACCTTTTACGGCTGTAGCAACTACCCCGATTGCCGGTTCGCCATAAATGTTAGACCCCTCCCCCAGCCCTGCCCCAAGTGCGGTGGGCTGCTCACCATATACCGCAGAAACTGGGCAAAATGCACCAAATGCGAGTATAAAGGTAAGATACCGGAAATCCCGTAAAAAGATTAGGAGGTAGGGAAATGATTAAAGACATAATAGAGATGGTTATTGAGAGGATAAAAAAATACCGTGCTCTCTACGAACAGAATGAGATGGCAGTAAGAGATCAAATAACTACTTCTTAACTCTGCGACTTACCTTTTTAAGTGCCTTTTCAAAGTCTGCCCTTGTGAAGGGTGGCTCTTCTTCTGATTCTATGCCAAGACTTTCTATAGTCCACTCCTTCTGTTGAGTTCTCAGCCTCTTGCCATAGTCAATGGCATTTGGGTTAGTGGTAGCAGTTTCTTGTATTTGTGGCCACATATTATCCTCCTTTCAATATCTGGAACTTTTCACCTTTGTATGTTACCAAGCTAATTTGCGCGTTCCCTCCAACCACAGGTGCACCTGTCGCAAAGCGATGGTGATTAATCACCATTTCCACAACGAATTTTACATAGGCTACTCCCTCCTCCATAGGCATCCCGCCAAAAGGAATGGGATATTCATATCGGTTAAGTATTTCTGTAATCTCTTTGTCTTCTGCACCTGTTAGGGGCGACCCACGCAATTGTGCAAAGTATTTCTTTAACTCCCCGATAAGGTTACGGTCATAGCCCTTCTCGTATCGGAAAATCGGCTCATTTAGAGCAAACCAAACAGGCCGAAACTGTCCTTCCCTACACCACAACGTTGCACTATGCACCCCTTCATTAAATGGGATTAGAATCTCCCAAACTTCCGAAAGATATGCCCCTGCCGAAAAGCCACCAACAGCCAAACCTAAGACTGGCTTGTCCTTGTCAGGTATGTCTTTGAACTTCTTTCCTGTCCAAGTTTCCATTTCTGGCACCACTGTATTTCTGTACCGTTCAAGGAAAAAGAGGCGTAACTGCTCTACTACATCTTTTACAGTGGCATTCTTTGTAACCACCTGTTGGGGGTCTTCCACCTCAAACTCTCGTACATAACTTCCGATAATCCTACTACCGAGAGCACCTATACCATAAGTAGCTAACCCTATAGGCTTCTCCCCCAGCTGAAAAAGTTTCACTGCATGTTCATAGGTCTTGACTACATTGCCCTGCTTATCACCTAGGGTTACAGCGCTATCAACACCGAGAACAACACCTTCAGCAAGGTTACAAGCAACAGCTACAGTCATTTCACACCCCCCACCTTGACCTTTCGGAGGGGTTAGCATATCATTTACTAAAGTCTTTGTCAACGCCATTACCTACCTTGATGGGATACTTACCAAAATTAGTTAGTTTTAACGAGAAGGCTCTAGCAGGTGTTAAGTCTGTGCAAGAGGTTTTTAATAGATACATAAATTACCTTGAAGCAGAGCGTAATGTCTCGCCCTATACTGTGCGTAACTATAAGACTGATTTATTTGGCTTTTTCCAGTTCCTTAAAACCAAAGATATCAGTTCGCTGAAGGAAGTAGATAGGCATACCTTGCGCGATTACTTGTCCCATCTAATGGAGCAGGGTTTTGTCAAGGCAAGCATTGCCCGTAAGCTATCGGCTATTCGCTCCTTCTACCGCTATTTACTGCGGGAGGGAATGGTGTCCGCCAGCCCGGTAGCCACTACCTCTTCGCCCAAGCTGGACAAGCGCTTGCCCTCCTTTCTTACCATAGAGGAAGTAGAGCGGCTGCTGAAAGCCCCTGATTTATCCACGCCACAGGGGCAGCGTGACCGGGCTTTAATAGAGCTACTCTATGCCGCCGGTCTCAGGGTAAGTGAACTGGTAAATTTAGACCTTAATCAAATCAACCTTGATACCAATGAAATTCGCGTCTGGGGGAAGGGCTCCAAGGAGCGGATGGTGCTAATGGGCGAGCCAGCCGCCGAGGCATTACGCAATTACCTCGGGCAGGGCAGACCTAAACTCCTAGCAGAGAAGAGGAGCAATGCCCTGTTCCTAAATCGCTATGGGCAGCGCCTGGCGGAACGAAGGGTACAAAGAATATTACAGCAATATGCTAAAAAAAGTGGTATCGGGAAGAGGGTTCATCCTCATATGCTACGCCATACCTTCGCCACTCACTTACTTGATGGGGGCGCTGATTTAAGAGTAGTCCAGGAGCTTCTGGGTCATGCCAGGCTATCCTCCACCCAGATTTATACCCATGTAACCAAAAGTCAGGCGAGGAAGGTATATCTATCAGCCCACCCTATGGCACGGGAAAAAGACGATGAGCCTGAAAATAGGCGATAGATTACAGAAGTTGCGCCAAGGGCTAGGTGAAAAGGAGATTGACGGCATCTTTATCTCCCAAGCGGAGAACAGGTGCTATCTTTCCGGCTTTGATGGCTCTTCAGGTTTTCTGTTAGTTACGCCACAAGACGCGATTTTAGCCACTGATTTTCGCTATATAGAGCAAGCCAAGAGCCAAGCCCCTGATTATGAGGTTTTTCGAATAACTGATGATGTAGGCGACTGGTTCCCCCGGCTGGTGGCTGAGTTGGACATGAAAAGGCTGGGATTTGAGGTTGAGCATATCGCCTTCGCCATGCATCGGCTGTTATCTGATATACTGAATAAAGAAAAGGCTCAGCTCAAGCTCATCCCCGTAGAGGGAATGGTAGAATCACTCAGAGCAATAAAGGAGCCGGAGGAAATCGAGCTTATCACCAAAGCCGCAGAAATAACCGACGCTGCCATTGAATATATCCAGGACAAGATTCGCCCCGGCGTGACGGAAAAGGAAGCCGCCTGGGAGATAGAGAAATTCATGCGTGAAAACGGTAGCGAAAGCATGCCTTTTGATATTATTGTTGCCTCAGGGCCGAATTCCGCCCTGCCCCATGCCAAACCCTCAGCGCGTGCTATCCACTCTGGTGAGCCGATAATAATTGATATTGGAGCCAGAGTTGAGGGTTATTCCAGTGACTTGAGCCGAACTATCTGCCTGGGCACTGCTGATGATACCTTCAATAAGATATATGATACTGTTCTTGGAGCCCAGCTAGCAGCAATGGCTATAATCAGGGAGGAGATGACCGGCGGTGAGGCTGACGAGCTAGCCAGGATGGTCATTGAGCAGGCGGGCTATGGTGAAGCCTTTGGTCATGGCTTAGGTCATGGCGTAGGGCTAGTCCCTCATGAACAGCCACGCCTCGGTCCAAATTCGTCGGAACGCCTTGCTGATAGCATGGTATTTACCATTGAGCCTGGCATCTATCTTGTCGGGTGGGGAGGGGTGAGGCTCGAGGATTTGGTAGTGATGGAAAAGGGGAAGGTCAGGGAAATTTCAAAAGCCAAAAAGTAAACAATATTGGAGTTTGCTATGATAGATAGGGGTGAGCTAAGGAAAGGAATTACCATTGAGCTGGAGGAAAAGCTGTATCAAGTCTTGGATTATCAGCACATTAAGATAGGACGGGGTAGCGCTATGGTTCGCCTCAAGCTCCGCGATATCCGCGGCGGTCACACTATTGAGCGAACCTTCCAAGCCAGTGAAAAGTTCACCCGGGCACGCCTAGACTACCGCACCATGCAATACCTTTATAATGATAGCGACCTATACTACTTTATGGACCAGGAAACCTTTGAGCAGATGCCCATCGCTGCCAGCCAGCTGGGTGACACCCTCAACTACTTAAAAGAGGGCATGTCGCTGGAGGTATCAAGCTATAAGGGTGAGCTGGTGGAGGTGGAGCTGCCCACTGCGGTTGAGCTTCAGGTGATTGATACCGGACCTGGTTTTAAAGGGGATACAGCCACTGCCGGCAATAAACCGGCTAAGCTGGAGACCGGCATTACCATTCAGGTTCCCCTGTTTATCAACAATGGGGATGTTATTAAGGTTGATACTCGCACCGGCGAATATCTAGAGAGGGTTAGTTGAGCTAAATTGCTGAAAGCTGACCTTCATATTCATACTGAATATTCCGGGGACTGCAATACGCCTTTAGAAAAGATAGTCGGTCGTTGCCTGGAGATTGGGATAAACTGCATTGCTATATGTGACCATGGCACTGCCGAGGGAGCATTAAGGATGCGGGAGATAGCGCCTTTTCCGGTAATTGTCGCTGAGGAAATTTTAACCCCGCATGGCGAAATTATGGGCATGTTCCTTGAAGAGACAATACCCAGCAGATTATCTGTGGAGCAGACAATATCTCGAATCAGGGCTCAGGGTGCTCTGGTATGCATACCACATCCCTTTGATACATTCCGCCAATCTGCATTACGGGGCAACATAATAGAGGAAATAGCAGAACAAATTGACATTATAGAAGTATTCAATTCACGAACTCTTATTCCCCGGGATTCGGCTAAAGCTCTAGCCTTTGCCTTGAAGTATGGTATCGCCCAAAGCGCTGGCAGTGATGCCCATACCCATTATGAGATAGGTAACGCCTATGTAGAGATGCCTGAGTTCAATGGCAAGGATGACTTCCTTCAGGCTCTGGAAAAGGGCAACATTTCAGGACATAGGACGACTCCCTTAATTCACTTTGCCAGTGTCTGGGCAAGGCTAAAAAAACGGTTATAATGGATGGCAGTGATGTATAAACTTGGCTGGTTTTCTACAGGCAGGGATAAAGCGGCAAGAGACCTGCTCACCGTGGCGCAACGGAGTATAGCGCTGGGCGAGATTCGGGCTGATATTGCCTTTGTCTTCTGCAATCGTGAGCCCGGTGAATCACCAGAGAGCGATTTATTCATCAAGCTGGTTGAGAGCTATGGCACGCCTCTCATCTGCTTCTCCTACCGAAGGTTTAAAGCCGACAAGGGGTCGGGGTGGCGGCTTGACTATGACCGGGAGGTGATGAACCGACTACAAGGTTTTAGTGCCGACCTGTGCGTCCTGGCTGGCTATATGCTCATCGTCGGCGAGGAGATGTGCCACAGATATAATATGATTAACCTTCACCCAGCGGCCCCGGGCGGACCTAAAGGTACCTGGCAAGAGGTAGTCTGGCAGCTAATCGACAACCAGGCTGAGGAAACAGGGGTGATGATGCACCTGGTAACCCCTGAGCTGGACAAGGGACCGCCAGCGACCTACTGCACCTTCTCCATCAAAGGCAAGCCATTTGATAGATATTGGGACGAAATAGAGGGGCACCCCGTGGAAGAAATTAGAGAGAGGGAGGGCGAAAGTAATCGCCTGTTCAGGCTCATCCGCAAACACGGGCTGGCTAGAGAATTTCCGCTGATAATATCTACCCTCAAGGCGTTTAGCCAGGGTAAAGTTAAGATAAAAGAGGGGAAAGTGGTTGATGCTGCGGGGAAACCTATTAAAGGGTATAATCTGACTGACGAGATTGATAACGTAGTGAAGAGAGTGAGGTAGAAAATAATGGCGAATTTCATCTGTTTTGACCTTGAAGGGCCGCTATCACCTCAAGATAACGCCTATGAGCTAATGAAGCTCTTCCCCAATGGCGATAAGATCTTTGAGGTTATCAGCCGCTACGATGACCTGCTGACGCTGGAGGAGAGGGAGGACTATGAACCGGGGGATACCCTGGCTCTTATAGTGCCCTTCCTCATCCTACATAATATCTCCGAGGATAACATCGCCTCTTTAGCTGCCAAAGCCAGCCTGACCGGTGGCGCCGAGAAGCTCGTCTCCTGGCTTCAGTCTAATAGCTGGAAGATATTCTGCATTAGCACCAGCTATGAGCAATATGCTATCCATATTACCCAAAAATTGGGCATTTACGCCCATAATGTTGCTTGCACCCCCTTCCCCCTGGATAAATTCCGAGCAACTTTATGTCAAGAAGATTCCCAGCTGCTACAGCAGGCTGAAGAAGATATGCTGACCATGCGCCCAGTTGCTGATGATGACCGGATTAAGCAAAGCCTGGATAACTTCTTCTGGGAGAAATTGCCGGCTACCGACCTAGGGGCGGCAATAAAAGAGGTGAAGCCAATAGGTGGACGGCGTAAGGTAGCCGCTTTAACCAGATTTGCTGATAAATATGACCAGCCTTTATCCGACTGGGTGGTGATAGGAGATAGCATTACCGATTTCAGAATGCTCCAGGCGGTGGAGGAGGCGGGGGGGTTAGCCATTGCCTTTAATGCCAATGAGTATGCCCTGCCCTATTCAACTATGGGCTTAGCCTCTACTCTCATCAGTGACCTGATAGAGGTGCTTGAGGCGTGGCAGAAAAGTAAACGAGGCTGGGTGGAGAGAGTGGTGAAATTCAAAGAGAAATGGGGGGGTAAAGGGGATGGGGGCTATTTCCACTGGCTATCGGGCAGAAAAGATATAGATAATGTCATTGAGGTTCACAAGAGGATAAGGCGCTTGGTCAGGGAAGAGGCTGGTAAGCTGGGATGAGTTTATCTTGTACAACTTCTTTCTCAAGCGTTTATCAAGGACCAGTCGAAAGAGAAAGAACACAATAGGTAGATAGCAGTGAAATCATTTATAGTAGATTTATGGTCGCAGATATTCTACGGACTAGAGAAGATATCGCTATTTTGGGTAGTCCGTAAACTGATCCCAGCTACGAGAGAAAGCTATCGCTTTGTAGACTGGTGGGTTCTTGGGCACTTACTACTTTCAATCGTTCTTTTGGCAATCTGTTCAGCTCTGAATCTACATTGGGGGGAGGCTATTGCTGTTGGCTGGGGTGTGATTCGGGTCTTTGAAGTCATTATCTATCAAATCAATGTAGTACTGTTTGGTGAGTACAGGGCGAAAAAGGCAGGTAAGCCTTATGCCTTCAGAGGCTTTCGCCGAATTGTGATTCTTTTGCTGCATAACTATGCTGAGATTATCTTTTGGTTTGCCCTGTTTTATCGCCACTGGGATTGGGCATTCGAGGCTGGTAGAGTCGCCCTTGATTCGTTTCTCGGGGCTTTGAACTTTAGTTTTGCTACGATGACGTCTTTTGGCTACACTACTATCGCTCCCAAAGAGACTTTGGGTGATGTCCTTACCCTTATTCAATCGGTAATTGGTTTATTTATGGTATTACTAATCCTTGCGAGATTCCTATCTTTGCTCCCTAAACCTAAAACTTTGGACGAGTTCGAAAGATGAACACATCGCTACATATCTCCCTCTTCACTGGGTGTAGTTTGAGGGGGTATTAGAGGGGCTTCGCCCCTCTCAAGAAATTGTCTTCCCCCTTCCCCTTGGTAAGGGGAAGGGGGATAAAGGAGGATAGGGTTCAAGTGAAAAAAATTGAAGTAGTTGGGCTGGGAGCACTGAATATAGACCACATATATAAGGTAGAGCACATCCTAGAGGACGGAGAGGCGGTGGCAGAGGAGGCTAAATCATCTCCCGGTGGCTCAGCCGCCAATACCATCTACGGTCTGGCAAAACTTGGGGTAAGCACTGGCTTTAGCGGGGTTGTTGGCGATAACGGGGAAGGCAAAATATTGCTCCACGATTTTCAACAGGCAGGAGTGAATATCAGCCCAATCAGGGTAAAACATGAGGCAAAAACTGGCTCAGTATTATGCCTTAGTGATAGGCGGGGTAGGCGCTCCCTCTATGTCCTGCCCGGCGCCAATAATTCGCTCACCATAGATGACCTGGACCTAACCTATATAAACCAGGCAGGGATACTTCACCTCTCCTCCTTCGCTGATGATAGGCAGTTCAAGGTATTGCTGGAATTGATAGACAGGTTAGATTTATCAGTCAAGCTCAGCTTTGCCCCCGGAGCATTATATGCCATCAAGGGGCTAAAAGCTCTCGCCCCAATATTGAGCAGAACCCATCTTCTGTTCATTAACCAGGATGAGATACGGCAGTTGACCGGGGAGGAGGTTACAGTGGGGGCGGAAAGCTGTCTCAGGCAAGGCTGCCAGAATGTTGTGGTTACCCTGGGCAAAGGGGGTAGACTGGGAAAAGCCGCCGCAGTCTGCTATATCAGAGACGCTGAGAATGAATATGTAATCGAATCTGGTAGCCGAGATATAGGGGCTGAAGTGGATACTACCGGTGCTGGAGATGCCTTCGCCACTGGATTTCTTTATGGTCTGGTTAAAGGTAAGGGGCTGAGGGAATGTGGACTTCTAGGTGATGTTGTAGCTCAATTCTCTATTAGCGAGATGGGGGCAAGACAAGGTCTCCCCACCCTTAATCAACTGGCTCAGCGCTACCGGGAGCTTTATTTAGAACAACTGTAAGGCCTACTGCTTTGCTGGCTTGTCCTCAGCTTTATCAATCTTGGCTTTTTCTTTCGTCGGCTTGCTGAGGATTTCATCCACGAGCCCATACTCCACCGCCTGCTCAGGGTTAAGGTAGAAGTCACGGTCGGTATCATGGGCTATCTTCTCTATTGACTGACCGGTATGTTTAGCGATAATACCCCGAATTAGCTCTTGCATGCGCATAATCTCACGGGCAGCAATTGCCACATCGGCTGCCTGTCCCTGAGCGCCACCAAACGCCTGATGCAGGTGTATAGTGGAGTTAGGCAGGGCATAGCGTTTGCCCTTAGCCCCAGCACAAAGGAGCAATGTCCCCATGCTAGCCGCCAGCCCAACACAGATGGTGGACACATCGGGGCGTATGAGCTGCATGGTATCGTAGATGGCAAGACCACTGGAAATGATGCCACCGGGGCAGTGAATGTAGAGGCTTATGTCTTTATCTGGGTCCTCTCGCTCAAGATAGAGAAGCTGGGCAATAATAACATTAGCCACCTGGTCATTAATGGGCATACCCAACATGACAATGCGCTCTCTCAGCAGGAGCGAGTATATATCAAAGGCTCGCTCCCCTCTGGCACCGCTTTCAATTACCATCGGTATTACATTCGTCGGTTGGACATTCATTTCTCTTCTCCCGCTATCTTTATATGGCTCACTTTTAAGTAATTATAACTCATTCCCCGATTTTTCGCACCCGGCATAAAGTAGTTTTAAACCCAGGATAACCCGAAATAGGGTCATGCGGTTCATTATCGGTCAGGATATTGGCATTAGCTTCATTCCATCCGTGCTGCAGGCTAAGCACCTTGGGAGGAAGAGCAGCGGTAATCTTGGCTTGCAGCGTGATGCTTCCCTTGGGAGATTCCACTATTACCTGGTCTCCGTCAGCAATGCCCAGGCTCCTTGCTGAATCAGGATTTACCTCAACCAAAGGTTGGGGCACCAGCTTCCTCAGTCGGGCAATATTGCGATATTGGGAGTGGCTGAAGGCAATTACCCTAGTGCCGGTAATCAAAGTGAAGGGATAGCCCTCTGCAAGCCCTGGGTTATCAACTGTCTTCCCTTGTGGCTCGGTAAATGTAGGCAGGGGGTCATATCCGTAGTCTGCCATCGTCTGGGAGAATAGCTCTACCTTCCCCGATGGAGTATCCAATCCTTCCTGCTCATATTTTCGCTGGCGGTCAAGCTGGCGATACAGTATGCCACCTGGATTTTGCTCCAGCTGCTCCAGGGTAATACCCGATGGCTCAAGCAGATAGGCGAAAAGCTCATCAGCGCTCTGCCAGGGGAAATAGTCAGCGTAGCCCATTTTTCTGCCCAGCTCAGACCATATTTGCCAATCCTCCAGGCAATCAGCCGGAGGCTCAATCACCTTGTTGCTCACCGCAATTAGCGGTAGCCCTTCAAAGACATAATCCCTAATAATTTTTCTCTCCGGGAAGGCAGTGGCGGGAAGGAAAATGTCAGCCAGCTTGGCGGTTTCAGTCATGAATAGGTCAGATACCACCAACAAATCCAATCTCTCAAGCGCCTGCCTGACCTTATGGCTATCGGGCCAGGTTAAGGCAGGATTACAACCCTGAACTATGAGGGCTTTAATCGGATATGGTTTTCCGCTAATAATAGCATCGGTTACCGGCATGGATGTCGTCTCACCGGTAAATTTGCCAAATATGGGATACTGTGCTCCAATAGCCTCATCGCCGGAAACCATCCCCTTTACTCTAAGACTGGCTTGCCTCAATGGAGAGTTATAGATATTCCCCCCAAGTATATCAAGGTTGCCAGTGATGGCTATCAGAATTGAAATGGCTCGGCTATTCTGTACGCCATTAATGCAGTGGTCTAGTGAGACACCCTGAGTAATAGCTGATGGTTTATTGGCGGCATACATTCTGGCAAATTGCCTGACTTTGTCGGCTGGAACCCAGGTAATCCTTTCTACCACCTCAGGGCTATATTTTCTGACCTGCTCCTTCAACTCATCAAAACCAAAGGTCCAGTTGTTGACAAAATCCGCATCATATAATTCCTCAGCTATGATTACATGTATTAAACCCAGCGCCAGGGCACAATCGGTTCCGGGTCTAATCTGGATATGAATGTCTGCCCTTTTTGCCAGTGGGGTTGCCCTAGGGTCAACCACGATTAACTTAGCCCCTCGCTTTTGAGCAGAAAGAATATCTGCCTCCTCACCTATTTTGGATTGCCGAGGGTTATGTCCCCAGACTACTACACATCGGGTATTTTCGTAGCTTGGAGACAAGGGGAACATTCGCCTACTTACAGACAATCCATGTCCTATTGCTCTGGCAGCAAAGCACAGGGAAGCCCCTGAGGTATAGTTAGGTGTTTCGTACAAGCTACAGAATCTGGCAGCTATCCTCGGTACTTCTGTGCCTACCATGGGCTCGCCCAGATGCACCACCAGCGCTTTGGCTCCATAATTCTCCTTTATACCAGCCAGCTTGTCTCCGATAATATCAAAGGCTTCATCCCAGGAGATTTTCTGCCATGTCCCATCTGCTTTCCTCATCGGATAGGTGAGCCGCTCTGGCGAATATAACCAATCTGGTATCGCCTGTGCCCTGACACATAACCTATTGACCGGATGCTCCTTCATAGCGGTGACCTTCACCAGCCTGCTGTTCTCTACATGGGCATCTATCCCACAACTGCTGGAACACATACGACAAATGCTCTTCACAATCTTAGTATTATTTTCCCTGGGCATCTATTGAACCTCCAGCTATTTCTACCAATCGCTGTATAGTTTTTCGTGTAGTTAACAACTGCTCCACTGAGTTACGGGCTTGAGGAGAATCTAGGCGTTTCTGCACTTCGTCCTTATTCTCGGTGGCACTTTTCACCATATTTTCCAGCTCAGCATCTATCTCAGCATCAGCAACTTCTATCTTTTCCTCCTCAGCAATCCTGCCTAACACCAGGGAGGTGGTAACCCTCTTTGTGGCTAGCGGACGCAACTCTTCCCGTAGTTCCTCTCCTGTTTTATTAATCCTGCCGAGATATTCCTCCAGCCCTATGTCGCTCGCCTGTAATCGCCTCATCTGTTGGTCAAGGAGTCGGGCAATTTCCATCTCCACCAAAACTGGCGGGAATTCTACTTGGCTGATGTCAACCACTGCTTCAATTATCCGCTCCTCAAATTCTCTCTTGGCTTTCTCCTCAGCCATGAGCCGTAAGTTAGCCGAGATTCGTTCCCGGAGTGAGTCAAAGGTTTTGAAGTCAGGGTTAACCGAGGTGGCAAATTCATCATCTAGCTCAGGAAGCCTCTGCTGCTTTATTTCAGTAACCTTCACCTTAAACCAAGCCTCCTTCTCCGCCAGCTCAGCCCTGGGATAATCCTTGGGGAGCTGGAGTTTGAACTCTTTCTCCTCACCGCCTTTCATCCCAGGCAACTGCTCGGCAAACCCAGGCACGGGGAAGGGTTGGTCATGAAGAATTTGATATTGAACTCCCTGTTGATTTATGAACGGCTTTCCCTCAATATGGCTTTCAATATCTAAGGCTACCAAATCATCAAAGTTCGCTGGGCGCTCTACAGGCTCCCAAGTGGCATGCTGACGGCGTAGCTGCTCTATTACGGTGTCGACCTCATCATCGGTTAGTTCTACAGGCTCTGGGGTAAGTTGAATATGATGGTAGTCGCCAAGCTCGATTGTAGGCTTTAGCGGCACTGTCGCCTTAAATACCACAGGGTCAGTTTGAGCTATTTCAATAGAGGGGCTAGCGATAGCCTCAATCTCTTGCTCCTTGACAGCTTTCTCATAAGCCTGAGGAAGCAGATTATTTAAGGCATCCTCAAGGAGGCTATCTCTACCTAGATAGCGTTCCAGCACCGCCCGTGGTGCCTTTCCCTTGCGAAATCCAGGGATACTCGCTTTCCTAACCAGACGGCGGTAAGACTGCTCCAAGGACTCCTCTACCTCGGCAGGCTCCATCTCTATTCTCAGAAACGCCTGACTATTCTCTGTTTTCTCTCTGGTTACCTTCACCTTTCTTCTCGCAGACGCAGGTGTAATTCAGCTAGCTGCTCTTCACTAACCGGCGAAGGGGCATCGAAGGTTAAATCAGCAGCGCTCTGGTTCTTAGGAAAGGCGATAACCTCCCTGATGGTTTCTTCCCCCGCCAATAGCATCACAATGCGGTCAATGCCGGGGGCTATACCACCATGAGGAGGAGCACCATAGTCAAAAGCCTCGAGCAAATGCCCAAAGCGTTCCTCAACCTCCTTATCACTATAGCCCAGCAGCCTAAAGAGCTTCCTCTGAAGCTCGCTGGTGTAAATCCTAAGGCTACCGCCAGCAATTTCACACCCGTTGCATACCAGGTCATAATGCTTAGCCCGCACTTTTTCCGGAGCGCTGTCCAGTAGAGACACATCCTCATCCCTGGGTGCAGTAAATGGATGATGCATTGGCTCCCATAGCCCTGTCTCTTCATTCCTATCCAACAACGGGAAAGCCACAATGAAAGCAAAGGCAAGCAGATTGGGGTCGGCAAGCTTGAGCCGATGTCCCATCTCCTGTCGCAGTTCGCTCAGTGTCATATCAACCAGCTTGGGTTTGCCGGCAACGATAAGCAGAAGGTCTCCCCTATCTGCTCCCAAACGGTGCGCCATCTTTTTAATCTGGTCCAGGGTTAGAAATCTAGCGGCGACAGACTTTACCATTTCAATGGTTAAATCGTTCAGACTACCGCCAGCGGTGCCCAGTGACATAGTTACCAAGCCTCCAGCCCCAAGGCTCTGCACCAGCTTATTTAGTTCATCAAGCTGACTGCGTGAGTAATCGCCGCAGCCAGGGGCGCATATGCCCTTCACCTTACCACCCTCAGCGATGGCAGAACGAAAGATAGAGAAGTCAGATTGAGCAGCGATGTCTGTCAAATCTCTTAGCTCCAGACCAAATCTCAAGTCAGGCTTATCCGTGCCGTAACGCTCCATTGCCTCAGCGTAGGTAAGGCGAGGGAAGGGCTCCGGCACCCACATTTCAGGTTTGAGCTTCTCCACCATAGAGGTGAATAATTCCTCCATCAGGCTGAAGATATCCTCCTCCTCTACAAAGCTCATCTCCAGGTCAAGCTGGGTGAACTCAGGCTGGCGGTCAGCCCGTGTATCCTCGTCACGAAAGCATCTGGCTATTTGAAAATACTTCTCCACGCCGGCTACCATCAGTAGCTGTTTGAGTTGCTGGGGCGACTGGGGAAGGGCGTAGAACTTTCCCGGATGAATTCGACTGGGCACCAGGTAATCACGAGCCCCCTCAGGGGTGCTCTTAATCAGGATTGGTGTCTCCACCTCGATAAACCCCTTAGCATCCAGAAAATCGCGAATAAACTTCACCACCCGGTGGCGAAGAAGCAGATTCTTCTTCATCCGAGGCCGGCGCAGGTCGAGGTAGCGATACTTGAGCCGGAGGTTTTCTTCCACCTCAACCTCTTCATTTATATAAAAAGGAGGAGTCTTTGATGGATTAAGTATATCGGTATTACGGGCGATGACCTCAATATCACCGGTGGGCAATTTGGGGTTCTCGGTTCCCCGAGGGCGAAGGGTGACCTCACCACTAACCCTAACCACATATTCACTACGCATCTCACTGGCTACTTTATGACAAGAGGCTGATGTTTCTGGATTGAACACCACCTGAACTACGCCCTCTCTATCTCGCAGGTCAATGAATATCAGTCTCCCGTGGTCTCGGCGGCGGTCTACCCAGCCAGCCAGGGTTACCTCGGCACCAACATCCTTCTTGCTCAGCTCGCCACAGCTATGACTTTTAAGCAAAACCGTCTCCTGACACAGGTTATAGCTGATTATAGCTTATAAGGGGGTGCTCTTCAACCTGAGCCAGATATGTAAATTGACAAGCCTATGGTTTAATCATTATTATAAGATGCTCCACCGAAGTGAGAGGACGAGAACTATGTCTCAGATTGAAGATGAGATAAAGAGCTATGCTTTAACCCGTGTCGGGGTTCTCGTTGCTGGCATAGCCTCGGTCAAGGAGATAAACAAGTATGCCCCAGAAGGATACCGTCCAGATGATATTCTACCTGGAGCTAAGAGCGTTATAGTTTTGGGAGGGACACAACCGACAAGAGGCTCTTGGAAGACTCCACCAAAATATCTCCCCGAAGCAGGTCCTGCCGGTGATGCAATTACAGCTAGGGCTGTCGGTCTAAGCTATTTCATAGAAGATAAATTCAATGCAGAGGCAGTTTATTCCATTGTCTACCCATCTATGGGAGGTCCTTACGGGGGAGCTGTTCCCTGGCAGAGCCTGAAGCTCCATGCAGAAATGGCAGGGTTGGGCAAAAGGTCGATGATGGGCAGCGTAATCCTGAATCCGAAATATGGCTTTATGGACTTCAGTTCTGTCATCACTAACTTGGATTTAGGACCTGACGGACCTCTCAAGGAAAAGGTATGTCCAGACGAATCTTGCATTAAGATGTATGAAAAAGAAGGCAAAACTCCGTGTATGAAAGCATGCCCCTTTGGTTGTATCTCGGGAGAGATAGGAAATGGAGAGATAAAAGAAGCAAGATATGATCGCTATAAGTGTTTTTCTATCAGCATGAGGGATAGAGCACATGGTATCTTCATCAGAAGAGCAATTAAAAAGGCACTAGAGGGCAGGGATGCTGAGATGAAACAGATATTATATGGTGAAGAGTTCGCCAATGCCCAGCTCATGCTTGCCTACGGAATACAGCGCTACTACGGAAATTGCTGGGAATGTATTAGGTCATGCCCCATAGTTCAAAAGGGAACTAAAAGATGAAAGGTGAGAGAAAAGATAAAGGACATTTCGATAGGAATTGGATGCCGGTAACGCCAATATTAGTCAGCGAGGAGAAGTATAACAAATATAGGGATAAAATTATCATGCTAAGTCTGAACATTCAAGTAATGAAAAGTTCGTATGAATCTGAGTGGGAACGAAAGCTCTATATGGGCCTCTCAGATAGGGAAGTGGCAAAAATTCTTGACCTGAAAGAATGGGAGGTTACCAAGATAAGGACGGTGGCTGAGAGCGAAATTGAAGAGCAGCTCTGGGACAGGATTGCTGAGGATAACTTTGATTTTAAAGGTATAGCGCCCAATGCCGAAGAGGCGAGGAAATATTATAGCCAACTTATAGCAGAGGGCGTTGAGGAAAAGTTAGGCTGATTTGCCTGAGGTCGAAGATATGGCAAAAACAATTGCAGAGATAAACGAGAGGATAGAGCAGGGCAAAGCGGTAGTAGTTACTGCTGAGGAGATAATAGATATTGTCAAACAGAAGGGCATCGAGAAGGCAGCCCAAGAAGTGGATGTAGTTACCACCGGCACCTTCGGTCCTATGTGCTCATCCGGCGTCTACCTTAATATTGGACACTCTAAGCCAAGAATCAAGCTTGGTGGTGGCAGAGCCTATCTTAACGATGTCCTTGCTTATACCGGATTGGCAGCGGCAGATATACTTATCGGTGCCAATGCCCTCCCCGATGATGACCCCAGAAACAAAGTCTATCCTGGCGAATTCAACTATGGGGGTGGGCATGTAATTGAGGAGCTTGTCGCTGGCAAGGATGTCAGACTGGTGGCAACTGCCTACGGCACAGATTGCTACCCAAGGAAAAGGCTTGAGACCTGGATTAATATAAAAGACCTCAATGAGGCGGTGCTATTTAATATCAGGAATGCCTACCAGAATTATAATGTGGCGGCAAATACCTCAGATAAGACAATTTATACCTATATGGGCGTGTTAAGGGCAAACCTAGGCAATATCAACTATTGTAGTGCTGGGCAGCTCTCCCCTTTACTTAATGACCCGTATTACCAGACCATTGGCATAGGCACCAAGATATTCCTGGGGGGTGGAATAGGCTTTGTCGCCTGGCATGGCACTCAGCACAATCCAAACGTGCCTCGCACAGAAAAGGGAGTCCCAAAGAGAGGAGCGGGAGCACTTTGTGTTATTGGCGATTTAAAGCAAATGCACCCCAAATGGCTGGTGGGAACCAGTATGCTAGGCTATGGCTGCACCGTAACGGTAGGAATTGGCGTACCCATCCCTATACTCTCTGAAGAAATCCTACGCTACACTACAGTAACTGATGCCGAGATTTTTTCCGCCATTGTTGATTATTCTGATGCCTATCCAAATCTGAAACCAGATATCCTGGGCGAAGTCAGTTATGCTCAATTGAAAAGGGGGAAGATAAAACTCCAAGGCAAAGAAGTGCCTACTGCTTCCCTGTCCAGCTACCTAAGAGCGGTAGAGATTGCCACCGTTCTAAAGGAGTGGATAGTGAGCGGGAAGTTCCTGCTAACTGAACCAGTGGCGCCCCTGCCTGGTGTAGAATCAGGTATAACCTTTAAGCCACTCAAAGAACGCCCCCTAGAATAGCAAACACCATATTCTGGGAAAGGAGACAAAAATGGCTGTTTCCAAGAGAATAGTCCTACATTTTCCCAAGCGGGTGGTAGAGCGTCCTATAGTATGCCGACTAGCTAAGGACTACGACCTTGAATTTAACATTTTAAAGGCTTCAATTAGCCTTGAGGAGGAAGGGCTACTGGTATTAGAATTGAGCGGGGAACAGGAAGAATATGATAAGGGTATCAGGTATCTGACTGAAACCGGGGTGAGAATACAATCGCTTAGCCAAGATGTTATCCGCAATGAGGAGAGGTGCACCCATTGCGGTGCCTGTATAACTATTTGCCCCTCCAGTGCCTTTGAGCTTGACCCTGTAACCAGGCGGGTCGACTTTCATGATGAAAAATGCCTAGCTTGCGGACTATGTATAAAGGCTTGCCCCCCGCGAGCTATGGAGGTACATTTCTAGTCCATGTATCAGCCGAGAACCTATCGCCACTGGGTTAAAGATAAAGACTTGGTCTCTTTCAATGTAGTGGTAAAGGAGACAGATTTATATATCCGTGCCTCAACTAACCTGAAGCGGAAAGCCCTCAAGCTGGTTTTGAAGTACCGTGACATGTTGGAAGGGTATATCGAGCGACATCCATCATTTCTCACCTCCCTGGAACCGGTCGCCATCGGAGATGATGCCCCGCACATTGTAACCGAGATGGCAGAATCAGCAAGGAAGGTGGGAATTGGTCCTATGGCTTCAGTGGCAGGGGCTATAGCTGAGTTTGTTGGCAGCCAGCTTCTTGACTCCTCCCCAGAGATTATTGTAGAAAATGGGGGCGATATCTATCTGAAGAGCTTTGGGGAAAGGCTGATAGGGATTTATGCTGGAAAATCGCCCTTAACTGGCAAGATTGGCCTGGAAATCAACGGGGAGGATACGCCGATGGGTATCTGTACCTCTTCGGGAACAGTGGGGCATTCTCTGAGTCGTGGGAAAGCCGATGCGGTGATAGTGCTTTCCAAATCAGCCGCTCTGGCCGATGCTGCCGCCACTGCCATAGGTAACCTGATTATCCAGCCCGGTGATATCCCCAGCGGAATTGAATTCGCCCAGGGTATTGATGGGCTGAAGGGAGTGATAATCATTCAGGGTGATAAAATGGGGCTGTGGGGTGAGGTGAAAATCTGTCGAACTCCTGTCTAATAGGCAGATGATGTCAGGCGGCCTTTTACGGTGCCCTTGAAGAATATGCCTCTTAGTAAGTGAAAGGGTGGGTGATGATAGCTCAATGGGCATTATGAAACAACAGGTAAAAAGTAGATGGCAAAGGGTGTTGATGACTTTAGGACCATGTATATTTCTGGGGCTGGTGCTATTAGTATCCGGCTCTGGTAAGCTGCCAGGGCAGGCTGAATTTATTGATACCCTGCTCGGGTCTTTCTGGACACCCACCGTCGCCTACCTTATTGGCTATTGCCTTCCCTGGGTGGAGGTAATATTAGGAGCGTTTCTGCTCCTGGGAGTGTTCCCCAGAATTGCAGCTGCTTTGAGCCTTCCGCTTATTGCTGGATTTATGGCTAACAATTCCTGGGCATTAAGCCAGGGTATGGAGCAATTTCCTCACTGTGGCCAATGTTTTGGGATATGGGAGGAGCTTTTCGGCGCCATTTCCCCATTGCAAGCCCTGGGACTGGATATTGTGCTTTTTTGCTTAGCCTTAATCATACTACTGTTTCACCCAGGCGGCTTTTTAAGTTTTCAATCGTGGTTTACTAAACGGAAAGGATGACAGAATATATGATGAAACTAATTTCTAAACAGCCAAAGTGGCTAGCCAGTTTAACCATCTTGGTTGTTGCCACCCTTCTTATTGGCAGCTGTGTGCCACCCAATCAACCACCAGTCATCTCAAGCCTTACCGCCAATGAAGAGGAGATTAACCCGGCAGGTAGCTGCCAAATTGAATGTATTGCTTCAGACCCAGATGAGGATGAACTAAGCTATATCTGGTCAACGGACGGAGGCAATATCTCTGGAGAAGGCTCTATTGTTACCTGGATGGCGCCCGATGCCGCCGGTGCTTATACCATTGCAGTTAAAGTAACCGATGGTAGGGATGGCGAAGCGACAACACAACTAACCATCGATGTAGTAGCCCCCAATCAGCCTCCAGAAATTGTGAGTCTGACCTCAGAGTGGAAGAGATTGAAAAAAGCTTCAAGTTCCACTATTGAGTGTATTGCTTCAGACCCAGATGAGGATAAGCTAAGCTATATCTGGTCAACGGACGGAGGCAACATCTCTGGGGAAGGGGACACTGTCACCTGGGTTGCTCCTAATGCCTATGGAACCTATACTATTACCGTTACCGTAACCGATGGTAGAGGTGGCGAAGCCAGTGACAGTGTAGATATTATAGTGTGCCCTTGCCCTGGTGCTGGCTAATAGGAAGTAGCACAGCTGCAGGTAAAGATTTGTCAAATGTCTATGTAGAATAGGGGGTTAGCCGTGTTCAAAACCAGGATTACCGAAATGTTCGGTATAGAATACCCTATAATCCAGGGGGCAATGCTATGGCTATCGCGGGCTGAGCTGGTAGCGGCGGTTTCCAATGCTGGGGGCCTGGGCATTATTGCTGCGCTCACCTTCCCCACAGCCAGAGAACTCCGAGAGGAGATTAAGAAGACCAAGAGTCTGACCGATAAGCCCTTCGCTGTAAATATTACCCTGCTGCCAACCCTGCGACAGATAAACTACGAAGAGTATATCGATGCTGCCATTGAGGAAGGGGTAAATATAATTGAGACCGCTGGAAGAAGCCCAAAGCCATATATCAAGCAACTCAAGGACGCCGGGGTTAAGATAATACACAAGGTGGCAAGGGTAAAAAATGTTAAAACGGCGGAGCGACTGGGCGTGGATGCAGTAACGATTGTTGGCTTTGAGGCGGCGGGACACCCAGGTATGGATGATGTAACCTCTCTAGTCCTTGTCCCCTTGGCGGTGGATGCAGTTAACATCCCGGTTATCGCCGGCGGAGGTATTGCCGATGCCAGGGGCTTTATTGCCGCCTTAGCCCTGGGCGCTGAGGGTGTGCTTATGGGCACTCGGTTTATGGTCAGCAAAGAATGTCCCCTGCATCCCAAAATCGTGCAATGGATGCTACAAGCCAGAGAAACGGATACCTTAATGATTGAGCGCTCCATCAAAAACGCCGCCAGGGTAATGAAGACGGATTTTGCTCAAAGAGTGCTGGAGATGGAAGAGAAAGGGGCTACACTGGAACAGCTCCTGCCTATGATAAGCGGTGATAGAAGCAAAAGGAGCTACATTAGCGGTGATGTTAATGATGCCGCCATTGCCTGTGGTCAGGTAGTAGGATTAATACATGAAATACCCACTGTAAGAGAGAGCATTGAGGGTATTATCAATGAAGCAAGGCTCATCGGGCAGCGCCTATATAAAATAGGAATGCCGGTGGAAAGGGGGTAGAAATGGCAAAACGGCGGGTAATGCTTACCTTTTGCCCAGAGGTAAGCTCTGAGCCAATTATTTATAATATTGGTCAGCAGTTCAACCTGGCAACCAATATCCACCGGGCTAATGCCACCGAGGACAGAGGCTGGATAGAATTGGAACTTGAGGGTGAGGAGAGGGATATTGAAGCTGGAATTGCTTGGGCTATCTCCAGGGGGGTGAGGATTGACCCGGTTGGTGAGGAGATATAGCCGGGTTTAATCAACTACTGGCTCAAGTTGCGCCGTTTCAGCCACTTTTGCTTCTGGCTGAGTCGTATCTGCTCATCAGCGGGCTGGTAATTTGACAGGAAGTTATCCTTGAAAGAGAGGAAGGTGCCATCCTGAATGGCATCTCTTATTTTACTCATCAATTTACTTATGAAGCTCAGGTTATGAATAGTAGCTAATCTATAGGCTAATAGCTCATCGCAACCGAATAGGTGGTGTAGATAGGCTGCTGAGAAATTACGACAGGCATAGCAATCGCAGCCGGGAACAATAGGCTGTTCCATCTGGCTATAGGCAGCATTTCCAATGTTACGCCTCCCCTGCCAGGTAAAGAGGGCACCGTTTCGGGCGACACGTGTAGGCAGGGCACTATCAAACATGTCAATCCCTCTGGCTACAGCCTCAATAATATCCTCTGGAGAGCCAACCCCCATAAGGTATCGCGGCTTATTCTCCGGTAGCAAAGCCACCGTCTGTTCAATCATGGCTAGGGTTACCTTTTTGGGTTCCCCCAGGCTCAAGCCGCCAATAGCGTAACCGGGAAATTCTAACGAAGTAAGGTATTCCACCGATTGACGCCGAAGTTGAGGGAAGATGCCACCCTGCACAATAGCGTATAGAGCCTGGTCATGGCGTTTTTGAGCTTTCTGGCATCTCTCCGCCCACCGATGTGTTCTTTCCATTGCCACGCTTACCTTTTCCAAGCTGTCGTCATATGCCGGGCACTCATCTAGAGCCATAATAATATCAGCACCAAGGGTCTCCTGATACTGAATAATCAACTCCGGGGTAATATTATGTTGACTACCATCAATGTGAGAACGAAATATAACCCCTTCATCGCTTACCTGGCGCAGCGGGGCTAAGCTAAATATCTGATAGCCACCGCTGTCAGTGAGGATAGCCCCGTCCCAACCCATAAACTTATGTAAACCACCGAGCTTTTCGATTACGCCAATACCTGGTCTTAAGTAAAGGTGATAGGTGTTAGCCAGCACCATAGTAATCCCAAGAGTTTTGACCTCCTCCGGGGTCAGCGTTTTAATTGCACCCTGGCTGCCCACGGGTAGAAACACCGGCGTGGGTACCGTGCCGTGTGGGGTTATGAGCTCCCCAACGCGGGCTTTACTATGGAGGCAGGTTTGTATTAAATGGAAGCTATTAAGATTATTTACCAACCCTATCCCTCGAAGAGTCTTCGACCTTTATCCCCTTCCCCTTGATAAGGGGAAGGGGAAGAGAGTTTCTTTAGAAGGGCTTTGCCCCTCTAAGACTCCCCTCAAATTAAGTGGGAGGCGATAAGATTCCGCTGTATTTCAGAGATACCCACATATATCTCAGTCATTTTAGCATCCCGGTAAAGCCGTTCTATAGGCATAGTCGTCATGGTGCCATATGAGCCGTGAACCTGCATTGCCATCCGGGTGACCTCAACCGCTATTTGAGAGGCAAAGAGCTTGGCTACTGAAGACTCATATTTGATATCCGACCCCTGGTCACGGAGGAAGGCAGTGCGGTATACCAACCACCTACCAGCCTCTATCCTGCTCACCATCTCAGCCAGATGCCATTGAATAGTGGGTAGTCTGGCAATTCGTTTACCCCAGGCTTTCCTCTGCTTAGCATAATCTATAGAGAGTTCCAGTGCTGCCTGGGCAACAGCAATCCCCTCCACCGCTACCCCCAACCGCCCCAGCGATATGGCTTCAAGAAGGATTTCAAAGCCCTGCCCTTCTTCGCCGAGAAGATTTTTTTGAGGCACATAGACCTCATCAAGATATACTAACGAAGTTCCCAGACCCCTTAGCCCCATGGTCTCGCAGGGCTCGCGGACATTATACGCCGGAGAGGAGGTATCAATGATAAAAGCGTTTAACCCCTTTCCTTCACGCTTGGTGAAGACCAGAACTAAATCGGCTGCCGGGGCAAGAGCGACAAAGTGCTTCTGCCCAGTGATTACATAGCCATCGCCGCTTTTTCTGGAGATGGTGGTAATTGCCTCCGGGTCGGAGCCGGTCTCAGCTTCGGTGAAGGCAATACTGCCCAACAACTTGCCTTGGGTCAGAGGGGCCAACAGTGTTTCTTTCTGCCCCTCACTGCCGAAGCGAAATATCGCCTCCTCGGGGACGGTATTTACTGCCATAATGGCACCTACGGTCATTGATGCCTGGCAGATTTGCTCCAGCGCCAGAGTATAACTGGTATAACCAACCTCACTGCCTCCGTATTGGGCAGGATAGGGCAGCCCCTGGTATCCCCGTTCACCCATTTCCCGGGCTAAGTCAAAGGGAAACTGCCCGCTGGAGTCAATTTCAGCCGCTAGCGGCTTGACTGACTTGGTGGCAAACTCCTTTGCCATCCTCTGTAACATCTTCTGTTGCTCACTGAGATTGAAGTCCATTTTAACAAAAGGTGATTAGATTATGGCGATTTATGGTAACTCCGGCTTATGTCCTTCGTCTAGATAACCTTGCAGGATGAGAGCCGCTGCCATGGCATCGTGCCTGACTTTTTTCCTGGTTTTTTGGGTACCAGCCGCCTGCATCAGGCGTTCAGCCAATACCGTTGTTAAGCGCTCGTCCCTATACTCTACAGGAACTTCAGTATAGCTACATAGCTTCCGGGTGAATTCTCTTACCTTCTCTGCCTGCTTGCCCAGGCTACCATCCATAGAACGGGGCAAACCGACAACAATTTGCCCCACTTGCTTCTGTCTGACAATATCGGTAATAGCCTCTATATCCAGGCTCTCGTCCCTGCGATTGATAATAGTAAGTGGGCTGGCTAATATGCCTTCAGGGTCGCTGAGAGCCACCCCAATCCTCTTATCCCCAATATCAAGTCCCAACCTGCGCATTATATCAGGCTCTTCACCAATTGAAGGGCTTCATCCAATTTATCCTTATCCTTGCCCCCTGCCTGGGCTAAGCTTGGCTTACCGCCGCCGCTGCCCCCGGTTACCTTGGCTACCTGTTTCACTATTTTCCCAGCATCATAGCCTCTGGCTACTAAATCCGGGGTTACTGCAGCTAGAAAAGCAGGTTTATCTTCATAGACTGTGCCCAGGACTACCACTGCGCTCTTCAGCCTATCCCTGAGCAAATCGCTCATCTCTCGCAAGGACGGCATCGGCAAAGATGGCACCCTGGCTACTAGCACGGTTACCCCATTAATAACCTCAGCCTGAGTTAGCAAAGACTCGGCTATTCTCTTAGCCAGTTCCCTCTCCAGAGCCAGCCTCTGTCTGCGCTCCTCCTTCAGTTCAATAGACAGGCTATATGCCTTATCCATAACGGTATCTAATTCAGCATCTAGACTGTCGGCAATCTGTTGCAAATCTGATAAACGCTGGCCAATAAATGCCTCTGCTCCTCTGCCGGTAACGGCTTCAATGCGCCGCAGCCCAGCACCAATACTACTTTCGCTGATAATTTGAAATAAACCTATCTCCCCGGTGGAAGCGACATGGGTGCCACCACAGAGCTCAGCGCTGAGCACCGGTTCGCCAATTTTCACCGCCCGAACGACATCGCCGTACTTCTCATCAAAGAGGGCGATAACCCCCTCCTCCATAGCCTCCTTGTATGGGATATCCTCATCATATACCTTCAGGTTCTGGCGAATTTTCTCATTGACGATATGGTTTATCTCTGCTATTTGCTCTTTGGTCAGCGCCGTCAGGTGAGAGAAGTCAAATCTAAGCCGGTCGGGGGCAACCAGCGAACCCCTTTGCTGGACATGCTCACCCAATACCTGGCGAAGAGCCGACTGAAGTAAATGGGTGGTGGTGTGATTGCGGCAAATATCAAGTCGCCGCTCTCTATCAACTACCGCCTCAACCTCATCCCCCACCGCTAAACTGCCTTGGGTAACATACCCCTGGTGGATAATAACATACCTCTGGTGGGTAATAATGTCTGGTGGAACTCCAATAGTATTGGTAACAGAAAATCTACCTGATGGGCTGATTATCTCACCGGTATCGCCTACCTGACCCCCCATCTCCCCATAGAAAGGTGTAGATTCCAAAATCAGGCTTGCCTTCTCTTTCTTTAGTATCATCTCTACAATATTATTACTAACGAAGAGGCTAAAAATACTCGTTTTATGTCTGAGGTTATGATAACCAACAAAACTGGCTTTCGTAGGTATTTTAAGCACCCCCACAATTTCTACCACACCACCTTTGCTCACCTTCACTTTGTAGCCTTTCCGAGCTTGCTCTCGTTGTTTCTTCATTTCCCTTTCAAAGCCTTCTAAATCTACAGAAAAGCCGCGGTCGGCGGCAATCTCTGTGGTTAGCTCTATAGGGAAGCCATAGGTATCATATAGCTTAAAAGCCTGTTCGCCTGAGATTTCGTTTCCTCCCTTGCTGGCGGCTTCAGCCATAATCCCATCCAGTAATTCCAATCCGATATCAAGTGTGTCACTGAATCTGGCTTCCTCAAGCTCAATTGCTTTGATAATGAAGTCCTGCCTTTGCACTATCTCAGGGTAAATATGCCCCATCTGCTCAACAGTAGTCCTGGCTGTTTCAGCCAAGAATGGTTTATCCAAACCCAATCTTCTGCCAAAGAGCGCCGTGCGACGCAACAATCGGCGCAGCACATAGCCCCGCCCCTCATTGCTGGGAATCACCCCATCAGCGATGAGAAAGGCAATCCCCCGGCTATGCTCAGCTATAATTCGCATAGCATTATCTACTGCATTATCAGAGCCATATTTTACTTTCGCCAGCTTGGATATACACTCCAGTAAAGGAACAAAGAGGTCGCTTTCATAGACAGAGGTTTTGCCCTGGACTACGGCGGCAGTTCTCTCCAGTCCCATGCCGGTATCGATATTGGGCTTGGGTAATAAGGTGCGGCGCCCCTCTTTGTCCTGGTTATACTGAGTGAATACCAAGTTCCAAATCTCGGAAAAGCGACCGCAATCACAATTTGGACCGCAAGAAGGCTTCCCGCAGCCAAACTCTTCCCCAAAGTCATAGTGGATTTCGCTACATGGTCCACAGGGTCCAGAATCGCCGGCTGGTCCCCAGAAGTTATCCTCCTCGCCAAACCTCAAGAGCCTTTCCTCAGGGACACCTACTTCCCGCCAGTAGCCAAAAGATTCATCGTCGTCAAGGAAGATAGTTATCCACAGCCGCTGTGGTGGAAGTCCCAGGCGCTGAGTAACAAACTCCCATGCCCAGTCGATAGCCTCCCGCTTAAAGTAGTCGCCGATGCTAAAGTTGCCCAGCATCTCAAAAAAGGTGAGGTGACCAGGGTCGCCCACCGATTCAATATCAGTGGTGCGAAAGCACTTCTGACACGATGCCAGACGAGGGCTAGGCGGCGATGCTTCCCCTAAGAAGTAAGGCTTAAACTGCACCATGCCAGCACTGGTGAGCAGCAGAGTGGGGTCGCCCCGAGGTATCAAAGAGGAGCTGGGAATAACTTTATGCCCCCTCTGCTCAAAGAAGCTCAAAAACGCTGCCCGAACTTCATCATTAGTCATAATTACCTACGATTTTAGTTTAACACACGCTAGCTGTCAATGAGAGGAGAAAATAAAGGAAGGTTGATAAATAGGAACACTATTTAGCGGGGTTGACCATAGGCAAAGACAGCAGCACCCAGCACCCCAGCACTATCACCAAGCTGGGCAGAAACTATACGCACCGCCCGAGCCGATAGTTGAAAAGCCCTCTCCTTCACCACCTGCCTAGCCGGCTCGAGCAAAAGGTCGCCCATTTGTGCCACTCCTCCACCAACGATAATCATCTCTGGATTAAAGATATTAACCAGGTTCACCATGCCTACCCCCAGATAGGTTGCTGCTTTAGAGATAACCTCTAAGGCTAGAGAATCCCCACCCTGAGCTGCTACCCCAACCTTTTCGGCAGTGATATTCTCTATTTTACCCTCCACCATCTCAGTGAGAGAGGACTCCTCCCCTTGACTGATTCGCCTTATTGCTTCTCTAGCCACTGCGGTACCAGAGGCTAGTATTTCTAAACAGCCGATATTACCACAGCTACACCTTGGCCCATTAACGTCAATGGTCATATGTCCTATCTCTCCGGCACTTCCCCTCAGTCCCGAATATAACCTGCCATCGATGATAATACCACCGCCAATGCCAGTGCTTACCGTAAGGTAGATAAGATTATTTACCCCCCTCCCAGCGCCAAAGTGATGTTCACCTAAAGCAGCGGCATTGGCATCATTGATTAGAAAGGTATTTACTCCATGCTTTCTTTTCACAATGTCTCTCAATGGGATATCATGCCAGCCGGGAAGGTTGGGGGATATGGTTACCACTCCTTGGTCAAAGTCTATGGCTCCAGCGGCAGCAATACTTATGCTGTGCAGTTGAGATGAGTCCATATTTCTTACCCTGAGGAGATGGTCTATAGCCGAGAGTATCCTATCTATTACCGCCTGCGGTCCCTCACCAGCCAGGGTGAGATGGTATTCCTTAGCCATCACCTGACCTAGACCGGAAATAATAGCGGCAATTATGGTGGTGCCACCTAGGTCTATGGCTAAAACCGGTAGTTCATGCCTTCCCTGCATGCTAAAGACCACTTTATCCCATTCCGGTCAATTTGTCGAGATTGGCTTCAGCCCGGATTAGCCATTTGACAGGACGCTCATCGCTTGCTAAATTTAGCCTGTGCCATATGTCTTTGAGCATCTGAATTTAATTGGAGGAGTCCTCAGGCGGTCACCCTTTGGGCTAATCACTGATGTTGATGGCACTATAAGTCAGACTGCCCCCACCCCACAAGAAGCTGAAGTTTCCCCGCTATGCCGCCAATATCTTTCCGCCCTCTGTAATCAGCTGGCTCTGGTAGCCGCCATCTCAGGGAGACCGGCTATCGAAGTCAGGGATATGGTGAAAATCGATGGCATGGTCTACATTGGCAACCACGGACTGGAGCGATGGAGCGGAGGGCAATCTGAGTTCCCCAGAGAAGCTCAAAATTACTTTGAAGTAGTCAAGGCAGCGATTGAGGAATTAACCCCGCTGCTTTCTATAGAAGGCATTAGCATTCAGGATAAGGGAATAACGGCTACTATTCACTACCGTCTCTGCCCTGAACCTCAATCGGCTGAGAAAGATATCCTAAGTGCGCTGGAAAACTCACCTCACGCCCGGAGATTACAGATTATGCAGGAGAAGATGGCAATTGACCTTCTACCACCAGTGAAGGTGAATAAAGGCACGGCTACATTGGACTTAATACAAAGGTATAACTTGCAAGGTGGTATCTATCTGGGAGATGACCAGACAGATTTTGATGCCTTTAGAGCTATACACAGCGCTTCCCGTGATTCAGATTTTCAGGGCTTCGCCATTGGCATCACAGGTCAGGAAATGCCGCAAGAGCTGGAGGCAGAGGCAGATTTTACCTTGAACGGGATTAAGGATGTAGAGCGTTTTCTCAACTGGATGTCCCAGACCGCTCTGGAGTGAGCCGCCTATGTCCTGGCTTGGGGACATAGTTCAGCAATTAGAAGATTAAGAGCAAGCCCTCCTTCGAATTTCCCCGTCTTAATAGAGAGGTCAGTCTGCAAAAGTTTATGATACACCTCCTTAAGCCGCTCCAAGGGATACCTCTGAGCTTGCTCTAATGTTTTACGCAAAGCAAACCCTGAGGTCAAACCCAACCTACTCTGAATCTCCGCCTCAGGTTTCCTCTGGCGTCTTAGCTCCTTAGCTCGAACAACCCCCCGAACCTGCCGTACTAGCATAAACAGGAGATAGGCTGAGGAGGCTCCTTGCTGCAATAACTGCTCCAATAACTGCTCTGCAACCCCGGCTTTGAAGTCAAGGATGGCATCAACCATAGCAAAAACATTAGCCTCCTGGGCATAGCTAACTATCGCCTTAATATCCTCCACCTCAATACGGCGACCTGAGGTGAATAGGGCTAGCTTGCTTATTTCATTTGCCATAACCCATAGATTGCCCCCCACCAGCTTAGCCAGTAAATCCACCGCCGGGGGGGACATGCTGGCGCCCTGCTCAGCCACCTCTCTCTCAATCCACCGACGCAGCCTATCCTCTCTCAGTATGGGGAAAGACCTTACCTCTGCCTTGGCTGAAAGCTGTTTAAACAGAGAGTTATTGCTTTTTATCCTGCCATCTATCAGGACTAAAACCGTGCTATCAGGTATGTTACTTAGATAGGCGGCAAATGATTTATATTCGCTTTCCCGTTCAGTCGGAGGTGCTATTTTCTTCTGCCGGCGGGATTTGCCTCTGGGTTCAAAATGCCCCAGCAGCCCCTGAATAATGACCAAGCGTTTTTCAGCCAGAAAGGGCACTGTCTCACAGACAGTTCTTAGCTGGTCTAAGGTCAATTGTTGACCATCAAAGGTGGTGGTATTAGCCGCTAAAAGAGCCTGGTCACCTGTACCTCGCTTTATCTCCTCAAGCGACTTAGTTAGGGAGAAATCATCCTCGCCCAGTAATATATACAGCAAGGCTCGCCTCAACTATTTATCGGTCTCCCCATTTTATCACACCGAAGCATAAATAATCTCTATTGAATAATGACTGCACTAAGAGTAAAATAAATTCAACAGATAATATCTCATCCGGATGGTGTCGCCGGAGCCGAGAGGAGAGTGAAATGACCGAACATCCCGAGGAACTAAAGAAGCTATCAGTTATTGCCACTGACCTAGAATTTGCTGCTGATTTGAGAACTAAAGCTATTGAGCAGATGGGCAATGTTAGCTCCCATGATGCCCTCCTTGCTTTGCTAGACCTAGCTGCCAATGAACAGTTAACCACTAAGGAAAGAGAACTCGCCCTTAAACAAGCCCTGAAAATAATAAAGTCAAAACCTGAATAGCTCTAGCTTAATAGGAAAGCAGTGGGTTAGACCGATGAGCATTGATATCGGCATCATTGGGCTGGCAAAGAGTGGCAAGACCACCATTTTCAACGCTTTAACCAAAGGCAAAGCTGATACCAGAAGTCTAGCCCCACATATTGGCATAGCTAAGATCCCAGAGCCGCGCCTCAAGGTGTTAGCCGGTATGCTCCACCCCAAGCGGGTAGTCTCGGCTGAGGTAAGCTACATTGATATAGGTGCTTCAGTCAAGGGTTTGGGGGGAGACAAGGCTATAGGTGGTCAAATCCTGAATCAGCTCAGCGATGCAGATGCTCTAATCAATGTTGTCCGAGCCTTCACCGATGAAAGCATACCCCATATTGAAGGTAGCCTAGATGTAGAAAGGGATATTGCCACCGCCAATCTGGAGCTTGCCCTTTATGACCTAGGCATTATTGGCAGAAGACTGGAGAGAATAGAAACATCTTTAAAAGGGGCTAAGGCGACTGAGCGCCAGGGTCCTCTGCGAGAGCAAGAACTGCTAACCAAGCTCAAGGCTGATTTAGAAAAAGATGTGCCCATCAGGGAACTAAGGCTAACAACTGACCAAGCCAGAACCATGGCTAACTACCAGTTCCTCACTGCCAAGCCACTATTAATAGTGGTCAATATTGGAGAGGAACAAATACCCCAGGCAGCATCTTTAGAAGCGGAACTGAACTCCCATTATTCACGGGCAAAGTCTGGAATTATAACCCTTTGTGGTAAGCTAGAAATGGAGCTGACTCAATTAGATAATGACGCCGCTGAGGGATTCCGTGCTGAATTCGGTATCACGGAATCTGGGCTTGACCGCATTATCAAACTATCCTATGAGTTACTGGGCTTAATCTCCTTCTTCACCATAGCCTCGGATGAGGTTAAAGCTTGGTCTATTCCAAAAGGCACTGATGCTCTCAAAGCAGCCGGTAAAATCCACTCTGATATGGAAAGGGGCTTCATTCGGGCAGAGGTAATCAGTTACGACGACCTGATGAAATGTGGCAGCCTATCTGAGGCCCACAAGAAAGGACTTCTCCGGCTGGAGGGCAAGAGCTACTTAGTTCAAGATGGCGATGTAATTACCTTCCTGTTTAACGTCTAGACTTTTCACAGGTGTTTCGCCACTTCAGTAAGACTCCGGATTCGTGGGCAATCGACAATGTTTTCAAAGAAGCCATTGCGGTCTAATAGAATCCCTCGCATACCTGCCTCATTAGCCCCCACTACATCAATTTGATACTGGTCTCCGACATAGATTGCCTCTGAGGACTTCACCCCAGCCTGTTTTAGTGCCTCCTGGAATATCTCAGGCTGAGGCTTATTAAAGCCCAATTCTTGAGAGGTGACCATCACTTGAAGCAAGGCTGAGAGCCCCAGCTCCTGACAAAGAGGAGTTATATCACGGTCCACATTGGAAATAAGTCCCAAGATTAGCCCCAGCTCCCCAAGGTGGGTCAAGGCGGGCATGACATCATCGAAGAGCACCATCTTAAAGTCAACCTTCTGCCATTTGCCCAGTATGCTGGCGATAAGCTCCTGGGATGCATTTATCCCTGCCTCCTTGAGCACTATCCCCTGATATTGGGCATAGAGAACCATCGTTTCCTCTTTAGACCGCTTACTTATTGGGGAACGGGCATGCTCCCGATAGATGAACTCGTCGGCGATGAATAGGGGGCGGCGAAAAACCTCTGGACTCACATCTATGCCCAAGTCCTTGAGCACCCTCGCCTCAAGCTCTTCACGGGGCGGGGCATAGCTAACCAAGGTATTGTAGAGGTCAAAAAAGACCGCTTTAATCATAGAGCTCCCTTCAACGTGGAGCCAGCGGTCAGATTCGAACTGACGACCGGCGGTTTACGAAACCGCTGCTCTACCCCTGAGCTACACTGGCTTTGCCCAAGTATATCACAAAATCAATTGGCTAATAAAAACCTATATTGTATAATGGATAATGCCAATAATTAATCTAAGGCTATGGAGGTAAAAAATGGTTATTGCTGCATGTGGCATTGCCTGTGAAGTCTGCGCTCTCTATGACCAGAAGAAGTGCCCTGGCTGTGCTCCCGGGACTGATGAGGAAGCCCCTGCCAAACTGAAAGCACTAACGGAAATGGGTTTTCCCTGCCCCGTTCTGGAGTGCGCCATCAATAGCCAGGTAGCCTATTGCCTAAGCTGCGATAAATTTCCCTGTGACGTTCACTATCGGTGGAGCCCATATAACAAGGAACTGCTTGACATCTTTAAGAAGCTGTTAAACAGGTGAACTTGATTATATCCTCCCCAGCAATATTTTAATGAACGGGAATAGACCGAAAAGGAGAATAAAAAGGGCACAACCGATGGTAGCCGCCACCAGGTTTATCCCAGCAACATCAGGTCCAAACTGCCATAAAACACTATCCGACAGGCTGCCCAAAAAGCCACCTGCCCAGCCCAAGCCTATAGTCCTAAGCCGCCCGGTAGGCATAACTACAGGTACCAGCTTATTGCCAACAAGCCTGAGTAAAATGGCAATTGCCAACAGAATAAAAAAACCAGCTATACTCACTCTAACCCCAGGCTAGTTTAACAACTCAGCGCCCTATGTCAAATTGTTGACGCTCAGATAGGGTTATGCTAGTATAAAGAGCTATGCAAGTAGAGGAGGAACTAAGCAAGTTATCACCCGAAAAGGATATGCTGCTAACCATTGGCGTCTTTGATGGCGTCCACCTCGGCCATAGATACCTGATTTCTCAATTAACGGAGTTCGCCAGGCAACAGGGTTTGCTCAGTGGAGTAGTAACCTTTCGCCAGCATCCCCAAGAGGTGTTGTCACCTCAAACCAGGCTACCATTCTTGACCGACCTTGCCCAAAGAACAAACCTTCTAAAGAATGAAGGCGTCGAGGCTATTATCACCCTGTCCTTTACCCCTGAGTTAGCCCAGCTCAGCGCTCGGCAATTCATTGGTCTATTGAAGAAATACCTTAGAATACGCGGGGTGGTAATTGGACCTGACTTCGCCCTAGGTCAAAGCAGAGAAGGCAATACCGATACCCTGCGCAGACTGGGGCAAGAAATGGGCTTCAGTGTAACTGTGGTGCCACCGATAATAGTAAATGGTGAGGTGGTAAGTAGCACAGCTATCAGGAATGCTCTAGCTGAAGGAGATATGAAACGGGTGCAGAACCTGGTTGGGCGTCCCTTCAGCCTTCATGGGCGTGTAATCCCGGGGACAAGACGAGGCGCAGAGTTGGGCTTCCCCACCGCCAATCTGGATACAGACCCGGAGCAAGCCCTTCCCGCCGAGGGCGTTTATGTCGGCTGGGTTCATATTGATGACCAAGCCTATCCCTCAATGACCAACATTGGCAAGCGCCCTACCTTCGGTGACAGCCAGCGCGTGGTAGAGGTTTACCTCCTTGACTACCATAGCGACCTATATGGGCAGGAGCTAACCATTGATATCATTGAGCGCCTCCGTGGCGAGAAGAAATTTGACACCCCGGAAGAATTGAAGAAACAGATAGCAGAGGATGTAAAACAAGGAAGAGCCATATTAAAAACCCGAGGTGGAAACTAGACTATGTTCAGCCAAGATATCGGTTATGTGCTAAAACGAGCGGTAGCTGAAATCATTGTAGAAGATGAGATGTCAGAGCTACTGCGCTCAGGCAAAAAACTACGGCTAAAGGAGGGTTTCGACCCCAGCTTTCCTGATATCCACCTGGGTCACATGGTTTCACTAAGGAAGCTACGCCAATTCCAGAAGCTGGGACATCAAATTGTTCTCATTGTTGCTGATTGGACAGCCCAGATTGGCGACCCCAGTGGCATGTCGGCTACACGACCAATACTATCCATGGAGCAGGTTAAGGCTAACGCCGAAACCTATATGAAGCAATTCTTCAAGATAGTCGATAGGAAGAGGACGGAGGTGAGGTGGCAAAATGAGTGGTTTGGCAAATTTACCCTGACTGATATTATTCAGCTCACCAGCAAGTTCACCATTGCCCAGTTGATGGCTCGAGAGGACTTCAGCACCAGATACAGTGCAGGACGACCTATCACTATGACTGAATTACTTTACCCACTGCTCCAAGCCTATGATTCAGTAGCTATTCAGGCTGATGTCGAATTTGGCGGCACTGACCAGAAGTTTAATCTACTGGTAGGTAGGGAGCTTCAGTCCATGGTAGGGCAGCGTCCCCAGCAAATCTTCTTAGTCCCCATCCTCACCGGGACTGATGGCAGTCAAAAGATGAGCAAAAGCCTGGGCAACTATATTGGTGTTGCTGAGCCACCCGAGGAGATATACGGCAAGGTGATGTCCATCCCTGATACCCTTATTATGGACTACTTTGAATTGGTTACCGATGTCCCTGACGAGGAACTGGAGGAATTCAGACAGGGGCTTAAGAGTGAAACTATTAATCCTATGGTGCTTAAGAAGCGATTGGCTAGGGAAATTATAACCCAGCTCTACGACCAAGATGCAGCCACAGAAGCCGAGGAGCATTTCGTTAGGGTGTTTCAAAAGCGGGAAGCACCAGAAGAGATACCCGAGTATCGCCTGTCTTTCAATGAACTAGTCCCCCCAAAGGGTAAATATAACGGCATTGATGTTAGCCGACTACTTACGGTAACCGGCCTAGTTAAAAGCCGCAGCGAGGCTAGCAGGCTGATTGCCCAGGGCGCTGTCAGCATAGACGGCGAAAAAGTAACCAATAATGTAGCCCCAGTCCAAAGTGGCAGCATTATCAAGGTGGGTAAGCGTCGCTTTGCCAAGGTGATTAATAAAGACTAACTCGGTAAAGGAGAAAAAATGGAGCACCTACGCATTCCAGGACCTACTCCCTGCCCTGCTGATGTTCTTCAGGCAATGACCAAGCAGATGATAAATCATCGCGGTGAGGAATTTGGGCAGATACTAAACGGGGTGACGGCTAAACTAAAACAGTTATTCCAGACCAAGGGTGATATTTTTCTGCTCACCAGCTCGGGGACAGGCGGCTTAGAGGCAGCAATCGTTAATACTCTATCTCCGGGAGACAAGGTATTATCGGTGTCTATTGGCGTCTTTGGCGAACGCTTTGCCACTATCGCCGGGCAATTTGGAGCTGAGGTAATCCCGCTCCGCTTTGAATGGGGCAAGGCAGCTGATGTAGATGCCGTTCGCCGTGCTCTTAAGGCTGAACCAAAGATAAAAGCGGTGCTGGCTACCCACAATGAAACCTCTACCGGCGTCACCAATGATCTGGCGGCAATAAGCTCAGCGGTAAAGGAATTTGATAAACTGCTGGTGGTTGATGCCATCAGTAGCCTAGGCTCAATCAACCTGCCTGTAGATGACTGGCAATGCGATGTTGTGGTTACCGGTTCCCAGAAGGGGTGGATGGTTCCTCCCGGTTTGGCTATGGTCAGCGTGAGCCAGGAGGCGTGGCAAGCACATGCTAGCGCTACCATGCCTCGCTTTTACTGGGACTTTACTCAAGCCAAGAACTACCTGGAAAGAGCAACGGCGCAGACGCCATGGACACCGGCTATCTCCACGATATTTGCCCTATCGGTATCGCTGGAAATGATGCTTAACGAAGGCTTGCCTAACATCGTCACTCGACATGCCCGAGTTGCCCAAGCCGCCCGAGACGGAATAAAATCACTGGGTTTATCCCTTTTCGCCGAGGAAAGCCATGCTTCCAATACGGTTACCTCAGTGAGGTCTCCGGACGGGCTTGATACCGCCAAGATGCTCAAGATTCTGAGAGAGGAGCACCAAGTTGTGCTTGCTGGTGGACAACAAACCTTAGCCGGCAAAATCTTTCGCATCGGTCACCTGGGCTGGGTAACTGAAGACGATATTGAGATAGTAATATCAGCCTTAAAGGTGGTATTACCACAGGCTGGATTTAGGGCTAGCTAGGAGAGAAAGTAAAATGAGGGTCTTAATTGCTGACCCCATTTCTGAGGAGGGCATAGACATTCTGCGTAGCTATGCCGAGGTGGATATTAAGACAGGACTTAAGCCAGAGGAGATAATATCCACCATCGGCGACTATGAAGCTTTGGTGGTACGCAGCCAGACCAAGGTCTCAGCCAAGGTTATTGAAGCTGGGAAAAAGCTACGGGTCATTGCCCGGGCTGGCGTCGGTGTGGACAATATTGATGTGGAAGAGGCAACCCGGCGAGGCGTTCTGGTAGTTAATGCCCCCAATGCCAACACTATCTCAGCCGCTGAGCATGCCATTGCCCTCATGTTTGCCCTGGCACGTCATATCCCTCAAGCTAACGCTGTGCTCAAATCTGGAGTATGGCGACGAGCCGATTTTATGGGGATTGAGGTAAGAGGTAAAACTCTAGGCATCATTGGCTTGGGCAGAGTAGGTTCAGCGGTAGCCAAACGTGCCCAGGGTCTGGAAATGAAGGTTATTGCTCACGACCCTTATATTACTGCTGACTATGCCCGTAACCTGCAGGTGGAGCTTGTTTCCCTGGAGAGATTACTTAAGGAATCGGACTTTATTACCCTCCACCCTACACTAACCCCATCAACAAAGGGATTAATCGGAGCCAAAGAGCTAGCTTTAGTCAAGCCAACAGTTCGTATCATTAATTGTGCCCGGGGTGGGCTAGTTGATGAAGAAGCATTGGCTAAGGCAGTGAGGGAGAAAAGAGTGGCTGGTGCTGCTATTGATGTCTTTTCCACCGAGCCAGCTACAAAAAGTATATTATTTGAAGAGGACAACATCATTGTTACCCCTCATCTGGGCGCCTCCACCACCGAGGCTCAAGCGGTGGCAGCTAAAGATGTAGCCAAGCAGGTTATTGATGTATTTAAGGGAAAGCCAGCCAGATACGCGGTTAATGCTCCACCTGTCTCTGCTGAAACCTAAAAGGAAGATTAGAGGCACCTACACCAGCCGATGGAAGACTAATCCCGCCGGCGCCTTGGGATAAAAGTAGGTTGCCTTCTTCGACATCCTGTCACCAGCATCGGCAATGGCTTTGACCACCTCTACCTTAACCGGGCTTAAAAGAAAGGCTAGCTGGTATTCCTGGTCTAATATTCTGTTTACCGCATCCTCTCCGTCACAGCTATAACTGAGGGTTGACTCCTCACCGCCACTGCTCAGTCCCGCTAGCTTCTCCAGTATGACATTGTCAACAATATCAACGTCCAACCTTTTGTATAGCTCAGAATGAAAGTAGGGCATCATTTGGTCAGCGGCGGTAAAGTCACGCAACCTAAGCACGAGAAGACGCCCCTCAGCCAAACCGAAAAGAACCAATCTAACCTCGTTTGTCTCCCCTGTCCTCAATAAATGGTCAACTTGCTGCCAGACATCAGGTTTATTAAGCGGCAATTCCTCTATTTCAAAGAATGACTTCAACTTGGTCGTCAACTCATTCAGGATTGCTCTTGACATACCACGAACCAGTCGGTGAGGAGGCAGAATGATAAGCCCGGGGTCGGAGAAATCCACCAGTTCCATCATCACGAAATTAAACGCCTCGTCTCCCGACACTGGTGAAGAACAGGCATACCTCTCTCGCTGGTAAGTAAGAGCACTCTCATAGCGATGATGCCCATCGGCAATATAAAGCGGCTGATGGGCTAAGCTCCCGCATATCTGGTCAATAACCTCAGGCTCAGTGATAGCCCAGACATCATGCCTCTCTCCGTAAGTATCCCCCGAGCTAACTATAGGCTGGCTTTGCTTTTGTGCCGCTAGCAACGAGGAGACCTGCTGTCCCTGGTCTTCAAACAGAGCCAAGATTGGGCTAGTATTGGCTTGACATACCCATAGCAGGCTTAATCGGTCATTGGTGTGCTCAACCAGTGTGCCCTCATGAGGGCGGACTACCATCTTATCCCATTCCTCCAACCTGACACAGGCGATTATACCGCGGCGTCTGTATTCCTTCCCCTTGTGGTTGAAATAGTGGTCGTGGAGGTAGATAGCCGGCGCTTCGTCAACCACCAGAACACCTTGCCCCAGCCACCGCTCTAAGGTAGCTGCTGAACGAGTATATTTATTGTCCGTAACTGTATCCTGAGGTAACTCCCGATTATGCTCCAACCGGACGAAGTTATACTCGTTCCGGTGATAGAGCTCTTGCTGCAACTGCGGGGGAATAATGTCATACGGGGGGCAGATAACGCCAGCTAGGTCTTCGACCAGCAGTTGATTATAACGCACACCACGAAAGGGATGGATTTCAGCCACGCTTAACTAATCCTTTTCTTACCGAATGTATAGAGAGGAGGTTTGTTAACCACCTAAGTTTACCCTATGATACAGAAAGGGGCAAGTCTTGCTACCAAATAACCAAGATGTCCATTATGATATCATCAAGGAGCGGGTTTCGATAGTCATTTAACTGGGAGTAGCTCTTGCTGATAACGACTTTGACCTTATCGTCAAACTGCGGCTCAAAGAATAATAACCCTTCATCAATGGTGTCAAAGGCTATTATTGAATGCCCTCCCTCCGAGTAGCGCAGCTCGACAAAAGCGCATCGTAGCCCTTCAGCCTCAGCATTATTGCACACATCCCTAGCGAAGTGGCTACATACATAACTGTCCTCATCATATTTATTCCTGTCTGTCCTATCTCCTCTCAAGAAGGCGACTGCCTCTTTATAAGTAGGGTCTCTTAAGGTATAACCATGTCCTGCGCCATCTTCCACACCTACCTCATATCCGTCCTCATAGCCATCGGCTTTGCCCAGGTCATAGCCCTCATCATAACCTTCTTGTTTGCCCAAGACATAACCTTCATTATAGCCATCCTGATTACCTGAGCTATAGCCAATCTTTTGACCTGCAGAATAGCCATTATCATATCCTGCTGTGTCACCTATAGCGTATGCCACATTGTAAAGGACAAAACTGCCTGCGCCTACCAGAACCAATATACCTATTGATATAAAAACTCGTTTTATCCATTTCATTCCACTAACCCCCGTTTTTACTAATGCATATTATACCTGTTTACCTTTTGCATAGCTACAAGCTCTGCTATACTGGAAATATAAAGAGGTGTAAAAATGGGGAAAAAGAACAACATAGTTATCATTGGTGGTACCGCCTGTGGCCCGAAAGCTGCAGCCAGAGCCCGCCGCTGTGACCAGCAAGCTCAAATAACCATAGTTGAGCAAGGAGAAAATCTATCAGTGGCAACCTGTGGCCTCCCCTATTACATCTCGGGAGTGATTGATAGCCAGAGTGATTTGATAGCACGCGGCCATGATTTCTTCAAAGAGGTAATGAATATAGACGTGCACACTCGAACCAGGGCTTTAGCCATCGACCGTAAGACTCATAGGGTTGAGGTTCTTAACCTGAGAACAGACAAGGTTTCAACTATTGCCTACGATAAGCTGGTACTAGCCACGGGCAGCCTATCGGCAGCGCCGGACCTAAAGGGGAGAAACCTGGAAGGGGTCTTCACCCTGTCCAAGATAGAGGAGGCGCATGCCATCCGCAACCTGGTCTCACCGCATAAAATTAAGAAGGCAGTTATTATCGGTGCCGGTCTTATTGGTCTAGAGATGGCGGAGGCTTTTGTTTCCCACGGGCTAGAGGTCACTGTGGTTGAAGCCCTGGACTGGGTCATGCCCACCCTCCTTGACTTTGAGGTTGCTGCCTGTGTAGAGAAACATTTGCGGGAGAATGGGGTAAAGTTGCTCTTCGGGCAAAGGGTAGTTGGGTTTGAGGGTGATAAAAAAGGAAGGGTAGGCAAGGTTATCACCGAGAAATCAGAACTGGAAACTAAGTTGGTACTGCTAGCCATTGGCGTCAGACCAAATACCAAGCTGGCTCAGGATGCCGGGCTGAGCATTGGTTCTACAGGAGGCATTACCGTCAACCATCACCTCCTGACTAATGACCCGGACATCTATGCTGGCGGGGACTGTGTGGAGAACGTCAACCTGATTACCCAGCAGAAGATACTGGCTCCTCTAGGGTCTACGGCTAATAAACACGGTAGAGTTATTGGAACCAATGTCACTGGCGGAGATGAAACCTTTCCTGGTGTGCTGGGCACGGCTATTGCCAAGGTCTTTGACTATAATGTAGCCCGGGTTGGCCTCAGCCAGTCACAGGCACAGGAAGCCGGCTACAATGTAGTAACCTGTCTCGTTCCCGGCTATGAATATGCTACATATTATCCAAAAGGCAAAGAGATTCTGGTAAAGCTGATTGCAGAAAGGTCCAGCAACAGGTTGTTGGGTGGACAGGTAGTGGGACCGGGCGAAACGGCAAAACGAATCGATGTGCTGGCTACCGCTCTCACCTTTGGTGCTACTGTTGACGACCTGGCAAATATAGACCTGGCTTACGCCCCACCGTATAACAGCGCCCTGGACCCGTTACACAATGCCGCCAATGTCATCCGCAACAAGCAAAAAGGCTATGCCAGAGCATTGACCCCTATTGAGGTAAAGAATAAGCTTCAACGTGGAGACGATCTCATCCTCCTGGACGTACGTTCGCCAGGTGAGTGGGAAACTTATCGTATAGAAGCGCCACAGGCTAGACTTTTACCTCTCAGAGAACTTCGGCGGAGGCTCGATGAACTGCCTAAAGATGCGGAGATAGTCACCTTTTGCCATACTAGCGTACGCGCCTATCAAGCACAGCGGATACTTGACGGCGCCGGCTTTAAGGACGTTAAATTCATGGATGGCAGCATTGCTGCTTGGCCCTATGAGATATCAGGGGGTAGAACGTAAACCGCCCGACAAGCGTTTACCTTTTGGTCAAATGTAATATAATATTAATTAAGAGGTCTGATTGAGACTATAGCATGGAACTGGCTGAAGTCAAAGAAAGAATCGAGAAGCTAAGGGCAGAAATCGACCATCATAACTATCGGTATTATGTACTGGATAGCCCCGAGATTTCTGATGCCGAATATGATGAGTTAATGAGAGCGCTGAAGCAACTGGAGGAAGAGTATCCCCAGTTCTTGACCCCAGACTCCCCCACCCAGCGGGTGGGTGCTGCCCCGGTGGAAGCCTTCGGCGTAGTAGAACACCCCCTGCCTTTACTGTCCTTGGGTAATGCCTTCTCCAAAGACGAGCTAGTAGCCTGGTATAACCGAAGCTCAAAGCTAATAACCGAAGAGCGATTTGACTTTGCCTGCGAGCATAAGATTGATGGGTTAGCTGTGGCGCTGACCTATGTCGATGGTCAATTAACCACCGGGGCTACCCGCGGCGACGGTCTGCGCGGTGAAGATATCACCCAGAACCTGAGGACCATCAGAAGCATCCCGTTGTCTGTGCCCAGAGATGCCCCAACCCGATTTGAGGTGCGGGGTGAGGTCTTTCTACCCAAAGTGGGCTTTGAAAGGTTAAATCGGGAGCGGGCTGAGGAAGGGCTGCCCCTGTTTGCTAACCCCAGGAACGCTGCCGCTGGCTCAGTGCGTCAGCTTGACCCACACATCACAGCCAAGCGCCCACTGGATATCTATATCTATATGCTCGGTTATGCTGAAGGCAAAGCAACTCCCCCGACCCACTGGGAAACCATGGAGTATCTCAAGTCACTTGGCTTTAAGGTGAACCCCAATAATAGGCTGCTTACCAGCATTGAGCAGGTTGAGGAATTTCACCATACCTGGGTGGAGAGAAGAGAGAGCCTGCCCTACGAAGCTGACGGCATCGTGGTCAAGGTAAACCAGCTTGACCTCCAGGACCGATTGGGAAACATTGGTCATGAGCCGAGGTGGGCTATAGCCTACAAGTTCCCTGCCATTCAGGGCACCACACGTCTAATTGATATTGGTATCAGCGTGGGCAGAACCGGCACCCTCAACCCCTATGCTATCCTGGAGCCGGTCTCCGTTGGAGGGGTAACTATTAAACAGGCAGCCCTACACAATGAGGACGACATCAGGCGCAAGGACATCCGCATCGGTGATACCGTTGTGGTGCAGCGAGCCGGTGAGGTGATACCACAGGTGGTCGGGCCGGTCACAAGCAAGCGCAGTGGGCGAGAAAGGGTATTTAAAATGCCCAAACGCTGCCCGGTATGTGGTGCTGAGGCGATTAAGCCTGAGGGGGAGGCTATGTCCCGCTGCACCAATGCTGCCTGTCCCGCCCAGGTCCAAGAACGACTGGAGCACTTCGTCTCCCGGGGGGGTATGGATATCAGGGGCATCGGCGAGTCACAGAGTGCCATGTTGCTAAAAGAGGGGCTGGTTAAAAATGTGGCTGACCTCTACGACCTCAAGGATAAAAAAGAGCAGCTTGTCCAATTAGAGCGAATGGCAGAAAAGAGCGTCAGCAATATACTGAATGCCATTGAGAACAGTAAAGAGAGACCGTTATCCAGGGTTATCTTTGCTCTGGGTATACTTCATATCGGTGAAGAGATGGCAGAGCTTCTGGCAAAGCACCTTGGCAGTATGGATAGACTAGCCGATGCTTCCAGAGAGGAACTGCTGTCCATTCCCACTGTGGGACCGAAGATTGCCGACAGCATCGTTGCCTTCTTCAGACAGGAAGAAAACCAAAAGATTATCAAGAGACTAAAGGATGCAGGGGTTAAACTGAAAGAAGAAAAGGTCAAACCTGAAGAACTACCTCTAGCTGGTATGGAGTTTGTTATCACCGGTAGGCTGGAAACCTTCTCCAGGCAGGAGGCAGAGGCAAGGATAAAAGCCCTAGGTGGCTCCACCGGGAGCAGTGTTACCAATAAAACCACCTACCTGGTAGTAGGAGCTGACCCCGGCTCCAAGTTAGCCCGCGCTCAAGAGCTAGGCACTAAGCAGCTTACAGAGGAAGAACTCATCCGTCTTCTGGAGCAGAAAGCCTGAAATGAAATTAATTGTAGGCTTAGGTAATCCAGGACGGGTTTATGCCAATAACCGCCATAATATTGGCTTTTCTTGCCTCAACTATTTCGCACGAAGGCAGGGGATAAAATTTGACCAAAAACGGGGTCACGCCCGAATCGGCATAGGTGAGGCAGCCGGTAACAAGGTGGTTATAGCTAAACCCCAGACCTATATGAACCTGAGTGGTCAGTCGGTAAGCCTGCTAATAAGAAAGTTCAATATTAATCTCAATGACCTCCTGGTCATCCACGACGACCTTGACCTACCTTTGGGCAAAATCCGTATCCGCCAAGGCGGTGGCTCCGGTGGACACAAGGGAATTGACTCTATCATCAGCTACTTGGAAAGCCAGGATTTTATTCGCCTTCGGGTAGGCATTGGACGACCTATAAAAAATGAAGGCTCTACCGAAATCAGCGAGGCGGATATTATTGCCTACGTGCTCAGCGATTTCACCGAAGAGGAAAAACAAACCATCGTCCAGGTCATACCCAAGGTAAGCGAAGCCATCCTCTGCCTCCTCACCGAGGGTCTAGTAGCAGCCATGAATAGGTACAACTAGATTTTTTATTTAACCTCACCCCCTTTAGGTTTTATTAGGTAACCCCATCCCCCTTTATCCCCCTTCCCCTTGATAAGGGGAAGGGGGAGGATTTTTTTAAAAGAGGGGCTAGCGCCCCTCTTAAACACCCCTATAATACCTGGGACTTCGTCCCTCTAAAACTCCCCATAATATCTGGGGCTTCGCCCTTCTCCTACCCACCCTCCCCTAAGAGCTTCGTTCACTAACCCCAAAGTGTGTCGCGGTAAAGCCTCCGAGGGCGGGTGGGTGGGAAGAATTAGATTATTAAACAATCTCCCGTTGCTATAGTTTAGGCTCAGGTGATATAATTCCTATACTTATATGGATAAGAAGAAATTCGTTGCCGTTATTGGAGGAGGGCAGCCTTCAAGAGAGGAAGCCAGACTGGCTGAAGAAGTGGGGCATGAACTAGCCAGGCGAGGTGCTATCCTGATATGCGGCGGGTTGGGCGGGGTTATGGAGGCAGCCTGCAAAGGGGCTAGCCTGGAGGGTGGAACAACTATTGGCATCCTGCCCGGGGATGATAGTCAGGCAGCCAACCCCTATGTGCAAATTCCAATTGTCACCGGTCTGGGCTATGCTAGAAACATCGCTGTGGTCAAATCAGCCCATGCAGTTATCGCCATCGGTGGCAGCTATGGTACCCTCTCCGAGATAAGCCATGCTTTGCAAAGCGGCATCCCTGTTATCGGCTTGAACACCTGGTCATTATCCCGAAATGGTCAGCAGGATAAGTCCATTATTCCGGCTCAAAACGCTACCGAAGCGGTAGATAAAGCCCTTGATTTAATCACAGCACCTCAAAAGCCTGACTAGCCCACGGTTAGGGGAGCAAAGTGTCAACTATTGAAAGTGTCAAAGCCAGGGAAATCCTAGACTCCAGGGGCAATCCCACACTGGAGGTTGAGGTAGAGCTATCTGATGGCACCGTTGGACGGGCAGCAGTGCCTTCTGGAGCCAGCACCGGCAAGTATGAGGCGGTAGAACTCAGGGATGGCGATGGCTCCCGGTTCGACGGACTGGGAGTGCTCAAGGCAGTAGCCAATGTTAACCAAGATATCGCCTCAGCTATAACAGGGATGTTAGCCACAGACCAGGCAGTCATTGACCACAAGCTTATAGAGCTTGATGGCACTGCCAACAAGTCACGCCTGGGGGCTAACGCCATCGTGGGAACTTCGTTAGCCGTGGCTCACGCTGCCACCAACCTCCGTGATATACCCTTATATCGCTACCTGGGTGGGGACACCACCTACACCCTACCCGTCCCCATGTTGAACATCCTGAACGGCGGCAAACATGCTGCCAACTCAACAGACTTCCAGGAGTTTATGGTGGTACCTGCCGGAGCCAGCAGCTTCGGTCATGCCCTGCAAATAGGCACTGAGGTCTACCATTGCCTGAAACAGGTGCTCGAGGATAAAGGGCTGAATACCAATGTCGGCGACGAGGGTGGATTCGCCCCTTCTTTATCATCAAATAAGCAAGCCATAGAGGCAGTCCTCTCTGCCATTGAAAAAGCAGGCTACAAGCCGGGCGAGGACTGTTTCATCGCCTTAGACCCGGCAGCCAGCGAATTCTATAAAGATTCTCAGTATGTCCTGCATAGGGAAGGTGTTTCTCTCAACACCAAGGAAATGGTTGATTATTATGTCAAGTGGGCATCCAGCTACCCTATTATCAGCATTGAGGATGGCATGGCTGAGGATGACTGGGAAGGTTGGCAGCTGCTGGCAGAAAAACTGAGCAGCAAGGTCCAGCTTGTTGGCGATGACCTCTACGCTACCAATGTAAACCGCCTAAGCAAAGGCATCAAGCTAAAAGCGTCCAACTCCATTCTTATCAAGCCTAACCAAATTGGCACCCTCACCGAGACCATTGCCGCCATTAAGATGGCGCAGCAGGCTGGCTGGACAGCGGTAGTGAGCCACCGCTCCGGCGAGACTGAAGATACTACTATAGCCGACCTGGCTGTGGGTCTGAATACAGGCTTAATTAAAACTGGTGCCCCCTGCCGCTCTGAGCGCACTGCCAAGTATAATCGCCTTCTCAGAATAGAAGACGAACTGGGGGGAAATGCCCACTTTGCCGGGATGCAGGCATTCTACAACTTGAAGCAATAGGAAATGAACGAACTAAACATACCAGGGAAGATTCCAAAACAGATTAGAAAGTGGACCTGTCACAAGCTTGAATGCTTTGCTGAATATATTGAAGCCTATACCAAGACGCTGGACAATAACAGGTGTTGCTACCTGGAGCTATATGCTGGATGTGGTAACTGTATCTGTAAGGGCACCGACTGCATTATTGAAGACTCAACACTTCGGGCATTAAAAACCGAAACAAAATTTGCCAAATATATACTTATAGTAAGAGACAGCCAGGATGCCGACAGCCTAAAGCAGTTGACAGCGTCATATGATACTGCTGATATAAAAATAATAACTGGCAACTGCGTTAATGAGAAAGTCCTCCAGCAAGCATTTGACCTCATTCCCCGCTCGGCATCCAGCTTTGCCCTTATTGACCCACCGGGATACAGGAAGCTGCGCTGGTCAACAATCAAAAAACTAACTGCCCACGGGAAGGACTGGAAAGGTCATAAAATAGAGCTACTGATAATCTTCCCCCTGGAAATGGCTCTGCTGCGGAATTTAAACCGTCCCGAGTGCGAAGCCTCAATAACCAGACTCTATGGAAACCGCCAATGGCAGGAGATTAAGCAAAAAAGGCTAAAGGGTAAAATAGGACCAGATGAAATGAGACGCCAGTTGGTGAAGCTATTCAAGGCAGGATTAAGAGGTCTGGGCTACAAGTATGTTGAGGATTTCAAGCCTGTCTCACCCTCCAGGCAGCCCTTTTACCACATAATTTTGGCTAGCGACAGTAAGAGAGGGGCTAAAATGATAAGCGACGCCTGGGGCAGAGAAAGATACCTGCCCTGTGAGCTACTCTACAGCAGGAAAGATAGACCTTGATGACTAAAATTGGCATTACCACCACAGTTCCTATAGAAATACTTATTGCCGCCGGCTATCAGCCGGTTGACCTTAACAATGTCTTTATCACTGACCCCAGCCCGGAACAGCTGGTCAATATCGCCGAGCGGGCAGGCTTCCCCCTAAACTGCTGTAGCTGGATTAAGGGGATTTACGGGGTATGTATGGATTATGGAATTGATACCGTTCTCTGCGTTACCACCGGCGATTGCTCCAACACCGTCATGTTAATGGAAGTCCTCAGGCTCAAAGGAATCAACGTCGTGCCCTTTGCCTACCCTGACAAACCAGATATTCAGCAAATGCAGCATGCCTTGCAGGCACTGGCTGAAACCCTAAATACCAGCTCGGATGCCGCCGAGCAAGTCAGAGCTGAGCTCGAGCCCTGCCGCCGCCTGGCACTAAAACTGGACCAGCTTACCTGGAAACAAGGACTGGTCAGCGGCTGGGAGAACCATCTATGGCTGGTATCCGCCTCGGATTTCAATCAAGACCACCACAAATATCACCAGGAACTGCAGGAATTAATAAACCAGTGCCAGCAGCGTCAGCCCTATCCATCAGACTGGCTCAGACTAGCCTACATCGGTGTGCCTTCGGTCTATGGTCAAGACCTCTATCACTACCTGGAGAATAATGGGGGCAGGGTGGTGTTCAATGAAATTCAGCGCCAGTTCGCCATGCCCCAGCCAGGAGATTCCCTGGCTGAGCAATACTCCAACTACACCTATCCATACTCAATATATGAGCGGCTAAAGGACATCACCACCGAGCTAAACAGACGCCAGGTTGATGGGGTTATCCACTATGTCCAAGCCTTCTGCCACCGAGGAATTGGTGACATCATTTTTAGAGATGCTATTGACCTGCCCATTCTAACCCTGGAAGGGAACGATGACTTTTTCCTAACCAATCATATAAAAACAAGGGTTGAGGCTTTCCTTGACATGCTCCAGCGCAGTCGACGAAGGGTAAAAATCGTTGAGGAGGTATAAAAATGGCAACCAAAATCGGCATTAATGGCTTCGGGCGTGTGGGCAGATTAACCCTGAGGGCAATTAACCAATACCATAACGGCAAACTGGAGGTAGCAGCTATTAATGACCTGACTGACACCAAGACCGACGCCCACCTATTAAAATGGGACAGCACCTATGGAAAATACCCTGGTGAAGTAAAAGCCACCGAAGATTCAATCATTATTGATGGTAAAGAGGTAAAGGTGCTATCAGAACGCAACCCGGGTAACATCCCGTGGCATGATTATGGCGTAGACATAGTGATAGAATCAACCGGTTTATTTACCGATGCCGCCAAGGCAGCGGCTCATCTTCAGGGCGGCGCCAGGAAGGTGCTCATTTCAGCCCCGGCGCGCAATGAGGATATAACTATCGTCCTTGGTGTCAATGAAGCTCAATACCAGCCGGATAAGCACAAGATTATATCCAACGCCTCCTGCACCACCAATTGTATTGCCCCGGTGGTCAAGGTACTGCACCAAAGCTTTGGCGTAAGCAAGGGGCTGATGACCACTATTCACGCCTATACTAATGACCAGAGACTCCTGGATATGTTCCATCGTGACCTGCGCCGGGCGCGAGCAGCAGCCCTGAACATTGTTCCCACCACCACCGGCGCAGCCAGAGCGGTAACTCAGGTTATTCCTGAGCTCAAAGGCAGACTCCACGGATTAGCCTTCAGGATTCCGGTAGCCACGGTCTCCGTTGTTGATTTCGTCGCCGACCTAGACCAAGAGGTCACCGTGGAACAGGTCAATCACGCTTTTCAGGAGGCTGCCGCTGGACCGCTAAGTGGAATTTTGGAGTATTGCCTAGATGAGCTGGTCAGCATGGACTTCAAGGGTAACCCTGCCAGCTCTATCATTGATGCGCCAAGCACCATGGTCATTGCCGGCAATATGGTCAAGGTGCTAGCCTGGTATGATAACGAGTGGGGCTATAGTTGCCGCCTGGCTGACCTTGCAGCCTATGTCGCTGGTAAAGGAATATAGCAAACAATAGACACCCTCCCAAAAGGAGGGTTGACATTGTCTAATAATTATGCTTAAAATAATACAATACTTTTAATATCGAGGTGAGAAAATGAAATTGGTAGTTGTAGGTTTTGGACAATGCGGTGGCAGGCTTGCCGATGAGTTTGCCCGACTAAACAAAAGGGCACGTAGTCAGCGCGGGACTGAGATAATTACTGGTGCCTTCGCCGTAAACACGGATGCCGCTGATTTAAGCGGGCTACAAACCATAAGACCTGATTACCAGCATAGAATCCTTATCGGAGGTCGAAGGACCGGTGGTCACGGCGTAGGTAAAATAAACGAGTTAGGGGCTGAGGTAGCCAGAGAGGATGGCGACAAGGTTATAGATGCCCTAAGAACAGCCCACCGCTTCTTTGAGACCGATGCCTTTTTACTCATCGCCGGTGTTGCTGGCGGCACAGGCTCAGGGGCACTACCAATAATCACACAAATGATGAAAGACCGCTATATGGATAAGCCGGTCTATACCATGGCTGTTCTTCCCTTCACTCATGAAGAGGAAACCGAGGAAAGAACTATTTACAACGCAGCCACTTGCCTTAAGTCCCTCTACCCCATAGCTGATGCCATATTTCTTGTTGACAATCAAAGGTTTGTCAGGAAGGACTTCTCGCTTAGAAATAACCTATCTCAGATTAATGCCTTAATGGTTGAGCCATTCTATAACCTACTTTGCGCCGGTGAAGAGACAAGACGCAGGCATATTGGGGCAAGGATGATTGATGCCGGGGACATAATACAGAGCCTGGTAGGCTGGACAGTAATAGGCTATGGTAAATCACAACTGCCCCTTTTCAGGTTCTTCTCCTTCGGGAGGAATTTCAGGAAGAAGAGCACCGAAACTCACCGAGGAATTCAGGCGATGGATGAAGCCTTAAGCGAGCTGTCAGTGAAATGCAATCCTGCGGAGTCGGGGAGAGCACTATACCTCGTCTCGGCACCAGTTAAAGAAATGAATATGGACCTAGTTAAAGACCTGGGAGAGTATCTAAGAGATATGACCCCGGAGGCAGTGATAAGGAATGGCGACTATCCCAGGGAAAAGAGTGTAATAGATGTAACCCTAGTCCTATCTGAACTTGGCGCTGTGGAAAAGATAAAGGGATACTATGAAACAGCAACTCAGTTTATTCACGCGTCTAAAGGCAGGGAAAAACAGGCTGAGAGCAAACTTAGAGAAATAGAAGAGGTAGCAAAGGATATACCCTCATTACTATAATCAGCTATCTAAGCCCGTTTGCCAGCTTTACTAGTGGGTATATTTAAACAGTGATTCAAACTAGTAAAGCTGGCTTTTATTTAATAACCGGCGTCTTTTTGCTCAAAAAACCCCTTTGGAAACCAGATAATATGGAGTATAATAGAAGCAATAAAGATGGCATCTCAAGTTTTTTATCGCAAGTGGCGTCCCCAAACCCTAGCCGAGATAGTCGGTCAGGAACAGGTAACACAGACTCTGAGTAATGCCCTCAAAAGTGGTCGCGTGTCTCATGCCTATCTTTTCTATGGTCCACGAGGAACAGGCAAGACCAGCACCGGGCGTATTTTGGCTAAGGCGGTAAACTGCCTTACCAATGGCAAGGGCGAACCGTGTAATACCTGTGAGATATGCCGGGCAATAACCGAGGGCAGGGCTCTGGATGTCATAGAGATTGACGCTGCCAGCAACCGGGGCATTGATGAAATCAGAGACCTTCGCGAGAAGGTCAACTATGCTCCCAACCAAGCCCGCCACAAGGTCTATATTATAGACGAGGTACACATGCTCACCAAGGAAGCCTCCAATGCCCTACTCAAGACCCTTGAGGAACCGCCACCTTATGTTATCTTCATTCTAGCTACCACTGAAGTCCATAAAGTCCTGCCCACAATTCTATCACGATGTCAGCGCTTCGACTTCAGGCGTATTTCTCAGGCAGATGTAGTCTCAAAACTAACCCGTATTTGTAGCGCAGAGGGCATTCACATAGAGCCAGAGGGACTACGGCTTATTGCCAAAAGCGCTACCGGTAGCCTGCGAGATGCCGAAAACCTGCTGGAACAATTAACTACCTACTATGGCACTGAAGTTGAACTCCGCCAGGTTCAAGCCATCCTGGGTATCACCGGAGACGAGAGAGCTAAGGAGCTAATTCGGCATATTGTAAATAATGATATTTCTGCCGGGGTGTCAACTATAAACAGTGTCAATAGCGATGGCTTGGATTTGCGCCAATTTAATCGGGAAGTAGTGGAATACCTCAGGGAATTGCTGTTGATAAAGACCGGCTCCGAGGAAGCTGTAGACCTCACTGCTGAGGACATAGCCGAGCTGAAGGAGCTGGCAGCTAGAACTTCCCTGGCTCAGATATTGAAGGCAATAAAGCTCTTTGGTCAGCTTGAGATTGGTTTTGATAACTACTCTACCTTACCCCTGGAGCTAGCCCTAGTTGACTGTGCCCAGCCATTGGTTGAAGAAAGAGAAAGCCCCACCACTCAACCCGAATATCAACCTCCCCCACCGGTAAAAGAGGTCTCCCCACCCAAACAGCAACCGGTCAAGCCCAAGTCAGCCGGTGTGCCCAAGGTAGAGCCACCGAAGGCAGAGAGTGTTCCCACCACCTCACCAGAACTCCATAATGAAATTGAGCGATTGAGACTAAACTGGAGGCAGGTTATTGAGCAAGCGCCGGAGAATGTCAAAAGAACCCCGGCTATTGCTATTCTCAGAAGCGCTGGGGTTAAACCGGTGGCAATTGAGGACAATACCGTGGTCTTAGCCTTTAGATATCCCATTCACAAGGAGAAGATGGAGACGGCTGAAAATCAACAGGTTACCAAAGAAATCATAAGCAACTTCCTGGGGCATCCTTGTCAGGTGCGCTGCATCTATGAGCCAGAAGATAATCACCTGGTGGAAGCAGCAAAAAGGATGGGCGCCCAGATTACAAGCGTGGAGGAGAAATGAACAAGTTTATGTTGCGCCAAGCCCAAGAGCTTCAGGCAAAACTAGCCAAGGCTCAACAAGAGTTAGCTGACATTACAGTTGAAGCATCTTCAGGCGGAGGTGCAGTTAAGGTTACCATCAATGGTCAGATGAAAATAAAGTCGGTAAAAATATCGCCTGAGGCGATAAACCCTGATGATGTGGAACTGCTGGAGGATTTGGTATTAACTGCGGTAACTGAAGCCCTTGCCAAATCCCAGGAGCTTGCCGCCAAGCGCCTTGGCAAATTAACCGGAGGTCTCAAAATCCCAGGGCTAACCTAATATACTGAGGCTGTTTATTTAGAGGCAGATTGAAGGGGCTTCGCCCCTTCAAAAACTATACTTCCCCCTCTCCAAGAGTGGAGAGGGGGATACAGGGGGTGAGGTTGAACTCGAATCTTATACCTACCGCCGGCGCGGTATCCAGGCTCATTCAGGAGCTAAACAAACTACCCGGCATCGGACCAAAGAGCGCCCAGCGACTCGCCTACCACCTGCTTCGAGCTCCAGAGGAGCAAGCTAAGCTGTTAGCTGACGCCATACTCTCGGTAAAGCAGAAGACCAAGCTATGCTCCGTTTGTTTTAATGTCGCTGACTCCGACCCCTGCCCCCTCTGCCGCAGCGACCAGCGAGACCGGAGCAAGATTTGCATTGTGGAACAGCCACAGGATATCGTGGCTCTGGAGCATACCAGGATTTATAACGGGCTGTATCATGTGCTCCACGGCGCCATCTCACCCACCGAGGGGGTGGGAGCTGACGATATAAGAATCAAAGAGCTTATGGAGCGGCTGCAAGGTGGCTCAATAGATGAGGTCATCCTAGCTACCAACCCCAATCTAGAGGGGGAACAGACCGCCATGTATCTAAATAAGCTGATTTCGCCCCTGGGCATCAAAGTTACCCGCCTTGCCCGGGGACTCCCCTTCGGCACCGAACTGGAATACGCCGACGATGTTACCCTGACCAGAGCCATTGAGGGAAGGCAGGAGTTTTAAGTTCGTCTATACATATTTTTATACATAATTAGTCGTATAAGGAGGTGTAAAGATGGGGATAATAGCAGGATTTTTTGGTGGAGGGAAAAGTGCAAGTACAGGGGTCTCGCGAGAGATTGTTAAGCTGGTCAAGTCCATCACAGAAGGAGGCTATGATGAGAGCCAGAAAGCTCAGGAGAAACTAGCAGCCCACCCGGAACGAGAGCAAGCAATCCAGCCACTCATGGCATACTTAAGGAAGCATAAGGATGAGGTCTACACTGTTTCCAATGCTTTAGGAGCCATAGGTACGGAGGCGGCGATAGAGCCCTTGCTGGAGATTTTTCGAACCGTTCACAAGGGCCGTTTGGACGAGAGTGGCTTCGCTCAAAAGGACTATGAGGATGAAGGAGGTGCCCCCTCGTCCAATCTCGTTCGTCTCAAGTGCGGTTTGCAGGATTTAAGAGAACGATGTTCGCCAGAGCTTTATGAAGAAATACTTCTAAGGGCACATAATTATGGTGATAGCAGCACGCCGGAGGCAAACCGAGCTTTGGGTGAAATTGGTAGCCTCCGTGCAATCCGCCACCTGCTGTTCGTTCTGTGGCAGGACCACTGGGATGAAGAAACCAGACGGCCAGCTGTTGAAGCGCTAGCTAAAATCGGCAAGCCTGCTCTTCCTGAACTATGTAAAGATTTGAAGCAACGCGTTCCAACTGACAGGAGAATCCAAACAAGCTATCGCCGAGAAATTCTGAGAGTCTTAGCGCTTTCTGGCGATAAAAGTTGTGTCGACTCGATACTTTCAGTGGCAAAGAGCGATGGAACAATAGAGAAGGAAGCGAGGAAGGCGCTTGCGGCCATCGCAGAGAGGGACGCGGCTGTGACCGTCCCTGAAAGCATCGCAGTGCCGCCTAAGCAAATAAGAACCGTGGCGGCAACGGGTGACCCATATGTGGACTCGTGCTTCACATTCGATTTCCAAGAAGTTGACGAAGCCCGGGATTGGTACCAGATCGACGAATTGCGAAAGGTCACAGAACTAGGAGAGCAAGGCAAAGTCAAGAAAGCTATGTCCCTCTTGGAGTCAATCTGGGGGCAGTATATTGATTTCGATTTTGTGTACATCTGGAAGGTCATCCTCTTAGACAAGATGGGAAAGATTGACGACGCTCGAGCGGTAATTCACGAGGGGCTGGCAAAATCTAAGAAAAAATATTCCTTATGTAATCAGCTAGCGACAATAGAATTCGAGTCGGGAAGCCTAGCTGAAGCGGTACGTTGGTGGGTTAAGAGCGCCGCTGCACAGATGAGCATTGGGCAGGTTGACTCTTTTCCTCCTTTTCTCTATCTTGCCTACATCGCGGAGGCACTCGGTGACAGTGCATCATCGAATAGACTACTCTCAGAGGTGGATAAGATTCGGTATGGCCAAATTCGACTGGACGCAACTGGACAGAGCAAGGTTTTCAGTAAGGTCTCTCGCGAGGGAAACGATTCGATGCGCAGAGCTATCCAGCTATTATGCAAGAACTACTTATCTTGAGAACTACTCGCTGACAACTTGGCAAACATGTAGAATATTAAGCAAGAAAAGCTAAAAATGTCCAAGCCACGGAATTATCAGACTGAAGCTATCATCAAAAGGTTGTTTATCAAGGGGTAGATTGAAGGGGCTTCGCCCCTTCAAAACCCATACTTCCCCCTTTCCTTTCAAGGAGAGGGGGATAAAGGGGGAGAGGTTCAAGAAACAAGAGCAGGATTGTAACGATGATATTAATACTTAAAGAAGATATAATCTCCGAGTTTGAGGGAACTGTCATTGATATTGAGACTATTGGGGAATTTGACGAGCGCTTTCGATATACTAATGATTCAAGGGAATACCAGTATATGCAGCAGGTCATCTTTGGATTTATCAATAAACATTCCCTTAACATATTGTGTGCAAAGGGGATGGAAGCAATTAGTGACTTAAAAGCTGAGACACAGAAGCTTATAGATAGCTTAGAAAGACCTTTTTATGCGTTCCAAAGTGCGTTCGAGAGAGGACTTTTCTTCCACCAGCTTAATAAAAGGATTGATTTCGATGGCGAACTACAACGTTATAGAGGAGAATCAAAAGGAAATGCGAGAACTGAATTAGATATCCCTAATTATGGTGATCCTTTTAATGATGTGGGTAAACTATGTATGACAGCATGGGAAAATGGACAATTTGATAGTGCAATGGCGCACAATAGAGCATGCCTTTTGAAAGAAAGGGATATTTTGATAAAAAGAGGATTTAGAGAGCCAGATGAGTTAAAATTCATGAAACAAAAGTAGTAAAAATGTCCAAACCACGAAATTATCAGACTGAAGCCATCATCAAAAGGTTGTTTATCAAGGGGTAGATTGAAGGGGCGAAGCCCTGTTCACTAACTATACTTCCCTCTCTCCTTTCAAGGGGGGACAAAAGGAGAGGGTTCAAGCTAAATAAGTAGTCACTATGATTGTAGTTACCGGAGCAACTGGGCACATTGGAAACGTCCTTATCAGAGAGCTGCTAGCCAAAGGGGAAAGAGTACGGGCAGTAATACCTCCATTTGAAGATGGCACACCTATTGAGGGGCTGGAAATAGAAAAGGTTGAAGGGGATGTGCGAGGAGTTGACTCTCTAATCCAAGCCTTCAGAGGAGCCGATGCGGTCTATCATTTAGCTGGAATAATATCAATCTTACCAGGAAAGACCAAATTGTTGTATCAAGTCAATGTAATGGGAACACGAAATGTAGTAGAGGCATGCCTAAAATCCCATGTGCGACGATTGATATATACCAGTTCTATCCATGCCATGGCAGAACCGCCCCATGGCACGGTTATTAATGAAACAATGCCATTTGCCCCTGACAGAGCAATAGGGGAATATGGTAAGTCCAAGGCACAAGCTAGTTTGGGAATACTGGAGGGGGTAGAGAAGGGTCTCGATGCAGTTCTGGTCTGTCCTACAGGCGTAATTGGTCCTTACGATTTTAAGCTATCGGAAATGGGGCAGTTGTTTATAGATTTTGCCAAAGGTAAACTAAATACTTATGTGGATGGCGCCTATGATTTTGTTGATGTTCGTGATGTAGTTAGGGGGCTTATTCTTGCTCTTGAAAAGGGAGGGACCGGGGAAAGTTATATACTCTCAGGCGAACGAATTACCGTTGCCAAGCTGATGTCAACACTGGAAGAGGTAACCAGAGTGAAAGCTCCTCATTTCAAGACACCTATGTGGTTAGCCAAAGTAATGGCTATCTTTACTTCTCTGTATTACCGATTGACAAACACAAAACCCCGTTTTACCAAGGATTCTTTACGCATACTCAGAAGTAACTCTTTTATAAGCAGCGAAAAAGCCAGCCATCAACTAGGGTACTCCCACCGCCCCATTAGAGAAACTATTGTGGATACCATCCAATGGTTTGAGGAAACCGGCAGACTATAACATGTGATTGGATTGTTTAAAATGTCCAAGCCACGGAATTATCAGACAGAAGCCATCATTATTAAGAAGATTAAGCTGGGGGAGGCGGATAGAATCCTTACCCTCTACACCCCCCACCTGGGTAAGATTCAGGCGGTAGCCAAGGGGGTCAGGCGCCCCAGGAGTAAGCTCGCAGGGCACCTTGAACTGCTCACCCACAGCCTGGTGTCGCTGGCTCGGGGGCGAAATATTGATACCATAACCGGCAGTCAGACCATCAATAGCTTCTTGCCACTGAAAAGCGACCTGCAGCTCGCTTCCTACGCCCTCTACGCCACCGAGCTAGTTAATCAATTTACCGCCGATAATGTGGAAGATTATCCCCTGTTCCAGCTACTGCTCGAGACCATGCATCGCCTATGCCAGGGGGGCGATAATGAACTGGTCTTGCGCTATTTTGAACTGCACCTCCTCAATGAGGTTGGCTACCGCCCCCAGCTTGAGCAGTGTGTCTCCTGTCGCTCTATATTAAAGGACACCACCAATTCATTCTGCCCCAGCGCTGGTGGCATGCTGTGCCCCGGTTGCAGCCAGAGCCAGCCGCTGACCTATCCCCTCTCGGCAAATGCACAAAAAGTGCTACAACTATTACAGAACAACGACTATAACACCGCCAGCAAACTAAAAATAAACCCAGAACTAGCCCATCAGCTTGAGATGGTGATGAGGAACTACCTTAAATACCTCCTGGAAAGAGAAGTAAAATCAGCCGCCTGGCTGGATACCCTGAGAGAACAAACAAGGCAAGCAGCACTTAGCCAAACCGCTCTACCATAGGATAGAGATAAAAATACAGATAGTATGCGGCTGGGGGTTTGGAACTCTCAGCTTTTTGCTATATACTAAATAAAATGACATCCAGATTAGACCGTATAGCTCAACAGCGCCGGCAAAAGCTTGACCGAATTCGCAGTCGTGGCATCGAGCCCTACCCCTATGGCTATCACCGCAGCCACACTACAAAACAAGCCGTAGCCCTGCTCAAGCAGCAAGAGGAAAGCACCAAAACAGAGGCGCCGGTGGTCAGTCTTGCCGGACGTATTATGGCTAACCGACCCATGGGCAAAATCTCGTTCCTTGACCTACGTGACGGCTCAGGGAAGATTCAGCTATGCTTCTATAAAGACCGCCTGAGTGAGGAGAACCTTAAGCTATTTCAGGATTTAGACATCGGCGATATTATCGGGGTCAACGGCAAGCTTTTCCGAACCAAGAGTGGAGAACCAACCCTTGAGGTAGAAAATTTTACCATGCTGGCTAAGTCGCTGCAACCATTGCCGGAAAAGTGGCACGGACTCAGTGATGTGGACAAGCGATACCGCCAGCGCTACCTAGACCTCATTGCCAATGCTGAAGTCAAGGAAACTTTCCGAGTCCGTAGCCAGATTATTGCTGCCATCCGTGAGTTCCTCAACCAGCGAGGATTTCTAGAAGTAGAAACGCCGGTGCTGCAGCCATCAGCCGGGGGTGCCTTAGCCCGCCCCTTCACCACCCACCACCATGCCCTTGACCAGGACTTCTACCTGCGAATTGCCCCCGAGCTTCATCTCAAGCGACTGATTATAGGCGGTTTTGACAAGGTTTATGAGCTGGGTCGCATCTTCCGCAATGAGGGCATCTCCACCAAGCACAACCCAGAGTTCACCATGCTGGAAAGCTATGAAGCCTATGCCGACTATAATGATGTCATGAGCACGGTTGAGCAGATGGTATCTCAAGTTTGCCAGCAGGTTCTGGGCAGTGATAAGGTTAAGTTCGGCGACGAAACAATTAACTTCAAGCCCCCGTGGCAGCGCCTGGAATTGCGCCAGGCAATTATCAAATACGCTGGCATTGACTTTGGGAAATATCCTGATGCCGATTCGCTCAGGGCGGAGATGCTAAAGCTAAAAATGGAGGTTGACCCACAAAAGGACAGGGGCAGGCTTATAGATGAGCTTATCTCAACCTTTGTCGAGCCGAACATGATACAGCCTACCTTCCTTCTGGACTACCCGGTGGAAATGTCGCCCCTGGCTAAGACCAAGCCTGATAACAAGCGTCTTGTTGAGCGTTTTGAAGCCTTTGCCGGGGGAATGGAGATTGCCAACGCCTTCACTGAGCTCAACGACCCGATAGAGCAGAGAGAGCGCTTCCTCAAGCAACAAAAGGAGCGCAAGGTGGAAGCTGAGGCAATGGAGACCATTGATGAAGATTTCCTGCTGGCGTTGGAGTATGGTATGCCGCCTACCGGTGGGCTAGGCGTTGGCATCGACCGCTTGGTGATGCTACTTACCGGTCAGCAGTCAATCCGCGAGGTAATCCTGTTTCCCCAGCTCAGGGAAAAGCCATGAGGAGGGAAAATGTCGCTGGTGCCAGCCTTTGAAATAGGCTTATGGAATGCCTGGATTTTCATGAGCAGCTTTCTGCTGCAATGGCTGGCCGTTATCCTTGCCGGAAAAAACGTAGCCGAAAGAAGCGGGCATCCCGCCGATATGAAAAAAAGCAAGACCGAGAAGAAGGCGGGCATAATAGGCAACACAATCTGGTTCTTGGCTACAGTGTACTCCATTTTTCTACCTCTTCAACTTGAAACGCCGTGGTTCTATCTCGGACTGGCCATCTTTCTCATAGGGTTAGGTGTCTTGACCACGGCCACAATTAACTTCGCCACCGCACCATTTGATAAGCCGATTACCCATGGGATATATCATTACTCCAGACATCCCATGTATCTCGCTACTTTTTTAATATTCCTGGGTGCCAGTATCGCTACTGCTTCCTGGGTGTTTTTCCTCCTGGGCATAGCCAATATTTTCTGGATGCGAACAGAGGTGCTCGTTGAGGAAAGATATTGCCTTAAGAGATATAGTGATACCTACCGAGAATATATGAATAAGACCCCAAGATGGATAGGAATACCCAAATCAGGGTAAAAGTGATAAATAAGATAAAGAAAAACTATAAGGAGAGGCAAAGAGAGGCGAAGCCTCTCTTATATAATCAATTCCCCCTCCCTTATCAAGGGAGGGGGACAAAGGGGGAGGGTTGGTAAGTAACTATGCTTGACCTTAAATTCATCCGTGAAAATATAGAGTTGGTGCGGCAGGCGGTAGAAAGGCGCCAGGATACCGCCCCGCTAGATGAGATTTTGCAGCTTGACTTGGAGCGTCGCCAGAAGGTTCTTGAGCTGGAAAGCCTAAGGCATGCCCGAAAAGAGGCGGCTCGAGAAAAGAAAGCAGCTAAGGAAACTATTGAGGAAGGGCGTGACCTGCGTGCCATGATAAAAGGGCTGGAAGAAGAGGTGAGAAGCCTGGATAACCAGCTGGAAGAGCTCCTGCTTCAGGTGCCCAATATCCCCCAGCCAACGGTGCCTTTGGGTAAGGATGAAAGGGATAACCCAATAGTTCGCTCCTGGGGGGAGCCAAAAAACTTTGATTTCCCGCCAGCCCCCCATTGGAAACTGGGGGAATCCTTGGGCATCATCGACTTTGAACGGGGGGTAAAGCTTTCTGGCACCCGCTTCTATGTGCTCAAAGGACTAGGCGCCCGATTGCAAAGAGCCATTATCTCCTTCATGCTCGACCTCCATACCACCGAGCACGGCTATCAGGAGGTATATCCACCGTTTATGGTCAGGAGGGAATGCATGGTCGGCTCCGCCCAGCTGCCCAAGTTCGCCGATAACCTGTATCATGATGAAGAAGATGACCTCTGGTTCGTGCCTACGGCTGAGGTGCCAATCACCAACCTCCACCGCGATGAAATTATACCGCCGGGAGTCCTGCCTATTTACTATGTCGCCTACACCGCCTGTTTTCGCCGGGAGAAAATGTCGGCGGGAAAGGATACCCGAGGAATAAAACGAGGACACCAGTTTGACAAGGTGGAGCTATATAAATTCACCGAGCCAACCACCTCCGACCAGGAGCTGGAGAAGCTGTTGAACGATGCCGAGCAGGTGTGCCAGAAGCTGGGGCTTCCCTACCGGGTGAAGCAGCTTTGCACCGCCGACTTAGGCTTCGCTGCACAAAAATCCTATGATATTGAAATGTGGGCTCCCGGCTGTGGCGAGTGGCTAGAGGTAAGCTCTTGCTCCAACTGCGGAGATTTTCAAGCCCGCCGAGCCGACATCCGCTACCGCCCAGCGTCTGACGCCAAGCCCCAGTTTGTCCACACCTTAAACGGCTCAGGGCTAGCTCTGCCCCGGGTTCTCATTGCCTTAATGGAGAACTACCAGCAGGCCGACGGCAGCATTGCTATTCCTGAAGTATTGCAGCCGTATGTGGGGGAGAGATTTATCAAGTAAAAACTTGACACATATATTCAGCAAGTATATTAAGCATAAATAGAGTAAGTGGCGTGGACAAGGCCCATATTCTATTCTATTTCATTAACTCTTGCTTAGTTTCAAGCCACCGCTTCCTTAACTTGTCTCTATTACTTTTACTAGGTATTTCAATAAACTTAATAGTCCAATATATTAGAAAGCCAATTGGGATGATGACCACTGCAGATAGACTGCTGGGCATTGAGCTGTTCTCAATTCCATATAAAAATAGTCCACAGCAAATTCCGCACAAAGCCCAGTATGTAAAAAGTAGAGATGTGTATGATTCCCTAAACCGACCAAACTTGTCCCTAGCTTTATCAAGCACCGTCTCATATCCTAAACCTTCGCCACTTTCATGGAAAACGATAATATATGCTGCCCATCCGAATATTTCCTCTCTAATCCCACTTATGATAAAAGCACAAGGAAGGATAATCGCCATAGGCGCCAGTACAAGAAATAGAGTAAGCGCTGAAGCCTCCGTTCCACTTTCTGGAAAGCTCTGCGAACCCCAACCCAAGATTGCAACCGCAGATATTACACTAAATGTGAATATCTGGAATATTAACCTCTGATGATTCATGATTTGCTCATTTAGATACCTTCGTTCCTCCAACTTCTGTTGCATTTAATCCCCCCACTTTAGCCTTAGTCGCTTACATCTATACTACATCTCCTATGACCAATTCTCAAGTCAGATAGCTTGCAAGAGCCACACAATAAGAAGTAAATCTAAAGGGAGTCAAAGAGGGGCGAAGCCCCTCTTAATAATTTAATTCCCCCTCTCCTTTGAAGGAGAGGGGGACACAGGGGGTGAGGTAGATAATACCTCACTTTCAAAATCAGCTTCGTCCAAGTATAATTAACTTGCCATGAGTACGAAAGTAATTAAGACCGATTGTATATTGTGTGTCTGGGGGTGTGGCATAAACGCCTATGTTGAGCAGGGTAAGCTGGTCAAGGTGGAGGGCATGGCTGAGCACCCGTTAAACCAGGGCATGCTGTGCCCCAGAGGCAAAGCGCTGGTAGATTATGTCTATTCGCCAGACAGACTTAAATACCCGATGAAAAGGGAAAACGGGGGCTGGAAACGCATCTCCTGGGATGAGGCGCTAGATATAATAGCCACCAAACTACAACAGGTTAAGGACAAATACAGCGCTAGGGCGCTGGCTATCTTTTGCGGTTCAATAGGGGTGGAAAATTATGAGCTGGCAGCTTTTGCCCGCAGGTTTCGTGGTGCTTACGGCACACCAAACTTCCTCTCGGTGGAGAGTAACTGCTACCGCTCCCGCATCCTGGCTCACCAGCTAACCTTCGGCACCTTCCTCCTGGAAGAGCCGGAAAAAGCAGGATGTGTTATCCTCTGGGGTCATGACCCTGATAATTCAAGGCCACCACTAGCCAGTAAGCTCTATCAAGCCCTGGATAAGGGGCTAAAGCTAATCGTTATCAACCCCAAGCGCACCCTGTTAGCAAAAAGAGGTCTGCATATCCCGATAAGACCGGGAACCGATTGTGCCCTGGCTCTAGGCATGCTGAATGTCATCATATCCCAAGACCTCTATGATAAGGAATTCGTGGAAAAGTATACTACTGGCTTTGATAAACTGGCTGAGCATGTCAAGCAATATTCGCCAGAGAAGGTAGAGAAGATAACCTGGGTGCCAGCGGCTAATATTGAGAGGATTGCCCGAATATTTGCCACCGCTGAATCAGCGTCCATCGTTCAGGGTGTCTGTGCTCTAGACCAGCAGATAAACGGCTTGCAGAATAACCGAGTGCTATCCATACTACAAGCGGTAACGGGAAACATCGACAAGCCCGGTGGCTGGGTTGCCGTCCCCTTCCCCCGACTGGGCAGCCTCCATATCAAGGTAGAAGAGGAACCCATTGGGACTGCTGAACACCCGTTATTTTACCGCCTCTGGGGCAGGACTTCTCCCTATGGTCAGACGATGTATCTTGCTGACGCAGTGCTCAACGAAAAGCCATATCCCATCAAAGCCCTGATTGTTACCGGCGGTAATCCGGCACTTACTCTGCCCGATTCCAGCAAAATCTTACAGGCATTGGAGAAGCTGGACTTTCTGGTGGTTATAGACCTATTCATGACTGAAACCGCCGAGATGGCTGATATTGTGCTCCCTGCCTGCTCTTTCTTGGAGCGGAGCGGAGTGGGCTACGTTTATGCGGTTACCAGCAGCATGCCCTATATCTTATTGCGCAAGAAGGTGATAGAGCCGCTGTGGGAATGCTGGCCCGACTGGAGGTTCTGGTGCGAGCTGGGAAGGAAAATGGGCTATGAAGACCTCTTCCCATGGCAAAACGATGGGGAGGTGGTGGAGCACTGGCTAAAACCCACCGGATTAACTATCGAGCAGCTAAGCGAGCAAAACCCAGAGGGTGTTTTCTTTGCCGAGAAGAAATATGATATGTGCCAGAAGGGTAAGTTCAGGACGCCTTCAAAGAAGATTGAGATTTATTCACAGACACTGGCTGATTATGGCTATGACCCACTGCCAGCTCATATTGAGCCCAGCCAAAGCCCTATTAGTCGTCCAGACCTGGTCAAGGAATATCCCCTGATTCTAACCACTGGCGCCCGAACCCTGGAATATACCCACACCCAGATGAGAAATGTGCCCCGGTTGCAGCAGTCTGCCCCTGAGCCCATGGCTGAGATTCACCCCGACACCGCCACAAAATATGGCGTCGCCGATGGCGATACCATAGCTGTGGAAACAAGAAAGGGGCAGATAAAAATCAAGGCCAGAACCACTGAAGACCTGGCACCGGGGGTAATCGGTATCCCCCATGGCTGGGCTCAGGCTAACGCCAATGTATTGACCGAGCTAGAGCCCCGTGATCCGGCTACCGGTTATACCGAGTTCAAAGCCCTGCTGTGCAGAGTGAGGAAATTAGAATAAGAAGAGGTCAAGACCACCTAACATATTAATGACAGCCCCGGTCATATATTGGGCTTCATCTGATACCAGATAGGCCACAGCATTGGCAATGTCCTGCGGCTCAGCGGGTCGATTAAATGCTGTTCTTTTTTCAACCCTCTGGCGAACAGCTTCGGGGAGTCCAAGATAAGCATCGGTATTAGCTATTCCAACCAACACTGCGTTGGCGGTGATACCGAATCTAGCCCCCTCAATAGCCACTGATTTAGCTAGACTGATTAGTCCTGCCTTAGCAGCACCGTAGCTGGTCTGCCCATAGCCCCCCATGACACCGGCTACTGAAGTGATATTGACAATGCGACCCCAGTTATTGGCACACATATCTACCCAAACCTCTTTGATGCAGTAAAAGGCAGAATTAAGACAAATCTTTACCTCATTATCCCATTCTTCGGGGGTAGTTTTTGAAATTGAAATGTTATGCCCCATAAGGGCAGCATTGTTTACTAAAATATTCACCGCCCCTAGCTCCTCTTTGACCCCGGCCAGCCCTTTTTGCACCTCCTGGTAGTCGCTGACATCCATCCTGACAGCAATAGCCTTTCGTCCCATCCCCCTTATCTCCTCAGCCAGTGACATTGCCCCCTCAAAGTGACCCCAGCCACTGACGGCTACATCGGCTCCCTTTTCAGCCAGAGTAAGGGCAATAGCTCTTCCATTCCCCCGCGGTCTTGAGGCGCCGCTAACAAAGGCAACCTTTTCTTCCAATGACATACTTTCCCTCCTTTAACAGATTTGACGCTATCAGCCCGATTCTCTATACTAAGCTAGCTTAGGAGGGGTGTCCGAGTGGTTTATGGTGACGGTCTTGAAAATCGTTGTCCTTCAGCAGAAGGGCCGTGGGTTCGAATCCCACCCCCTCCGCCACCACCCTTGAGTATCTTCCCATATTTAATCAAACCAGCTAAGCCGGTTATTGCCCTCTCGGGAAGGGGAAAGGTTGGAATACAGCTCCCCTCAAGTGCATTTATCTCGGCATAAGCTGAGCCTCCTGGCGAGTCCAGACACACTGTCATCGGCTTTTTACTGTCTCTGGCTATGTCGGCAACATCAACCACCGCCCTCATCACCTCCATATTTGAGCCATAGAAGACAGCGGCTACAGTTACCGCATCAACGCCATCATCTTCTAAAACAACCTTCAGCATCTCACGGCAAGCATCAAATTCATCTGATTTCCAAGCCAGGTCAACCGGGTTATCCACTGGATTAAGTGGCGATGCCAGTTGCCTGAGCCTTCGCCTTGTTACTGGTGAAAACTGAGCCAGCCTCAAGCCCAATTGCTGACATTTGTCAGCCATAATTATTCCCGGACCAGCCTGAACCGAGAGAATAGCCACCCTGTCGCCCACCGCCGCTGGCTGAAAGGCTAATGCCTTAGCCACGTCAACCAACTCTGTCATATCATCAACCATAATCATACCAGCCTGGTGGAAAGCGGTTTTGTATAACTCGTATTTGCCAGCCAGGGCACCGGTGTGGGACAAGGTAGCCCTGTCCATCTCCCCACCCCTACCCGCCTTATACACCACAATGGGCTTTCGCTTCGTCACCTGCCGGGCAGCATTGATAAGCCGCCGGGGTTGTTCCAAACCTTCCACATATAAAACTATTACCTCAGTCTCTCTGTCCTGACCAAAATAGGTTACCAGCTGGTCAAAATCAAGATTACACCTATTGCCCAGCCCGATAGCCTTACTGATGCCCACATTATGATTGGTCAAGGCATGCACCAGGTAAATAGTTGTTCCGCCACTTTGAGCCGCCACCGCCACATTGCCAGCCCGGCTCAAACTAAGCGTGTACTGGAATGAGGCGTTAAGCTTAGCCCTGGGATTGATTAACCCCAGGGTATTAGGACCTATAATCTTCATCCCACCCCTGTCGGCTATATCCTTAAGCTGAGCCTGCAAATCGGAACCAATCTCAGTGCCCACCTCCCTGAAACCACCGCTAACCAGAATAGTCCCCTTTACTCCCTTGGCAACACACTCCTCTATGGTAGATACAGTGAGCTCGGCGGGGATGACAACCATAGCTAAATCAACCTCCCCGGGAATAGCAGTAACCGAGGGGTATGCCTTTAACCCAAAAAGCTGCGCCAGACCAGGGTTAACTGGATAAACCCTGCCCCCAAACCCAGCTTCCAGCAGGTTGCCCACGCACATGAAGCCCACCTTCTCTGGATTAGCTGAGGCACCGACTACAGCAATGCTTCTGGGATAGAAAATATGGTCTAACTGCTCCACCAAATCCATAACTAATCGACCCCAATATCTAGTGAGACTCAACCGAGACTTCATCTAGAATAGCAAAACCTAAAGGATTCAGGTTATATCCCTCGACGTAGGACTTAACAAGAATATAGTTTTGCCCAAACCACAAGGGCAGGCAGGCAGCATCTTCAACCAGGAGTTGCTCAGCTTGTTGATATAGTGCCAGGCTCAGGTTATTATCTTGCTCCACCCCTGCCCTCTCCAGCAGGGCATCTACCTCAGGGTTGCTATACTCGCCATAGTTATTATCAGTACCGCTATGAAACAAAACATCCAGAAAATCCTGTGGGTGGGGGTAGTCAGCAATCCAGCCAATATAGAACATCTCGTCCTTCTCCTCCCCGAGGTGATAAAGGAATCTCTCCGGTTCTAACTGCCTTACCTTTACCTCCACCCCCAGGTTGTTTCGCCACTGATAAACAATAGCCTCCAGCGCCTGCGAGATTAATCCTCCCCAGCCCGCAGTGGTAATGGTGATAGACGGCAATTGGGATACGTCACCATACCTGGAATTGGCAATCAACTCCCTTGCTCCATCTATATCATAGTCCAGCCCGAGGAGTTCCTCATTATAGCCAGGCATGCCAGGCGGCAGGATGCCATCTGCCCGCTGCATCATGTCCTTGAATACCAAAGAAACTAACTTGTCCTTATCAATCGCCTGAGAGAAAGCGCGGCGGATATTGACATCGTCAAACGGTGGCTTGGCGGTGTTAAAGCCGATGTAGAAAAAGCTCAGCTCAGACGCCACCCTTAAATCCAGGTAAAAGGGACCGGTTTCATCAGTAACCTTTTCAATATAACTAATACCAATACCGGTAACATCGATTCTGCCAGTCTCATACATATTCATAGGCACACCGCCCCATAACTGAAAGACGACAAGATTGACCTTGGCCGACTCCCCGTAATAAAGCTCATTCCTCTCCAGAACAAGTAGTTGGTTTTCATCCCACTGCTTGAGCTTAAACGGACCGGTGCCATTGGGACTGCGCCACCACTCCCCGCCCGACTCCACATCAGCTCTATCCACCACAAAGGCAGTGGGATAGGTCAGCTTGGACAAGAAATAAGACTTAGGGGCATCTATAGTTACCTCAAGGGTATAATCATCAATAACCCTGACGCCGCCGATGTCTTCCCTTTCGCCGGATAATACTTCCCCCACCCCAACAATATCACCGAGATAGGTGGCTGCCGTCAGAGACCCGGTCTCAGAGTCACAGGCTCGCTCCCAGGAATACTTGAAATCCCCAGCCTTAACCTCCCTGCCATCATGAAACCTGACATCCTGTCGCAGGTAAAAGGTATAAGTCCTGCCATCCTGGCTGACCTGCCACGACTGGGCAATATCAGGCGCCGGCTCCAGATTATCATCAAGGCGAACCAAACCACCAAATAGCTGCATTATATACTCATGGGAGGTCATCTCACCGGAGACCGCCGGGTCAAGGGTCCACGGGTCAATGCCATATAGATTAAGAACCCCTTCTTCGCCACCAGGGGGTAGCACTTCCTGCCTAGGCTGGCAAACAGCATTGGGCAGATAGAACACCAGCAGGCTACATACCAATACTACTGAAAGGACTGTATATATGATTCTTTTCATTATTAAGCTCTAAAAATGCTGAAAACGGCTGTTTCTAGCACTAACCGAAATGATATCCAATCCATTCAATAACCTTGATTATTACCGCCAGTAATAGAGTTTGAAGACCTGCCACTACAGGGCGCCCAAAACAGGGGCCGAATCCCATTTTCTTCAGAAGTAGATTCCCATAATACGATTTCTCGATGCTTCTCAGCGACGCTGCGTATCTATAGCGCGTGTCCCAAAGCTTTCTCCAGTCAGGCTCTATATCATAAATAGCATTTCGCAGACCACCTACCCTTTGTGAGACCCCGTAACTCTCATAGTAAATAATGGCATGGTCAGGATGGATTGTTTCTGGTATTAACTCCTGAGGTATCGCAGCAAAGGCCTTTTCCAGAATCTCCCTTTTGAAGAACCTTGGCAGAAAAGGCCCTCTAGTTGGGTCAAAAGCACCGGGCTTCCCAAAGTGAGCATTAATTATCTGCTTTGAGGCACCATGTAGTCTCGGGATAAACCACTCAGTGTTGTAAGACTGTGTCTCGAAGACTACCATATCGTAGTCATCCATCATGCCTGCAGCCCTTTCGATAGCAGTAGGTTCCAGGATTTGGTCGGTATCGACAAAGGCTATGTATGAGCCCATTGATTCTTTGTAGCCAAGGTATCTAGCAGCCAGCAGCTTTCCCTCGCATAAGATAACCCTAGCCTGATAACTAGCAGCAATATCTCTTGTTCTATCTGCTGAGTGACTATCAATCACCAGGATTTCGATATTTGGATAAGTTTGTTTGGCAACTCCTTCCAGGCAGGAAGGAATCATCTTCTCCGAGTTGTAACTCGGGATGGTTATTGATACCAGCGGTGTATTTTCCATTTCTTACACTGGTTTCCCGGGCAGGTCGCCGACAGCAACCCCAATAACCTTGTCGGCGGCACCATAGTACAGAACTAGCTTGTTCTCAAAGACAACTGCCCCACAGGAGAATACTACATTTGGGGCACCCTCTGATGGGGAGAATCTCGTATTTGAACAAGCGCCTGAGCGCTCGTAATCCTCCACCGGCTCCAAGATGGGCCCCTCGCATCTTTCAAGCACGACTTCGGGGTAATCCCTATCCAGTAGAGCGCAGCCGAGACGATACGTCCACGTCTTGGCTTCGACGCCGTGGTAGATTAGGAGCCATCCCTCCTCAAGCTCGATGGGTGGCCCACCTACCCCTACCTTGGCATCATCCCAATACCCAGGGCGCGCCTTCAGAATTTCCTTATGGTCATACCAGTGGATCCCATCGTAGGAGAACGAGAGCCATATGTTCTGCGCCATCGCTATAGGTCGGTGTAATAGCGCTAGTCTACCATCAAACCTTCTTGGAAAGTAAGTGGCATTTCTGTTATGAATGCCAACCATTATCGGCAGGATAAGTCTGTGTCTGCTCCAGGTCCACATAGTATCTACGAAATCGCTTATAGAAATGTGAGATTCGCAGACACGAGCCATATCTCTGTCCTTGCCTGCATAAAGCATAAAGATTCTGTCCTCAATAGCCACCAGCCGTGCATCCTCCACTCCATCGGGCTCAAACCATTCTCCTGGCGAGAACACGGGATAAGGAAGACGCTCCTCTACCTCATCTATATTCTTTAGCCTGGCATAACCCAGGCGTGCGATGCCATCCTCGCCGTGGGCGCGGTAGAGAAGATGAGTCTTGTTCCCCAGTTGTATGACTCCCGGGTTGAAAACAAGTTTATTCTCCCACCCTCTCTTGGTGGGGCTTAAGATTGGGTTCTTTTTACTCCTCACAAGTTTAAGCTCAAGCTCCATACTGCCTCCTTAAAATAGCCTGTGCTCCTCTAGCCGAGTCTTAAAACAAACCCTCCCTCTTCAAGCTGAGGAACTTTTTATCGCCAATGATGATATGGTCTAATACATCTATGCCCACAATCTCCCCCGCCTCAGCTAGCCTCTTGGTTAACTTTATGTCATCCTCTGAGGCTTCAGGGTCGCCTGAGGGGTGATTATGGACAAAGATAACCGAGGCAGCACTGGCAGATATCGCCTCCTTGAATACCTCCCTGGGATGAACAATGTTGGTATCCAGGCTGCCAATGGAAATCTCTGACACCTTTATCAGTTGATTCCTGGTATCCAGCAACAGCGCCAGAAAGTGCTCCTTCTTCTTTCCCCTTAATCTAGCCTTCAGCAGGCTGTTTACATCCTCAGGGGTCTTAACTATTGGCTTATCTCCAGCCTGGGGATAAGCCTCCAGCCGGCTGGACAACTCAAAGGCAGCCTTAATCTGAGCCGCCTTGGCTAAACCAATCCCCTTCACCTGTGATAGCTCCTCCACTGAGGCATCGGAGATACCTTTGAGATTGCCAAATTGAGATAGCAGCCTCTGGGCAGTCACCATCACCGATTCACCGGCAACACCACGACCCAGAATCACCGCCAGAATCTCCTGAGCCGATAGGGCTTCCACCCCCAATTTTTGCAGCCTCTCCCTGGGTCGCTCAGAAAGAGGCAAATCATGAATAGTGAATGACTTCTTCACCATTCCCCTCTCGCTTTCGCTACCCAGCACCCGCCAACGCACAGATGCCTCCACTCCTCCATAGTCAATTGGTATTGCTGAGCGGCATAATCCCGCCACAAACCATCCAGACCATCCATATCAAAGCCATAAACCCTTTCCAGGGCTGCATCGTAGCCGCTACCCTCCCTAAAGGTATTCAGTAGCTCAAGCATCTTACCCTGCCCATAGTTGGCGATAAGGAACTCAACCAGACTATAGCTTTGAGCATAGCAAAGATAAGCCTCCTCGGCATAAGCGGAGAAGGGACTTGACAGGCTCTGCACCGAGATAAGGCTATCATCAGCTATCGCCCTGTTGAGATAAGCGGTGAATTCTGAACCAAGCTCCCCCTCAGTATGCATGGCTAGACCTTCATCCAGCCAGTTAGGCAGGCTATTATAGGGATTAAGGGTCATCTGATGAATAACCAGGTGTGTCAGCTCATGAGCAATTGCCCTCTTGCCCCAGTTGATGTCACCGGGAGCTATGCCAATAGCCATAATGCCATATCTGGTAAAGGCAACCCCTCCTGTCCACTCCTGAGGATAAATCATAGCCCCCATTAAATCCTCGGCATCGGCGTAGATATAGAGCTTGGCTGGTTTCTCCAGATGAGCGCCAGTATCCTCAGCCAGCCTCCCCAGCGCTTGCTGAGTCGTTGCCATTAGCTCCCGGGCAAAGGAATCATCCCCTTCATACCAATAAATGGTTACCTCCCCCTCGGTTAAACTGCGCCATGAATAGCGAATGTCATCAAACTGGACTTGAGCCGGAGCAGTTTCCACTTTGTTGCCGCTGGCATCTTCTACTTTCCACCAGTATTTCACGCTGGAGCCGGGCGGTAGCCCACCAATTCTCACCATTTCCAAACTCCAGCCGACATCAACAGTGGTACTGGGCATAAATTCAATATAGACCTCGCTGATAACTTCAGCAAAGCTTGCCCGGTCAACGGCATAGCAGAGGCGAATATCAGTGATACTGACATTGCTGTGGGCTGACAGAGCGAAGTTGAGCCGGGAAGGAAACTCTGCCTCAGCCGAGCTATCCAGTATGGTTAACTCACTCTGGGCTTGAACCAGACCAGGGCTCAATATAGCCAAGAATAAACAAATAATTAAGGCTAATAGGCCGGCTTTCTTTATCACCTTTCTTCACCCAAATTAGACCTGAGGTAGGCGGTTATAAAACCGTTCAATTCCCCATCCAGTACCCCATCTGTATCGCTGGTTTGGTAATCAGTTCTGTGGTCCTTTACCATCTTATAGGGATGGAGGACATAACTTCTAATCTGGTTACCCCAGCCGGCGGCAATGCGCTTCCCCTTAAGCCTGGCTCTCTCCTCAGCTCTCTTGGCCAACTCCAAGTCCAAAAGACGAGAGCGAAGTATCTTCAAGGCGATTTCTTTGTTTTGGTGCTGAGAGCGCTCGCTCTGGCAAGAAACCGCCAGTCCCGTGGGTAGATGGGTCAACCTGACAGCGCTACTCGTCTTCTGCATATGCTGTCCTCCCGGTCCGCTAGAACGAAACACATCAACTTTCAAATCGTCAGGTTCTATCTTCACATCAACATCCGCTTCGGCTTCAGGCAAAACCTCCACCAGGGCAAAGGAGGTATGCCGAGCATGGTCAGCATCAAAGGGAGAAAGGCGAACCAGCCGATGGACACCGTGCTCTGATTTCAGGTAGCCACAGGCATAATCGCCGTTGACCCCGATGACCACGCTCCTTATCCCTGCCTCCTCGCCTGGGGAAATATCTAATACCTCAGCCCCATAACCACGACGCTCAGCCCAGCGAAGGTACATCCTCATTAGCATCTGCGCCCAATCCTGAGATTCTGTGCCGCCAGCCCCGGCATGAATAGACAGAATGGCATTCCTGACATCATACTCACCGCTAAAAGCCACCTCCAATTCCAGCTTATCAAGGCGAGAGGTCAACTTCTCCACCTCGGACTGAATCTCTGCTTCCAGAGAGCTATCCCCCAAAGAGATTAGCTCAGCAATGTCAGCCGCTCTTTTCTCCAGTTCCCGCCACCTGTTTACCACCTTCTTCTGCTCAGATAAGAGGCGCATAACATTCTGTGCCTTAATCTGGTCTGACCAAAAGTCAGGCTGAGCTGACTGCTTCTCTAACCGGGCAATCTCCTCTTCCCTAGCGGCAATGTCAAAGATGCACCATTGCCATAGAGATTCTAGCCTGTAAATCCTTTAACTTATCCATTAACTCCTGCATCTATCCAAAAAGCCTCCCTTGATAGTCTACCGCAGGCACCACAATATCCCTTTCAGGCTTTAGATTCCCACCCGCCGCCAAATGGGCAAGCCGAGTAGGCTCAGGTAAACGATAACCGCGGCAGCACTCCAGCACCCAGTAGATGGCAGCCTGAAGGTCAACCTTATGACCAATGGAAACATAGATAGGTTTTGTCCCCAGCCTGGTTCGCAGGGCGGCACCTATAGTCTCATCCCTATCCACTACCTCAGCATAGCTACCCGGCTCCTCACCGGGCACCTGGTGGCTGCCACAGAGTAGTGATTTAGCACAACCAATCGTCGGCGTATCCAGGAAGAGCCCTAAGTGAGAGGCAAGCCCCATGCGCCTGGGGTGAGCAATCCCCTGCCCATCAACCAGGATAAGGTCGGGGGTAAGGGCGAGTCTCTCACAAGCAGCCAGGGTTAACGGTGCCTCTCTAAAGGATAAAAGGCCGGGAACATAGGGAAAATCAAGCTTCCCAGTTACTATTTTGGTTTCCACTAATCTAAGCTCGGGATAGTTTAAGACCACCACCGCCCCGGTAGCCGTCCCTTGTGTTCTGTTTACCGATATATCCACACCAGCAATAAACCGTGGGGTAGCCACCTCATTACCTCGGGAAACCTGTGATGCCAGCCTAAGCTGTATATCTAAAGCTTGAGCGGTGCTAACCCGCCAGCTGTGTAAGCTTTCTACCTTCATAACCTGATTATAACGACTGGACAGCACTATGACAACTATATTCCAAACCCCAAAATGAGCTAGTTCAGATAGATTGGTGACACAGATTATCATGTTTCGTTTCTCCGTGGCATTGACCCCATCCCCCTGCCCCCCTTCCCCTCTAGGGGAAGGGGATACCGAAGGAGAGCCTAAGAGAGGCGAAGCCTCTCTTATATAACCAATTTCCCCCTCCCTTTGTAAGGGAGGGGGACAAAGCGGGTCCCCAGGAAAATCGAAGATTTTTCTGGGTGCTTAAAGGGGGGGTGCTAAGTAAATGTCTAAGGGGGTGAGGTGCCGAAAGTTGAGGTGTCACTAAGGTAGTGAACGAGTACACCCCATTGACAGCGAGGCGATTATGGCGCATAATAACCTATAAAGAAGGTCGGATAAGATTGGTAAAGATTAGATTACGCCGTGTAGGAGCTAAAAAAAGTCCGAGTTATCGACTGGTGGTAGCCGATGTTCGAGCCCCCCGCGATGGGGCATTTATTGCCGTTATTGGTCACTATAATCCCCTGACCGACCCAGAAACAGTAGTTATAGATGAAGAAAAAGCACGCCACTGGCTAAGCCAGGGAGCCCGACCCACAGATACCGCCGCCAGGCTGCTAGCTAAAGCTGGCATTATCGAAGAGCCCGAAGCAAGGAAGGAGAAAATCAAAGCCGACATTACCGCAAAACCCAAAGCAAGTAAGAAGAAACCTAAGGCTGGTGCCACTGAAAAACCCAAAACAAGCAAGGATGAACCCGAAGCCAGCATTACCGAAGAACCTGAAACAATCAAGGAGGAGCCTGAAGCCAGCATCACCGAAGAACCTGAAACAATCAAGGAGGAGCCTGAAGCCAGCATCACCGAAGAACCTGAAACAATCAAGGAGAAAACATGAAAGAACTAATCGAATACATCGCCAAAGCCATTGTAAACGCACCTGATGATGTGGTAGTCACTGAGGAGACCGATGACCAGGGCATAACGCTCAAGTTACAGGTCGCCGATGATGATAAGGGGAGGGTTATTGGCAAGCAAGGTCGTGTAGCTCAAGCCATGCGCACCTTGCTCAGGGTATTAGCAGCTAAACAAGGCACCAGAGCCAATCTCGAGATTCTCTAAGAACAGCTCAATAACCAGGAATGAAATCACCTGGGCTAGAATTTATAACTATTGGTCAAGTTGTAGCCCCATGGGGTATCAAGGGCAAACTAAAGGTAGAGGTAGCTACCGATTTCCCCCAACGCTTTGCTCCCCATTCCCAGATTTATGTTAACCGACAGCCCATGACCATTGCCGGCACCGAGTGGCATAAGGGGAAGGCAATAATCAAGCTGGACACCATTGATAGTATTGAACAGGCTGAAAAACTCCGGGGGCAAGCAGTAGAAATACACCAGAGCCAACTTCAGCCTCTCCCTGAAGGGCAATATTACCACTTTCAACTCATCGGGCTGGAGGTATGGACAACCCAAGGGGAACTACTGGGAAAGGTCACCCAAATCCTAACTGCAGAGAGTAATGACAACTATGTAGTCCGCGGAGACGAAGGGGAGATTCTTATTCCAGCTATTGAGGATGTAGTAAAGTCCATTGACCTTGATAAAGGGCGGATAACTATTGAAGCTATTGATGGATTGCTAAGCTTAAATCGTTAGCCAGGTTGGACTCCGGGTCTTCTTTTCCTCCTCCTCTCCACCACCTTGAGGCGAGCAAGAGAGCGGCGTAGTGCTGCCTCCACCAGAGTCTCATCTACCTCAGGGGGATGGGTTCTAAGCAGCTCCTCAGCCCGGCGCTTTGCCTCCTCAGCTCGAGCCACGTCAATCTCCTCCACCCTCTCAGCAGCATCAGCCAGAACTATAATCCTGTCAGGACGCACCTCAAGGAAGCCCCCGGAAATGGCTAAGTAGAACTCCTCCTCACCCCTCCTTACCCGCAGCTCACCGGGCAACAACATAGTCATCAGAGGGGCATGATGGGGCAGGATTCCCAGTTGACCTTCAACCCCGGGAGCAACAACCACATCCACATCATCTGAGAAAACTACTCGCTCCGCAGTAACAATATCAAGCCTTGTGGTAGCCATCAACCCTAAACCTGTGCCTGTAAGCTCTTCGCCGCCTCCGCAGCCTCATCTATATTACCTACCATATAAAAGGCTTGCTCTGGTAGGTCATCATGCTTACCTTCCAGAATTTCCTTAAAACCGCGCACTGTTTCCTCCACAGGCACATACTTCCCCTTCCTGCCAGTAAAAACCTCGGTGACAAACATTGGCTGAGACAAAAATTTCTGTATCCGCCGAGCACGAGCCACAGTAAGCTTGTCCTCCTCGCTGAGTTCCTCAATACCAAGTATAGCGATTATATCCTGGAGGTCTTTATAGCGCTGCAATACCCTCTGCACCCCACGAGCTACACTATAGTGCTCTTCACCAACAACACTGGGGTCAAGGATGCGAGAGGTTGAGGTCAGGGGGTCAACTGCGGGATACAAGCCTTGCTCAGCAATAGACCTCTCCAAGGCAACAACGCCATCAAGATGACCAAAGGTAGTAGCTACTCCAGGGTCAGTATAGTCGTCAGCCGGGACATAGATAGCCTGGAAGGAGGTAATTGAACCCTTCTTAGTGGAGGTAATCCTCTCCTCTAGCTCACCAATCTCGGTAGCCAGGGTAGGCTGATAGCCCACCGCTGAGGGCATACGACCCAACAGGGCTGATACCTCCATACCAGCCAGAGTATAGCGGTAAATATTATCAATAAACAGCAAGACATCCTGCCCCTCAACATCACGGAAGTATTCCGCCATAGTTAGTCCAGTCAGTCCCACACGAAGGCGAACCCCAGGGGGTTCGTTCATCTGCCCAAAGACCATCACCGTCTTATCAATCACACCAGAAGCCTTCATTTCATTCCATAGGTCATTGCCCTCGCGAGACCTTTCACCAATACCGGAGAAAACAGAAAAACCCCCGTGCTCGGTGGCAATATTGCGGATAAGCTCCATAATGATAACCGTCTTGCCTACCCCGGCACCGCCATAGGCACCTACCTTGCCTCCCTTGGTAAACGGGGTAATCAGGTCAATCACCTTAAGACCTGTCTCCAGCATCTGGGTGGTTGTTTCCTGCTCTTCCAAGGAAGGCGGAGGGCGATGAATCGGCCAGTGCTCTTCGGCTTCAACAGAACCAAGCTCATCCAAGGGCTCTCCCATAACATTAAACAGGCGTCCCAGAGTAGCTTTCCCCACCGGCACAGTGAGAGCTGCCCCGGTATCTACAGCTTCCACCCCCCGCTCCAGCCCATCAGTTGACGATAGTGCCAGGCACCGGACCCAATTATTCCCCACATGTTCCTGAGCCTCAAGCACAATCTTGCCACTATCGGTGGTAACCTCTATGGCATTGTAAAGGGCAGGGAGTTCATCAGGGGGAAACTCTATATCAACTACCGTCCCTATTACCTGAGCTATTTTCCCCTTTGCCATAATAGCCTCTCCCTATCTAGGCTTCCTAGTTGGCACAAAAGCTAACACCTTGCGATACCTATAATAATTCACACCGTCTATCATCCTTGATTCAATCCCTGCCCCATACTCCAGGGAGGTGAGAATCCTCTCCACTTCTTCTGCTGACAAATTCCTGCCTATTGATGCCAACACTTTTACTATCTCGTCTAGGGTAAAAGCGGTACGAGCATTAAAACGGAAAAACTCCATAAGCAAAATGCTGGTCTCACGGTCACTCTTCTCGAATTCAGGCTTGTTAATAGGCATTGGTTAAAACCTCCTTCAGTTAAGCTAGAGCCACAGCTCCGCCAGTAATGTCCAGGAGTTCTTTAGTTATTGACTCCTGGCGTGCTTTATTATACATCAGGGTTAACTCTTCGATAAGCTCATTAGCATTATCAGTGGCATTCCGCATCGCCACCATTCTAGCTGACTGCTCACTGGCAATGGATTCCAGAATGGCATGATATACCTGCATTTCCACAAATCTTGGTAAAAGCTCGCCCAGCACCGCCGCAGAACCGGGTTCATATATATAGTCTACGTTCTGCGCCCTGGGTATAGCTGCCGGTTCCACCGGAAGTATCTGCTGCATAATCGGTCTCTGCACCATGGTGGAAATAAACTGAGCATAAACTAAGTAGACCAGGTCTATAATCCCATTGGTGTAGTCATCGATAATGATACGGGATATAGGCAGCGTGTCCAGCAAGCTAGGTCGGTCGCCAAGCCGGGTAAACTCAGCACGAATATCACGACCATACCGTCTCATAAAATCAAACCCCTTGCGCCCGACAGCGATAAGGGTAACGGGCATACTCTGCTCCAGGATAAAGCTTACCGTCCTGCGGTTGATATTAGTATTAAGCCCACCACACAGACCGCGGTCAGGGGTGATATGCACTATGGCGATTTTAGCCACCGGTCGGCGTTGCAACAACGGATGTAGCGCTTCACCTTCTGCGGGCAAAGCCGCCAAGTCGGCCAGCACCTGGCTAATCTTATCAGAATAAGGGCGTCCTGCCAAGCCGCGCTCCTGCGCCCGCCTCATCTTTAAGGTGGCAATCATCTCCATAGCCCGGGTAATCTTGGCTGTAGATTGAATGCCCCGTATTCTACGACGAATTAAGCGAATATTAGCCAATCTTTAACCTCACCCCCTTAGGTTTTTAGAACCCCATCCCCTGTATCCCCTTCCCCTCCCCCTTGACAAGGGGAAGGGGAAGGTTTTTTCTTAAGAGGGACTTCGTCCCTCTTAAACTCCCTGTAATGTATTTGGAGCTTCGCCCCTTCAATCTTCCCCTATCATTATGTCAACTAGTAGGTCATGCCCTGCTTGAACTCAGGGATGGCTTTCTTTAATGCCTCCTCAGTCTTTGGGCTAATCTCTTTTTCCTTAGCAATCTTTTTGCCTATCTCAGGGTGATTTGCCTCCATAAACCTATGGAAGTTAGCCTCAGCAGCGGTGATTTTATCTACAGGTATATCATCAAGATAACCGTTAATGGCGGCATACAGAATCATAACTTGCTTCTCCACCGACATAGGGACATATTGAGCTTGCTTTAAGATTTCAGTGATTCGCTGACCACGCTCAAGCTGGGCTCTGGTTGACTTATCCAGCTCGGTAGTGCCAAATTGAGCAAAGGCAGCAAGCTCGCGGTATTGAGCCAGCTCCAGTCTAAGTCTACCTGCCACCTGCTTCATCGCCTTGGTCTGGGCGGCACTGCCAACCCGAGATACTGACAAACCTACATTCAACGCTGGTCTGATACCAGCATTAAATAGGTCTGTTTCCAGATAAATCTGACCATCAGTAATAGAGATAACATTGGTGGGAATATAAGCAGCTACATCACCAGCCTGCGTTTCGATAATAGGCAGAGCGGTGAGAGAGCCTCCACCATATTCAGGGGCATATTTAGCTGCCCTCTCCAGCAAGCGACTGTGCAGATAGAAAACATCACCGGGGTAAGCCTCCCGCCCCGGGGGACGGCGCAACAAGAGTGAAAGCTGCCGATAAGCCCATCCATGCTTGGAAAGGTCATCATAGATAACCAGAGCATCCCTTCCCTGCTCCATGAACTCCTCGCCTATAGCGCAGCCGGCGTAAGGGGCAAGATATTGCATGGCAACCGAATCAGAGGCGTTAGCCGCAACCACTATGGTATGCTCCATAGCCCCGTGAGCCTCTAGGGTGGCTACTACTCGTGCCACCTTGGATGTTTTCTGACCAATGGCGACATAGATGCAAACTAAGTCGCCGCCCTTTTGATTGATAATGGTATCAAGGGTAATAGCTGTCTTCCCTGTTGAGCGGTCGCCGATAATAAGCTCTCTTTGCCCCCGACCCAAAGGAATCATACTATCTATAGCCTTAATACCGGTTTGCACCGGGGTATCCACCGACTTACGCAGGGTAACATTGGGGGCAACCCGCTCCATAGGTCGGGTCTTATCGGTCTTTACCGCACCCTTGCCATCCAAGGGACGACCTAAGGAATCAACTACCCTGCCAATAAGGGCTTCACCTACAGGCACCTCTGCGATGCGACCGGTGCACCGCACCTCATCCCCCTCCTTAATCTCGGTATAATCGCCAAGGACAATGGCGGCAACACTATCCTCTTCCAGGTTCAAGGCAATCCCCATAATCTCGTTGGGAAATTGAAGTAGCTCATTATACTTGGCTGCCGCCAGACCATGAATCCTGGCGATACCATCGCCAATCTCAATCACGGTGCCAACATCTACCATAGTTACCGGTGCACCAAACTGCTCAATCTGCTGTTTGATAACAGAAACAATGTCTTGCCCTCTGGTTGTCACTTGAGCCACCTCCTTACCAGCTTCTTCACCTCGCCTCCCCCCTGGCTAACTCATTCCTTAACGCCATCAGTTTACTATGGGTGCTACCATCCAGCAACTTGTCACCAATCCTAGCTATAATCCCACCAATCAGGCTAGAGTCTACCTTAAGCTTGAGCACCACCTTCTTGCCGACCACAGCCCCGAGATGCTGTTCCAATCTCTGCCTATCTTCGTCATCAAGCGGAATGGCAGTAATAACCTCAGCCTGTTCTATACCACGATAGCTGTCCAATAGACGCTGATACTCACCAGCAATATCACCTGCCATACTCAATCTGCCCCTGGTCACTAATAAATAAACCAGATTCAAGGCTAGGGGGTTTATATCACCCAGTCGCTCAGATAGCAGCCCAGCCTTATCCTCAAAACGGACCTTGGGATTCTCCAGTAGGGCAACAAATGTTGCATCCTCACCCAGACTGGCAATCTTTCTCAGGTCAGACTGCCATCCATCTAACTCTTTTCTCTCCAGGGCAATGTTGAACACTGCCTGGGAATAGCGCCTAGCATAAATTCTTCTCGCCACGTTGTCTCCCCGAATAAGATGGCTAACCCTTCTTCAGGGTAGGAGCTTCCTCCAGCACCTTATCAATAATCTGACGGTGGGCTTTCTTATCCAAAGAGCGGTCAATCACCTTCCCCGCCGCCAGTATAGTTAGGTCGGCAAACTCCTTACGCAACTCATCAATAGCCCCATCTCGCTCTCGCTGAATCTCAGCACGTGCCCTAGTGATAAGGGTTTCGCCTTCCTGCTTGGATTGTTGCTGTGCCTCTCGTCTAACCTCTTCCCCAGTTCGCATCGCCCTGGCTATCACTTCCTCCCCTTCCTTGCCGGCAGCCTCGATCCGCTTTGCTGTCTCCTCCTCAGCACGCTCCGCCTGCTGCTTGATAAACTCTGTCTGCTCCATACTCTCCTTAATCTTCCGAGAGCGCTCATCGAGCATCCTCATAATAGGCCTGTAAGCCACTAGATAGAGCAGGCCGAAAAGGACGGCAACATTGATAATTTGCGCCAGCAACGTTGGCAAATTTATACCAAGATTTGCCAGACCTTCCATTTTCTCCTCCTTAGACTACGGATTACTTCAACTGTAAGGTCGTTTTAGGCAGAAAGGATTGCCAAAAGCACCATGCCAGCGATAAATGTTGCCCCTAGAACTGCCGCTGCAATAATAATACCTATAGACAGTGGTATACCATTATCTCCCATAATAACCTCCTTATTAACCTCGCTAGACAATCATAGCCAGGATGATGGCTACAATCAGTACATAAATACCGATAGCCTCAGCGAGGCCAGCCACCAGAATCATATTAGTGAAAATGGGTCCCCTCGCCTCAGGATTACGGGCTATCCCCTGCAAGGCTGAATAGCCAATAAGCCCAAGAGCCAGGGCTGGCCCCAACATCCCCAGACCAACCGCCAATCCTATCGCCAGCATTTTCATTACTTCGGCTTCCATGCTTAACCTCCTTTATAAAGTTTAGCAATATCAAGTCCCCATTCTATCAATAACAGAGAGTCCTGCTTAGTGCGCCTCTTCCTCATGAGATTGTACAGCCAGTGTAAGAAAAATAAGGGTTAAACCGCCAAAGATAATGGCCTGTATGAAGCCAATAAGCAACTCAAGCCCGTAGAATGGCAAGGCAAATATCCAGGGGATAAGGAAGGCGGCTACCAGAAGCAGAATTTCACCAGCCGTCATATTGCCGAAAAGACGGAAGGTAAGGCTGACAATGCGAATAAATTCGCTTAAACCCTCCAGAAGTCCGGTAAAGATAGTAATCGCCCCGGTGAACAATCCAGATAAACCAGCCTTAAGCCTACCCCCGAATAACTGGCGTACCCCCCTCAAGAACTCTCTGACATTAATGAACTTGCCCAGGTAACGGATACCAAGTGCTCGCAGGCCAAAGAATTCAACAAAGACAAAAGACGTCAGCGCTAGCGCTAAAGGCATATTGATATCAGTATTGGCACCCCGCAATAAATGCACCTCACCCTCAACAGTATGGACCGTTATTGAACCGAACCCAGGAAGCAAGCTCAGCCAAGCATTAAAGCCAACAAAGAGAAAGATGGTAGTTACCACCGGGAAGAAGCGGCGACCATTTTTCTCACCAGCAACACTACAGCAGAGGTCATAGAGCCAGCCAAGCAGAAACTCAAAAGCAGCCTGCAATCTGCCTGGAATTAGCTTCATCCGACGGGTAACGGCATATGAAAATCCCACCAAGAATATAATAGTAAGCCAAGCACCGAGAATGCTATTAGTAATGGGAAAGCCAAACAGGTGGAAAACCACCTCAGCAGGAAGCTTGGGGTCGGGTTGGGGAACACTCAGCCAGCTAGGTAGTCCCAAATCACCGAGCATGCTTTTGCCGAGAGGACCAACAACGAAGCCAACGACAAAGAGAACGACAAAGAGGAGCGAAACCCCAATTATAACAGGGAAGGAACAACCCAGGAAGCCCCGTTTAGGCACTAATTGTCCTCCTTGTCTCGCTTGCTACGCATGAGAGGTAGCAGCATCCGATAAACGCCATAGAAAGCAACAACCAAACCAAAAATTAAGCCCACTATTACCAGAATAGGCTCGGTGCCAAATTTACTATCCAGCCAGCGACCGCCAAGTACACCCAGCAGGATTGAGATACCAATGAACCACCCCACACCTATGAACCTTAAAGCCGCTTCCCACCTGCTCATGCCCTGAGCAGCATATCAAATCTGCCCCCCCTGGTCAAGCTCGCTTTTGGTCGCTAAAAAGCCCTAGGTCTTTTAGTTCTAGGGCTCTTTATTATTAAACTTACAGATTTCCTATTTCCGACTGAGAAGCCGAGAAAAGTCTCCGTCAAAATCCTTCAAGAAATTATGCATATCCAGCACTTCATCTGCGGTTAGCCTATCCGCATTCCTGAATTTATCCGATTCCGCCTTAGTGAGGTCAGTGATAACCTCGGGCATTTTCCCTTCTCTAATCACTGCTGCCACTAAATACTGGGTTTGGCAAACTGAACAAAACACCCTCAAAAACCACAAGTCTTCCTGCTGACCCAGGACACCGATATTATCCGGCTCATAGCGCTGCCCGCAAACACCACACTTCATTGAAGCCATTACCCTCTTAATAAGACCTTCTTCCATCAATTCAGCCCCCAAACCTGACCAGGGTGAAAAAAGCCCTGGTTAAGATTTATGCTTATCAAAGTCCTCTAAATCAAGGGTGTTAATGAAATCATAGAAAGCGGACATCTTTTTTATCTCTTCTTCACTGACCTTCTTGCCCCTGCCAGCCTCACCCGTTTCCCCCTCTTGGGAGATAGGTTTACCCGTCTCCTTGTCTAATAAGATGCCTGCTTTATCTAAGACTACCTCCTCGGCATAGATAGGCACGTCCGCCCTCACCGCCAGTGCCAGTGCATCGCTGGGACGAGAGTCGACCTCCATTTGCCCCCCATCTACACTAAGAACAATCTTGGCATAAAAGGTATCGTTCTTAAGCTCGCTGACGATGATAGAGCTGATAGTAGCCCCCAAGGCATCAATGACCGAGCGCAGTAAGTCGTGAGTTAAAGGTCTGGGCACAGTAACATCCTGAAGTTTTACTGCTATGGCATCTGCCTCTGCGGGCCCGATCCAGATAGGCAGATAACGGTCTGCTTGCTTTTCTTTCAGAATCACTACCCGTTGATAGTTCATCAGGCTGACCCTAATACTATCAATAATCATCTCTATCATGGTCACACCTCCTCTATTTCTCGCCAGCATCTAAATTTTACCCCACATCACCCCCACTGTCAATAATAGGTAACCCTCCCCCTTTATGCACCCTGAAAAATCAAAGATTTTTCAGGGAACCCGCTTTATCCCCCTCCCTTAGATAAGGGAGGGGGAAGTAGTCGTATAAGAGAGGCTTCGCCTCTCTTTGACTCTCTTACCTTTGAGGGCATCTAAGAGGAGCAAAGCTCCTCTCTAAACTCTCTTTTTTTATCCCTCTCCAAGATAGGGAGATGTATTCTTGGCATGAGGGGAAGGGGGTTAATGCCATAGAAAAACGAAACATGATAATCTGTATCACTAATCTATCTGAACTAGCCCGTAAAAATGACGCTAAGCCTACCGGCAGCATTTAGCTAAATCGCCCCATTATGGTATAATAAACAATAATAAGCTTGCCAGTTGGTTCTATAATCCCCTATAAAGGATAAGTGTAAGGAGGCAGAACTATGCATCAGGGCCAAAAGGCCATTGTTTGGTTCAACGAGGTCACCAAAAAGGATGTGCCCACTGTCGGTGGCAAGGGGGCAAATTTGGGTGAAATGACCAACGCTAACATACCCGTCCCCACAGGCTTCATTGTAACCGCAGACGCCTATTTTGACTTCTTCAGGAAGTCAAAGGTTAAGGATGAAATTGGCAACCGGTTACGGTCATTAGACCCCGACAATAGCAAACAGCTTCAGCAAATTGCCGCTGAGATTAAACAGCTAATCCTGGACGCCCCTATGCCAGCGGAATTAGACAAGGAGATTCAACAGGCCTACATCGAGATGGGCAGGGGTTTGGTTGCAGTGCGCTCCTCAGCCACGGCTGAAGACCTGCCTGAAGCCTCCTTTGCTGGTCAGCAACGCACCTTCCTCAATGTGCAGGGAGAAAAGGAGGTGGTAGCTGCCGTCCAGGAGTGCTGGGCATCCCTCTTTGAACCACGCGCTATCTTCTATAGGCACCATCAAGGTTTCGACCACTTCAAGGTTGGCATCGCTGTCCCAGTCCAAAAAATGATTCAATCTCAAGCCTCAGGGGTAATGTTCACTCTGGAGCCGGTAACCAGTGATAGTGGCAAGATTGTTATTGAGGCTGTCTATGGACTTGGTGAGGCTATTGTCTCAGGGGAGGTAACCCCTGACCTCTATATCATAGACAAAGAGGGGCTGAGGATTAGCACCAAGAAGATAGGCAGGCAAGAGTGGCAACTAATTAGGAATCCAGCCGGTGGTGACAAGGAGGCTAATATCAAAGTGCCACTCCAGCCCTCAAGTCAAACTGAGCAGAAGTTATCAGATGAGGACATAATCAGCTTAGCCAAGCTGGGAAAACAACTGGAGGACTGGTATCAATTCCCCCAGGATATTGAGTGGGCAAAAGAGGATAAGGAAATCTTTATCGTCCAGACTCGCCCGGTAACTACCATCAAAGAAACAGCCGAGGTTGAACCTGAAATTACAGCTCCAGTGCTCCTCAGCGGAGACAAAGCGAGCCCAGGTATAGCCTCAGGACCGGTCAAGATAATATATGAAGCCTCCCAAATAGACCAGGTACAAGAGGGTGATATCCTGGTGGCTGAAATGACTACCCCTGACTTTGTGCCGGCGATGAAACGGGCAGTAGCGATTGTGACCAACCGCGGTGGTAGAACCGCCCACGCTGCCATAGTTAGCAGAGAGCTGGGTATTCCCTGTGTTGTCGGTGTCGAGCAGGCAACAACTATCCTGACTAACGGACAGGTAATCACCGTAGACGGCTCACAGGGCAAAATCTACGATGGTAAAGTGACTAGAAGAATAAAAACGACCGCCGTTGCCGATATCCTCAGAGAAGCAATTAGGACAAGGACCAAGGTTTATGTAAATCTGGCTCAGCCTGAGCTGGCTGAAATTGTAGCCGCCCGTAATGTAGATGGCGTGGGCTTACTGCGAGCCGAGTTCATGATTGCCCAGATTGGTGAGCACCCCCAGCATATGATTAGCCAGAAAAGACAAGGGGAGTTTGTGGATAAGCTGTATCAAGGTATTAATACCTTTGCCAAGGCGTTTGACCCCCGCCCAGTAGTTTATCGAACCAACGACTTTAAGACCAATGAATATCGGAAACTCCAAGGCGGTGAAGAATACGAGGCGATTGAAGAGAATCCTATGCTTGGCTATAGAGGAGCCTCCCGATATATTACGGACATTGAGGTGTTTAAACTGGAGATAGAAGCCATAAAGA
>Ga0209986_10000067_pt1 | contig 87583 bp, 89 predicted proteins | sample BlataG_FD_183168 | JGI IMG/M metagenome (GOLD analysis project Ga0209986, IMG submission 183168) | Deep subsurface microbial communities from Black Sea to uncover new lineages of life (NeLLi) - Black_00105 metaG (SPAdes) (version 2) | ecosystem: Environmental > Aquatic > Marine > Oceanic >...
CGACCAGGACGACCAGGCCCGGGGCGACGGTTACCGGCCGGATCCGCCCGGCCGGCCGCCGGGGACCGGGGCGGTCGGCGGGCGATTCGGCACCGGACTCGCCCCAGGCCTCCTCGCCGGTCCCGGCGTCAGCCCGATCCGGTGTCCAGTCGAACCGGCTGACCGCGGCGACCCGGTCGGCGAAGGCGTTCGCCGCAGCAAGGACCCGGCCGACCCGTGGGGCCGGCCAGTCATCCGGGTGCACCACCACGACGGACTCGCACGGCCCGCCCAGACAGGCCGCCATGACTTCGTGCCACAGATCGGCCACCGCGACCGGGGCATCGCCGAGCAGGCCGATCGGGTCATCGATCCAGTCCAGGGCGGCACCGACCAGGGCGCGGGGCGGCGGGCAGCCGGTACCGCCGGCCAGTGCCCGCACCGTGTCGGGTCCCACCTCCACCACCGTCGGACCGGTCCCCCTCGTCATCACGCCAGGCTAGAGGCCCGGGCCGTGGCGGGTGACGCCCATCCACAGGCTTCAGCGCCGCCCCGACCGACGCTGCCGATAGGCCGCGACATGCTGGCGGTTGCCGCAGTTGCCGGTATCGCAGAACACCCTCGAGCGGTTGCGGGAGAGGTCGATCAGCACCGCCCGGCAGTCCGGGGCAGCGCAGGTCTTGAGCCGGCGAAGCTCCCCGGCCCGGATCAGGTCGGCAAGCGCCATCGCCATCTCGGCCCCCATCCGCTGGGCCAGCGGATCCTCGGTGCAAGCCAGGTGCAGGTGCCATTCGGGCATCTCCGGATGCCTGGTGAGCCAGGGAGATGCCGCGGTGTCGGCCAGCAGGGCGTTGACCTCCTCGACGGTGCGCTCCTCATCGTCGGCCGCCGCCCAGATCCGGCCCAGCCGGTCCCGCAACCGGCGCACGGCGGCCAGTTCGGCATCGTCGCGGTCACGGCGTCCGGTCCAGCCGTAGCCGTCCAGGTACCCGTCCAGCGCCGCCTGATCGGAAAGCTGTTCGCCATCGACCCGGTCACTGTTGATCAGCACTCCGGCAGCCCGCAGGGTCAGCTCGGTGTCATGAGTGAAAAGCATTTGACCCATGAACCCCTCAGGACGTAGCGTCATGACCAATCGTTATTTTACTCATGACTCAGGGTTTCGCCACGGTATCGGCGTGACCATCACGCGAGGAGGTGTCCGGTGTTCCCGACCCAGAGCCGTAACCAGTTCCGCCTCGGCCTGCTGTTCGCCGTGGGATCGGCCTTCACCTTCGGGCTGTCCGGACCGCTGGCGAAATCGCTGATGGTGGCCGGCTGGTCGCCGACGGCCGCAGTAGCCGCCCGGCTCGCCGGCGGTGCGCTGGTCCTGGCCGCGGTCGCCACGATCGTCAGGCCGGACTGGATCCGGGAGGCCCGCGCCCACGCCCGCACCGTGGTGCTCTACGGGCTGATCCCAGTCGCCGGGGCCCAACTCTGCTACTACAACGCGGTGGCGCACCTATCGGTCGGCATCGCCCTGCTGCTGGAGTACACCGCCCCGGTACTGGTCATCGGATGGGTGTGGGCCACCACGAAACGGCGCCCGCGCCCTCTGACACTGGCCGGCGTCGCCTTGGCCGTCATCGGCGTCACCCTGGTGCTGAACGTGTTCTCGGCGTCGCCCGGGGGCACCCGGGTGGACGCGGTCGGGGTGGCCTGGGGATTGGGCGCGGCGATCTGCGCGGTCTGCTACTTCATGATGTCGGACACCGTGACCGCCGACGGGTCCGGTCTGCATGCGGTGACATTGGCAGCCGGCGGACTGGTGGTGGCCGCCATCGCCATCGCGGCACTCGGGCTGTCCGGACTCATGCCGCTGCACTTCACCGCCAACGACGCGGTGATCGGCGGGACAAGCGTCTCCTGGCTGGTGCCGGTACTGCTGCTCGGCGTGATCTCCACCGCGATCGCCTACACCCTGGGAATCAGCGGGGTGGCCCGGCTGCGACCGAGTTTCGCCTCGCTGGTCGGCCTGGGCGAAGTGCTGTTCGCTGTGCTGATGGCCTGGCTGCTACTGGGCGAGGGCGTCAGCGCCACCCAGGCCGTCGGCGGGATCGTCGTGCTGATGGGCCTGGTCCTGGCCCGCCAGGGTGACCGCAGTCCCGAGGTGGCGGCGGCGACATGGCCCGACGCGGGCCCGCTCGAGGAGTCGGTGGCACATGGCGCATCGGAAGGTTCGCGGTAAATTGTCCTTCGTGTCTGTTCCCCTGCGCACGGTGGCCGCGGCCGTACTCGCCGCATCGGCAGCCATCGCCACACCCCTGACCCTGTCATCGGCCCTGCCCCGGGCCAACGCCGTCGCCTGCAATGACATCGAGGTGGTGTTCGCCCGCGGCACCAAGGAGGACCCGGGCATCGGCCGGGTCGGCCAGGCCTTCGTCAACGATCTGCGCAATCTGGTGGGCGGCCGCAGCCTCGGTGTCTATGCCGTCAACTACCCGGCCAGCTATGACTTCCTGGCTGCCGCCGACGGCGCCAACGACGCCAGCGCCCATATCCAGAATGTGGCCAGCACCTGCCCGAACACCAAACTGGTGCTGGGCGGTTATTCCCAGGGTGCGGCGATCATCGACGTCCTCGCCGCCGTCCCGTTCCCGGTGATCGGCTTCACCAACCCGCTGCCGCCTTACGTCTCGGACCGGATCGCCGCTCTGGCGGTGTTCGGCAACCCGTCCACCAGGATCGGCATACCGCTGACCTCAAGCCCGGTCTACGGAACCAGGTCCATCGACCTGTGCAACCCGGGCGACCCGATCTGCTCACCCGGCGACGACGTCCCGGCCCACCGCAGCTACGGCCCCGACGGCACCGCCCGGCAGGCCGCCACCTTCGTAGCAAACCTGCTCTGACCGTACGGTTTCGCAGCCCGACGGGCGGTATGTGACTATGAGCCGTATGCGGATCATCTCGGGGATTTCGGCCTGCCTGATGGCTGTCGGAGCAACACTGGCCGTCGCGGCGGTACCCGCACAGGCCGCGCCCTGCCCCGACGTGGAGTTGGTGTTCGCCCGCGGCACCAGCGAGCCGGCCGGCCTGGGCCGGGTCGGCCAGGCACTCAGCGCCCAGTTGGCCGCCAATCTGGGCGGGCGCACCCTCGGGATCTACCCGGTGAACTACCCGGCCAGCTATGACTTCCTGGCCGCGGCCGACGGTGCGGCGGATGCCACCAATCGGATGGCCGCGATGGCCAAGACCTGCCCGTCCACCCGCTTCATCCTCGGCGGCTACTCCCAGGGCGCCGCGGTGGTCGACATGCTGATGGGGATCCCGCCCCTGGGCAGCAAGGTCGGCGATGTCGGCTCGGCCCCGCCGCTGCCGTTCAGCCTGGCCGACCGGGTCGCGGCGGTCGCGGTGTTCGGTAACCCGGCCACCAAGTTCGGCAATCCGGTGTCGAGGGCGGTCGCACCGTTCGCCGGCAAGGCGATTGACCTCTGCAATGACGGCGACCCGATCTGCTCGCAGGGCCGCAACCCGCTGGCCCACACCAGCTACGAGAAGAGCCCGCTGGTCAGCCAGGCCGCCGGCTTTGTATCCGCCCTGCTCTAAGAGCTGCCAGACAATTCTTATGTGGCCGGGCCAGGGGCGGCCCGATACCATGGCCTGATGCGCGTGAGGCAGTTGTGCTCAATGGTGTTGGTGGTGATTTCGGTCACAGCGGCGACCCTGGTGATGCCCGTGGGGGTTCCGGCGGCCGGTGCCGCACCGTGCTCCCCGGTCGAGGTGGTCTTCGCCCGGGGCCGCATCGAACCCCCGGGCACCGGCCAGATCGGTCAGGCCTTCATCAACGCATTGCGCGCCAAGACCGACAAGAACGTCTCCTACTACGCGGTGAACTATCCGGCCGACACCGAGGTCATCCAGGGCGCCAACGACATGAGCCGGCACATCCAGGCCACCGCGGCCAACTGCCCGGACACCCGACTGGTGCTGGGCGGGTACTCCCTGGGCGCCGCGGTCACCGATGTGGTGCTGGCGGTGCCGTCGGCGATGTTCGGCTACACCAAACCGCTACCGCTGGGCATGGACGATCACGTTGCCGCGGTGGCGCTTTTCGGCAACGGAACCCGCAAAATACTCGGGCCGCTGTCCGACATCATCCCGCGGTGGGGCAATAAGACCATCGACCTGTGCACCGCGGACGATCCGGTCTGCAATGACAATCTGGAGCCGGAGACCTGGGCGGATAGCTGGCCGGCGCATCTGCATGCGGCCTATATCGACTCGGGTCTGGTCGACCAGGCCGCGGCGTTCGTCGCCGCCCGGCTCTGATCGAGGTTGCGGACGTCGCGGGTCACCGCGACCCGCGCCGCCAGTTGATCATCGGGCGGGTAGTCCACCCCGATCAACGTCAGCCCGCGGGCCGGAGCCGCGGCGAAATCGCTTGAGCGGTGGGTCGCACCCAATAGTGTTGCGCACCAAGCCGGTTCACGCCTGCCCTCCCCCACCGCCAGCAGCGCGCCCACGACCGACCGGACCATCGACCAGCAGAAGGCATCGGCACTGACATAGCCGGTGACCAGATCGCCCGCCCGGATCCAGTCCAGCCGCTGCAGGTCCCGGATCGTGGTCGCGCCCGGCCGGTGCCGGCAGAACGCGGCGAAGTCATGTAAGCCCAGCAGGCCCGCTGACGCGGCCGCCATCGCGTCGAGGTCCAGGTCCCGGCGCCAGGGCGTGACGAACCGGGCCTGCTGGGGCTCGACACCGAAGGCCGCCAGCGAGATCCGGTATGCGTAGTGCCGGCGCAGTGCCGAGAACCGGGCGTCGAAACCGGCCGCCGCCCGGCCGATCCCGGTCACCCGGACATCGTCGGGCAGGAACCGGCCCAGCCGCCGGACCAGTGGAAGGAACTCCGGTTCCCCAGGGCGGTGCTGGCGCGGGAAGGCGTGGCCCAGCGACCCGGCCGGCACGTCGAGATGGGCGACCTGCCCGCTCGCGTGGACACCGGCGTCGGTGCGTCCGGCGGCGAACAGCCGAACCGGGACCCGAAACACCGTCGAGAGGGCGTCCTCGAGCACGCCCGCCACGGTGCGCTGGCCGTCCTGGGCCGCCCAGCCGGCGAAATCCGTTCCGTCGTAGGCGATATCGAGGCGGAGACGAACGTGCCCGCCACCGGAGTCGGTGGCGGGCACGGTCGCGGTCATCGGGTCAGGACTTGTCAGCGTCCGGATCCTCGGCCTGCTCGTCGGCAGCCTCGGCGGTCTGTGCGTCGGCGATCCCGGCGTCGGCATCCTCGAGTTCCTGCAGCGGGGTCTCCCCGGCGGGGGCCTCCTCGGCGGGGATCTCCTCGGCAACCTCCTGGGGCGCCGCGGCGGCCGGGGCCACCTTGGCGGCGTTGCCGGCGGCACGCTTGGCCCGGTTGGCCTCCGAGGTGACCGTCTTCTCCCGCACCAGCTCGATCACGGCCATCGGGGCGTTATCGCCCTTGCGTGCCTCGACCTTGACGATCCGGGTGTAGCCGCCCTCGCGATCGGCGAAGAACGGCCCGATCTCGGCGAACAGCGCGTGCACCACGTCCTTGTCGCGGATCTTCTTCATCACCTCACGCCGGTTGTGCAGCGTGCCCTTCTTGGCGTGGGTGATGAGCTTCTCGGCATAGGGCCGCAGCGCCCGGGCCTTGGGCTCGGTGGTCTTGATCCGGCCGTGCTCGAACAGCGAGGTGGCCAGGTTGGCCAGGATCGCCTTCTGATGCGAGGACGACCCGCCGAGGCGGGGCCCCTTCGTGGGTTTGGGCATTGCGGCTATCTCCTAGGTGGGGCCGGCCCCCGTATCAGGTAGGACCGGGACGACTTCTGATTCTGTTTAGAGCTGTTCGGTTTCGGCGTAGTCCGCGTCGTTCTCCAGCTCGTAGGCGGCCTCGGTGCTCCAAGTCCCGGTGGCGACGTCGTAACCGGCGACCTCGGACGGATCGAAGGTGGCCGGCGAGTCCTTCAGCGCCAGACCCATCTGGTGCAGCTTGATCTTCACCTCGTCGATCGACTTCTGACCGAAGTTGCGGATATCGAGCAGATCGGACTCGGTGCGGCCAACCAGCTCGCCGACGGTGTGCACACCCTCACGCTTGAGGCAGTTGTACGACCGCACCGTCAGGTCCAGATCGTCGATCGGCAGCGCGAACGCGGCGATGTGGTCGGCCTCCTGCGGCGAGGGGCCGATCTCGATGCCCTCGGCCTCCAGGTTCAGCTCGCGGGCCAGGCCGAAGAGTTCGACCAGGGTCTTGCCGGCCGAGGCCAGCGCGTCCCGCGGGCTGATCGAGTTCTTGGTCTCGACGTCGAGGATCAGCTTGTCGAAGTCGGTGCGCTGCTCGACGCGGGTGGCCTCGACCTTGTAGGTCACCTTCAGCACCGGCGAGTAGATGGAATCGACCGGGATACGGCCGATTTCGGCACCGGAGGCCTTGTTCTGGACGGCCGGCACATAACCGCGGCCCCGCTCGACGACGAGCTCGACCTCGAGCTTGCCCTTGTCGTTGAGGGTCGCAATGTGCATATCGGGGTTGTGCACGCTGACACCGGCGGGCGGCACGATGTCACCCGCGGTGACCGCACCCGGGCCCTGCTTACGCAGGTACATGGTGACCGGCTCGTCCTCCTCCGAGGACACCACCAGGCCCTTGAGGTTCAGGATGATGTCGGTGACATCCTCCTTCACCCCCGGCACGGTGGTGAACTCGTGCAGCACACCGTCGATGCGGATGCTGGTGACGGCTGCGCCGGGGATCGACGACAGCAGGGTGCGGCGAAGCGAATTGCCAAGGGTGTAACCGAATCCCGGCTCCAGCGGTTCGATGATGAACTGGGAGCGGTCCTCGGCGATGACCTCTTCACCGAGGGTGGGGCGCTGGGAAATCAGCATGGTGTTCTTCTATCTCCTTCTCGGCACCCGCTATTTGATGCCGTGTGGATTTACTTGAAAGCCAGTCCCCGGAGGGGTCCGTCATTCTCTTGGGGGGTCTTCGGGGGGCCCCGCCCCCCGAATGTTTCTTTACTTCGAGTAGAACTCGACGATGAGCTGCTCGGCCAGCGGAACCTGGATCTGCTCGCGGGTCGGCAACTGGTGCACCAGGATGCGCTGACGCTCACCGACCACCTGCAGCCAGCCGGGGATCGGGCGATCACCGGCGAGTTCCCGGGCGATCTGGAACGGCACGGTGTTCACCGAGTTGTCGCGGACATCGATGATGTCGTACTGCGACACCCGGTAGCTCGGGACGTTCACCTTGACACCGTTGACGGTGAAGTGACCGTGGCTGACCAGCTGACGGGCCATCCGCCGGGTGCGGGCGATACCGGCCCGGTACACGACGTTGTCCAGCCGGGTCTCCAGGATCTGCAGCAGGTTCTCGCCGGTCTTGCCGGTGGCGCGGTTCGCCTCTTCGTAGTAGCGGCGGAACTGCTTCTCCATCACGCCGTAGGTGAAGCGGGCCTTCTGCTTCTCCTGCAGCTGCTGGCGGTATTCGCTCTCCTTGATCCGCGCGCGGCCGTGCTGGCCGGGCGGGTAGGGGCGCTTCTCGAATGATTGATCCCCACCGACGAGGTCGACGCCCAAGCGGCGCGACTTGCGGGTAGCGGGTCCGGTGTAACGAGCCATTAGTCTTCCTCTTCCTTCCCGATCCCGACCTAGACCCGGCGCCGCTTGGGCGGACGGCAGCCGTTGTGCGGCTGCGGAGTGACATCGGAAATCGCACCGACCTCGAGGCCGGCAGCCTGCAGCGAACGAATCGCGGTCTCGCGGCCCGAACCCGGACCCTTGACGAAGACGTCGACCTTCTTCACGCCGTGCTCCTGCGCCTTGCGGGCGGCGTTCTCGGCGGCCAACTGCGCCGCGAACGGCGTCGACTTGCGGGAACCCTTGAAGCCGACATGGCCGGAGGAGGCCCAGGCGATGACGTTGCCCTGCGGGTCGGTGATGGACACGATCGTGTTGTTGAACGTGCTCTTGATGTGCGCGGCGCCGTGCGGGACGTTCTTCTTTTCCTTGCGGCGGGTCTTCTGACCCTTCTTGGCGCCGGACGGGGTGGCTTTCTTCGGTGGCATTACTTGGCCTTCTTCTTACCGGCGATGGTGCGCTTCGGGCCCTTGCGGGTGCGCGCGTTGGTTTTGGTGCGCTGACCGCGCACCGGCAGTCCGCGGCGGTGCCGCAGGCCCTGATAGCAGCCGATCTCGATCTTGCGACGGATATCGGCCTGCACCTCGCGGCGCAGGTCGCCCTCGACCTTGAGGCCGGCCTCGATGTATTCGCGAAGCTGGGTCAGCTGGTCGTCGGTGAGATCCTTGCTGCGCAGGTCCCGGTCGATGCCGGTGGCCGCCAGGATCTCCTGGGAGCGGGTACGGCCGATGCCGTAGATATAGGTGAGCGCGATCTCCATGCGCTTATCGCGCGGCAGGTCAACGCCGACTAGACGGGCCATGTGGGTGGCTGTTCCTCTTTTTCTGTCGAAGGTCTGTTCCCAGTCCGCTCCCGCGTGTGCACGGGGCCCGGCCTCCGATCCGGGCGTGGGCGCGCGATGCGCGCTGGTACTGGGAGGTGTGTATTCAGTTGTGCTGCGCCAGTGGCGGGCGTCTAGCCCTGCCGCTGCTTGTGGCGCGGATCAGAGCAGATCACCATGACCCGCCCATGCCGGCGGATCACCCTGCACTTGTCGCAGATCGGCTTGACGCTCGGGTTCACCTTCACGGCTGGTTGATCCTGTTCTCGGTCGTCATGTTTCTGGTCCTACGCTGTGTGGTCTGGCTTCGTCGCCGGCTACTTGTACCGGTAGACGATGCGGCCCCGGGTCAGGTCGTAGGGAGACAGCTCCACCACGACCCGGTCCTCGGGCAGGATGCGGATGTAGTGCTGCCGCATCTTGCCGCTGATATGGGCGAGCACCTTATGGCCGTTCTCCAACTCAATGCGAAACATCGCATTGGGCAGGGGCTCGACCACGCGGCCCTCGACCTCGATGGCACCGTCTTTCTTGCCCATAACCTCACAGATTCTGCTTGTATCGACGTGGGCAGCGTCCGCCCGACTGCAAAACGTGAGGGTCTGAGGACTGTGCACGCAAGAGCCGGCGCGTAAACCGCACCGTGGGTCCACGATACCCGCTGGGAGTCCCCGAGCCAAAATGGCCGTCCCGGCCCCGCCGGAGGCCGGTCGGCCACCGTTAAGGTGGGCCGATGCGACTACTGGTCACCGGAGGCGCCGGGTTCATCGGCGCCAACTTCGTCCACAGCGCCGTGCGGGAGCGCCCCGGCGTCGCCGTGACCGTCATCGATGCGCTGACCTACGCGGGAAGCAGCGAGTCGCTGGCCACGTTGGGCGACGCGATCCGGCTGATCGAGGGCGATCTCACCGACGAGGCACTGGTGGACCGACTGGTGGCCGAGTCCGACGCCGTGGTGCATTTCGCCGCCGAGACCCATGTGGACAATTCGCTGGCCGACCCGGCTCCGTTCCTGCGCAGCAATGTCGTCGGCACGTTCTCGGTGCTCGAGGCGGTCCGCCGGCATGGGGTCCGGCTGCATCACATCTCCACCGACGAGGTCTACGGGGACCTGCCCCTGGACGGGTCGGTGCGGTTCACCGAGGCCACCCCGTACAACCCGTCGAGTCCGTATTCGGCGACCAAGGCGGCGGCGGATCTGCTGGTGCGGGCCTGGGTCCGGTCCTATGGCGTCAACGCCACCCTCTCGAACTGCTCGAACAACTACGGGCCGTTCCAGCACATCGAAAAGTTCATCCCCCGCCAGATCACCAATGTGCTCACCGGCCGGCGCCCGAAGCTGTACGGCACCGGGGCCAACGTGCGGGACTGGATCCATGTGGAGGACCACAACAGCGCGGTGTGGCGCATCCTGGAGGACGGCGAGCCGGGGCGGACCTATCTCATCGGAGCCGACGGCGAACGCGATAACGCCTCGGTGCTTCGGCTGATCCTGACGCTGATGGACCGCGATCCCGACGATGTCGACCATGTCACCGACCGGGTCGGCCATGACCTGCGGTACGCGATCGACGCGACGGCGCTGCGCCGGGATCTGGGCTGGGAGCCGAGGCACACCGATTTCGCCGAGGGCCTGCGCGCCACCATCGACTGGTATCGCGACAACGAATGGTGGTGGGTTCCGTTGAAGGAACAGGTCGAGGCCCGCTACGCCGGACGGGGTCAGTGACGTGAGCATCCGCGAACTGTCGGTCCCCGGCGCGTGGGAGATCACCCCGAGGGTGCACGGCGACGGCCGCGGCGCCTTCTTCGAGTGGTTCACCGAATCGGGGTTCGCCGAGATGACCGGGCACCGATTCGATATGCGGCAGGCGAACTGCTCGGTGTCGGGCACCGGGGTGCTGCGCGGGTTGCACTTCGCCCAGTTGCCGCCCAGCCAGGCCAAATACGTGACCTGTGTGAAGGGATCGGTGTTCGACGTCGTCGTCGACATCCGGGTGGGCTCGCCGACCTACGGCCGGTGGGATTCGGTGCTGCTCGACGATGTCGACCGGCGGTCGGTCTACCTGTCGGAGGGCCTGGCGCACGGTTTCCTGTCATTGGCCGACGATTCGACCGTCATGTACCTGTGCTCGACCCCCTATGCGCCGCAACGCGAGCACACCATCGCCGCAGTCGATCCGGCCATCGGCATCGAGTGGCCACTGCCGGCCGACCGACTCCTGCTGTCGGATCGAGATGCCGTGGCGCCGCCCTTGGCGGAGGTCCGGGCCGCGGGTCTGCTGCCGGGCTGGGACGAGGCCCGGGCCTTCATCGAAGCCGCGCGAAACCCGCGATCAGCGCACTGACCTCGTCGGGCTTCTCGATCTGCAGGAAGCCCGGACCTACGATCTTGTGCAGGCAGTCCGATAGTTACTAGGATATCCAAGTATCTTGTTTTACCCGGCCGGAGGCAGCACATGACCACCCAGATCCCGCATTTCATCGACGGCCGGCGCAGCAGCCTGGCCAGCACCCGCACCGCCGACGTCTACAACCCCAGCACCGGCGCGGTGCAGGCGCAGGTGCTGCTGGCCTCGGTCGACGATGTCGACACCGCGGTAGCCTCCGCGGTCGCGGCCCAGCGGGAGTGGGGGGCCTGGAACCCGCAGAAGCGGGCCCGGGTGCTGATGAAGTTCATCGAGTTGGTCAACGCGAACATGACCGAGCTGGCCGAACTGCTCTCCCTCGAGCACGGCAAGACCGTCGAGGACGCCCGCGGCGACATCCAGCGCGGTATCGAGGTGATCGAATTCGCCACCGGTATCCCGCACCTGATGAAGGGGGAATTCACCGAGGGTGCCGGGCCGGGCATCGACGTGTACTCGATCCGCCAGCCGCTCGGTGTGGTCTGCGGCATCACCCCGTTCAACTTCCCGGCGATGATCCCGCTGTGGAAGGCCGGCCCGGCACTGGCCTGCGGCAACGCCTTCGTCCTCAAGCCCTCCGAACGCGACCCCTCGGTACCGCTGCGGCTGGCCGAGCTGTTCACCGAGGCGGGCCTGCCGCCGGGGGTCTTCCAGGTCGTCAACGGTGACAAGGAGGCGGTCGACGCCCTGCTCGACCACCCCGACATCAAGGCCTACGGTTTCGTCGGCAGCTCCGATATCGCGCAGTACATCTACTCCCGCGCCGCGGCCGGCGGCAAGCGCGCACAGTGCTTCGGCGGGGCGAAGAACCACATGATCGTGATGCCCGACTCCGATCTCGACCAGGCCATCGATGCTCTCATCGGCGCCGGTTACGGCAGCGCGGGCGAGCGCTGCATGGCGATCAGCGTGGCGGTCGCGGTGGGCGATGAGGTTGGCGACCGCCTCCGCGCCCGACTCGCCGAACGGGTCGAACATCTCCGGGTCGGCCACAGCCTGGACCCGAAGGCCGACTACGGCCCACTCGTCAACGAGGCGGCGCTGGACCGGGTGCGCGGCTATATCGACGCCGGCGTCGCCGCGGGGGCCGACCTCGTCGTCGACGGCCGCGACAAGGGCAGCGACGAACTGACCTTCGGCGATGAGAGCCTGCAGGAGGGCTTCTTTATCGGGCCCTCCCTGTTCGACCACGTCACGACCGATATGTCGATCTACACCGACGAGATCTTCGGCCCGGTGGTCTGCATCGTGCGGGTCAAGAACTACGAGGAGGCGCTGCGACTGCCCAACGAACACGAGTACGGCAACGGCGTCTCGATCTTCACCCGCGATGGCGACACCGCCCGTGATTTCGTCTCCCGGGTCCAGGTCGGGATGGTCGGGGTCAACGTGCCGATCCCGGTTCCGGTGGCCTACCACACCTTCGGTGGCTGGAAGCGGTCCGGATTCGGCGATCTCAACCAGCACGGGCCGGCCTCGATCCAGTTCTACACGAAGGTCAAGACGGTGACCGAGCGGTGGCCGTCCGGGATCAAGGACGGCGCCGAGTTCGTCATCCCGACGATGAAATAGGGACACCCGTGACCTTCACGACACTCGACCACGACGAGCGGGTGATAGCCGAGACGGCTGCCGCCTTCGCCGCCAAACGCCTTGCGCCGCATGCCCTGGAGTGGGACAAGTCCAAGCACTTCCCGGTCGATGTGCTGCGCGAATCCGCCGACCTCGGCATGGGTGCCATCTACTGCGGCGAGGACGTCGGCGGCAGCGGCCTGCGCCGGCTGGATGCGGTGCGGATCTTCGAGGAACTGGCTGTCGCCGACCCGGTGATCTCCTCGTTCATCTCGATTCACAACATGTGCGCCTGGATGATCGACACCTACGGCACGCCCGAACAGCGCAAGTCCTGGGTGCCACGGCTGGCGTCGATGGAACTCATCGCCAGCTACTGCCTGACCGAACCCGGCGCGGGCTCGGACGCGGCGGCGTTGCGCACCAGGGCCGTTCGCGACGGTGATCACTACGTTCTCGACGGCGTCAAGCAGTTCATCTCCGGAGCCGGCGTCTCCGATGTGTATGTGGTCATGGCGCGAACCGGCGCCGACGGCCCACGCGGCATTTCCGCCTTCATCGTCGAAAAGGACACCCCCGGAATGAGTTTCGGGGCCAACGAGGAGAAGATGGGCTGGAACGCCCAGCCCACCGCCCAGGTGGTCCTCGAGGGCGTGCGGGTGCCCGCTGACGCGCTGCTCGGCGGCCCCGAGGCCGAGGGAACCGGCTTCGGCATCGCGATGAACGGTCTCAACGGCGGCCGGCTCAATATCGCCGCCTGCTCGCTCGGCGGCGGGCAGGCCGCCTATGACAAGGCGGCGAGCTATCTGGTGGACCGGCACGCGTTCGGCTCGGCGCTGATCGACGAGCCGACGATCCGCTTCGCCCTGGCCGATATGGCCACCGCGCTGCAGACCTCGCGGCTGATGCTCTGGCGGGCGGCCAGCGCACTGGACAATGACGAACCCGACAAGGTCACGCTGTGCGCGATGGCCAAACTGCATGTCACAGACGCCTGTTTCGACGTCGCGGACCGGGCCCTGCAACTCCTCGGCGGATACGGCTATCTGCGGGAGTACGGACTTGAGAAGATCGTCCGCGACCTGCGGGTGCACCGGATCCTGGAGGGCACCAACGAGATCATGCGTGTGGTGATCGGCCGGGCCGCAGCGAGCGCTGCCCGCAATCAACAACACTGAGGAGACGACCTTTCCATGACCACGATCGCGTTCCTGGGCCTCGGACACATGGGCGGGCCGATGGCGGCCAACCTCGTCAACGCCGAATACACCGTGCGGGGCTTCGACCCCGTTCCGGAAGCTCGGCAGTCCGCCGCCGACAAGGGGGTGGTCGCCGTCGATCGTGGCACCGACGCGGTCAAGGGGGCCGACGTGGTGATCACCATGCTGCCCAACGGAGCCCTGGTCAAGGAGTGCCTCGCCGAGGTGATGGGCAAGGCGGCCAAGGGCGCGCTGTTCATCGACAGTTCCACCATCGCCGTCGACGACGCCCGCGAGGTGCACGACTACGCCGGTAAACGAGGCTTCGCCCTGCTCGACGCCCCGGTATCCGGCGGGGTCAAGGGTGCGGTCGCGGGCACACTGGCATTCATGGTCGGCGGCGAGGCCGACGCGCTGGAGACCGCCCGTCCGGTGCTGGAACCCATGGCGGGCAAGATCATTCACTGCGGCGGCCCCGGGGCCGGGCAGGCCGCCAAACTGTGCAACAACATGCTGCTGGCGGTCCAGCAGATCGCCGTCGGCGAGGCGTTCGTGCTCGCCGAGAAGCTCGGGCTGTCCGCGCAGTCGCTGTTCGACGTGGTGACCGGCGCCACCGGCAACTGCTGGGCGGTGCACACCAACTGTCCGGTGCCCGGCCCGGTTCCCACCTCCCCGGCCAACAACGGGTTCAAGCCCGGGTTCGCCACCGCGCTGATGAACAAGGACCTCGGGCTGGCGATGGACGCGGTGGGCTCGACCGGGGCCTCGGCTCCGTTGGGCAGCCATGCGGCGGCGATCTACGCGGCCTTCGCCGAAGAGCACGCCGGCCTGGATTTCAGCGCCGTCATCGAAACGCTGCGCTGACCCCCTTCCTCGCGCGAGCAGACGCAAACGCCCCGCGACACGCCGAGTTTGGGGGAACTTTACGTCTGCTCGCGGGGAGGGGCTCGCGGGGAGGGGCCGCCCTCAGAAGTCGCCGGCGTGGCGGCGCAGCGTCTCGATCGAGGACACCAGCGCCTGGGCCTGACCGGGGGATATCCCGATATCGGCGAACACCTGCCGGTTCAGCGTCACGGTGGCGTCCTCGACCGTGGAGCGGCCCAGGTCGGTGATCTGGACCAGAGTGGTGCGCCCATCGGTGGGATGCGGGATCCGTTTGACCAGACCGTCGGCCTCCAGGCGGCGGATAGCGTGCGTGACGCTGGTGACATGCACCTGCAACCGGTCGGAGGCGGTGGTGATCGGCAGTGCCCCGGTACGGCTGAAGGCCAGCAGACGCAACAGTTCGAAGCGGGAGAAGCTCAGGTCGTAGGGCCGCAGGGCGTTCTCCACCCGGGCCAGCAGGATCTGGTGGGCCCGCATGACCGAGGTCACCGCGACCATCCCGTCGGCGACGTCACCCCAGCCGGCCTGTTCCCAGTTGATCCGCGCGGCGGCGATGGGGTCACGCTTGTCCGCACTCATCGCAGCCGGGTCAGGCCGTCAGGATCCGCGGTCCGTCATCGGTCACCGCGACGGTATGTTCCCAGTGCGCGGCCCGCGATCCGTCGGTGGTGACGACGGTCCAGTCGTCTTCGAGGATGCGGGTGCGGGTGGTGCCCAGGGTGAGCATCGGCTCGATGGCCAGCACCGAACCGGCCACCAGCCACGGTCCGCGACCCGGTTCGCCCTCGTTGGGCAGGAACGGGTCCATATGCATGCTGCGGCCGATGGCGTGACCGCCATAACCCTCGACGATGCCGTAGCGGCGCCCATAGGTGACCTCGGCGGCGCGGGTGCCCTTCTCGATGGCATGCGAGACGTCGGTCAGCCGGTTTCCGGGCACCATCGCCTCGATACCGGCCTGCATCGCCGCCCGGGTAGCCTCCGAGAGCGCCTCGTCGGCCGGGATCAGCGGTCCGGCCCCGAAGGTGACGGCCGCATCGCCGTGCCAGCCGTCGATGATCGCGCCACAGTCGATCGACACCAGATCGCCGTAGCCCAGAACCTCGTCGGCGGACGGGATACCGTGAACCACCCGGTCGTTCACCGAGGAGCAGATGCTGGCCGGGAAACCGTGATAGCCCAGGAAGGACGGGATGCCGCCGGCTTCGCGGATGACGGTCTCGGCGATCTCGTCGAGTCCCTTGGTCGAGATCCCGGGTGCGGCGGCCTGCCGGACGGCCCGCAGCGCGTCGGCGACGACGGCGCCGGCCGCGGCCATCGCATCGAGTTCACCGGGGGTGCGGGCGGCCACCGTCTTGCGGCCGCGCAGGCCGGGCAGGGACACCATCGCCGATTCCGGGCGTCAGCGACCGAGGGCCTGCAGTGCCCGCGCGAACACCTCGTCGGGGGTGCCGACCGCGTCGACCGTCTTCAACTCGTGGCTGTAGTAGTCCAGCAGGGGTGCGGTCTCGTCGCGGTATACCCGGAACCGGTTGCGGATGACGTCCTCGGTGTCGTCGGCGCGGCCACGACCCATCAGGCGGCCCACCAGAACGTCCTCCGGCACCCGAAATTCCAGCACCGCGTCGAGTTGGAGGCCGCGGCGTTCGAGCATGCCGTGCAGCGCCTCGGCCTGGTCTACCGTGCGTGGGAATCCGTCCAGGATGAAACCGCCGGCCACGTCGTCGGCGTTGAGCCGGTCGTCGACCAGTTCGTTGGTCAGGCTCGTGGGCACCAGTTCACCGAGGTCCAGGTATTCCTTGGCGCGAACGCCCAGCGGGGTGCCCTGACTGATGTTGTGCCGGAACAGGTCACCGGTGGAGATGTGGGGTACGCCCAGTTTCTCCGCCAGCTGCTCCGCCTGCGTGCCCTTGCCCGCCCCCGGCGGGCCCAGCAGGACGATTCTCACTTCAGGAACCCTTCGTAGTTGCGCTGCATCAGCTGGCTCTCGATCTGTTTCACGGTGTCGAGGCCGACGCCGATCATGATCAGGACCGCGGTGCCGCCGAACGGCAGGTTTTGCACGCTACCGCTGTTGCCGACCTGGAGGAACAGGTTCGGCAGGACGGCGATGACACCCAGGTAGATCGAGCCCGGCAGGGTGATCCGGTTCAGCACGTAGCTCAGATAGTCGGAGGTGGGCTTGCCCGGCCGGATGCCGGGGATGAAGCCGCCGAACTTCTTCATCTCGTCGGCGCGCTCTTCGGGGTTGAACGTGATCGACACGTAGAAGTAGGTGAAGAAGATGATCAGGCCGAAGTAGAAGGCGACGTAGCCGACGTCGGCCGGGTTGGTGAGATGGTCCGCGACGAACCGGTCCCACCAGGTATTACTCGGCTCGCTGCGCCCGCTCTGGATCAGCTGGGTGATCAATTGCGGGATGTAGATCAGCGACGAGGCGAAGATGACCGGGATGACGCCGGCCTGGTTGACCTTCAGCGGCAGGTAGGTCGAGGTGCCGCCGTACATCTTGCGGCCGACCATCCGCTTGGCGTACTGCACCGGGATGCGGCGCTGACCCTGCTCGACGAACACCACGCCGATGATGATCAGCAGGGTGGCCGCACAGACCGCGGCGAAGACCATGCCGCCGCGGCTGTCCAGGATGGACTTGCCCTCGGCCGGGATGCGGGCGGCGATACCGGCGAAGATCAGCAGCGACATGCCGTTGCCGATACCGCGCTCGGTGACCAGCTCGCCCATCCACATCACCAGGGCCGCCCCGGCGGTCATCACCAGCACGATGACGACCAGCGAGAAGATGCTCTGGTCGTTGATGATGTCCAGCGAGCAGCCCTGCAGCAGCCCGCCGTTGGCGGCCAGCGCCACGATGCTGGTGGCCTGCAGGATGGCCAGCGCGATCGACAGATAACGCGTGTACTGCGTCATCTTGGCCTGACCGGCCTGGCCCTCCTTGCGCAGCTCCTCGAAACGCGGGATGACCACGGTCAGCAGCTGCACGATGATGCTGGCGGTGATATAGGGCATCACGCCGACGGCGAACACCGACAACTGCAGCAGCGCCCCGCCGGAGAACAGGTTGATCAGCGAATAGATCTGCGCGCCGGCGCCGCCACTGACCTCTTCGATGCACTGCTGGATGTTCTTGTAGTTCACCCCCGGCGACGGCAGCGAGGCACCGGCCCGGTACAGGATCACGATGGCCAGGGTGAAGAGGATTTTCCGCCTCAGATCGGCCGTCCGCAGCGACGAGATGAAAGCCGAGAGCACTCTTCCTCCTGGGCAGCCGGACTGGAGTCTGGGTGTGCCGATGGGGCTGGTCTGGCCAGCGTTCGGGTAATCCTTCGTCAGCGCGCACGAGGCACGCTTGAACAGTCTACGAGACTAACAGTTACCCCTGGCCGGCCGGGAATCCGCTCGGCAGACACGGCCACCGTCGCCCGGTGGTTAAATTTGGCGACCGATATCGGCTGGAGGCGGCGTGGCGCGCACGGATGACGACACCTGGGACCTTGCCGGCAGCGTGGGGGCGACGGCCACCCTGGTCGCCGCCGGCCGTGCCCTGGCCAGCCGGGAGCCAGACCCGCTGATCGAGGACCCGTTCGCCGAGCCCCTGGTGCGGGCGGTCGGGGTCGAACCGATCACCCGGGTCCTGGACGGTGAGTCCCCGGTGACCGACGCCGCGCTGATCGACGTGATGGCGGTGCGGACCCGGTTCTTCGACGACTTCCTCACCGGGGCCGCCGCGGCGGGCCTGCGCCAGGCCGTCATCCTGGCCGCCGGGCTCGACTCGCGGGCCTACCGACTGCCCTGGCCGCCGGGGACGGTCGTCTACGAGATCGACCTGCCCGAGGTGATCGAGTTCAAGTCGCGGGTCCTGGCCGATCTCGGCGTCTCCCCCACCGCCGAACGCCGGGTCGTGGGCGTGGACCTGCGCCAGGACTGGCCGGCCGCGTTGCGCGCGCAGGGCTTCGACCCGGCGGCGCCGACCGCCTGGATCGCCGAGGGTCTGCTGATCTACCTGCCGCCGGACGCTCAGGACCGGCTGTTCGACACCGTCACCGCGTTGTCGGCGCCGGGCAGCCGGCTGGCCACCGAGTACCACCCCGACGGGGGTTCGGCCCTCACCGGACGGGCTGCCGCGATGAACGCCCAGTGCGCCGGGCAGGGCCTCGACCTCGACTTCTCCAAACTCACCTACAGCGGCCCGCGGCGCTCGGTCACCGAACACCTCGAGCAGCTGGGCTGGCGGGTGCAGGCCCGGCCACGGACGGAGATGTTCGCCAAGTACGGACGGGCCTTCCCCGACGATCCGGCCGGGGCCGCGCTGCGGAACTCATTGTCGGTCATCGCGATTCGAGAGGCGTGAGATGACCGCGCGGCGCGAGGACGACTCCTGGGACCTGACCACCGGGGTGGGCACCACCGCGACGGCGGTGGCCACGGCTCGCGCCCTGGCCACCCGCGCCGGACTGATCGACGACCCGTGGGCCGAACCACTGGTCACCGCCGTCGGGATGGAGCACTTCCTGGCCATCCTCGACGGCGAACAGGACGGCGATTCCCCGGTCCAGCGGATGGCGAACGGAATGGCGGTCCGGACCAGATACTTCGACGAATTCCTGCTGGCAGCAACCGGATCCGGGATCCGGCAGGTGGTCATCCTGGCAACCGGACTGGACACCCGCGGCTACCGGCTGGCCCTGCCTGCGGACACCGTCGTCTACGAGATCGACCAGCAGGACGTGCTCGACGTCAAGGTCTCGACACTGCACGGGCTCGGCGCCCGCCCCACCGCCGAGGTGCGCAACGTTGCCGTCGACCTCCGTGACGACTGGCCGGCGTCCCTGGCGGCCAACGGGTTTCACGCCCGGAGCCGGACGGCCTGGATCGCCGAGGGCCTGCTGATGTACCTGCCACCGGAAGCCCAGGACCGATTGTTCGACCACATCTCGGCGCTCAGTCCAGCCGGCAGCCAGCTGGCCACCGAATACTTTCCCAGCATGGACGCGTTCGCCTCCACCGACGACCGGTGGCGGCAATTCGGCTTCTCCGATGACCTGTCCGGGTTGGTCTACCCCGGTGAACGCAACGACGCCATCGGCTACCTGGAGTCGCTGGGCTGGGCCGTCACCGGCAGCCCGGTACGGGAGTTGTTCGACACCTACCGGATCGAGCACCACGATGACGAGATGGCCGAGCAGTTCGCCGGTTTCCAGTACCTGTCCGCCGAGTTGACCGGAGGTCCGTCATGACCCGCACCGAAGACGACGACTGGGACCTGACCGCCAGCGTGGGAGCCACGGCCACCATGGTGGCGGCGGCCCGGGCGATGGCCACCAGGGACGATCGCCGCCTGATCGACGACCCGTTCGCCGAACCCCTGGTCCGGGCGGTCGGCCTGCCGTTCTTCGTCGACATGCTCGACGGCCGCGTGGACACCTCGGCATTCGGCGACGGCGGCCCGGAGCGGGTGCAGGCCATGATCGCCGCAATGGCGATGCGTACCAAGTTCTTCGACGACTACTTCAGCGCCGCGACCGCGAACGGGATACGGCAGGCGGTGATCCTCGCCTCGGGGCTGGACTCGCGTGCCTACCGTCTGGCCTGGCCGCCCGACACCGTCGTCTACGAGGTCGACCAGCCGGCCGTCATCGAGTTCAAGACCACCACCATGGCCGAGCTGTGCGCCGAGCCCACCGCCACCCGGCGGACCGTCGGCATCGACCTGCGCGAGGACTGGCCGGCGGCACTGCGGGCAGCTGGGTTCGACCCGTCGGCACCGACAGCCTGGCTGGCCGAAGGTCTGCTGATCTACCTGCCGCCAGAGGCCCAGGACCGGCTGCTGGACACCATCACCGACCTGAGCGCCCCGGGCAGTGCGGTGGCCACCGAATACGTGCCGGGCCTGAGCGACTTCGACGGCGCACGGGCCCGGGAGATGTCGGCGACCCTACGCGAGCGTGGCCTCGACCTCGACATGTCGGGCCTGATCTATACCGGGCCGCGCAACAATGTCATGGACTACCTGCGCTCAGCCGGTTGGACGGTCAGCGGCACACCGGATGCCGACCTGTTCACCCGTTCCGGGCTGGAACCACCCGATCGCGGTGACTACGACCCACTCGGTGAGATCGTCTACGTCAGCGCAGTGCGCTGAGGTAGATCGGTCAGGGTGTTTCGGCCTCTCAGACCAGGTACTCCGTCCACAGGTTCGGGCTGGTGTAGCTGTAGATCTCCAACTCGTCGCTGAAAGACAGCGAGTCAGTAAGCACTTGCAAAATGCCCGCGCCGTAGGTCAGCGTCCCGGTCGAGTTGAACGTCAGCGACGGGTCCACCCCCTTGGCCAGCGTCAGGTCCAACGACACCGGGTTCTCATAGCCGAGGTTGACACTGGCGATCGTCTTCTTACCGATGATCGGGGTGTTCTCCGGGGTGAATAAACCGTAGGACCCCGTCACCGAAGGGGTCAGCGTGGGCACGATGGTCACGCCTTGGATCGAGGTGAAGTCCGAGAAGTCGATGTCCTTGTACCAGTCGAAGCCAAACTGCAGGCCTTGGAAGGCGTCGGTGTTGTAGGTGACGAGGAAGCCGGGCACGAAGTAGGCGTGCGCGGACAGAGCGTCCTCGGTGAAGTCCTCCGGAAGGGCTAGCGTCGCGTCAAGGCGTGCGGTGACATCGGCATTCAGCGAGAAGACTCCATACGGAGTCGGCTTGAAGTACTCCTTGCTGACCAGCGAAATATCACCGGAGGTGAACTCCGTTGAGCCGGCCAGATTCACCGTGACCGACGGACCGGTGGGCAGGGCAAGCAGGAAACCACCGGAGTATTTGCTCAACTTGAGCTTGCCCCAGACCCCAGCTGGGACGTAAGCGTATCCGTAGACGGCGTGCTCGACGTCATAGGACAGATCCAGAGTCTGCCCGCCCGCCCCGAGGTTGAAGCTCTTGCTTGCCAGCTGATACGGGTCGTCGGAGGTCAGCAAGAAGGGGTAGAACGAGCCGTCACAGCTGTTCCCGCAGGCCGGGCGGAACTCCTTCAGCGAGAAGATCGGGGCGCCCGCGGCCAGGGGATCGCCGCCGCTGAACGCGTACTCGACGGCCCTGCGCAAGGCGTCCTCGGTGAGGAGATCGACCTCCTTGGGGGTCAGTTCCTGCCAGTTGCCCGTTCGGGTCCCGTCGACGAGGGTGACCGGGACCCATTTCTCCACCCTGCCGTCGGCCAGGCCGACGACGACCTGATCGCCGTCGTCCGCTTTGAAACCGTCGGGGAGCATCACCCGCACCTGGCTATTCCACTCGGTGCTGCAATAACCGCACTGCAGTTCGTTCCAGCGGCTGCCGTCCCACTGCTGCACCGACCCGTTGCCCAGGCCCACCGTCACGGTGGAGCCGTCTTCGGACACGACCATCGACGACACCGGGCTCTTCCAACCTGTTCCTTGCAGTTCCTGCCACTGCGAACCAGTCCAGTACTCCACAGCTCCGGGGTTGTCGGGGCGGTAGCCCAGACCGACCACGAACCCGTCCTTGTAGGCGACCAGGCCGTTGACTGGCTGACCCCAACCGGAGTCCTGAAGCTGCTGCCACTCACCGCCGGCCCACTGCTGCACCGAACCGTCGGCCAGGCCGACCACCAGGTCGTCCCCGATCGGCAGCACCGCCCGAACCTCGCTTCGCCAGCCCGAGTCCTTCAACTGCTTCCACTCGGTGCCAGTCCACTGCTGAACAGAACCGTCGGCGAGACCCACGACGAACCCGTCCTGGTAGCCCGCCATCGTCTGGATGTACTGCTGATCACCGATCGCCGGGCGGCCAGTGGTCAGGTGGATGACGTCGTCTTTGACGTAGCAGCTTCCCGCGCACTCCGCGGAGCGGATTTGGAGGGAACCGCCCGAATAGAGAGTCACATCCCAGCTACCCGCTCCGGTGTCCGGCCCACCGGACCAACTCCGGACCGCCCACGTGGTCTTGTTGTCGTAGCCGGTGAAGTAGCCGCGGGTGAGTTCGAGATGCAGGCTCTGGCCCGGCGCCAGAACGGTGCCCTTGTCGATGAACTCCTCCGGGCCCTTGAAGGCCCTGATGTCTTCCGGCATCCCGGTGATCAGCAGCGGCGTGGAAGTGTCGTTCTTGATGTCAAAGCCATTGGTGGTGCTGTTGTCGGCGAATTGCGGAAAGCTTTCGCCGGTGAGGGTCTGCCAGGGGTGCAGTTCCTTCCATTCCGTGCCGGTCCACTGCTGCACCGAGCCGTTGTTCAACCCAACAGCGAGCCCGTCACCGTAGGCCACCATCGCGTCGATGTTGCTGCCCCAGCCTGTGCCCTGGAGTTCCTGCCAGGCGCTGCCGGTCCATTGCTGAACCGACCCGTTCTTCAGGCCGACCACCAGCCCGTCGCCGTAGTCGATCATCTTCGCGACCGCGCTTCCCCAGGCCGTGTTGTTCTGGAGAACCTTCCAGCCGTTGTCGGTCCACTGCCAGACCGACCCGTCGGCGAATCCCATCGCGAATTTGTCCGCGTAGTTGATCACGGCGGTGGGGGCAGGCGAGGCGACGGTGCCCTGGGAGATTCCGGAGGCAGCCGACTCCGGGGTGCCGATACCGAGATCTTCGGCCGAGTAGCCCTGATCGGTGCCGACCAGGATGTTGGCATAGGTCACCGGGCTGTAGGTGGAGGCGAACAGATCCGCCCCGACAACCTGCACGCTGACCGGTCCGGACTGATCCGCCGACAGATAGGTCGCCAGGAAGTTCTCGTAGTTGTCCTTGAAGGAGGAGCCGAGAACATCCCACTGGTCGATATCGGGCTGCTCATCCGGGTTCGCCGCGAGCCTGCCGGTGAAGATGTACTGGCCCGCCGCATCCAATGCCGCAGAGACATTGGCCAGGATCACCGTGGTTTCCACACCCTGCTCGTCGAGGAAGTCCACACCCAGCATCACACCGTCATTGGAGTAGCCGCCCGCCTCGGCGAACTCGTCCCACCATGACGCCCCATCCGCACCGGAGCCCGCCAACAACTGCCCGACCGACACCTCACCGCTGCGCCCCACCGCATCCATCCACGTCAGCGGGGTGTCGGCGGTGATGCCGTCGAGGGCCACCGTCGCGACGAACCGATCCCCCAGCAGCCCGCCCTGGCGGTCCACCGTGATCGTCGCCGTCGCCTGCGCCAGATACAACGACGCGTCGATCGGATCGGGCAACCCCGCCATGAACGGATTGCTCGCCGCGTCATCGCCGACTGGCACCGTCACCTCCCGGGAGCCATCACCCCAGGTCACGATGTTGAAACCCTGCTGCGCGGTCGCCACGTTCACGACGAAACTGTCCGACCCGGCATAGCCCGGCCCCGGGGTGTACAGATAGTCCCCTTCCGCGGTGACCTCCACAGCGCCCCACTGCGGGGCCCCCACCACGCTGTAGATCAGCGCATCGGCATCCGGATCGACCGCGCCGAGTGAACCGAGGATCGGCCCCTCCGAAGTCGTCGTCTGCTGGATGGGGCTGACATTCGGGGCCTGGTTGAACAACGTCCTGCGCACCATGAGCAACGCACCCTCAAGGAAGGTGGTGACGTTATTACCCGGCAACCCGGCCAGCCAGTTCGCGACCCGATGCAGGAACACATCCACCGACGTATTCACCTGATCAAGAACTCGCGGCAGGACAAACTTCGGCACCGACATCGGCACCGGTACCGGTACCGGTACAGAAGTCCAGTCCGGCAACGACACCGCACCGGCCCTCGGCACCGAAACCCCCACCGACGCCGCCGGAGACGTCGGCACCGCCGAACCCGGGACCGCATCCCCGCCGCCCCCGACATCCACCGGAGCCAGAGCGCCGACCGGGACCGCCACCGTCGCCGCCGACGGCAAGGCGGGCTCGGAATCCCCGGCACCGGACTCCGAGCGCAGACCGGGGACCGCCTCGGATCCCCGCACGGCACGCGCCGGCCCCGGTGCCGGCGCACCAGCGGACACCGGCGCGCGCATCACAGCATCCCCGCCCGAACGGGCCACCTTGGCCGCACGCCCAGAGGATTCCTTCGACCGCGACGACCCGCGACCGGACGGGGCCTTCGACACCCCCGAACCCGCACCCGCGGCACCGGTCGAGGCCGACGAGGCCCCATCACCACTATCGGCCGCGGCCACCCCGGCCGCCTGCGGTCCAGCCAGGAACAGCCCCAACGCGAACGCAGCTGCGCCTGCTCGCGGGGCTCTCTTCACATTGGTCATAATCGGGCTTCTTCCGATATCGACAAGGAAAAAACTTCGCTAACTCCCCTAGAAACTAACACACATAAACCGACCCGCGAGAGGCTTTCCGCGCCCGCGACCCGGCCCGGCAACTCAGAACCGCCAGTCCCCCCACCACAGTGCGCTGGCCCCGCCGACCGGCTGGCAGTCGAGCCAGTCGATAACCGCACCGCCGAGCAGGCTGATCACGGCATCGGATACCGACGCCGCCGCCGGTTGCGAAGAAGCCTTGGGCCGCAAGTAATCTCGCACCGAAGAGCTGGGATAGCCGGCCAGCAGAACCTCGGCGTCGGCATCCAGTCCGGCCAGTACCTTGGCCCGGCGCACCGCAGTGCGCAGACCGCCGAGTTCGTCGACCAGACCGCGCTCCAGCGCGTCCGCACCGGTCCAGACCCGGCCGCGGGCCACCTCCTCGACCTGCTCGACCGTCAGCCCGCGCGCCTGCGCGACCCGGTTCACGAAATCGTCGTAGAACAGGTCCGCCTCGGCTTCCACCAGTGCGTGCTGCTCAGGGGTGAACGGCGAATTTCCGGACCATGCGTCGGCGTTGGCGTTGGTGCGGACACTGTCGGAGCCCACCCCCAGGCGCTCCTTGAGTTCCCGGGTGACCAGCTTGCCGGTGACCACGCCGATCGAACCGGTGATGGTCCCCGGACTGGCGACGATGGCGTCGGCCGACATCGAGACGTAGTAGCCGCCCGAGGCGGCGACCGCACCCATCGAGGCCACCACCGGCTTGCCAGCCGTGCGGATCCGGCACACCTCACGCCAGATGGTCTCCGAACCGTTGACCGAACCGCCGGGGCTCTCCACCCGCACCACCACCGCCGTGACGTCGTCGTCGGCGGCGGCTTCGCGCAGGGCCGCGGCGATGGTGTCGGCGCCGGCACTGGAGCGCGACAGCGGAAACGCCTGCGGGCCGCCCCGGCCGCTGACGATGGGGCCGGCCACGGTGACCACGGCGATGGTGGGCTTTTGGGACCGTCCGGGCAGTGTCGGGCCCTGTTTGCGGGTCTGGGCGTAGCGGGACAGGAACAGCCGCGGCGGAGCCTGGTCGGAATCCGGATCAGCGTCAGCAGCCGTCGTGGCCTCGGCACCGGACAGTTCGGCGATCCGGCGGTAAGCCTCGTCGCGGAACCCGATCCGGTCGATCAATCCGCCACCCACGGCATCGTCGCGCAGCAGCGGCGCCCGGTCGGCCAGCGCATCCAGTGCGGTGGTCTCCAGCCCGCGCGACTCCGCGACACCCTGCCAGACCTGGGCGTGCAGGCTGTCCACCAGTCGGGTGTCCGCCTCCCGGTGTGCCTCGGTATAGCGGTCCTGGGTGAACAGGTTGGCCGCGGACTTGTACTCGCCGCGGGCCACGAACTGCGCCTCGATACCGGCCTTATCGAGGGCGTCGCGCAGGAACAGGGCATTGGTGGCGAAGCCGATCAGGCCCACCGTCCCGGACGGCTGCATCCACACCTCGCCGAACGCCGAGGCCAGGTAGTAGGACATCGTGCCGGGGAAGGTCTCCGCCCACGCCAGGGACGGTTTCGCGGCGGTGAAGGCGCTGATCGCCGCGCGCAGTTCCTGCACCGCGGCCGGCGGAGCAGCCGAAAGTTGCACCCGGGCAATCATTCCCGCGACCCGATCGTCCTCGGCAGCGCGGTGGATGGCGGTGATGGCGTCGCGCAGCAGCATCGGCCGGCCCGCTCCGGTGAGCAGTTTCAGCGGGTCGAAACCGGCGGTCTCCGGCGGCACCGACTGCAGGTCCAGTTCGAGGATGCAGCCCTTGGGCACCCCGTGGTGCCGCGCGGTGTCGACCCGCCGAATCAGTCCGGGCACATCGGGGACACCGGGAAGGAATGTGAGCATGACACCGAGGCTACCGGTCACCGTCCCCCGCGCGAGCAGACGCAAAAGCCCCCGACACGCCGGGCGTGCGGGGGCTTTTGCGTCTGCTCGCGGGGGGTTTGCCGGGGCTACAGCTCGGTGGCCGAGCCGCCCGCCGCGGTGATGGCCTCGCGGGCGCTGCCGCTGAACTTGTGCGCGGTCACGTTGACCTTCACCGTCAGCTTGCCGTCGCCGAGAACCTTCACCAGGGTGTTCTTCCGAACCGCACCCTTGGCGACCAGGTCCTCGAGGGTGACCTCTCCGCCGGCCGGGAACAGCCGGTTGAGATCACCGACATTGACCACCTCGTAGGCGGTCCGGAACCGGTTCTTGAATCCCTTGAGCTTGGGCAGCCGCATATGGATCGGCATCTGGCCACCCTCGAAGCCCACCGGCACGTTCTTGCGCGCTCCGGTGCCCTTGGTGCCACGGCCGGCGGTCTTGCCCTTGGAACCCTCACCGCGACCGACGCGGGTCTTGGCCTTCTTCTCGCCCTTGGCGGGGCGCAGGTCGTGCAGCTTGATCGGGGTCATGCTTTTCCGACCTCCTCAACCTCAACGAGGTGATGCACGACCTTGATCAATCCGCGGGTCTGCGGGTTGTCGTCGCGAACCACCGACTGTCTGATCTTGCGCAGGCCCAGCGTCCGCAGGCTCTCCCGCTGCTTCCAGCGGGCGCCCACGGTGCCGCGCACCTGGGTGATCTTGAGCTGTGTCGAACCGTTCTCAGCCATGGCTATGCGTTTCCTTCACGCGCGGCGGCCGCGACGGCCGCTTCGCTCTCCCGACGCGCCCGCAGCATGCCCGCAGGCGCAACGTCTTCGATCGGCAGGCCGCGGCGTGCGGCCACCTCCTCGGGGCGCTGCAGCATCTTCAGCGCGGCGACCGTGGCGTGCACCACGTTGATCGCGTTGTCGCTGCCCAGCGACTTGGCCAGCACATCGTGCACACCGGCGCATTCCAGCACCGCACGCACCGCACCGCCGGCGATGACCCCGGTACCGGGGCTGGCCGGGCGCAGCATGACCACACCGGCAGCCGCCTCACCCTGGACCGGATGGACGACGGTGGAACCGATCATCGGGACGCGGAAGAAGTTCTTGCGCGCCTCCTCGACACCCTTGGCGATCGCCGCGGGCACCTCTTTGGCCTTGCCGTAACCGACACCGACCATGCCGTGGCCGTCGCCGACGATGACCAGGGCGGTGAAGCTGAACCGCCGGCCACCCTTGACCACCTTCGAGACGCGGTTGATGGTCACCACGCGCTCGAGGTACTGGCTCTTCTCGCCACCGTCCCGTCCGCCGCGTCCGCCACGGTCGCCGCGGTCGTCACGCCGGCCCCGACCGCCGCGGTCGCCGCCGCGCTGCTCGTCGGTGCGGGTGCCCGCCGAGGGCCCACCGGTGTTGGTGGCCGCCTCCGTCGCGGGAGCGCTAGAGGTCTGGTCCGCCATTATGCGGTCCTTCCGTTGTCCGTCATCAGAACGTTGTCCGTCATCAGAAAATGAGTCCGTTCTCGCGGGCGGCGTCGGCCAATGCCGCAATACGCCCGCCATAGGTGTTGCCGCCGCGGTCGAAGACGATGGTGTCGATACCGGCCGCCTTGGCGCGCGCGGCGATCAGCTGCCCGACCCGCACGGCGCGGGCCTTCTTGTCACCGTCGACCGCACGGACGTCGGCCTCGATAGAGGAGGCCGCCGCGAGGGTGGTGCCGGTGGCGTCGTCGACCAGCTGCACGTGGATATGACGCGACGAGCGGTTGACCACCAGGCGCGGGCGCTCGGCGGAACCGACCACCTTCTTGCGCAGCCGGTTGTGGCGGCGAAGCCGCGCAACGCGGCGGCCGGCCGACGGTGTGGTGCCGACCGGGCTGCGGTCGACGGTCTGTGTCTGAGCCATCTCTACTTACCTGTCTTTCCGACCTTGCGGCGGATCTGCTCACCCTGGTACCGCACGCCCTTGCCCTTGTACGGGTCGGGGCGGCGCAGGCGGCGGATGACCGCCGAGATCTGTCCGACCTTCTGCTTGTCGATACCGGTCACCGAGAACTTCGTCGGGCTCTCCACGGCGAACGTGATGCCCTCGGGCGGCTCGATGACGACCGGGTGGCTGAAGCCGAGGGCGAACTCGAGATTCGCCCCCTTCTGCTGCACGCGGTAGCCGACGCCGAAGATCTCCATCTTGGTGGTGTAACCCTCGGTCACGCCGGTGATCAGGTTGGCCACCAGAGTGCGCGACAGTCCGTGCAGCGAACGGCTGCGCCGCTCGTCGTCGGGACGGGCCACCACGATCGCGCCATCGTCGTTGCGGGCCACCGTGATCGGCTCGGCGACCGCCAGGGCGAGGACTCCCTTGGGGCCCTTGACCGAGACGTTCTGACCGTCGATCGTCACGTCCACGCCGCTGGGGACGGGGACCGGTTGCTTACCAATACGAGACATAAGTTCTGCTTCTCCTATCCCGCTACCAGACGTAGGCGAGGACTTCGCCGCCGACGCCCTCGCGGGACGCCTGACGGTCGGTCCGCAGGCCGGAGGACGTGGAGATGATCGCCACGCCCAGGCCGCCGAGAACCCGCGGCAGATTGGTGGACTTCGCATAGACCCGCAGACCGGGCTTGGACACCCGGCGCAGACCGGCGAGGCTGCGCTCCCGGTTGGGGCCGTACTTGAGCTTGACCACCAGGGCCTTACCCACCCGCGCCTCTTCGGTGCGGTAGTCGGTGATGTAGCCCTCGCGCTTGAGGATCTCGGCGATGTTGGCCTTGATCTTCGAATGCGGCAGGGTCACCTCGTCGTGGTACGCCGAGTTGGCGTTGCGCAGACGCGTCAAGAAGTCTGCGATCGGGTCCGTCATGGTCATGACTGGGCCTCTACCTTCCTCGCAGCGGTTCCCACTGGGGCAATTCCCTTGGGGGCCTACTGCGCCTTTTGTCTTGGCTGAAAAAGCTTGGGGTTGTTACCAGCTGGATTTCTGCACACCCGGCAGTTCGCCGGCATGGGCCATCTCGCGCAGGCAGATTCGGCACAGGCCGAACTTGCGGTAGACCGAATGCGGCCGGCCGCACCTGTTGCAGCGGGTGTAGGCCCGTACTGCGAACTTGGGCTTCTTATTGGCCTTGTTGACCAACGCCTTCTTTGCCATCTCTCACTTCTCCTTGAATGGGAAGCCGAGGGCACGCAACAGCGCCCGTCCCTCGTCGTCGTTCGTCGCCGAGGTGACGACGGTGATGTCCATACCGCGCGGCCGGTCGATGGAATCCACATCGATCTCGTGGAACACCGACTGCTCGGCCAGGCCGAAGGTGTAGTTGCCGTGGCCGTCGAACTGCTTGGGGCTCAGGCCGCGGAAGTCGCGGATACGCGGCAGTGCGATCGAGACCAGACGGTCCAGGAACTCCCACATCCGGTCGCCGCGCAGGGTGACCCGAGCGCCGATCGGCATACCCTCGCGCAGTTTGAACTGGGCGATGGACTTGGTGGCCTTGCGGATCTCCGGCTTCTGACCGGTGATCAGCGCGAGGTCGTTGACGGCGCCGTTGATCAGCTTGGCGTCCCGGGCAGCGTCGCCGACACCCATGTTGACGACAACCTTGAGCACGTCGGGGATCTGCATCACGTTGGCGTAGTTGAACTCTTTGTTCAGCGCGTCCTTGATTTCAGCGCGGTAGCGCTGCTTCAGCCGGGGCTGCACCTTTTCTGCGGTGGTCACTTCTGGATGTCCTTGCCGTTGCGCTTGGAAATACGAACCCGCTTGCCGGTCTCCTCATCGACGCGGTAGCCGATCCGGGTCGGCGTGCCGTCGGAGTCGACGACCATCACGTTGGAGACGTGGATCGGGGCCTCCTGGGTGACGATGCCGCCGGATGAGGCGCCACGCTCATTGGCCGACTGCGCGGTGTGCTTCTTGATCCGGTTCACGCCCTCGACCAGGACGCGGTCGCGCTCCGGGTAGGACTTGAGGACCTTGCCCTTGGCGCCTTTATCTTTACCGGCGATGACCAGCACGGTGTCGCCCTTGTGGACCTTCACTTACAACACCTCCGGGGCGAGCGAGACGATCTTCATGAAGCGCTTCTCCCGCAGCTCGCGGCCGACCGGGCCGAAGATGCGGGTACCGCGCGGGTCGTTGTCGGGTTTGATGATGACGGCGGCGTTCTCGTCGAACTTGATGTAGCTGCCATCCGGGCGGCGGCGTTCCTTGACGGTGCGCACCACGACGGCCTTGACGACGTCGCCGCGCTTGACGTTGCCGCCCGGAATCGCGTCCTTGACGGTCGCCACGATGATGTCGCCGATCCCGGCATAGCGCCGCGACGAGCCGCCGAGCACCCGGATGCACAAGATCTCCTTGGCGCCGGTGTTGTCGGCAACCTTGAGCCGCGATTCCTGCTGAATCACCAGATCTCCCTCGGTTGTGCACGCGAAGAGTCCTCTGCGCAAGCAGAAGCCGAACCGTCGTGCGTGGTCTTCGTCACCGCAGGGCACGCAGGGCCAACCAAAGCCGGCCGAGGTCTGCCCGAGGCAACCCCTCGATAGTAGGCGAGGCGCCCACCTAGCGCCAAATCCACACACTCCCCCCGCGAGCAGACGCAAACGTCTCTGGAATCACGGCGTGTCGGGGCCGTTTGCGTCTGTTCGCGGAGGTGACGTCAACCCACCACGCAGCGGAACCCGATATGGGTGGTGGAACTGTCCTGGGACTGCGGGGAGCGCGCGGCCGGCCGGAACCGGTGGCAGTACTCCGGGGCGCACAGGTGCGAGCCGCCCTTGAGTGCCTGGATCAGCGACGGGTCCGGTTCTTCCGATGTCGGGCAGCAGGACTTCGCCGGGGCGTCCAGGTGGCCGCGCTCGGAGTACTTCGTCGTGGTCCACTCCCACACGTTGCCGATCATGTCGACCAGGCCGAAGCCGTTGGCGGGGAAGGTCCCGACCGGCGAGGTGCCGACCCAGCCCTGGGCACCGTCGTTGCGGTACGGGAATCGGCCCTGCCAGGTGTTGGCCATCAACTCCCCGTCGAGCCGGGGCTCCTCTCCCCACGGGTAGGTGGTGTCGGTGCCGCCGTGGGCGGCGTACTCGAACTCCGCCTCGGTGGGCAGCCGCCGGCCGGCCCAGGCGGCGTAGGCCCCGGCATCGGGGTAGGCGATCTGCACGACGGGGTGGTCCGCCTTGCCGGCGATATCGCTGCCCTCGCCGAACGGGCGGCGCCAATGCGCCCCGGGCGCCCAGTCCCACCACTGCCGCCAGTCGCCGAGGTTCACCGGGCCGCGGGTGCCGCGGAACACCAGCGCTCCGGGCAGCAGGTCGGCTTCGGCGACGCCCGGGTACAGCGCCGGGTCCAGCGGGCGCTCAGCGACGGTGACGTACCCGGTGGCGTCGACGAACTCGGCGAACTGCGCGTTGGTCACCGGGTGAGCCTCAATGGCGAACGGCCCGACGGTGGCGGTATGGATCGGCGCCTCCTCGGGATAGAAGCTCGTCGAGCCCATCCGGAAGGAGCCACCGGGCACCTCGACCAGTGCGGTCAGCACCCGTGCACCCCAGTGAGTGAGGAACCAAGCAGCGTTCTACTCGACATTCTTCTGCGTAACTCCTCACTCAACACGAACGGGGCGTCAGTCGCGGGCGAAAGCCGCCGCCAGCTCACGCTCCCGGTCGACGTACGGCGTTCCGGAGGTGTCGACCACCACCTTGGCGATGGAGCCCCCGGTGAACGGGTATGGCGCGGTGTAGCCGCTGCACACCGCCTGACCGCTGTTGCGGCCGACCTGGGCGCCGCCGCCGGCCAGCCCGAAGGTCACCGGGTGCGCCCGCACGTCGGCCCGGGTGGCCACCGTCGCATCGTCGACGTACAGCGACACCAGACCGATCGGGGTGTGGCTGCCCGCCGCGGTGCCGGTGCGTTCGTAACGCACCCCGAAGACGTGTTTTCCGACCGGGGTCGGGTCGGGGCTGCTCACTGTCTGCTCGTCCTCCCCCATGAAGTTGTAGACGTAGTGCAGCCGGCGGTCCTTGACGTAGAGCACATGGCCGCCGTGGCCGCCGCCCTGCTTGTAGAGCACCCCCGCCGCGTCGGCGCTGTCGACGGTCACCTCGGCGAGCACCGAGAACGAGCCGCCCCGCAACTCCACCACTGCACCGAGACCGACCGGGGCCAGGCCCGGGTAATAGGTGAAGGTGCTGCGCCCGGCCGTCAGCGTCGGGCGGAACCGCATGAAGGTTTCCATCATGTTGAGGTCCCCCAGCGGCAGGCCGTTGTACTTGGCCGCCTCGGCGAACCACAGCGCCTTGAGTTCGGCCAGTTTGTCCGGGTGCTCGGCAGCCAGGTCGTGGCACTGGCTGCGGTCGGCGTCGATGTGGAAGAGCTCCCAGCGGTCATCGTCGAAATGCGCCCAACCGGCCGGGCTGGCCGGGTGCACGGCGTTGGCGAACCAGCCGTCATGCCAGATCCCGCGGGTCCCCAGCATGGTGTAGAACTGGGTTTTCTTACCGGTGTCGGCAGCCGGATCCGCCAGTGCGGCAGCACAACTGACCCCCTCCAGGGGGCGCTGCGCAATGCCCGCCACCGTGTCGGGCGGACTGATGCCGAGCAGTTCCAACACCGTCGGGGTGATATCGGCGACGTTGACGTAGGTGTCCCTGAGCTCACCATGGGCCGCGATACCGGCGGGCCACGAGATGATTGCGGTGTCGGCGATACCGCCCTCATGCGAGGCGTAGCGCTTGAACAGCTTGTACGGCGTGTTGAACGCCATCGCCCAGCCGATCGGATAGTGGTTGTAGGTCGCCGGACCGCCGAGGTCGTCGTAGTGGCGCATGCTGTCCTCGACGGTGTCGATATAACCGTTGAAGAACTTGACCTCGTTGACCGAGCCGTTCGGGCCGCCCTCACCGCTGGCGCCGTTGTCGGAGATCACCACGATGATGGTGTTGTCCAACTGGCCGGATTCCTCCAGATAGTCCAGCACCCGGCCGATCTGGGCGTCGGTATAGGACAGGAAACCGGCGAACACCTCGGCCATCCGGGCGAACAGTCGCTTCTCGTCGTCGGTCAGCGACTCCCACGGCCGCACGGTGTCCTGCTCCGGCCACGGTTGGCCGTCCGGCCCGGTGACGCCGGCATAGGGGTTGACCGGGGATAGTTCGGTGCCGGGCGGGACCACCCCGAGTTTCTTCTGGTTCTCCAGCACCATCTCGCGGTAGACCTCGTAGCCCATATCGAACCGGCCGGCGTAGCGGTCGGCCCAGTCGGTGAACACGTGATGCGGGGCGTGCCCGGCCCCCGGGCACAGGTAGGTGAACCAGGGCTTTTCCGGCGCAACCACTTTCGAGTCACGGATGAACTCGATCGTCTTGTCGGCGAGGTCGGCCGACAGGTGGTAGCCCTGCTCCGGGGTGGCCGGGGGTTCGACGGGGTGGTTGTCGTAGACCAGGTCGGGATACCACTGGTCGGTCTCGCCGCCGAGGAAGCCGTAGAACCGCTCGAAGCCCCGGCCCAGCGGCCAATGTCGTTTGGTGGCAGCCAGATTGGACTCCTCCAGCGGAACCAGGTGCCACTTGCCGACGCAGTAGGTGTTGTAGCCGCGTTCGGTCAGCACCTCGGAGATCAGCGCGGTGTCCTCGGGGATCCGGCCGCTGCAGTTCGGGAAGCCGTCGGTGAACTCCTCGATGGTCGCCATCCCCACACTGGTGGGGTTGCGCCCGGTCAGCAGGGCCGCCCGGGTCGGCGAACACAGCGCGGTGGTGTGGAACTGGGTCAGCCGCACGCCGCGGTCGGCGATACGGCTCATGGCCGGCATCTCGATCAGGCCGCCGAAGCAGTCCCAGCTGGCGATGCCGACGTCATCCCAGACCAGGTAGAGCACGTTGGGCGCGTCGGCCGGTGCGGTGGGCGCGGCGAACGGGCCCCAGTCCGGTTCGGAGTCCCGGATGTCCAGTGCGATCTTGCCTGCGAACTCGGCTGCCACGGGCCTGACGGTACCCGTTCGCGGGACGGGCGGTTTGAAAGCGGCCCCGACCGGTTATTGGACTCACGACACGTCAACCACCCGAGGGAGGACCCGTGAACACCACCGCCATCAAGACCGCAGCGGCCACCGCGCTGACCGTGGCTTTGGGATTGGCCGGCGCACCGACCGCCTCGGCGGCCTTCCCGATCGTCGGCAAGCTGGGCCAGGCGCTGACCATGACCGACTCGGTCGGGCAGGTGCAGCTGAGCTGGACGGTCAGCGGCCTCAAGCCCAGCACCGACCCGATGCCCGGCTACCAGGTGGCCGGAAAGCTCTGGGAGGCCACCGCCACCGTCAAGGCCGTCACCGGACCGGTGACACCGGCGATCTCGCAGTTCAACGCGGTCGCACCGAACCAGGCCGCCTACCGGGTGCTGTGGCAGGTCGCCAGCCCGGTCAACATCAGCGGGGCCACCATCCCGCAGGGCGCGACGTCCACCGGCAAGATCCACTTCGACGTCACCGGCCCGGCCCCCACCACGGTCACCATGAACAACGGAATGCAGGACCTGCTGATCTGGGGGCCCTAGCCGGCCCTAGTCCCCGCCCCCGCGTGGGGATTTGGCACGCCGGGCGCTGAGCGCGAATCCGATCGCACCGGCGGCCACGGCGGCCAGCAGACCGGCGACCGCCCACCCGGCCATCGAACCGGACTGTGCACCCGTGGAGCCCGAACCGGCGTCCGACATCAGCGACCCGCCCACGGCGGACGGGATGTCGACCATCACCGAGGCGGGCTCACGGTTAGGGAAGGCGACCACAGCGTTGCCCCGAACCTGGGTCCACCGCCTGGTGTCGGCGTTGAGCCATCTGAGCAGACCGTCGAGTTGGTCCGGGGCGCCGTTGGAGGTGGCGATGAGCAGGGAACGCTGCCCGTCGAACACCGTCTGCAGGGATCCGAAGCGGACGGCCGGGTCGAGCATCAGAGTGGCCTCGGGTTCCCCCGAATCCATCCGCTGCAGTGTGATGAGACCACCGTTGGCGCTGACCGGCAGGGTGATCGAGGTGTCCGTCCAGCCGTCGGCACTGACGATGATCGCGGGCTCACGCAGGGAGAGCGCCTCCTCCACGGAGGTCACGTTGGTCCGCAGTGGCATCACGCTCATACGCTGCATCCCCGCCGCGATCTGAATGGCCCGGGCAACGTCGGGGAAGCTCTCCGGTGTAATCCCGACCTGCATACTCGGCATCAAGGCCTGCGGCAGCGACCCGAACCCGGCCGGAACGGGCGGCAGCGCCGGGGTGTTCTCGACAACGGTGTTGCCGTTGAGCGTCAGGGTCATCGGCTGGTACTCGTTGCATCGACCGGTGTTGCCGGCGACGTTCAGCGCCACCGCCACGTTCGTGTAACGCTGAATCAACCGATCGGGAACCGTCACCCACCGGTCGATGACGCCGCCGGATTCCGCCGGCCAGGAATCCAGCGGCTCACCGTTGACACTGACCACCAGCTGTCCACCGAAGGTCGCCGGGACCGGGGTGTAGGTACCCAGCAGATGCAGCCGGTACTCCTGAACGGAATGACCGAACTTGGTCTGGTCCAGCGCGATGTTCACCTGGGGAGCGAGCCTGGACGCGGACAAATTGATCTGCTGCAGTTGCGTGAGGGTCGCGGTGTTTCCGGGGAACTCCGGGTCCCCGTGCAGCCGCTCCGCCACGGCCCGGGTGCTGACCGCCATATTTATCGACGTGTCGGTGAGTAATTGAACTTGCCGGGCGAGCTTGTCCGCCGGACCGGAGACCAGCATCTGCGGGACACCGTCGGAACCCTGAAGCGAAAGACCCTCCTGCAGGCCCTCCTTGACCACGAACTGGCGTTCGAGCGGAAGCGACGGGGCGTCGATGGTGCTGGCGCCGTCGGCCAGCGGGATCACGAGCAGCTCCGGCGCCTGGCGGCGATAGCGGGCCGTCAACTCGGCGGCCAACTGAACCGCGGCATTGGATTCGGCCTGCGAGGGCTTCCGGGGCAGCGCGATCGTCAGCTTTCGCAGGGCCCCCGGCAGGAAGTCGGCGACGGTGGTGGGCGCGGCTTCGCGCCCCGCAAACGTGACCGAGCCGTTGATGAGATCGACGGGATTGAGGTCATCGAGGCAGAACCGGTCCTCCGCGATCCCCGCCAAGGTCAGGCTCAGCGTCACCGAATCGTTGACGACCCGCACACCTTGAAGCGGAATCACCAGGGGCGCAAGGTCGTCCAGCGGAAGCCCGGCCTTGCTGATGAGCCGGTCCTCCTGCATCACCGTCAAGACCCCCGAGCGCATCGGAAACGGGAGGTCGACGGTGGCATTTAGAGTCGCCGGCGTCACACCGGTCGGCACCGCGAAAGACAACGTCGTTGCACTGGTCTCCCCGTAGAACGACAACATCGCCGGCGCGCCCAGATCCGGCCAGGGCAGCGTCGGGGCGTCTACCAGGGCACCCCCTGCCGGTTCGGCCGCGGCCACCGGTGCCACCGGGGCGAGAATCACGGACAAGGCAGCGACGACGGCCAGGAGGCGCCTGCTCGCCCCGGGGCGCCGGGGACCGACAGATCGTCGCGGAATCGAGGGGGCGGCCATGGCGTCACCATAGACAGCGGAACGGAAATTTTCGACCAATCGTCGCCCAATCGCCGGCCGCGGCGGCTGGGGTCGCCGCCTGAGTGGACTGATGGATTCAATCAGGGACCGGGCCCGCTGGCAGCCCCGCGTTTGCGGTTTCAGCAAATGCGACAATAAACTTCAATTGTCTTCGCGGGGGTGCGCCATCACAATGTCGAGCGGTACGCCGGTTCCGGGCACCCGGGTACTCGTCATCGACGATGGTCGGCTGAATCGTGAATGTCTGACCGCCCAACTCGAGGCGCATGCCATCCAGACCCGGTCTGCATGGGATCTACCGTCCTTGTTCACCGCCGCCGACGACGGCCCACCCCAGGTGATCCTGCTGAATATCGAGACCGGCGACAGCGGCACCCTGTTGCAGGTCAGTCTCGATATCGACCCGGACGCGAAGGTCATCGTTTTCGGCCTGTCCGCCGACCGGGAGCCGGAGATCGTCGCATGCGCCGAGTCGGGGGTGGCCGGGTTGCACCTGCGCTCGGAGTCCTTCGCTCAGCTACTGGCCCTGGTGGCCAACGCGAGCGCGGGCGGGGCCCAGTGCTCGTCGGAGGTTTCGGCGATACTGCTGCGCCGGGTCTATTCCCTGGCCCATCAGCCCGCACCCGACTCCAAGGCGGACCTGCTCACCGCCCGGGAGATCGAGATCCTCGAACTCATCGAACTCGGCCTGACCAATCAGCAGATCGCGTCCCGGCTCTCGCTGGCCCTGCACACCGTCAAGAACCATGTGCACAACATGCTGGGCAAGTTGGGCGTCGCGACCAGGGCTGAGGCGGTGTCGGTGTCGCGGGCGCTGCGGTATGCCAATCCTGTCGCCGGCGAAACGGATACGGCCAACCGCTAGCGGAAGTCGTGGCTGAGCAGCGTCCACCGGTTGGTGGTGCCACACCGCAGATAGCTCAGCTCGGCAAGGACCGAATGGGCCAGCGCGAGCCCGCGGCTGCGTTCGGACATCTCGTCAGGGAAGCTGAGGTCGGTCAGATCGACCGTTGCCTCGGGTCCGTGATCGACGAAAATGATCTCGACCGTGTGCGGCAGCGCCCGGGCCTCCATCCGCATTTGAATACCGTGGTTCCCGCCGGCGTGTTCGATGATATTGGCCCCGATCTCGGCCGCGGCGATGGCCATCCGCATCCTGATCTCCTCCGGCACTGCGGAGTGGGCCAGCCAGAACGCGTCGAGGGCCTGGTGGATCTCGTCGAGAGTTCCAGGGCCCGTGACGGTTTCGACTACCGTCGGCTCAATCCGGTTCATCGAACGCTCTCTCGACCGACTCCCGCGGTTTGAGAACCCGATTCAGGTTGGTCAGTTCGAGCACGGCGAGCACCTGGGCGTTGGGTGCCGAGATCCGGAGGTCGCCCCCGGCATTACGGGCCGCCTTGAGCCCCGAGATCAACGCGCCCAGACCGGAGGAGTCGATGGACTCGACATCGGAGAGATCGACCACCACCCGCGCGGATCCACCCTGGACCAGGTTGCGCAACTGCTCGCGCAGGTCGGGAGCGGCAACCATGTTCAACCGCCCAGTCGGACGCAGGACCACCGTTCCCGAGGCGGTCGTCTCGGTCGGCCACTCTGACATCAGAGTCCTCATTTCTGTCGCTGCAATCGCTCAGTCCGCACGCGGGGCATAGCCGCAAAGTCCCGCCGTTTCATCGGTCACAGCGAATCCGGTCGGCTGCCGGACCGCCCGAGCCGGCCGCCGCCTAGTCTGTTGCGGAGCGTGCGGAGGAATATGAAGGGCATCATCTTCAATCTGTTGGAAGACGTCGTGGTCGACGCCTACGGGGATCCGGCCTGGGACGAGGCCCTCGAGGATGCCGGACTCGACGGTGTCTACACCTCCCTCGGAAATTACGATGACACCGAGATAACCGACCTTGTTTCGGTTTTCGGAACAGCGCTGTCGATGTCGGACGATGACGTTCTGCGCTGGTTCGGGCAACGGGCGATCAGCGGGATGGTCGCGCGCTGGCCGGATTTCTTCGCCCCGCACGAACACACGGTGTCGTTCCTGCGCAGTCTCAACAGCGTGATCCACCCCGAGGTGCGCAAGCTCTACGCCGGGGCATATTGCCCGCATTTCGACTTCACCTACCCCGCCGACGGGTCACTGGTGATCGGCTATCGCTCACCGCGCAAGCTCTGCGGCCTGGCCCACGGCTTCATCCTCGGTGCCGCCGACCATTACGGTGACACGCTGACGGTCCGGCACCTGGAATGTATGCACGAGGGGTCGGACCGCTGCCTGATGGCGGTCACGCCGGCGTGAGCCCGGAAGACCCGATCGCGGCGCTGACGGCCGAGAAGGCGCTGCTGACCCGCCGACTGGACCGGGAACGACGAATCCGCCGGAAAGCGGAGGACATCGCCGAACGTGGGCTGCGCGAGCTGTATCAGAGCCGACATGAACTCGCATTCCTCTCCGAGATCACCACCATGGCGAATCAGGCCGGTTCGGCCCGGGAGGCGCTGGCCCCGGCACTGGAATACATGTGCCAGTTCACCGGGTGGCCCGCGGCGCACGCCCATGTCGTCGTCGGCGACGGCCCCTGCCTTGACATGCGCCCGTCGAATATCTGGCACTCCGACCCCGGCGTGGACATTTCCGAATTACGCACCGCGACAGCCGAATACGTCTTCACCAAGGGTGAAGGATTGCCGGGAATGGTCTGGGAGTCGGGTACACCGGTCTGGCTGGAGGACATCGCCGGATGCGACAATTTCCCGCGCCGGGATGCCGCCGTGCGGTCCGGGATGCGCGCCGCGTTCAGCACCCCGCTGATGATCGGGTCCGACGTGGCCGGAGCCCTCGAGTTCTTCAACCCGAACCCGATGCCGGAAGACCCCGGCCTGTTGGCGTTGATGGCCAGGGCGGGCACCCAACTCGGTCGCCTACTCGAACGCGACGCTGCCAACGCCCGGCTGACGACCGCGCTGGCGCACAGCGAGCAGATCAGTGCCCTGTTGCGCACCAAGATCGACACCATGATGGATCCGCAGGCGATGATCGAGCCGATCCGGGATTCGGGCGGGCAGATCGTCGACTTCGTTTGCGTCGATGCCAACCGCGCCGCCTGCTGGGAGTTCGGCCTGCCCCTCCATGAGGTGCGCGGACGCCGACATCTGGAACTCTTCCCGGACGGCGCGAACTCCGGGTTCACCGCGATGTTCACCCGCTGCGTCGAGGACGGCGAATCCATCGCCTTCGACGAGGTTCCCTACGGTCAGGATCTGCCCGGCGGGGTGCGTTATTACGACATCCGCGCGGTTCGGATCGGGCCGGAGTCGGTGAACACCACTTGGCGTGATGTCACCGAACGCGCCCGACTCTCCCGCGATCTCGCCCGGGCACTTGCCGACAGCGAGCGGGCGCACGCGCTGGCCCGGGCAAACACCGACGCACTGATGGATCCGCAGGTGCTGCTCGAGGGTGTGCGGGATGCCCGCGGGCGGATCGTCGACTTGATCTATCGCGACGTCAATGTGGCCACCTGCCTGGACATCGGGCTGAGCCGCGACGAGTTGATCGGCCACAGCTGCCTGGAAAGCCGCCCCACGCTGAGGGGCTCAGGTCTGCTGGCGCATGTCATCGACTGCCTGGAAAATAGGCGACCGCTGGTCCTCGACGACGTCCCCCACCAGAGCGAACTGTCCGATTCGATCCGGTACTACGACGTCCGGGCCTCCTATGCCGGAGCGGACTCCATCAGCATCACCTGGCGAGATGTCACCGCCCGGGTCACCGCGGCCCAGCGGATCGCCGAATCGGAGGAGCGCTTCCGACTGCTCGCCGAGAACGCCGGCGACGTCGTCGTGCACGTCCGGGACGGCCGGCTCGTCTGGATCTCCCCCTCGGTCGAGGGGGTGCTGGGACGACCGGCCGAGTACTGGACCGGGCGGGACGTGCAGGAGATGGCCGTCCCCGGAGACCGCCGCCGGCTGACCGCACGACTTCGGGAAGTCGCCGAGTCCGGCCCACTGGTCACCCGGGCGCGGGTGCTGGCCGCGGACGGCACCACGCACTGGATCGCGCTGCACGCCAATGCTTTTCTCGACGCACACGGCCAGCCGGACGGCGTCACCGCGTCCTTCCGGGTGATCGACGACGAGGTGGAGGCGAGACGGGAGGCCGGCCAGGCCCGGGAACTGCAGGCCGAGGCCGACGCGCGCTACCGCAAGTTGACCGAGCACTCCGCGGTGGGGATGTGTCTGGTCGATCCCTACAGCGGACGCTACGAGATGGCCAATCAGGCACTGTGCGATTTCTTCGGCTACGACGAGGACACCCTGCTGCAGATGACCTGGCAGGACACGACCGCCGCCGAGTATCTCGAACCGGATCTGGAGAGGCTCGACAACTTGGTGGCGGGCCGGATCGACGCGTACCGCATGACCAAGCAGTACATCCACGCCGACGGTCGCCTGATCTGGGGCGACCTGACGGTCAGTGCCGTGCGCAACCCGAACGGCCAGCTGGAGAACCTGATCTCCCAGATCGTCGATGTCACCGCCGAAATGGAAACGCGTAGCCGGATCGCCCAGCGGGAGCAGCAGAACCGGGTCCTGGCCAGGCGCCTGCAGGCCCAGACCGATCGGCTGATGGCCGAGATCAACAGTGCGGCACGGTACGTGGCCTCGATCCTGCCGGGGGAATTGGGCGGTCCGGTCCGCGTCACGTCACGGTATCTGCCGTCCCGCGAGCTTGCCGGGGACTGCTTCGACTACTCCTGGATCGACGACGACCATCTGATCTTCTATGTGATCGACGTCTCCGGGCATGGCATCGAGCCATCCATGGTGTCCATCTCGGTGCACAACCTGCTGCGCTCCAAATCCCTGGCCGCGGAAACCCTCCTGGAACCCGATCGGGTGCTGGCCGAACTCAACAAGCTCTTCGATATGGACCGTCACGGCGGGAACTACTTCACCATGTGGTACGGGGTCTACCAGTCCTCCAGTCGCACCCTGCGCTATGCCAGCGCCGGGCACCCGCCGGCACTGGCTTTCGCCGCCGGGAACCCGGGTACGCACCGTGACCTGCTGTCCACCGAGGCCCAACCGGTGGGCATGTTCGACGACACCGAATTCCCCTGTGGGACCTACATTGTGCCGCCGGGAAGCCAGATCCTGCTGTACAGCGACGGGGTGTTCGAGCTGCCACTGGCCTCCGGCAGGCACTGGTCGCTGAGCGACTTCATCGATCTGTGCACCGGGCTCGCGGCCGATCCGGACTGGTCGCTCGACACCCTGATCAGCCGGTTGCGGGCCGTCACCGCGAGCGGAATGTTCGATGACGACTGCTCGGTGGTGCGGTTGACGTTCGACTGATCTGCGACCCGGAAACGGCAGATGCCCACCGCACGCGGTGGGCATCCACACATCTCTGCCGGGTAAATCGGCCTTACTTGGCCTTTTCCAGGATCTCCACCAGCCGCCAGCGCTTGGTCGCCGACAGCGGCCGGGTCTCCATCAGCGAGACGCGGTCGCCGATACCGGCGGTGCCGTCCTCGTCGTGCGCCTTGACCTTCTTGGTGGTCCGGATGATCTTGCCGTACTTCGGGTGCTGAACGCGGGACTCGAGTTCGACGACGATGGTCTTCTCCATCTTGTCGCTGACCACGTAGCCGATCGCGGTCTTACGCCGGCCGCGGGGCTTCTCGGTGGCCGGGGTATGCCTGTCGCCCTTGGTTTCTGTCATTACGACTCCTCACCCGCCGGCCCGGAGGCCAGGCCCAACTCACGTTCGCGCAGCACCGTGTAGATGCGCGCAATCTCCTGACGAACGGTGCGCAGCCGATGGTTGTTGGCCAGCTGCCCGGTCGCCATCTGGAAGCGCAGATTGAACAGCTCTTCCTTGGACTCACGCAGCTTGGTGATCAACTCGTCATCGGTCAGTTCGCGCAGTTCGCCGGCGCTGACGCCCACTGCCATCAGAACTGCTCCTCTCGGGTCACGATGCGTGCCTTGATCGGCAACTTGTGGATCGCGCGGGTCAGCGCGGCGCGCGCGATCTCCTCATTCGGGTAGCTCAGCTCGAAGAGCACCCGGCCGGGTTTGACGTTGGCGACCCACCATTCCGGGGAGCCCTTGCCCGAACCCATGCGGGTTTCAGCCGGCTTCTTGGTCAGCGGACGATCCGGGAAGATGTTGATCCACACCTTGCCGCCACGCTTGATGTGCCGGTTGATCGCGATACGCGCGGACTCGATCTGCCGGTTGGTGATGTAGGCGTGCTCCAGTGCCTGGATGCCGTAGTCACCGAATGTCACGCTGGTGCCGCCGCTTGCCATCCCACGTTGCTTGGGGTGGTGCTGCTTGCGGTGCTTGACCTTGCGGGGAATCAACATGTCAGCTCTCCGTACTCTCTGCGGCGGGAGCCTCGGCCGCCGCCGGGGCGGTCGTCTCCTCAGTCGCTGCGCGGCCGGCCTCGGTGCTCGTCGCGGTGGTTCCCGACGCGCCACTGCGGCGCGGGCGGGTGCCCGAGGTCGGACGGTCGCGACGCGGCCGATCCCCGGCCGGCGCCGAGACGGTCAGCTCACGCTTGCCGCCGACGACATCGCCCTTGTAGATCCAGACCTTCACACCGATCCGGCCGAAGGTGGTCTTGGCCTCGTAGAGCCCGTAGTCGATATCGGCGCGCAACGTATGCAGCGGCACCCGGCCCTCGCGGTAGAACTCCGAGCGGCTCATCTCAGCCCCGCCGAGGCGGCCCGAGCACTGCACCCGGATGCCCTTGACGTTGGGCTGACGCATCGCCGACTGGATGGCCTTGCGCATCGCGCGGCGGAACGCCACCCGATTGCTCAGCTGCTCGGCGACACCTTGGGCGACCAGTTGGGCCTGGGACTCCGGATTCTTGACCTCGAGAATGTTCAGCTGCACCTGCTTGCCGGTGAGCTTCTCCAGATCGGTCCGGATGCGGTCGGCCTCGGTGCCGCGGCGGCCGATCACGATGCCCGGACGTGCGGTGTGGATATCGACGCGGACCCGATCACGGGTGCGCTCGATCTCCACGTCGGCGATACCGGCGCGCTCCAGACCGGAGGCCAGCAGCCGACGGATCGCCACGTCCTCCTTGACGTAGTCCGCGTACTGCTTGTCGGCGTACCACCGGGACTTCCAGTCGGTGGTGATACCGAGCCGGAAGCCGTGGGGATTGATTTTCTGACCCACTACTGCGAGCCTCCCTTCGCTTCGTCGGAAGCTTTAGCAGTCTTGGTTGATGCCTTCTTGGCGGTGGCCGGCTTCGCGGCACCGGCAGCCTTGCTGCCCTGGGCGCGACGGGTGCGGGTCGACTGCCCGACCCGCTCGTTCCGCGGCGGACGGCTCTCCACGACCACGGTGATATGGCTGGAGCGCTTGCGGATCCGGAAGGCGCGGCCCTGCGCGCGGGGACGGATGCGCTTGGCGGTCGGGCCCTCGTCGGCGTAGACGGTCGCGACCACCAGGGTGCGTGGGTCCAGCCCGTTGTTGTTCTGGGCGTTGGCCGCAGCGCTGGCGATCACCTTGGCCACCGGCTCGCTGGCCTGCTGCGGAGCCCAGCGCAGGATGTCGAGGGCCTCCTCGACGGACTTGCCGCGGACCAGGTTGATCACCCGGCGCGCCTTGCTCGCCGAGATACCCACGTACTTGGCAACCGCTGTAGCGGAAGGGTATTCAGTGGTCGTTGTAGCCATTATCGCCGCTTCTCCTCAATTGCGGCATTCACTTCGTTCATCGCCGCTTCGCCTTCCGGTCATCCTTGATATGACCCTTGAACGTCCGCGTCGGGGCAAACTCGCCCAACTTGTGGCCGACCATCGCCTCGGTGACGAACACCGGCACATGCTTGCGGCCGTCGTGGACGGCGAAGGTGTGACCGATAAAGTCCGGGATGATGGTCGAACGACGCGACCAGGTCTTGATGACCTGCTTGGTGTTCTTCTCGTTCTGGACGTCGACCTTCTTGAGCAGATGGTCGTCGACGAACGGACCCTTCTTGAGACTGCGTGGCATCTTTCAGCTCCTGCCTAGCGCTTCTTGCCGGTGCGCCGGCGACGGACGATGAGCTTGTCGCTCGGTTTGTTGGGCTTGCGGGTGCGACCCTCGGGCTTGCCCCACGGGCTCACCGGGTGCCGGCCGCCGGAGGTCTTGCCCTCGCCGCCGCCGTGCGGGTGATCGACCGGGTTCATCACGACACCACGGACGGTGGGGCGCTTGCCCTTCCACCGCATCCGGCCCGCCTTGCCCCAGTTGATATTCGACTGCTCGGCGTTGCCGACCTCGCCGACGGTGGCACGGCAGCGGACATCCACGCGGCGGATCTCCCCGGACGGCATCCGCAGCGAGGCGTACGCACCTTCCTTACCGAGCAACTGGATGCTGGATCCCGCGGAGCGGGCCAGCTTGGCGCCGCCGCCGGGCCGCAGTTCCACGGCGTGGATCAGGGTGCCGGCCGGGATGTTGCGCATCGGCAGGTTGTTGCCGGGCTTGATATCGGCATTCGGGCCGGACTCCACGATATGGCCCTGCTTGAGTCCCTGCGGCGCGATGATGTAGCGCTTCTCGCCGTCCAGGTAGTGCAGCAGCGCAATATTGGCGGTGCGGTTGGGGTCGTATTCGATATGCGCGACCTTGGCGTTGACGCCGTCCTTGTCGTGGCGACGGAAGTCGATCACCCGGTAGGCGCGCTTGTGGCCGCCGCCCTTGTGCCGGGTGGTGATCCGGCCGTGCGCGTTACGGCCGCCGGTGCTGTGCAGCGGGCGGATCAGCGACTTCTCCGGGGTCGATCGGGTGATCTCGGCGAAGTCGGAGACGCTGGCACCGCGGCGACCGGGGGTCGTCGGCTTGTACTTGCGAATTCCCATGTCTGGTTCCTCGAGTCCTCTTGGCTCTCAGGGGCGGGCCGGCCTAGGCCGGCGCTCCGAAGATGTCGATCGGCTTGCTACCGGCGGCCAGGGTCACGATGGCGCGCTTGGTGTCCTTGCGCTTCCCGTAGCCGGTGCGGGTGCGCTTGCGCTTGCCCTGCCGGTTGGCGGTGTTCACCGAATCCACCTTGACCTTGAAGATCTTCTCGATCGCGATCTTGATCTGGGTCTTGTTCGAGTCCGGGTGGACGATGAACGTGTAGACGTTGTCCTCGATCAGTCCGTAGGACTTCTCGGAGATCACCGGCGCGATGATGATGTCGCGCGGGTCGGTCACGGTTGCCATCAGGCCGACACCTCCTGCTGCTTGGCGCTGTTGTGCTCGATGTAGGCGTTGAGCGCTTCGACGCTGAACACCACGTCGTCGGCCTTGAGCACGTCGTAGGTGTTGAGCTGATCCGGCGAGATCACGTGCACGCCGGGCAGATTGCGCACGCTGCGGGTGCCCACCTCGTCGCTGCGCCCGACGACCACCAGAACCTTGTGGTTCTTGGCCGCGGTGCGCTCGGCGATCAGCGTGCCCAGGAACGACTTCGCGCTCTTGGTCGACGGGGTCTGCCCGGCGACCAGTTCGGTCACCGCGTGGATCCGCGCATTGCGGGCCCGGTCGCTCAACGCACCGCGCAGGGCGGCGGCGATCATCTTCTTCGGGGTGCGCTGGCTGTAGTCGCGCGGCTGCGGGCCGTGCACCACACCGCCACCTTTGAACTGCGGCGCGCGGGTCGAGCCTTGGCGGGCCCGGCCGGTGCCCTTCTGCCGGTACGGCTTGCGGCCGCCGCCGGAGACCATGGCGCGGGTCTTGGTCGCGTGGGTGCCCTGGCGGGCCGCGGCCAGCTGAGCGTTCACCACCTGGTGCATCAGCGCGATATTCGCCTCGACGTCGAACAGCTCGGCGGGCAGCTGCACGCTGCCGTTGGTGGAGCCGTCGGGGCTGTGGACGTCGATCGTCAGATTATTGGAAGCCATTACTTCTCACCTCGTTTGACCGCCGTGCGAACGACGACCAGCCCGCCGGTGCGACCGGGGATCGCACCCTTGATCAACAGCACGCCGTTCTCGGCATCGACCTTGTGCACCACCAGGTTCTGTGTGGTGACCCGGTCGTGGCCCATCCGACCCGACATCCGGGTGCCCTTGAACACCCGTCCGGGAGTCGAGCAGCCGCCGATGGAACCCGGCCGGCGGTGGACCGCCTGGGCGCCGTGCGCGGCACCCTGGCCCTTGAAGCCATGTCGCTTCATGGTGCCGGCGAAACCCTTGCCCTTGGAGGTGCCGGTGACGTCGACGTAATTGCCGGCCTCGAAGATCTCCGCGGTCAACTCCTGGCCGACCTCATAGCCGGCAGCCGCGGACTCATCATCGAGCCGCAGCTCGGCCAGGTGCCTGCGCGGGTTGACCCCGGCGGCGGCGTACTGGCCGGTGACCGGCTTGTTGACCTTGCGCGGGCTGATCTCGCCGTAGGCGAGCTGCACGGCGCTGTAGCCGTCACGCTCCGGGGTGCGGATGCGGGTGACGACGTTCGGTCCGGCCTTGACGACCGTGACCGGAACGACGCGATTGTTCTCGTCGAAGACCTGGGTCATGCCCAGCTTCGTGCCCAAAATGCCTTTTCTAGCCATTCCCGGGTCCCCTACTGGATATTCACGTCGACGCTGGCCGGCAGGTCGATGCGCATCAGCGCGTCAACCGTCTTCGGCGTCGGGTCGAGGATGTCGATGAGGCGCTTGTGCGTACGCATCTCGAAGTGCTCCCGCGAGTCCTTGTACTTATGCGGGGACCTGATGACGCAGTACACATTCTTTTCCGTCGGCAGCGGCACAGGGCCGACCACGCTCGCGCCGGTACGGGTGACCGTCTCCACGATCTTGCGCGCCGAGGCATCAATGGCCTCATGGTCGTAGGCCTTGAGCCTGATGCGGATCTTCTGTCCCGCCACGCTTCTCCTACCTCACTCCTGCTGGTGCTGCGCCCGCACACGAATGTGCCGGCGCTGGCTTTCGCCGCCGCTGTTTACCTGTCCTGGTCCACCGGCCCCCGCGCACGGGTTGTCGCCCGCGCGCAGCCTCGACAGCGCGAAAAAACGTCTCGCTTGCGAGGTGGGGACCGGATGCGCCGGTATGGCGCTGGTCGGATGTCTCACGCCGCACGCTCCCATGAGGGCACGCGTCCGGCTCAAGACAACCCGATCAGTATGCCTGACGGCGGCGGGCTATCCAAATCCCGCCGGGCCAACCGGTCCACGGTAAACAAACCGACTGTCTTTTTCTGAGATTCGGTCACCGAAGGTGCTGTTACTGTGGAGATCTGAGTCAGTCACTCTGTCAACGTCACCAACCGTGCAGCAACCGCGCTGGCCAATGTCCGCCACCGCGAGAGGCACTACAAACCCCGTGATCAAACCACTCGACCGTGCCGCGCCACAGGGCACCGCTGTCCGCGGAGCGTCGGACACGACCCCGCCGAATCGAGTGGACTCCACGCGGACCTCCGGCCGGCCCGGTCGACCCTCGGGATTCCTAATCTCCCCCGCCGTCGCCCTCGCCTACGGCGTCCTCGGCCTCGTCACATTGCACCTGGGCCAGATGGCCGGTCTCGCCTCGCCGGTCTGGCCCGCCGCCGGCGTGGCCTTCGCCGCCGTGCTGCGCTGGGGGTGGCGCGCGTGGGCCGGAGTCTTCATCGGGTCGGTCACCGTCAACGGGTACTGGCTGACCCGGCTGGGCGATCCCGCGCCGAACACCTGGCTCATCGCCGCGGCGATCGGCATCGGGGCGGTTCTGGGAGCGGCCGCGGGCGCGGCCTTGGTTCAGCGCTTCGTCGGCCCGGTCCGACGACTCGATACGCCGCGAGCGGTGATGCTCACCCTCGCCCTCGGCGGCCTGGCGGCCACCACCATCGCACCCACCATCGGCGTCGCGGCCCAACTCTCGACGAAACTGCTCAGCACCGGCCAGGCACCGTTCGGCTGGTTGACCTGGTGGGTCGGCGACGCCATCGGGGTCATCGTCTTCGCGCCGCTGGTGCTGATGTTCCTGCCGTCCCAGTCCGAATACTGGTCGGGCCGCCGCTGGAAGATCGCCGTGCCGTCGCTGCTGATCTTCGCCACCCTGGTGGCCGCCATCATGCAGAACACCGCCCGGGAACGAACCCGGATCGACAACGCCGTGGACCGGTTGGGCACCCGGGCCACCTCCGACCTCGCCAGCGACATCGCCCTTCATCAAGAGGTCCTCGAAGGCCTGCGCGGTCTGGTGGAAGCATCCGAGCAGGTCACCGCCGATGAGTTCGACACCTACACCGACAGTGTGCTCACCCGCTTCCCCAATCTTCAGGCCCTGTCGTGGAACCCCCTGGTCACCGAGGCCGACCTGGCCGCCTTCCAGGCCCGGCAGCGCGCCCAGCCGGGTCTGGCGGGCTTCACCGTCACCGAACGTGACGCCGAGGGCAACCTGCGGCCGGTCTCACCGCGTCCGGAGTATGTCGTGGTGGCCTATATCGAGCCGATCGCGGACAACCGCAACGCTCTCGGCTTCGACATCTACTCCAACCCGGTGCGCGCGGTGGCCATCGAGACGGCCCGCGACACCGGCCGGCCCACGGCGACCGGCCCGATCGATCTGGTCCAGGAGTCCGGCACCCAGAAGGGCATGCTCGCCCTGTTACCGATCTACCAGGGCGGTTCGGATCCCGGCAGCATCGCAGCGCGGCGCGCCGCGCTGCGCGGCTTCGCCGTCGGGGTGTACCGCCTCGGCGACCTGCTTGCCGAGACCTTCCGCGGCGCCACCTGGGACAGCGTCGACGTGACGCTCACCGACGTCAGCGATGCCGCAGATCCCGTCGTCATCGCCGATCTCCCCGCCCGGAATTCGGCCAACGACCAAGTCGGTGCCACGCCGACGGCCACCACCGCGCCGCTCGACGTCTACGGACGCACCTGGGAACTCACGGTGCATCCCACCAGCGACGCGTTCACCGACAGCCGCGGCGGCGTCATGGCGGTGCTGCTGCTGGCCGCCCTCGCGGTGGCCCTGCTGCTCGAGGCGTTCCTGCTCATGCTGTCCGGGATGGAGTCGCTGGCTCGACGGCTGCTCTCCGAACTCGGCGGCGCCGCCCGCTACGTCACCTCGATCCTGCCCAATGACCTTGACGGCCCGGTCCCGGTCACCTCCCGCTACATCCCCTCCGACGAACTCGGCGGCGACAGCTTCGACCACCGCTGGATCGATGACGACCACCTGATCGCCTATGTGGTCGATGTGTCCGGTCACGGCATCGGCCCGGCCATGTTCTCGGTCTCGGTGCACAACCTGCTGCGCTCGGGAACACTCGACCGCGACACCCTGCGGGATCCCGGCCGGGTGCTCACCGAACTCAACCGGCTCTTCCCGATGGACCGCCAAGCGGGCAACTACTTCACCATCTGGTACGGCGTCTACCAGCCCTCCACCCGCACCCTGCGCTACGCCCGCGCCGGGCACCCGCCCGCGATCGTGCTGAAATCGGACGGCTCCGAGCCGGTCCAACTGGCGTCGGGATCGGTCCCGATCGGGGTCCTCGGGGATATCGCCTACGAAACCTATGAACATCGGTTGCACCCGGATGCCGCCGTCCTGATCTACAGCGACGGCGCCTTCGAACTGGTCCTGCCCGGCGGTGAGCACGGATCCCTCGAGGACTTCATCGACCTGTGCGCCCGCACCGCACGCGCACCGCACTGGAGTCTCGACGACCTCGTCGGCCAACTCAGGAAGCGATCCGAAACCGGGGGCTTCGACGACGACTGCACCCTGGTCCGGCTCACCGTTCGCTGAAGCGCCAATACCGGGATTCCGCGATCCGGAAGCGGGGCCGACCCGTAGCGTGCGGACATGTACAGAGTGATCCAGTGGGCCACCGGCGGCGTGGGCCGGGCCGCGATCCAGGGCATCGTCCGCCATCCTGAGCTTGAGCTGGTCGGATGCTGGGTGCACAGCGCCGACAAGGCCGGCCGCGACGCCGGCGAGTTGGCCGGCGAGGACCCGATCGGGGTCGCGGCCACCACCGATGTCGAGGCACTGCTGGCCACTGACGCCGACTGCGTCATGTACTCCCCCCTGTTGCCCGACGACGCGGTCGTCGCCGCGATCCTGCGGTCGGGAAAGAACGTCGTCACCCCGGTGGGCTGGGTGTATCCGGACCGGCGCAACCCCGCCGTGGCGGCCGTCGAGGCGGCCGCGCTGGACGGCAACGCCACCCTGCACGGCTCGGGTATCCACCCCGGCGGTATCACCGAACGGTTCCCGCTGATGGTGTCGTCGCTGTCGGCCGCCGTCACCCACGTCCGGGCCGAGGAGTTCTCCGATCTGCGCACCTACAACTCCCCGCTGGTCGTCCGCGAGGTGATGGGGTTCGGGCTGTCCCCGGAGCAGGCGATGAACGGCCCGATCGCCGCCCTGCTGGAGGGCGGGTTCAAGGCCTCGGTGCGGATGGTGGCCGACGAGATGGGGTTCGACGCCGAACCGCGGATCCGCTCCAGCCAGGAGATCGCCGTCGCGGTGACCGGCAGCGACGAACTGATCGTGCCGATGGAGCCCGGCACGGTGGCGGCCCGGCGGTTTCGCTGGCAGGCCATGGTCGACGGCGAGCCGGTGGTCACCGCCGCGGTGAACTGGCTGATGTGCGAGGTCGACCTGGACCCGCCCTGGACGCTGGGCCCCGACGGCGAGCGTTTCGAGGTGGAGATCACCGGCGACCCCGATGTGCTGCTGACCTTCAAGGGACTGCAACCGGAATCGGTGGCCCAAGGCCTGCTCCGCAACCCGGGCGTGGTGGCGACCGCCAACCACTGCGTCAGCGCCATCCCGTACGCGTGCCGGGCGGAGCCGGGCATCAGGACCTATCTGGACCTTCCGTTGATCGCCGGACGCGCCGCACCGGGACTGGCTGCCGCACACCGGCAGCGGTAATCTGACACGGCGCCCCGAGACCGCGGGCGGTCTTGCACTTTCCGCACTGTGATAGTCGCCACGGGTGCGGATTTCCGAAATTTCAGCATTACGCTCATCTTTAGAAGGCGCTGCTGATGCTTGCTGGAAATGATTGAGCCGGTTGATATTTTGGGGTTGGGGTGTCCAATGATCGAGGAACTCGACGCAGCGATGCGTCGGTTGCTTGACGGCTGCGCCGCCGACGCCGCGGTGGTCTGGGTCGCCCGGCCGACCGAGCCCGAGGGCCTGGTGGTGCGGGCCTGCCCCGCGGGGATCCTGCCCGCCGACGCGCGCTGGCCCACCAACGGCCATGACCCGACCGTCATATCCGCGGCGCTGAGCACCCGGCTGCCGTCCGAACCGAACGTCGTGCGAACGTTTCCGTTGTCGGGCACCCTGCGTCTGCTGGTGGCATGGTGCGGCACGCCGCAAACCGGTTGCCCCGACGACCGGCTGGTCGGAGAGATCGGCTGGCTGTCCCAACTGGTGGCGGACAAACATTCCGAACACGACGAGATGAGTCGGCAGGCCGTCCTGCTTGACGGACTCGACGTCGGACTGGTCTCGGTCGACAACGACTACGACTTCGCCCACGTCAACGAGACCGCGGCGAGGTTCCTGGGCGTCCCGGCCGGCAGCACCACCGCGACCGCGTTCGGTACGGCACTGACAGTGCTGGCACGGCGTGCGGTCAACACCACCGAGGCGCTGTCGGAAACCAGCCGTATGACGGCCGATCCGTCGGCCGAACTGAAGGCCACCTGGGAGTTCCCGGACTCCCCGACCCATCTCGGGGTGGTGTCCAAACCAGCCCCCTATCCGTGGTTCGACGGCCGGATCTGGGCGTTCTACGACAACTCGATGATGGCCGACGCCCTGCAGGCCGCGAACCGGGCCCACGCACTGGTCCGCACCAGCGCCGACGCGATCCTCGACCCCAAGGTGCTGGTCGAGGCGATCCGCTCGGACGGCCGGGTCACCGACCTGGTTTACCGCGATGTCAACCGGGCCACCTGCGAGTACCTGGGCCTGAGCCGGGATGAGATGATCGGCCACAGCCTGCTGGAGACGCTGCCCAATCTCGACGGGTCGGGTTTGCGGGAGATCTACATCAGCTGCGCGGAGACCGGCGAACCGGTGGTCCTGGACGGGTTCCCGTACCAGAACGAGATCCTGGACGATCTGCGCTACTACGACATCCGGGCGGCCCAGGTCGAACCGGGCTTCATCAGCCTCACCTGGCGCGACGTCACCGAGCGTTCCGAGTTGACTCGGCGCATCGCGCTCTCCGAACAACGATTCCGGTTGCTGGCCGAGAATATGGCCGATGTCGTGGTGCGACTGCGGGACGGCCGGATCAGTTGGATCTCCAACTCCGTCGAGGATGCGATGGGCCTACCGCCGGGCCGCTTCATCGGTCAACGGCTGGCCGATTTCGTCCCCCCTGCCGACCGTGCCGAATACGCCTGCCGGGCGGCCGAGGTGGAACGCGGCGAAACCAGCATCGGCCGGGCCCGGATTCTCGACGCCGACGGCCGGCAGCGATGGATTCATCTGCACGTCAAGCCTTTCCATGAGGCCGACGGCACCCCCAACGGTGCCGTCGCCTCCTTTCGGATGATCGACGACGAGGTGGCGGCCGAAGTCCGGGCCCGCGAACAGATCGCCGAGTGGGATGCCCGTAACCGCAGCCTGACCCGGCGACTGCAGGCCCAGACCGACCGTCTGATGTCCGAACTCAACAGTGCGGCCCGCTATGTCGCCTCGATCCTGCCCGGCGACCTGGACGGTCCGGTGCGGGTGTCGTCGTGTTACGTGCCCTCCAGCGAACTGGCCGGCGATACCTACGACTACCGCTGGATCGACGACGACCACCTCGTCGTCTACCTGATCGACGTCTCGGGCCACGGTGTGGAACCGGCGATGGTGTCGGTGTCGGTTCATAACACGCTGCGGTCCGGAACCCTGGACCACGACACCCTGCTCCATCCCGACCGCGCGCTGACCGAACTCAACCGGCTGTTCCGGATGGAGGATCACGGCGGCAACTACTTCACCATTTGGTACGGCGTCTACCAGGCGTCCACCCGGACCCTGCGCTACTCCGGCGGCGGCCATCCGCCGGCTCTGGTGCTCGACCCGGACAGTTCGGTCATCACTGAGCTGCCCTCCGACGCCGTCCCGGTGGGCATCCAGACCGAGGTCGACTTCCAGGCCCACAGCTTCGCGGTGCCGCCCGGCGCCGACATCCTGATCTACAGCGACGGGGCATTCGAACTGAACCTGGTCGACGGCGGACAGGGGTCCTTGGCTGAGTTCATCGAGCTCTACACCCGCACCGCCGAGTCGCCGGGATGGACCCTGAACTCGCTCATCACCGAACTGCAGAACCGTTCGGAGGCCGGACTGTTCGACGACGATTGCACCCTGGTGCGGCTCAGCATTCCTTAACCGAGCGACGCCCAGAACCCACACCGGTGCCGGTCGGCGAAGTCGGAGGTGAGGATCGGCTCGCCGGTCTGCAGTGATATCCGTTGCGGCCGTTCGGGATCCAGCGCCGGCCAGTCGGGCTGGCCGGCGACGTCCGGGGCGCCGGTGGTCACGAACCGGCTCCAGTAGGCGATCATCTGGTCGGAGAGCACCCGCTGTTGGGCGTTCAGCGGCGGGGCACCGCCCATATCGAACAGGTAGCGCAACTCCAGCGCGTGGCCTGCACCGACCGAGAACGGCGCCGCGCGGATCGGTTCGGGCACCGGAGCGTTGCGGTCGTTGAACTCATAGGCGTACACCGGGCCGCGGCGAGCCAGATCGGTGGCCATGGCGTCGATCGGGCAGGAGAACACCCCGTCCCCGACGGCGGCCGCGTAGGCCAGCCCGACGCTGCCGTCGAAGCCGCTCAGCGGGTACCGGGCGGCGACCGCCGGCGCCTGGGTGCCGAAGGTGTCGGCCAGCAACGTGCGGTACGGGGCGATCGTCCCGGCGCGCAGATAGCTCAGCGCCACGAAGAGCGTGAACTCGTCGGCGGTGCTGCCGATCAGCACCGGCACCCTTGCGGTGGTACCGGCGGCGGCCCGCACCGGCGGGGCGCCCGGCAGCCGCTGGGTTCCGGTGATCGGGCCGGTCAGGGTATTGGCGCCGATGCGGAAATAGGGCGGTCCGCCGGTCAACCGGTCGGCGGGCAGGTCGAGCAGGCAGCGCGCCGCCGTCGCCGGGTCCGCGCACCCGATGCGGGCCGCGTAGTCGACGCTGATCCTCTTGGCGGCGGGCAGGGTCGCCTGGGCCTGGCACGGGCCGCTCTGCATGATGGCGGCCCGGAACAGCCCGCGGGACTCCGGAGCGACGAGATGGTCGCAGACCGACATCGCCCCGGCCGACTCCCCCGCGATGGTGACCTTGGCCGGATCCCCGCCGAACTCGGCGATGTTGTCGCGGACCCAGCGCAGGGCGGCCTGCTGGTCGGCCAGGCCGTAGTTGCCCGGGTCATGCGCGGAGCCGGGGCGGGTTGCCAGGGCGGGGTGGGCCAGGAAGCCCAGCGCGCCGAGCCGGTAGTTGATGGTGACCACCACGACATCCCCGCGGGTGGCCAGCCAGCGGGAGTTGTAGATGTCGGCGCTTCCGTTGAAGAACCCGCCACCGTGGATCCACACCATCACCGGCTTCGGCGAGCCGGGCCGGGCGCCGTCCGGGGTCCAGACCGTGAGGTTCAGGCAGTCCTCGCTGGTGGGCCGACCGTAGTCCGGGTCGACCCGGACGTCCTGAATGCACCGCAGGCCCGGCGCGGTGGCCTCGCGCACCGAGCGCCACGGCACCGGCGCCACCGGCGGCTGCCAGCGCAGCGCACCGGTCGGCGGGGCCCCGTATGGGATGCCTTGGAAGACTCGGACACCGTCGGCAGCGGTTCCGCGCACCGGACCGGATGCGGTGCTGACCACCGTCTGACGGGGAAGTGCAGCCGGACTTGCGCTGCCGCAGCCCGCGAGCAGAGCCGCGCAGGCCAGCACCGCGACAGCACGCACGGGTCGAGCTTACGTGCCGCCCGCACGCCCCCGGACCCGCGAGCAGACGCAAACTCGCACATATCGGGGCAGATTTGTGCGAGTTTGCGTCTGCTCGCGGGGGGATACTGGCCGCCATGTCCGACGCCGCATTCGATTACGTGATCGTGGGTGCGGGCAGTGCGGGCTGCCTGCTGGCCAATCGGCTCACCGCCGACCCCGCCAACCGGGTGCTGCTGATCGAGGCCGGCGGCCCCGACGACTGGTTCTGGATCACGGTGCCGGTGGGTTATCTGTTCACCATCGCCAACCCCCGAACCGACTGGTGCCTGGTGACTGAGCCGGACCCGGGCCTGGCCGGACGCCGCATCCAGTACGCCCGGGGCCGGGTGATCGGCGGCTGCTCGTCGATCAACGCCATGATCCACATGCGCGGTCAGGCCGGCGACTATGACCTGTGGGCGCAGGCCACCGGCGATGACCGGTGGCGCTGGGGCGGCCCGGCCGGCCCGGCCGGCCCGGGCGAGACACTGGCCATCTACAAGGACCTCGAGGACTACTTCGGCGGGGCCGACGAGTGGCACGGCAGCGGTGGTGAGATCCGGGTCGAGCGTCCGCGGGTGCGCTGGAAGATCCTGGACGCCTGGCAGGCCGCCGCCGCGCAGGTCGGCATCGCCCCGATCGACGAGTTCAACCGGGGCGATAACGCCGGCAGCGCATATTTCCACGTCAACCAGCGCCGCGGCCGGCGCTGGTCGATGGCCGACGCCTTCCTGCATCCGGTCGCACACCGTCCCAATCTCACCGTGTACACCCGCACCCGGGCGGTGACCCTGCTGATGGACGACGAGGTCGGCGAGCATCAGCGCCGCGGCGCCTGGACCGCGGCGCGGCGACGCGTCACCGGCCTGCGGCTGCTCAAGGACGGCGGGTTCGTCGACATCCGGGCCCGTCGGGAGGTGATCCTGAGCGCCGGGTCCATCGGTTCGCCGCATCTGATGCAGGTCTCCGGGCTCGGCCCGGCCGCCCTGCTGCGCCGGCATCAGGTGCCGGTGGCCGTCGACCTGCCGGGGGTCGGCGAGAACCTGCAGGACCATCTGCAGCTTCGGACCGTCTACCGGGTCCGCGGCGCCCCGACGGTCAACACGCTGTACCGCAACTGGATCACCCGGGCCGGCATGGGCTTGCAGTACCTGCTGTTCCGATCAGGCCCGATGACCATGCCGCCGTCGACGCTGGGGGCGTTCGCCCGCAGCGATGAGGCCCTGGCCGGCGCCGACCTCGAGTGGCATGTGCAGCCGCTGTCGCTGCCGCGATTCGGTGAACCGCTGCACCCGTTCGGGGCGATCACCCCGTCGGTGTGCAATCTGCGGCCCAGTTCGCGCGGCCAGGTGCGACTGGCCCGGGCCGACCCACTGGCCAGCCCGACGATCTCCTGCAACTACCTCTCGACGGAATCCGACCGCCGAATCGCGGTGGCCGGCCTGCGGATGACCCGGCGGATCATGTCGGCCCCCGCACTGGCCCGGCACCGCCCCGAGGAGATGCTGCCCGGTCCGCACCTCACGAGCGACGACGAGCTGCAGGCCGCAGCCGCCGACCTGGGCACCACGATCTTCCACCCGGTGGGCACCTGCGCGATGGGGGCCTTCGACGACCATGGCCGGCCGCGATCGGCCACCACGGTGCTCGATACCGATTGCCGGGTGTACGGCGTCGCGGGCCTGCGGGTGGTCGACGCGTCGGCCATGCCGACCATTACCTCCGGCAACACCAACGCACCGGTGATGCTGATCGCCGAGCGGGCGGCACGGGCGATCCTGTCAACTCACACAGATACGACGGTGAGGATCTCCTCAAGGCCCTGAAATTCATGGGCATTGCGCGTGTAGAGCGGCATCCCGGCGGCTAACGCGGTCGCGGCGATGAGCAGATCGACCGCACGCCGCCGGGGCTGGCGACCGGCGGCCAGAACGGCCGCGTAGACCCGCCCGTATGCCCTCGCGCAGTCACCGTCGAACGGCATGGGTTCCACCCACGATTCGAGTTGCTGCAGCCGGTCCTGGCGTCGCGCGCGTTCGGCCGGGTCGGCGGTGGCATGGGGGCCCGCGGACAGCTCCGCCATCGTGATCGCGCTGACGGATGTTTCTTCCGGCAGATCGGCTGGGGAAATGACGCCGAGGTCGATCACCACCGAGGTATCAAGCAAGCCGGCCCGTGTCTCAGCCACGCGGATCGAAGTCCTGATCGACGCAACCGTCGAGGTCCTCGCGCAAACGTTGATAGTCGATGTGCGGCGCACCTCGGAACGCCGCCGCCAATGCCGGACCGTTCACGACCCGACGACGCCGCAGCGGCATCAGCTCCCCGACCGGGACACCGTTGCGAGTCACGATGAATGCTTCTCCCTCGTCGAGCCGACGCATGATGTCACCGCTGTTGTTTCGCAACTCACGCTGACTGATCTCGCTGCTCACACCGTCACCGTAGCACAAGTGCGACACTACCCGGGTCATCGCCCGGAGGGATAAGTCGAATTACGGAAAAGGCCTTAAGCCCTTTTCATCGGGCCGCACCATCCTCCACACTGTGATGAACTGACACCCGTCAAGTTCTTTGCAGCAGCAGGAGAGTCCATGACCGCACAGACCGACCACCGGATCGCCGACCCCGCCGCGCGGGTGCTGGCCGATCCGCAGGCCTACACCGATGAGAAAAAACTGCATGAGGCGCTGGCCCACTGCCGCGCACACGCTCCGGTGTCCTGGGTGGACGTTCCCGAGTACCGGCCGTTCTGGGCTATCACCAAACACGCCGACATCATGGAGATCGAACGGCAGAACGACCTGTTCACCAATGACCCGCGTCCGCTGCTGGCCATTGCCGAAGCCGACGACGCCCTGCGTCGCGATATCGAGGACGGCACCGGCCTGCGCACCCTGATCCACATGGACGACCCGCATCACCGCGATATGCGCAAGATCGGGGTGGACTGGTTCCGGCCCAAGGCGATGCGGGCGCTGAAGGCCCGCTGCGACGAACTGGCCAAGATCTACGTCGACAAGATGGCCGAGAAGGGTCCGGACCTCGATTTCGCGACCGAGATCGCGGTCAACTACCCGCTCTACATCATCCTGACCATGCTGGGCCTGCCGGACTCGGACTTCCCGCGGATGCTCAAGCTCACCCAGGAGATGTTCGGCGGCAACGACGAGGAGTTCCAGCGCGGCGGCGGCGTCGACGACATGCTCGCCGTGCTGCTGGATTTCTTCAACTACTTCATGGCGCTGACCACGTCCCGCCGCGAGCACCCGACCGAGGATCTGGCCTCGGCGATCGCCAACGCCAGGATCAACGGCGAGCCGCTCACGGATATGGACACGCTGTCCTACTACGTCATCGTGGCCAGCGCCGGGCACGACACCACCAGCGCGGCCATCGCCGGCGGGCTGCTCGCCCTGCTGCAGAACCCCGACCAACTCGCGCGGTTGCAGGCCGATATGTCGCTGATGCCCACCGCGGTCGAGGAAATCATCCGCTGGGTGGTGCCGGTCAAGGAGTTCATGCGAACCGCCCAGGCCGACACCGAGATTCGCGGTGTGCCGATCGCCAAGGGCGAGGCGGTGCTGCTGAGCTACGTCTCGGCCAACCGTGACGAGGACGTCTTCGCCAACCCCATGGCATTCGACGTCGGCCGCGACCCGAACAAGCACCTGTCCTTCGGCCACGGCGTGCACTTCTGCCTGGGTGCCGCGCTGGCCCGGATGGAGATCAACAGCTTCTTCACCGAGTTGATCCCGCGGATCGAGACCATCGAATTGGCGGGCAAGCCCGAGACAATGGCCACCACCTTCGTCGGCGGGCTCAAGCACCTGCCGATCCGGGTCACGCTGAAGTAGCCCCCCGTCCTCACCGCGAGCGTGCGTGTCGGCACGCCGACACGCCGCCCGGGCGTGCAGTTTGCGCACCCTCGCGGGGGGTGGTGCCCCCAGATGGGCGCTAAATGAACTCGGCGGCGCGGTGGCCGACCATCGCGACGGTAGCGTGCGGGCCGCGGCCCAGTGGCGTCGGCAGCACCGAGGAGTCCACCACCGACAGCCCGGTGACCCCGTACACCCGGCAGTGCGGATCGACGACGGCGTGCTCACCCGTCCCCATCGGCGCAGTGCCGCCCAGATGCTGCGAGGTGGACCACTGTGGCCCGCCGAGTTCGGTTGTGCCGCCGAGAATCCCGGCGATCAGCTCGCAGCCGCGGGTCAGCTCGGCGATATCCGCGGGCTCACTGTCATAGCGGTGCTCGATCCGCGGCGGAACCGACGGGTCGGCGCTGACCAACGACACCCGGCCGCGGGCCCGAGGCCGCATCAGCGCCACCCCGATGCTCACCGTCGGTGATCCGAAGCCGGTGGTGTACGGCCGGATTTCCAGTCTCTGATCGACCAGCACCGCCTCAAGCACCGGATGCCCGCCAACACCGGCCCTGCTGGTGGCCAGCACCCACTCCGGGTGGTCCCAGCAGCGCTGCCCCACCGGCAGATCGGCGACCACACCGATGCCCAGTGCAGCCAGTGCGGCGGCGGGGCCGATACCGGAGAGCATCAGTAGACGGGCGGACTCCACCGCCCCGGCCGACAGCACCACCGCGCCGGCGTCGAACCTGCGCGGACCGTCCGGGCCGATCGCCTCGACGCCGACGGCACGGCCGCCGTCGATCAGCACCCGGGTGACCCGGATACCGCTCAGCAACAGCAGATTAGGCCGACCCAGCGCGGGTTCGAGGAACACCGCACCGGGACCGCGGCGAATCCCGTCGACGATGTTCAGTGGGACGGCGCCGATCCCGTCGGCGTCAGCGCTCAGGGCGGGCAGCCACAGGTGCCCGGCCCGCTCGGCGGCAGCGGTGAACGCCGTTGTCGTGGTGGCGAACTCGGCTGCGACACTGGCGATGATCCGCGCCTCGACGGCCTGATAGTGCTCAACGACCTCCGGCCAGGACCAGCCCGCTACCGCGCCGAAGTCGCCGGGCAGCGCCCGGCAGAAGTAACCCCCGTTGACCGCACCGGACCCGCCGACACAGCATCCCCGGACGATCCCGGCGATGCGTTCGGGGTGGCCGGTGAGGATGCTCAGATAGTGCTGGGCCACCGGACTCCCGGCGCCGACGGGCAGCACCGCCGCGTCATCGGTGAGCGTCCGGATGCCCGGATCTTCGCGGCCCGGTCCGGCCTCTAGTACCGTGACCTGTCGGTCGTGATTCGCCGAGAGCCGTTCAGCCAGAACAGATCCCGCACTTCCGGCGCCCACCACGAGCACGTCGGCGGGCACGGCGCGGCTCACCGTCTGATATCGGGCCGAAGCGGCTGCAGGGTCCGTTCCCGGAACGCACCCGCCCACAGGCCGACACCGTAGGCCAGGTCACCGGCCCGCTTGAACAGCATGTAACCCAGCGGCCCGATCGGCTTGCCGGTCTCGTCCGGGACCGGTTTGCGGGTCGCCCAGTCCTGCGCGGCGTCGATCACCGCGGCCGCCAGCACCGCCCGCCGGCAGCGCCGCGACACCACCGCGGCCGCCAGGGCGGCAGGCCAGTAGTCCCGGCAGCAGGCCGCAGCCAATTGCCTTGCGCCGTAGGCCAGCCCGCGCGCAGCGAGGCCCGCGACGTCACCGGCCGTTGCGTCGGTGTCCTTCAGCGCACCGGCCACCCTGCGGGTGTAGAGCCCGGCGAACAACATCCCCGCAGCGACGCCGGGAATCGACACGGTGGCCAGCGACGCCCACGTCAGCAGGCTCCACAGCGGTATCACCAGAGGCGCGGTGTTATCGGGATGGCGGACCGCCAGCGGAGCGGCTGAACCGCCGTAGAACGCCAGCCGGGACAGCCACTGCCCCAACTGGGCCCGGTGCTCGTGTGCCACCAGCGCCACCGGTTCGTAGCGCAGCCGGGATCCGCTCTCCGCGAGCCGCCAGCACAGGTCAACGTCCTCACCGGAGCGCAGGGCCTCGTCGAATCCGCCGACCTCGGCCACCGCGGAACGCCGGCAGATCAGCGCCGCGCTGGGCACATAGGCAACCGGCGCGTTCGGCAACACCGGGGCCTCGCGCGCGCCGAGGTCCAGCGCCGAGTTCATCATCTCGTAGCGCTCCACCGCGGTGTCGCCGACGTGCAGGGCCACGATCCGCGGTGCAGCCAGCGCCACGGTCGGGTCGCAGAAGTGGCCGAGCAGCGCCTCCAACCATCCCCGCCGGGGCACGACGTCGGAATCGAGGAACGCGACCAGTTCGGTGCGGCACCGGGACAGGCCGGTGTTGCGGGCGGCGGCCGGGCCGAGGCTGCGCTCGTGGCGGAGGATCTCGATCTGGCAGGGCGCCCCGGCGAACATGTCCGGCTGCAGCGGGGTGGACGATCCGTCGTCGACGATGACAACGCGCATTCCGCGCAGGGCCATCACCAGGCGGTGCACCCCCTCCAGGTTGTCCCGCACCGGGATCACCACGGTGACGTCGCGGAAGGACGGGCCGCCGGCCGGGCGCGGATGGGCGACGCCGGCGTCCAGCAGGGTGCGGGCCAGGTCCGCGCTGATGTCATCGCGGACCTCCAACCGGCCGCGGTCGAGCAGCTGCTGGGCGGCGGGGGCCAGCTTGAGCATCCGTACCGGCGACCCGCCCAGCAGGGTGGAACCGGACCCGAGCACCCTGACCCTGCGATCGACTTGGACCGCGAACCCGTTCGGCAGCCGGCTCATCGCAGCATCCCGCCGTCATCGGGGGTCCACCGCCGGATGCGGGCGGCGCAGTCGGCGACCATCCGGGCCAGGATCTGCTCGCCGGCAGCCGCGCTGGCGGTGCTGGGGTCGCCCAGCACACCGGTTTCGCTCACCGCGGCGACACCGCCGCGGCGCATCCGGCCCATCAGTTCCGGCAACGGCGCCACATTGCCCGGTTCGCACCGGTCGGTGTGCACCAGGTGCGGCCAAAGGTGAAGCAGCAGTGAGGTTTCGGTGTGTCCAGCATGGGCGTCGCCGCCGTCGTCGAAACAGCTGCACCATGCCGCGTCGCGGCCCTCGGCGCGCAGCAGCGCAACAGCGTCGCGCAACGCCTCGGTGTTACCGCCGTGGCCGTTGACAAACACCAGCCGGCCGGCCCAGTCGCAGGCGGAGCGGCCGTATTCGACGAGCACGGTGCGCAGTGCCGCGGTGCCGATCGAGACGGTGCCGGGGAATCCCTGGTGCTCACCGGAGGCACCGTAGGCGATGGCCGGCGCGAGCAGGTGGCCCCGGTCGGCGGCGGCCCGGTGTGCGACCGCGACCGCGATCCGGGTGTCGGTGTCCAGTGGCAGGTGCGGCCCGTGCTGTTCGGTCGACCCGACCGGGACGATGAGGGTGGGAGCGGTTCCGGAAAGCTGTCCGGACGTGCACTCCCCCAGTTCGCCCTGGACGGTCACCGGGCGATCGTAGTACCGGACCCGCCGAGGCCTCGGGTGAACCCGGGCGGTACCAGTACGTCGTCACGGTTGATGTCGTGGATGCTCGATTTGGCCAGCCCGCGCAGCGCCGAGTCGATACCACCCTGCAGGATGTCCAGGACGTTCTCCACCCCGGCCTGGCCGGCGGCGCCGAGACCCCACAGGTAGGCCCGCCCGATCATCACCGCGCGGGCGCCCAGTGCCAGTGCCTTGACCACATCGCTGCCGCGGCGGATGCCGCCGTCGAGCAGGACCTCCACCTGATCGCCGACGGCGTCGGCGATACCCGGCAGGGCCCGGATGGTGGCCGGGGTGCCGTCCAGGTTGTTACCGCCGTGGTTGGACACCGAGATCGCCGAGACACCGGCATCCACGGCGCGTTTGGCGTCGTCGACCCGCATGACCCCCTTGAGCATGAACGGCCCGCCCCAGAACTCGCGCAGCCAGGCGATGTCCTCCCAGGTCGGCGGCGGGGTGCCCATCCATTCGCCGTAGGCGGCGAAGAACGGCGGTCCGGCCTCGCCGCGGCGGCCCTGGTTGGGCGCGGTCAGCGTCGGCGGCTTGAGCGTTTTCGCCCATTCCAGGAACCAGCGCGGCCGGACCATGCCCTGCGGGGACATCTTGATCGCGGTGCGGATGTCCATCTTCTCGGGGATCTTCGGGCTGCCCCAGTCCCGGCCGTGCGAGAAACTCCAGTCGGTGGTCACGATCAGGCCCACCGCGCCGGCGGCCCGGGCCCGTTCGGCGCGTTCGGCGATCGCGTCGCGCCCGCCCAGCCAGTAGATCTGGAAGAAGGTCTTGGGGTTGGCGGCGATCACGTCCTCGATGGGCTTGCTGGCGAACGAGGACAGCCCCATCGCGGTTCCGCGGGCGGCGGCAGCGCGGGCGACGGCCACCTCGCCGTCCGGGTCGACCGCCTGCACCCCGGTCGGTGAGATCAACACCGGCAGCGAGATGTCCTGTCCCATCACGGTTGTCGCGAGGTCGCGCTTCTCGGTCGCGCCGATGACATGCGGCGCGAAGCCCAGTTCGGCGAACGCCTCGACGTTGTCGGAGTAGGTCAGACCCTTCTCACTGCCGGCCAGCAGGGCCGAATAGACCGCCTTGGGTAGACGCTTGCGGGCGCGCTCCTGCGCGACGGCGACGGTCTCGAACCAGATGTCGCGTGCCATCACAGAGGGCTTTCGTTGCAGGGTTTTGACGGTGGCTTGGCCGGCGGCTTGGACAGCGTCAACATGACGGTGCGGGAGTGGTCCACCCGCGGTCGGGGTTTGTCGCGTTCGGCGGCCAGTGCCGGGGCGCCGTACCCCTCGATGCATTCCGGGTCGGGCCCGTCCATCGGCAGTCCGGTGAAAAATTTCGCCGCCATGCAGCCGCCGCGGCAGCTGTCGTAGTGCCCGCAGCTCCCGCAGGCGCCGGCCGACTGCGGGCTGCGCAGGTCGGCGAACAGCGGCGAGTTCTTCCATACGTTATTAAAGCCCCCGTCGGACAACACATTTCCGGCCAGGAACTGATCGTGGATGGCGAACGGGCAGGCGTAGACGTCACCGACCGGGTCGATCAGGCACACCACCCGGCCTGCCCCACACAGGTTCAGCCCGGCCAGCGCGCCGGGCGCACCGAGTCCGGACAGGTGGAAGAAGGAGTCCCCGGTGAGCACCCGCTCGCCGTTGGCCACCAGCCAGTTGTACAGTTCGCGCTGCTGGGCGGCGGTCGGGTGCAGGTCGTCCCACACGTCAGCACCGCGGCCGGACGGCCGCAGCCGGGTGATCCGCAGGGTCGCTCCGTAGGTATCGGCCAGCGCCGCGAAATCGTCGAGTTGGCCCACGTTGTGCCGGGTGACGACCACCGAGATCTTGGGGTCGGCGAAGCCGGCGGCAGCCAGGTTCTGCAGTGCCCGGGTCGCCATCGCGAACGATCCCGCGCCCCGCACCGCGTCGTTGACCTCGGCGGTGGCGCCGTCCAGGGAGATCTGCACGTCGACGTAGTCGCTGGCGGCCAGCCGACCGGCCACCTCGGGGGTGATCCGAATCCCGTTGGTGGAGAACTTGACTCCGACGTGGTGGGCGGTGGCGTAGTCGACCAGTTCCCAGAAGTCCGGCCGTACCGTCGGCTCGCCGCCACCGATGTTGACGTAGAACACCTGCATGCGCTGAAGCTCATCGATGATCGCCTTGCACTGATCGGTCGACAGTTCGCGTGGGTCGCGTTTGCCCGAGGAGGACAGGCAGTGCACGCAGGCCAGGTTGCAGGCGTAGGTCAGCTCCCAGGTCAGGCAGATCGGGGCGTCGAGCCCGCGCTCGAATTGGTCGACCAGGCGCGGCACCCGCGCGGGCGCACTCATGCCGGAACCAGCATGTCGGATTTGGCCAGCACTCCGAGGGCATGCAGATACGGAGCCTCGTCATCGAGGCCGACGCCGGCGGCTGCCAATGCCGACCGGACGTCGGGGTGCTCGGCCAGCGATTCGACGACCGCCACGATGGTGCGGTTCTTGAGGAAGGACAGCCGGCGGGTCCCGAAGTGGTAGAGCAGCGCCCCGAACGGCTCGGGACGGACGGCCACCTGCGGGTTGAGACGCCAGCTCAGCGTGGGGTCGATCAGTAGACCCCGCACATCCCGTCGATGGACACCTCTTCGACCAGCGTCTCGGTCACCAACTCGGTACCGGTCTCGGCCTCGTTCTCCATCTGGCACGTCCTTTCCGCGGTTTGCCGACGCATGAGCGCCGCGGCCGCCAGAATATGGCATCAAGTGCCGAAAAAGGAAGGGTTTCGCCGATGGCCGCAACCACCCGCCCCGCCCGGGTCGGCCGCCGCCGTTCGACAACCCAGGACCACATCGCCGAAGTCGCCCTGGACCTGTTCGACACCTACGGGTTCGAGCAAGTCAGCGTCGATGACGTCGCGGGGGCCGCCGGGATCGCCCGGCGCACGCTGTTCCGCTATTACCCGTCGAAGAGCGCCATCCCGTGGGGCGACTTCGACTCGCACCTGAGGCATTTCGAAGCCCTCCTCGACGACGCCGACCCGCAGCTTCCGATCCGGGCCGGGCTGCGGGCCGCATTGCTGGACTTCAACACCTTCGACCCCGCCGAAGCACCCCGGCACCGGCAGCGGATGCGGGTGATCCTGCAGACCGCCGAACTGCAGGCCTACTCGATGACGATGTACGCCGGCTGGCGCGAGGTGGTGGCCCGCTTCGTGGCCCGGCGTACCGGTGACCGGCCGGCGAACCTGGTGCCCCAAACCGTCGCCTGGCAGATGCTGGGGGTGGCGCTGGCGGCCTATCAGCACTGGCTGGCGCACGACGGCGTGGCGTTGCATGACGCTCTCGGCGCAGCTTTCGACGCCGCCGCCGACGGCCTGCCCTAGTCGCGAGCAGACACAAACTCGCACAAAACAGGCCCGAAAAGTGCGAGTTTGCGTCTGCTCGCGGGGATGAGGGAGAGCGACCTAGCCCAGGACCTCGGCGATCGGCGCGCCGGCGGCGATCTTGGCCCGGGCCTTCATCACCTTGCCCGGCATACCCCCGCCCACCACCGCGACCAGCACGCCGTCGCGTTCGTAGTAGGCCAGGAACTTGCGGCCGTCGTCCTCGGTGACATGCACGATGTCGTCCGGCGACGGCTCGCCGAGGCACTGGATCTTGACGTCGTACTGATCGCTCCAGAAGTAGGGCACCGCCACCACCTCGGGCGGCTCCTGGCCGAGCATGGAGGGCACCATCACCCGGGCCTGGTCGGCAACATTGCTCCAGTGCTCGACACGGATCTGATGCCCGCGGGCGTCCCGCCAGGATGCGACATCGCCGAGTGCCCAGACGTGCGGTTCGCTGGTCCGGCCGACCTCATCGCAGAGCACCCCGTTGTCCAGGGCGACCCCACTGCCCACCAGCCAGTCGGTGGCCGGCCGCGAACCGATGCCCACCACCACCAAGTCGGCGTCGAGCACCGTGCCGTCGGTGAGTTCCACCGCACTGACCTCGGTATCGCCGCGCACCGCCGCCACCCCGACGCCGGTGCGCACGTCGACCCCCTCGGCGCGGTGCACCCGCGCGACGAGTTCACCGATCCGCTCGCCCAGCACCGCCGCCAGCGGAGTGGGCTGCGGTTCGACAAGGGCCACCTCGACACCCAGTGTGCGCAGGCTCGCGGCGACCTCGCAGCCGATGAAACCGGCGCCGACGATGACGGCCCGACGGGCCGAGGTGGCGTGCTCGCGCAGCGCCAGTGCCTCGTCGAAGGACCGCAATACCCGGACGCCGGCCAGGTCCAGCGACGGGATCCGTTTGGGTTCCAGTCCGGTGGCGATCACCAACTCGTCGTAGTCCAGCACCCGGTCATCGGTCAGGGTGACGGTCCGGGCCGCGGTATCCAATGACTGTGCAGCCGTGCCGAGCACCAGGGCGATGTCGTTGTCGTCGTAGAACTCCGCCGGCCGCAGCAGCACGTCGTGCAAGCCCTTGCCGGTGTCGTGCAGCACGTCCTTGGACAGCGGCGGCCGGTCATAAGGGAGGTGCTTTTCGGCGCTGACGATGGCGACCGGGCCCTGGTAGCCCGATTTGCGCAGCTGTTCGGCGGTCCGGGCGGCGGCCAGGCCGCCCCCGACGATGACGATCCCACTGGCTTTGCTCACGAGGTTTTTCTTACACGACCGGCGATCGGGGCGCTCGACCGGTTCACCGCCCCTTCAACCGCGCCGACCCCCATAATCAGCTGATGACGGGTCCACCGATCACCCTGACCGAGCAGATGCTGCGGCGTCGGCCGGTGATCGGGGCGCCGGTGGCCGACGGCGCCGCCCAGGGCCTCAAACGCTCCATCGGGACGTTCCAGCTCACCATGTTCGGCGTGGGCTCGACGGTGGGCACCGGCATCTTCTTCGTACTGTCCGAGGCGGTCCCGGAGGCGGGTCCGGGCGTCATCGTCTCGTTCATCATCGCCGGGATCGCCGCCGGTCTGGCGACCATCTGTTACGCCGAACTGGCCTCGGCGGTGCCGGTGTCGGGGTCCACCTACTCCTACGCCTACACCACCCTCGGCGAGGTGATGGCGATGGTGGTGGCCGCCTGCTTGCTGCTGGAGTACGTCGTGGCGACCGCCGCGGTCGCCGTCGGGTGGAGTCAGTACGTCAACAAACTGTTCAGCAATTTCCTCGGACACTCTCTGCCGCAAGCACTTTCGGCCGCCCCGTGGGACGACGCACCCGGAATCGTCAATCTGCCGGCGCTGGTTCTGGTGTTGCTGTGCGCGCTGCTGCTGATCCGCGGCGCCAGCGAGTCGGCCGCGGTGAACGCCGTCATGGTCGTCATCAAGCTCGGTGTGCTGGTGATGTTCGCCGTCATCGCGTTCACCGCCTTCGAGGCCGACCGGTTCGCGAACTTCGCCCCGTTCGGTGCCGCCGGCATCGGCGCGGCCGCCGGCACCATCTTCTTCTCCTATATCGGACTGGACGCGGTATCCACGGCCGGCGACGAGGTCAAGGATCCGCAGCGGACCATGCCGCGCGCCCTGATCGCGGCGCTGCTGACCGTCACCTCGATCTACATCCTGGTGACGCTGGCCGCCTTGGGCGCCCAGACGTGGACCGACTTCGAAGGCCAGTCGGCCGGGCTGGCCACCATCCTCGACAATGTCACCGGCGCCCAGTACTGGGGCACGGTGCTGGCGGCGGGTGCGGTGATCTCGATCTTCTCGGTGACGCTGGTGACCCTGTACGGCTCCACCCGGATCCTGTTCGCCATCGGCCGCGACGGCCTGCTGCCGTCGATGTTCGCGAAGGTCAACGCCCGCACCATGACACCGGTCAACAACACCGTGATCGTCGGGACGGCGGTGGGCCTGCTGGCCGGGCTGGTGCCGTTGGACAAGCTGGCCGATATGGTTTCGATCGGCACGCTGGTGGCGTTCATCACCGTCTCGATCGCGGTCATCATCCTGCGGGTCCGAGAACCCGACCTGCCCCGCGGGTTCCGGGTGCCCGGCTACCCGGTCACCCCGGTTCTCTCGATACTGGCGTGCGGTTACATCCTCGCCAGCCTGCACTGGTACACCTGGTTGGCGTTCGGCGCCTGGGTCTCGGTGGTGTTGACGTTCTACTTCACCTGGGGACGGCACAATTCAGCCCTGAACAAACAAGCCCTGAACAAACACGCTCTCACAAAGGATCCGTCATGACTGTCGTCGTCGGCTATCTGGCCGGAAAGAGCGGCAACGCTCCCCTGCATCTGGCGGTGGCCGCGGCCAGGACGCTACAGACCTCGCTGACCGTAGCGACCGTCGTGCCCAGGCCCTGGACCACGCCATCACCGGCCCGGGTCGACGCCGAGTACGCCGCGTGGGCTGACCAACTGGCGGCCGACTCGGCCAAGGAGGCCAAGTGTCACCTCGACGCGCTGCCCGACGGCGTGCAGGTGAGCTACCTCAGCCGCGCCCACCGGTCGGTGTCCGGCGGACTCGTCGAGGTGGTCGAGGAGGTCGGTGCCGAACTGCTGGTGCTCGGGTCATCGGCCAACGGCGGGTTCGGGCAGGTGGTGATCGGCTCGACAGCCGACCGGTTGCTGCACTCCTCGCCGGTCCCGGTGGCGGTCGCCCCGCGTGGCTACCGGGAACCGCGCGGCGGAACACTGACGCGTATCAGCTGCGGTTTTCCGGGCGCCCCCGAGGGCGTGGAGTTGGTACGCAGGGTCGCCGCGTTGGCCGACCGCCTGGGAGTACGGCTGCGGGTCATCACGTTCGCCGTGCGCGGCCGGACCATGTACCCGCCTGAGGTGGGCCTGCACGCCGAGGACTCGATCCTGGCCGCCTGGGAGGAACAGGCGCGTGCCATGATGGAGGCGTTGCGTACCGACACCGTGGTGAATGCCGACACCGAACTTCAAGTGGTCAGCGGCAACGGCTGGGACCAGGCCCTTGACGACGCCGACTGGCTGGACGGGGAGCTTCTTGTGCTGGGCACCTCGCCGCGCGGTGGCGTGGCCCGGGTCTTCCTCGGCTCGCGGGCGACCAAGATCGTTCGTTACAGCCCGGTTCCGGTATTGGTCCTGCCAGCCTGATCCGTTCCGAAGGAGCCTGTTGATGTCCTCGTCCGTGTATAACAGCGTCGGCCAGATGCGTGCCGACGCGTGGTCCCGCCTCGAGGACTCCGCCGCTCGGCTGGCAAGACTGGCCGCCACCGGTAAGCCCACCGACACCACTGCGGCAGCCTGCGCCGACGTGCTCGCCCAACTCGCGCCGATCGAACCGTACTGGGCCTATCCTGGAGAGAGTCAGTTCGCCAAGCTGGAGAGAATTTTCAACACCGGCGACTATGCCAAATTCACCCTGGGCGTCAATCACATCAGCCACGCGCTTGCCCACGAGACCTACCGCTTCGGCAACGCCGACATGGTGTCCCTCGATGACGACGAATTGCTGCCCGCAGAGGCCAACCGCACGGATGCCCGGAACGCCGGCAGCCGCGAACCGAAGTACTTCGAGGTGCTGGCTGTTGAGTCGCTGACCGACGCCCAGCAACGCCACCTCCGCAAGGAGGTGCACAAGTGGCGCCGCCCCGATGACGAATTCGTCTACGAGGTGGTGATCGTGTCCAATGCCCAGGAAGCATTGATGGCCGCCCGCCTCAATGTCAACCTGCAGGCCGTGGTGATCGGGCGGGGGTTCGGCGCGCAGAGCGGGCGCGACCTGACCGCGCTGGCGGACTTCGTCGACGAGGACATCGCCGAGGAACTCGGGGATGACAAATCCACCAACGAGCGCGCCGCGATTCTGGCCGCCGCCCTGCGCGACGTCCGGCCCGCGCTGGACCGCTATCTGATGACCGAGGTCGACGTGGAGAACGTCGCCGGTCGGCTGGGCACGAACTTCCGGCGAGTGTTCCATGTCCGCGACGGCCTGCTGGAACTGCATCTGAGCCTGATACAGGGGATCGCCGACCGCTATCGCACCCCGTTCTTCAGCGCGCTCAAGGAATACAGCCACCGCCCGACCGGGGTGTTCCACGCGCTGCCGATCTCGCAGGGTAAGTCGATCGTCAACTCACACTGGATCAAGGACATGGTCGACTTCTACGGCCTGGACATCTTCATGGCGGAGACCTCCGCCACCTGTGGTGGACTGGACTCGCTGCTGGAGCCCACCGGTCCGCTGCGCGAGGCCCAGAAACTCGCCGCCACGACGTTCGGGTCCCGGCAGACCTACTTCGTCACCAACGGCACCTCGACGGCCAACAAGATCATCACCCAGTCCCTGGTGGCGCCGGGCGATATCGTCCTGCTCGACCGCAACTGCCATCAGTCCCACCACTACGGGATGATGCTGGGCGGAGCCAACGTGGTGTATCTGGAGGCCTACCCGCTCAACGACTACACCATGTACGGGGCGGTGCCGATCCGCGAGATCAAATCCAAGCTGCTGGATCTGCGCCGCGCCGGGAAGTTGGACCGGGTCAAGATGATCGCCCTGACCAACTGCACCTTCGACGGGATCGTCTACGACGTCGAACGCGTCATGGAGGAGTGCCTGGCGATCAAACCGGACCTGGTGTTCCTCTGGGACGAGGCCTGGTTCGCCTTCGCCCGTTTCCACCCGGTCCTGCGCGCCCGCACCGCAATGCACTCCGCGCGCAAGCTCCGGGACACGTTGGCCGACCCCGATTACATCGCGGCCTACGAAGAACAACTGGCTCGCGACGTCGCGAATCCGCCGACCGACGCCGAATTGCTCGAGCGCCGCCTGCGCCCCGACCCGGCCAAGGCGCGGGTGCGCGTCTACGCCGCCCAGTCCACCCACAAGACGCTCACGTCGCTGCGGCAGGGTTCGATGATCCACATGTTCGACCAGGACTTCGAACAGAAAGTCGCCGAGGCATTCCACGAGGCCTATATGGCGCACACCTCGACCTCGCCCAACTACCAGATTCTGGCCTCGCTGGATCTGGGTCGCCGCCAGGTGGCGCTGGAGGGTATGGAGCTGGTGACCCGTCAGATCGAGAACGCCATGCAGCTGCGCGACGCGATCGACAACCATCCGCTGCTGAGCAAGTACATGGTCTGTCTTCGCACCTCCGACGTCATCCCCGACGAGTTCCGGGCCAGCCATATCGCCCAGCCGCTGCGCACCGGGCTGCGCGCGATGATGCGGGCCTGGGAGTCCGACGAGTTCGTCCTTGACCCGTCCCGGATCACCCTGTCGATCGGCCGTACCGGTTACAACGGTGACGAGTTCAAACGCGATCAACTGATGGACCGGCACGGCGTGCAGATCAACAAGACCTCCCGCAACACCGTGCTGTTCATGACCAATATCGGCACCACCCGCAGTTCGGTGGCCTTCCTGGTGGAGGTCCTGGTCAGCATCGCCAGCGATCTCGACGAGCGGCTGTCCGAGTTCAGCCTCTCCGAGCGCGCCCGGTTCGAGAACAAGGTGCGCCGACTGACCACCAATACCGCGCCGCTGCCGGACTTCAGCGGGTTTCATCCCGTTTTCCGCGACCACTCCGGATCCATCGAAACCCCCGAGGGCGACGTCCGGCGGGCGTTCTACCTGTCCTACGACGACACCAACTGCGAGTACCTTTCCAGTGCGGAGATCGAGGACAAACTCGAGGCCGGTAAGCAGGTGGTCTCGGCGACGTTCGTCACGCCCTATCCGCCGGGCTTCCCGGTGCTGGTGCCGGGACAGTTGTTCAGCCAGCAGATCGTGACGTTCGTCCGAGACCTGGACACCAAGGAGATCCACGGCTACGAGCCGGATATCGGTTACCGGGTCTACACCGAGAAGGCGATCGAGATGTGCGGCGGCGGTTAGCCGTTCAGTACTTGAGCACGCTCAGTACTTGAGCACCCCGCGGTCGACGAGGATCTGCGATCCGGAGATCACCCCGGAGTTGTCCCCGGCAAGCCAGGCCACCACCTCGGCGGCCTCCTCTGCGGTCATGAAGTCACTGCGCTTGCCCGCCGTGCCCTTGGCCGGCGGCTGGTACGGCATCGGCGGGTAGCTATGGAGGAAACTTGGATGCGCGCCCAGCACGGCGAGCATCGAATCGTTCAGGATCATCGGAGTCGCGATCGAGTACGGGTGGATTGAGTTCACTCGGATGCCGTACTCGCCCAACTCCAGCGCCAGGGTGTTGGTCAGCGCGGTCAGCCCGTGCTTGGACGCCGCGTAGTGACCGTTGCCCGGGGTGGCCTTGATCCCGCCCGCCGAGCTGACGATGATGATCGACCCGCCGTGGCCGGCCTCGATCATCGGTGGGATGACCGCCCGCAGGGTGCGCCAGGTGCCGGTGAGGTTGACGTCGATGACGGAGTTCCACTGCTCGTCGGACAGTTCCCAAAGCCGACCCCAGCTCAGCACGCCGGCGTTGGCGACCAAGATGTCCATCCGACCGAACTGCTCGACCCCGTCGGTGACCAATCCGCGCACCGCAGCGTCGTCACGGATGTCCACGGTGCGGGCCAACGCCTTGCGGCCCTCGGCCTCGACCAGTCGCACCGTCTCGGCGAGGTCGTCCTCGGTGGCGCCCACGTACGGGATGGTGTCGGAGACCGGCGCACAGATATCGCTGATGATGACGTCGGCGCCGTCCCGGGCCAGTCGTACCGCGTAGGCGCGGCCCTGGCCGCGGGCGGCCCCCGTCACGAACGCCACACGTCCGGACAGTGCACCTTCGGCCATCGACCGGTCCTTTCGCCAACCCCCCGGTCAGGTTAGCCCAGCTAGGCCGCGTCGCCGTCGCCGCCCGCCGATGATTCTCCGTCGGGCCTGGCCAGGCTCAGCGCCACCAGCGCGTCGGCCGCAGTGACCAACAGCCCTTGAGCACCCCGGCGGATCCCGAGGCTTAGAACGGCAGGCCGAGAAGCCGGGTGATGCTGGGCAGCCCGAATGACGGCAGGCCGATGGGCGGCGGCGGTGGAAGCTGCGGCAGGCCGATCGGCGGAAGCTGCGGCAGGCCGATCGGCGGCGGGGGCGGCAGCGCCGGCAGCCCGATCGCCGGCAGCGCGAACAGACCGGCAGCCACCTGCTCCGGAGTCGGCAGTCCGATCGGCGGGGGCGGCGGCAGCTGCGGCAGGCCCGGCGCCGGCAGCGCGGCCAGCCCACCCAGAACCTGTTCGGGGGTGGGCAGTCCGGGCGGCGGTGGCGGCAGGGCCGGCACCCCGATCGGCGGATTCGCCGCCGCCGCGGCGAATGCCGCGGTGAGACCGGAGAAGTCCGGCGCGCCAAGGGTGGACGCGGCGGCCGGGACGGTGACGGCTGGGAGCACGGTCTGAATTTGGTTGAGCAGAACCCCGCCGTTGGGGTTCGCCGCGGCGAACAGGATCAGATCACTGAGGACGAGCGCAGCGGTGTTGGCCGTCCCCCACGCGGCACCGACCACCGGACCGGCGATCGCTCCGCCGAGGTTCGCGGCGGCCGCCTCACGCTGGGCGTCGATCCAGGGCTGCAACAGCGCACCCCAGTCCTGTGCCGGCGGCACCTGGTAGGCCGGCGGCGGCGGGAAGGCCGGCGGCGGCGGGAGCTGGAAGCCGGGCAGCCCGCCTGCGGGCGCCGACCCGCCCGGGACCGCGAACAGGCTGGTGTCGGCGCTGGATGAGGACATGTCACCGGTACCGTCGAGCAGCGAGGATCCACTCAGATCGCCGCCGAGATCGCCGATCAGGTCCAGGCCGCCGGCCTGATCCGTTGACGGCGGCTCCACCGGCTCCGAGGTCGGTGGGGCCGGGGCGATCGGCTTCAGCGCGGGGGTCGACTCCGGCTTGTCGCCGGAGAACGCCCAGATCAGGCCGCCGACCAGCGCCAGCAGCACCGCAGCGGCAATACCGCCGACCATGGCGGCGGGCCGCCGGTACCAGGGCACCGGGGCGGCGGCAGGCTCATCCTGGACGGGTTCGGTCACATCGGTGACGTCGGGGTCCATGTGAGCCTTTCGAAAATCCTGCGGGCCGGACGGCACGCACCCTTCATTCTACGCGCCGGCGGGTGGGCCGGGCAAAAGGAAAGCGGCGCCCGTCTTATCGACGGGCGCCGCTTTTCGTGCAGGTCAGGCGAGTTACTTGACGATCTTGGTAACCCGGCCGGCGCCGACGGTACGGCCGCCTTCGCGGATCGCGAAGCGCAGGCCCTCGTCCATGGCGACGGGCTGGATCAGCTTCACCGTGATGTCGGTGTTGTCGCCGGGCATGACCATCTCCGTACCCTCCGGAAGCGTGACCACACCGGTCACGTCGGTGGTGCGGAAGTAGAACTGCGGACGGTAGTTGTTGAAGAACGGCGTGTGCCGACCGCCCTCGTCCTTGGACAGGATGTAGACGCTGCCCTCGAAATCGGTGTGCGGGGTGGTGGTGCCGGGCTTCACGACGACCTGGCCGCGCTCGACGTCCTCGCGCTTGATACCGCGGACCAGCAGACCGACGTTGTCGCCGGCCTGACCCTGGTCGAGCAGCTTGCGGAACATCTCGACGCCGGTGACGGTGGTCTTGGTGACGGTCGGGCGGATGCCGACGATCTCGACCTCTTCGTTGACGTTGATCACGCCACGCTCGACACGGCCGGTCACCACGGTGCCGCGGCCGGTGATCGTGAAGACGTCCTCGACGGGCATCAGGAACGGCTTGTCGGTGTCGCGGACCGGGTCCGGGATGGACTCGTCGACGGCGTCCATGAGGTCCTCGACGCTCTTGACCCACTTCGGGTCACCCTCGAGGGCCTTGAGCGCCGACACCCGGATCACCGGGGCGTCCTCGTCGAACTCCTGGGCGGCCAGCAGTTCGCGGACCTCCATCTCGACGAGCTCGAGGAGCTCCTCGTCGTCGACCATATCGGACTTGTTCAGGGCCACCAGGATGTAGGGCACACCGACCTGACGGGCCAGCAGCACGTGCTCGCGGGTCTGCGGCATCGGGCCGTCGGTGGCGGCGACCACCAGGATCGCGCCGTCCATCTGGGCGGCACCGGTGATCATGTTCTTGATGTAGTCAGCGTGGCCGGGGGCGTCAACGTGTGCGTAGTGACGCTTCTCGGTCTGGTACTCCACGTGGGAGATGTTGATGGTGATACCGCGCTGACGCTCCTCGGGCGCATTGTCGATCTGGTCGAATGCGCGCGACTCGTTCAACGTCGGGTACTTGTCGTGCAGAACCTTGGTGATTGCTGCAGTCAACGTGGTCTTGCCGTGGTCAACGTGACCAATGGTCCCGATGTTGACGTGCGGCTTCGTCCGCTCGAACTTCGCCTTCGCCACTTCTGTGTCCTCCTGGACTTGTTGGTGCTTTGGTTAAAGCAGTGTTGTTGTGTTCAGTTGTGTTGCCCCGCTGAAGCTTTGGACCCCTAGAGACGAACTAGGCACCCGTGGCTTTAGCGATGATCTCCTTCGACACGTTCGCCGGAACTTCGGCGTACGAGTCGAACACCATGGAGTAGTTGGCCCGGCCCTGGGTCTTCGACCGGAGGTCGCCGACGTAGCCGAACATCTCCGACAGCGGCACCTGCGCCTTGACGACGCGCGCCCCGCTGCGCTCCTCCATGGCCTGGATTTGACCACGGCGGGAGTTCAGGTCGCCGATCACGTCACCCATGTAGTCCTCGGGTGTGGTGACCTCGACAGCCATAATCGGCTCGAGGATGACCGGCTGCGCTTGTGCCGCAGCCTTTTTCAAAGCCTGCGAACCGGCGATCTTGAAGGCCATCTCGGAGGAGTCGACGTCGTGGTAGGCGCCGTCGAGCAGGATGACCTTGACATTGACCAGCGGGTAACCGGCCAGCACGCCGTACTGCATGGCGTCCTGGGCGCCGGCATCCACCGACGGGATGTACTCGCGCGGGATGCGGCCGCCGGTGACCTTGTTCTCGAACTCGTAGGTCGCGCCGTCCTCGCCGGTGAACGGTTCGAGGGCGATGAGGACCTTCGCGAACTGGCCGGAGCCACCGGTCTGCTTCTTGTGGGTGAACTCGACCTTGTCGACGGCGCGCTTGATGGTCTCCTTGTAGGCCACCTGCGGCTTGCCGACGTTGGCCTCGACCTTGAACTCGCGGCGCATCCGGTCCACCAGGATGTCCAGGTGCAACTCGCCCATGCCGCCGATGATGGTCTGGCCGGTCTCGTGGTCCTGGTTGACCTTGAAGGTCGGGTCTTCCTCGGCGAGCTTCTGGATCGCCAGGCTCAGCTTCTCCTGGTCGCTCTTGGTCTTGGGTTCGATGGCCACCTGGATCACCGGATCCGGGAATGTCATCGACTCCAGCACGACCTGGTTGCTCGGGTCGCAGAGGGTGTCGCCGGTGGTGGTGTCCTTCAGGCCGATCACCGCGTAGATGTGGCCCGCCGAGGCCGTCTCGACCGGATTCTCCTTGTTGGAGTGCATCTGGAACAGCTTGCCCAGGCGCTCCTTCTTGCCCTTGGTGGAGTTGATCACCTGGGCACCGGAGTCAACCTTGCCGGAGTACACCCGGACGTAGGTGAGCTTGCCGAAGAACGGGTGGGTGGCGACCTTGAAGGCCAGCGCCGAGAAGGGCTCGTCAACCGACGGCTTGCGGATGACCTCGACGTCCTCCTTGCCGGGGGCGTGGCCGACGGCGGCCGGCACGTCCAGCGGCGAGGGCAGGTAGTCGATGACCGCGTCGAGCATGGGCTGCACGCCCTTGTTCTTGAAGGCGCTGCCGCATAGCACCGGGTAGGCCTGCGAGGTGATGGTCAGCTTGCGGATGGCACCCTTGATCTCGTCGATGCTGAGTTCCTCACCGCCGAAATACTTCTCCAGCAGCGCCTCGTCGGTCTCGGCGACGGCCTCCAGCAGCTTGGTGCGGTACTCGTCGGCCTTCTCCTTCAGGTCAGCCGGGATGTCGACGACGTCGTACTTCTCGCCGAGCTTGGTCTCCCCGCTCCAGACCTTGGCCCTCATCTCGACCAGGTCGATGACACCCTCGAAGCCGCCTTCGGAGCCGATCGGCAGCTGGATCGGAATGACGTTGGCGCCGAGGCGCTCCTCCATGGTGCGCACCGAGAAGTAGAAGTCGGCGCCGATCTTGTCCATCTTATTGACGAAGCAGATGCGCGGCACGTCGTACTTGTCGGCCTGACGCCAGACCTGCTCGGACTGCGGCTCAACGCCTTCCTTGCCGTCGAAAACCGCCACCGCACCGTCGAGCACACGCAGGCTGCGCTCCACCTCGACGGTGAAGTCGACGTGGCCGGGGGTGTCGATGATGTTGATCTGGTTGTCGTTCCAGAAGCAGGTGGTCGCCGCGGAGGTGATGGTGATACCGCGCTCCTGCTCTTGCTCCATCCAGTCCATCGTGGCGGCGCCGTCGTGCACCTCACCGATCTTGTAGCTGATACCGGTGTAGTAGAGGATGCGCTCGGTCGTCGTGGTCTTGCCGGCGTCGATATGCGCCATGATGCCGATGTTGCGCACCTTGTTCAGGTCGGTCAGCACGTCCTGTGCCACAGCGTTCCCTTCGGGAAGAAATTGACTAAAGGCTGTATTCGTTTTGAGTGCTGGCTACGCCAGCGCACCGAAGCGGGCTTCGGCGCTCACCAGCGGTAGTGCGCGAAGGCCCGGTTCGCCTCGGCCATCTTGTGAGTGTCCTCACGTCGCTTGACGGCGGCACCCAGTCCGTTGCTGGCGTCGAGGATCTCGTTGGCCAGGCGCTCGACCATGGTCTTCTCGCGGCGGGCCTTGGAGAAGCTGACCAGCCAGCGCAGGGCGAGGGTGGTGGAGCGCTCCGGGCGAACCTCGACGGGCACCTGGTAGGTGGCACCGCCGACGCGCCGGCTGCGGACCTCGAGGGCGGGCTTGACGTTGTCCAGCGCGCGCTTGAGGGTGACGACCGGGTCGGTGCCGGTCTTGTCGCGGGCCTGCTCGAGAGCGCCGTAGACGATGCGCTCGGCAAGGGACTTCTTGCCGTCCAGCAGGATCTTGTTGACCAGCTGGGTCACCAGCTGCGAGCCGTAGACCGGGTCGTTGACCAGGGGGCGCTTGGGCGCGGGTCCCTTGCGGGGCATTAGCTCTTCTCCTTCTTCGCGCCGTAACGGCTGCGGGCCTGCTTGCGGTTCTTCACACCCTGGGTGTCCAGGGAACCGCGGATGATCTTGTAGCGCACACCGGGCAGGTCCTTCACACGGCCACCGCGGACCAGGACCATCGAGTGCTCCTGAAGGTTGTGGCCCTCACCGGGGATGTAGGCGGTGACCTCCACCTGGCTGGTCAGCTTGACGCGCGCGACCTTGCGAAGCGCCGAGTTCGGCTTCTTCGGGGTGGTGGTGTAGACGCGCGTGCACACGCCACGGCGCTGCGGGCTGCCCTTGAGGGCCGCCGTCTTCACCTTGGCGATCTTGTCGCGGCGACCCTTGCGGACCAGCTGCTGAATGGTTGGCATCTACCGGCTTTCTCTCATCTCAAGTCTCTGTACTGCAGTTTTAGCCCTGTTGCGTACCCCGCAACCGGGCGTGTCGCACGCGGTTCGCACCACGGAAATCCCGTTGCATTTCCTGATGCTCCAAGACATGCGAAGAGGCCCGACTAGCGCGCGGAACGCACCTGTCGGCCAGGCACGATGGCCCACGATACCAGGGAGGGGACCACCCTCCAAAACCGCTCGCCAGCGGGCTTACCGCAGGTCAGGCGTTACCGGCCGTCCCCGTTGCGGTGACCCATGCCGGTGGCCAGTCGCAGAACCATGTCGGAGAAGACCGCATCGGGGTCGATCTTGCCGGTGCCGTTGCCGTTGTCCCCGGAGCCCATCACCCCGGACTCCATCACCCCGGTCATCTCCAGCAGCACGAAACCGTGCAGGGCGGCCCAGAATTCCAGTGCCGCGTAGAAGGCGTCCTGACCGCTCAGCCCGTAGGAGGCCAGGACGTCGATCACCGGGAGCGCCGCCGAGTGCGAGGCCGCGGTGAACTCCGGGTCGTCACCACCGAGCGGCATCCGGGTGAAGGCCGAGTAGCGGCCGGGGTGGTGGTGTGCGTAGCTGCGGTAGGCGCTGGCCATCGCCATCACAGCGTCATCGCGGGTGCGGCCGGCGGCCACCGTGCTGAGCATCTGCAGAATGTCGTCGATCACCCGCATCCGGACGGTGCGCCGGAGGTCGTCGAGGCTGTCGACGTGGTTGTAGAGGGACGGGCCCTTGGTGCCGAGGTGGGAGGCGAGCGCGTTGATGCTCAAGGCGTCCCAGCCCTCGCGATCCAGGAACGTCAACGCCGCATTGACGACCACGTCCCGACTGAGCTTGGGCGACTTGGCACGAGATGTCATTGCTATCGCCTCCGAGCTGTCCGCGACAGAACTCTAGTGCCACCGCGGGCTCGCGTGGCCTGAGGTAGAAAGATGTCGATGTCCGCGTACTCCCCCGCCCTGCTGCTGGCCTCGGTCGCCGTGTCGCTCACCCTGGCCGGCTGCGGCCCGGATGGCGACGGGCCGGATGCTCCGGTCGTGGGCAGCACGATCAACTACGGCTCGTTCGGGACCAGTGCCGATATCGACTGCGGGGCGGGCAAGTCGCTGAATGTGACCGGCTCGAACAACACCCTGACGGTGCGGGGCAGTTGCGCATCGATCAGCATCGGCGGGGCGGACAACACGGTCCTGGCGCAGCGGATCGACGGGGTGCTGTCGGTCGCCGGGCTGAACAACATCGTCAGCTACCAGTTGGGGGATCCGACCGTGAACGACGAGGGCGCCGGGAACCGGATCAGTCGCGGCTGACCTCACCTCTCCCCCGCGAGACCTCTCCCCCGCGAGCAGACGGAAAAGGTCCCGACACGCCGGAGATCTCGGGCACTTTGCGTCTGTTCGCGGAGGGGGGTGGGGGTGGCTCAGACCGGCTCGCCGTGCCGGCCGGCCCCGTCGGCGAACCGCTTGGCCCCGGCCAGGGTTTCCGCGGCCACCCGGGAGAGGCTGCCGAATTCGAAGTCCATCGCCTCGGCCTCGGAGTACCCCCACTGACGCAGTATCGACATCCGGTCGGTACGCATACAGCCCTGCGGGGAGTGGGCCATTTCGGCGGCCAGTTCCTCGGCTGCCTGCCGCGACTGTCCGGTGGGCACCACCCGGTTGGCCAGGCCGATCGCCAGCGCTTCCTGCGCGTGGACGGCGCGGCCGGTCAGGATCAGGTCCATCGCGCGGCTGTGTCCGATGAGACGGGGCAGACGCACCGTGCCGCCGTCGATCAACGGCACGCCCCAGCGGCGGCAGAACACCCCGAACACCGCATCCTCCTCGACCACCCGCAAGTCGCACCACAGCGCGAGTTCCAGTCCCCCGGCAACGGCGTAGCCGCTGACCGCAGCGATCACCGGCTTGGAGAGCACCATCCGGGACGGGCCCATCGGCGCAGGGCCGCTCCGGTGGGTGGGGTTGGAGTCCGGGGTACCGATCGCCTTGAGATCGGCGCCGGCGCAGAAGGTTCCGTTGGCACCCCACAGCACAGCCACCGATGCCGACTCGTCGCGGTCGAACTCCTCGAACGCCGCGAACAGTGCCAGTGCGGTGGGGCCGTCGACGGCGTTGCGGGCGTGTGGACGGTCCAGCACCACCGTCGTCACCGGTCCATTGCGGACGACGTTCACACTCATTTGACCTCCATAGGCTGGGCATCGCGGCGTGCCACCAACAGTGCCGCAAAGTCTGAGTAAGCGGCCCGCAGCCGATCGGCGGGCCAGTCCCCGGGCAGCAGTTCAGCCGGCAGTACCGGGTCGACAAGTAGGTGGCGAACCATTCCCGCAGCGACGGCGAAGCGGCCGGGAATGTCAGCGACGGAATCCATCTCGTCCAGCAGCCTTCGTGCGGTCCCCGCCCAGCCGGGCAGATCCCACAGTCGGCCGGCCAACTCCCCCGGGTGGCCGTCACGGGACCACAGCACCCGCACCCTGCCCACGGCCTGCGCCGGTACACCGTCGGTCAGGTTGTCCGGTCGCATCCAGACGCCCTCGCGGAGTTCCCCGAATCTGCTGTCCTGCATCGCAGTTCGCAATGTCGAGCGGTCCCGCGCGTCGGCCCCGACCGCGGTGACCACAACGGTGAGCCAGGTGCCGTCCCAATCCCGGGTCACGGGGACCAAAGCGGCATCCTGGCGACGCTGGCGTGCCAGCAGCCGGGCCGACAGGCGGTAGCCGTCCTCGGAACGCACCAGGTCCCCCGCGCTGACCATCCGGGTCAGCGCGACCCGCAGCGTGGTCTCCTTGATGCCGAAATCGGCAGTCAGACGCAGCAGTTCACCCGCGGTCGCCCAGGCCGGGTGCGCACCGAGCAACACCGAGAGCACCACGGAGCGCGCGGGCATCCGCACGGCTACACCCCGGAGGTGGTGCGGCCGCGATCACCGAAGGGCTCGTCACGGTGTCGGACGGCCTCTCGGAACCCGTGCTCGCGGGCGTCGGCGACGAACGCGTGCCCCTCCGGGGTGTGCCGGGCGATACCGTCGAACACCGTGCTGACCATCCGACTGGTGGCCACACCCTGCTGGTAGAGAGCGGAATTCATCGCCAGCTTGACCATGATGAGCTGGTTGACCGGTATCGCGGCGATCCGCTCGACCAGTCGCTCGGTGCGCTCCTCGAGGTCCTCAGGCTCCGGGGCCTCGACGGCCAGACCCCACTCGGCGGCTTGCGCGCCGGTGATGCAATCCCCGGTCAGCAGAAGGCGTTTGGCCCGCTGATCGCCGAGCCGGTGGGCCCACAGCCCGGCGGCCGGGATACCCCACACCCGGGTGGGCGGGTAGCCGATCTTGGCATCGGCGGCGGCGATCACCTGGTCGGCGTGCAGGGCGATATCGGTGCCACCGGCCACGCAGTAGCCGTGGATCTTGACCACGGTCGGCTTATCGGCGTGCATCAGGCTGGCGAAGCCGCGGACAAACCGGCTCATCATCTGGTAGTCGAGCATCGGGTCCCACGGCTGATCGGGAAGGTGGTTGATCGCCTGGACTCCGGCGTCGAGCACGGTTCCGGCCCGGTCCTCCCCACCAGCCGAACCCGATCCGTCGGCGTAGGCACCCAGGTCGAATCCGGCGCAGAAGCTCTCCCCGCGCCCGGCGACCAGGATGACGTGGACGTTCGGATCGAGGTCGGCCCGTTCGACGCAGGCATTCAGTTCCACCGGGGTGGCGGCGACGATCGCATTGCCCTTGTCCGGGCGGTTGAAGGTGATCCTCGCGACCCGGCCGGTGACCTCATAGGTCATCGTGGTCAGGTCCACGCCGCACCCCCCACCCTCCGCGAGCAGACATAAAAGTCCCGCGACACGCCGCGTTTCGGAGCAGTTTGCGTCTGCTCGCGGGGGAGGAAAGCGCTCATCCCTTCACCAGGGCGCGCTCGATGATGGGCGCGAGGTCCAGACCGGCCGGCAGGGTGCCGAACGCCCCGCCCCAGTCGCCGGCCATCCGGGTGGCCAGGAACGCCTCGGTCACCGCCGGGTGACCGTAGCGCACCAACAGCGAGCCCTGCAGGGCCAGGCTGATGTCCTCGGCGACCTTCCGGGCCCGGTACTCGATACCGGCCAAATCTGCGAGCGAAGAACGCAGTGCATCGGTGCGGGCATCCAGGCGGGCATCCTGGCCGGCGGTGGTGGCCAGTTCGTCGAACAGCACCTCCACGCACTCCGGCCGGGTTGCCATGGCGCGCAACGTATCCAGGGCGCTGACGTTGCCGGAACCCTCCCAGATGCCCATCAGCGGCGCCTCCCGATACAGCCGCGGCATGCCGGAGTCCTCGGCATAGCCGTTGCCGCCCAGGCATTCCATCGCCTCGCCGGCGTGCGGGGTGGCACGCTTGCATACCCAGTATTTCGAGGCGGCCAGGCCGATGCGACGCAGCAGCGTCTCACGTTCGTCGCCGCGGGTTGCCGCGTCGGTGGCGCCCGCCATCCGCATCGCGACGATGGTGGCGGCTTCCGCCTCGACGGCCAGGTCGGCGATGACGTTGCGCATTAGCGGCTGGTCAATCAGATAGGCGCCGAACGCCTTTCGGTGCTGGGTGTGGTGGATCGCGCGGGTCAGGCCCTGACGCATGCTGGTGGCGCTGCCCAGGGTGCAGTCCAGTCGAGTCAGGTTGACCATCTCGATGATGGTCGCCACACCGCGGCCCTCATCTCCGACCAACCAGGCGATCGCGCCGTCGTACTCGATCTCGGACGAGGCGTTGGCGTGGTTGCCGAGCTTGTTCTTCAGCCGCTGGATGAGCATCCGGTTGCGGCTGCCATCGGGCAGCACCCGGGGCAGGAAGAAGCAGCTGAGCCCGCCGGGGGCCTGGGCCAGGACCAGGAAGACGTCACTGTTGGCCGCGGAGGTGAACCACTTGTGTCCGGTGAGGGTGTAGCTGCCGTCGGCGTTGGGCACGGCCTGGGTGGTGCCGGCGCGCACGTCGGAGCCGCCCTGCTTCTCGGTCATCGACATGCCGGCGGTGATACCCACCTTGCCGGTCGGCACACGAAGGTCGGGGTCGTACTCCCGGCTGGTGAGCAGCGGCTCGTAGACCGCGGCCAGGTCGGGGTTGTGCCGCAGTGCCGGGACGACGGCGTAGGTCATCGAGATCGGGCAGACGTGACCGGGCTCCGGCGTCCACACCCCCATCTTGGCCGCACGCACCACATGCGCGCCGGGACGGTCGTCGGCCCAGGGGGCGGCGTGCAGTCCGTGCGCGATCGCCGTGCGCATCAGCTCGTGATAGGCCGGGTCGTATTCGATCTCGTCGATACGGTGGCCGTAGCGGTCGTGGGTGTGCAGCACCGGGCGATTCCGGTCGGCCAGGTCGCCCCAGCGCTGGGCGGTGGCGCTGCCTGAGATGGCGCCGAGTTCGGTGACCTCGTCGACGCCCCACCCGCCGCCTTCGCGGATCAGGGCCTCCATCAGTACCGGCGAGGAAGCGGGGTTGTAGTCGAGCAACGGGGTGACCTGGTTGGTGACGAGGTGGGTGTCCGGCATGCCACTACTGTTACATTTTGCCGACAGCTGCACAAGATGCGTAATGACTCGGGGCGGCGATAGGGTCAACGCGGTTCCGGACCGTCGAGGGAGGAGGTCTTTCGGGTGAGCCGTCCGACGATCTGCCTGAACATGATCGTGCGCAATGAGGCCCACGTCGTCCGCGAGGTGCTCGACTGCCTAGCTCCGTACATCTCCTCGTGGGTGGTCGTCGACACCGGGTCGCACGACGGCACCCAGGACGTCATCCGCGAACACATGGCAGGGCTGGGCATCCCGGGGGAACTCTTCGAGCGGCCCTGGCGCGACTTCGGCCACAACCGCACCGAGGCGCTGAACCTGGCGGCCGGTCGGGCCGACTACATCTGGGTGATTGACGCCGACGACCTGGTGGTGGGCACGCCGGACTTCAGCAGGCTCGCCGGGGATTGCTACGACCTGCGCTATGGCCCCGAGAACGGCTTCACCTACTGGCGCACCCAGCTATTGCGCGACGGGCTGCCGTGGCGGTTCCGCGGGGTGGTCCATGAGGTCGTCACCTGCGACCATCCGCGCCACCCGCAGCGTCTGCCCGGGAACTACCACATCAATTCGCGCCGCCTCGGAGACCGAAACCGCGACCCGCAGAAGTACGCCCGTGACCGGGACCTGCTGCTCGCCGAGGTCCAGCGCGATCCCGACGACGCCCGTTCAGTGTTCTACCTGGCCCAGAGTTACTTCGATCTGGGTGATTTCGCCAACGCGCGCACCTGGTACGCCCGCCGGGTCACGATGGGCGGCTGGGGCGAGGAGATTTACTACTCGCTGTACCGGCTGGCCGAGACCATGGAGAAGCTGGGTGAGCCGTGGCCGCGGATCCAGGCCATGTTGCTGCATGCCTACGAGATCCGCCCGACCCGGGCCGAGACCCTGCACGCCATCGCCCGGCACTACCGCACCCAGGGCCGCTATCAACTCGGGCACCTCTTCGCCCGCCAGGCGGCCTCGATTCCGCTGCCGGCCGAGGATTTCCTGTTCGTCGGTGCGGCAATTCACACCTGGGCCGCACTCGACGAGCAAGCGGTCTGCGCGTGGCACCTCGGCCGCCACACGGAGGCCTTCGGAATCTTCCGCCGTCTGCTGGCCGGGGACCATCCGGGACCCGAGGACCGTCGGCGCATCGCGGCCAATCGCGACTTCTCGGTGCCGGCGATGCTCGACGCCGCGGTGGACTTCCCCGTGGCCATCGTCGCCGGAATGCGACCGCGCCCTGATGCCGACATCACGGTCAGTGTCGTGTGTGGGCCGGACCTCCCCGCCGCCGAGGCCACGCTGAACTCGCTGCTGAACTGCTGCACCGACCGCAGCCGGGTGCGGCGCTGGCTGGTCGACGACTCCCGGCTCAACGAGGCCGAGCGCGCCCTGCTGCGGCTGCGCTACCCGTTCACCGACCTGCTCGATGCCCCGTTCAGCGAGCCGCCGGCCGCGCGCCTGCAGCGCATCGGCGCCGCGGTCGACACGCGACTGTGGCTTCATGTGGACGCGGGCTGGCGCTTCTTCGCCCCCGAACGCCTGCTGAGTCGGCTGGCCGCGGTGCTGGACGCCGAACCGCAGGTGCTCTCCGTGGCGGTCAATTTCGAGGACGCGCAGCATCTGACCGGCCGAACTGCGGCCGGCGGCGGTCTCGTCCGCCGCGGCAGCGGCACCGGACGCTACGTGCTGACCGACGAGGTGGCGCGCGGTCCGGCGATGGTCGACACCGGGCGGCTCGCCGCCGTCGGCGGCTTCGACCCCGACGACGCGGATGTCCCCCTCGCGCTCGGGGCAAGGGCGCGGGTCGCCGGGCTGCGCACCTCCACCCTGGACGAGGTGCTGTGCGTGGCCCCCGATTAGAGCATCAGCGTCGGCGATGACGCGAAGTCGAGGGGGTGGCAGGCTTGCCGACATGAGACCGAACACCCTCGTCCACGCTGCTTCGCTGTTCGTCGAGCACGAGCCCGTCGCCCCCGATCAGGTCGTCGACGGACACCCGCACACCGGTGTCGGGACGCTGGGCCGGTTCTCCGGCCTGGAGGTCGGCGTCTGGGAGATGACGCCAGGGGTGATGCG